>Ga0247611_10000208_pt1 | contig 122278 bp, 98 predicted proteins | sample 177DNAGHGhighgp2_FD_192422 | JGI IMG/M metagenome (GOLD analysis project Ga0247611, IMG submission 192422) | Sheep rumen microbial communities from Palmerston North, Manawatu-Wanganui, New Zealand - 1770 DNA GHGhigh gp2 | ecosystem: Host-associated > Mammals > Digestive system > Stomach >...
CTAGTTATTATAATTACATCTCTTTATATAATAATAATGGAATAACTCCATTTGATATTAATAAGAATGATAAATATATAGATATAAAAAGTAAAGGTATAACACCATTTGACTTGTAAGACCTGTAAAAATTATTCTCTCCCTAAACAGGGAGAGAATAATAATCATTTATCTTCTTCATCTAATATTCGTATAAATTTTTTAGTATTTCGTATTCTATATTTAAAATTATTAATAATTACCCTTATACCTTGTTTACTAATACCACCATATTTACGTCCTAAATCCGCATATGTTATATTTGTAGTAGCATATTCTTCAAATATTTTGTAATCGCGATAAATATTTTTTACATTTTTCCATCGCTTCAACACAGCATTTCGAATATCTTCTATTACAAATTTAGCATCGATAAGTTTATATATTTCTTCACTATATTTATCAGCTAACGTATCTAATACAGTCATTTTGTTTTCATCATTTATATAATCATCTAGTGATATAATGTCTATACCTGCTACATAACAAAGAAACGAATTTCTTTTACATCCATAAATATTGTTAAATGACTCATCAGACATATCGAAAATATAATCGATATCTCGATTCTCAATAGTCAATGATTTCAAAATCGATTTATATTTATTAATCAATGTACTATGCTGTATACCTAGACTATTATACGTGTCCTCAATATATGTGCGTATACGAAATCTATAATCGTTTATCAAATATGTATATATTGAACAGTTATATAGTTTAGCGTCATATTTATCTAAAGCAAACCACATACATTCTAACGCAAATTGAAGATATTCATTATATTCTACGTTCTTATATAATACTCTATATCTATCCCAATATGAATGTTGAGCAATATAAACAGCATACCAAACCAGATTATCAAATATTTTTTGTTTATTTGCTTGTATCCGTGATTGATTAGATAATAAACTATCTAATTCATTATTCGTTAATATCGGTTTATATGTGGTACTTTTTTTATCATATAGATATGACGTGTTTAATATTGTGTCTTTTAGATATCTTACATCAATTTTACTTTCGTATTTTAGATATCTTTCATTCATAATTACTTCTTTCCGATAAGATAGTCAATATATCGATTCAAAACAATCAGCTTGTTTTTATCATCCATTTGGACATATTCTTCAGTCGTACGAGGATCAGTTGCAAACGCTTTCTTAGCTTCTTCATTGAGGATATATTTCTCTATACATAACTCTCTGAATTTAGGAAGATTTTCAATCCAATTACAGAATGTTCCCCAGTCTTCTTTAAGTTTATGATGATGTCTTTGTATCCAGATAGTTTTTAGTTGAAGATAATTGGTTGTTACAGTTTCCCATAATTCAAAACCTGCTGGTAAATTTGATCTAAGTTTAATAAAATTTTCATAACTCTTATCTTCAAGATATTTGTTAAGAAGTTCTCTTATCTGCTTTTTAGATTCTTCTGTAACATATTTGTTATATGGGTCATGTGAATCATCGTCAAGCATTTTAGATAATGAATGCATTGTGCTTTGACTCATGATGATATCCATAAAATGATATCTTTGGAATTCAGGTGTCCAATACTGTGGATATTTAATATCGAATTGTACTACAATACCTTTAAGATATGCATCATGTGATTGATGTTCGTCAAGGTTATTACCTAACATTTTAGCCACTGCTAATTGTTTTTCAGATACAGGTTTAGTAGTATCAATTTCACCTACGCTGTATGAATTTGAAATTGCATTTATTGCTCTATCTAATCCGAGCATTTCTGTGTTAGTTATGCAAATCATCTTTTTCCTCCATTATATTTGCAAGTTTTACAATATCATTATACATTAAATAAGTTTCTTTTAAAATAAAAAGATACACAGGATTTCTCCTGTGTATCTATCTTCAATATTAATTAGGTACGGCTACTATTCCATAGAATAATTCAGTGTTATCAGAATCGGCTTTATTTATCGCTTTAAAGAACTCGTCTTTAGGATAATATACATCGTTACCATCAATACCTATAGGTTTATAATTTTTAAGTGGATTACCGTAACTATCATCTATTATAATATGTGTAACGTTTTTAAAATTAGCATTATCTATCAAAAAACTAATATTGTCCCCTGAGAAATAAATATCTTTATCAATATTTTCTAACTCAGCTTTAAAACCTACAATACATATAGCGTGACTAAGACCGGCAAATTTACCACTTGTTACTACGCCTCTTCCACGTTGTATTTCTTCTATGATAGCTAATTTAGACATATTATAATTTAATTTAACACATTCGTAACCCACCCATCTATTGAAACAATATACCTCAACTTCCCAAAGTTCTCGAATGTCACCACCTTTCTTTAAGTAATTTCTTACCCATAAAGTTTTACAATAATTGTCAACCCATTCTTTAACCTCAGGACTATTGTGCATATACCAATCGAATCCATCTCCAGGTTGTTCAAAACCACCAGTTTTTTCTTTACTTGTAGGAAGAGTTAGGTTTAAAACTCCTTTAGCTAAATTAATTAAAGAAGTTGGGAAACATGTTATGAATGGATCTCGTTCATTATTAATCTGTTTGTAATATTTGTCTTTAATAGAGTTATTATGAATGTAAATACTTTTCATATTACTTTCTCCTCTGATACAATTATCAGTACCAGTACTATTGACCTCTGTCCTTCTTATAATCTTCAGTAATGTATTTATAATAAGCTTCAGTAATTCCATCATATCGTTTCTTTCCTGTCTTATCAGTAGATACAAATATCTCTTTTTTATATTTATCAGCCAATTCTTTTTGAGAAGAAATTGCTGTGGCTGTAAGACTCTCTATATCTGTATCATTATGTTGATTAAATAAATCAGATGGTACAATATCTTCTTTTCTACCTTTATAAACCGGTGTATTATCTGTATCACTCAAAGGCTGAACTTCGGATCTATCCAATTTTATAGTCCAAGTTTCATCTGAATTATCTTTATCAGACCAATATTCATCCATATATTCTTTAGTTAAAAGAATTTCTTCATCATTATTTCTTCTAGTCCAACCTATATAAGATTTATAGTTATTTTTATTGATTGTTATAGGTTGATATTCGAATATATCTTCTAAACTATCTGGATTTAATAATTTAGGATTATCTCTTCTGAATAAAGTTATATCTATTTTAGGAGATCGAATATCAGGTAAAGTATATTGTCCTTTACCGTCATAATTGAACAAATATAAAATACTACTAGTATTATCTTTAACTTTCCACACCCAATCACCATCAATGGATTCAGGTAATACTGGTATTATTAATCCTGATTCAGATTCCACATATTTTACTTCTCCAGGATTTTTATAAGTATGCATGATTGTGTATTTTTCTTTCATATTAATCAATGTTTTTCTTATAGTTTCCGGATCATTTATATTTATATCGTCGGATGTATTATTTTCAATATATGGATCGATATTATTATATGTTGTTCCAATAGAAGAAGTATCAACGTTTTGATCGGTTAAAGATGATACAAATTCATAAGAGAACTGATTATCTTTAATAGATGGGATTCCTTCAGAATCATACACTATTTCGAAATCATATATTCGTATTATTCCATGATTGTGGAAGAGAACATATAATGAACCGCTAATAGTGAATGATATACCCATCAATGGGTTATTTGTTTCATTAGGCCATATGTCTATATTATCTTTATTAAATATAATAGTTTCGTTTATATATATAGCATTATTTTTTGCTTCAAATAATGATCCTTTATATAAGCATTTCAAGAAAAATACGAGATTTGATAATGTTTCGAATCCGATACCAGCAAAAAATTTAATTTTACTTATATCAGTTAATTCTACAAATATCTTATATTCATTAAAATTTCTATCAGTATAATATATTCGTTTAATTGTACCATCGCTATTTTTAGTTAAAACGAAAAATGTATCAATTTCTTGAATATAAGTCACACCTAAAGCGATTTGTTTATCTACATCCAAATCTCTTGTTTTAATATTATTACTATATAAACCGAAACCAAATTCATTGATTTTGAGTACACGATTATCTCTCAACACAAATGTTGTATAGAAAATTAAATCTAATATGTGTATATCTATTCCTTTAAGAGGAACTAATCCATATAATACATTGTAAGCATCTTTATCCATCCAATCAGCATACAACGACACGTCATCGGATACTGAAAATCTAGGTAATCTTTTAACAGGTTCATCCGTACAATCTATACTCTTATGATATCCCATAAATATATAATCTTTTTTACTAGGTTTATCCAATACTACACCGCGATTGAATGACGCTGTTATAGGATAACTTCCGCGATGAATACCTGAAAAAGGTAATTCCATTTTATCATAATACGATATCTTATAAGTTATTTCCTCAAATACTGGATATAATACCTCGAATTCTTTATTTACGGTTGTTGAAAGAGAAGTTATTACGTCACCTATTAAATTAGGATTATTTTTCCATCCAACAAAATTGTATCCTGATTTGCTAGCAGTTAATAATTCTGTTTTAGAATTTTCATAATGTATATCTGATTCATCTAAATCGTTGAGTTGTATTCCGTTCGTAAAATATGAGATACGATATTCCGAATCTAAAGTTTCTACCATTTCTATAAGATATCTTCTTAAGACATCATTAGAGTCGGTTACTTCGATTTCATAAGGTTGATCAGGAGAAAGAACTATAGTGGTATTATTACTATCTAATAATGGAGAATTAGCCCCAGATGAAACACTCAATTTAATGACATAAGAATCATCATCGGTTCTTTCATTATCTTTGATTGGGAAGAATACTTTATTATTAATATTATCTATTGTTCCAAAAATATCGGTTTCAAGAGTAGGATTATCTACTTTACGTAATGTAGCTGATAGGATATAATTTTCTATTTTAGACCATATAGCATATAATGTGATATTCCTATCGATAAATCTTTCATCAAAGTTAAACATTTCAGATCCATTTATATTTTCAGACCAACCTATAAATAAATATTGTTTTGTTTCATCCACAGGATCAATAGGTCTATATGCTGATGCTGATGTTAATGGTTTGATTTTATCGAATTCTTTAATATTTGAAGAACCGATTTCTTGTAAATCAAACGTTATTTTAAAGAATGTATCGTGATTGAATTCATTATATAAATTTTTTATTTCATTAATATATGAACTTAAAGAATCTATATAGTATGCTATTTTTTCATCAGGCACATTAGACATGTATGCGTCGTCTATTAACTTTGATTCACCGTATAAACACTTTAATGCTTGTATAGAATACTTGATTGAATAATTACGTATCAAATATTTTGCTATCAAGTATTTTTTAATATTGATTTTATCTTCATCAGAGATTTTTTCATATTCTTCAGATTTATCTGTATATAACATAAATAAATTTTTTATATTATATACACCATTATTGTTAATTCGTTTTAGATCAAATGTTTCTATTAACTTGAATTCAGGTCTTTTTTCAAACAATTTACTACATAAATTCTGTATATCGGCGGCAGATAAATTAGTAATATTGATAACTTCAAAATTTGAACTCTTAATATCATTTGTTATAAATACTGAAATAGTATCAGGTATATTATCGAATATGTTATCCAGTTCATCTGATATTTCTTCTTGTGTAACGCTAGAGTCAATGTAACTATCTGATTCTGTTGTGATATCGATGTTGGTTTCACCGTTGTTATTACCATTATTATTACTTCCACTACCACTATCGTTGTTATCACCGTTATCGTTATTACCATTACCATTATTACTTCCACTACCACTATTGTTATTATTACCGTTATCGTTATTACCACTACCATTATTACTATTATTAGAACCGCCATTGCTATTATTTGAAGTTGATTTATCAGGATTCGTTCCTATAAAATCTCCAACTGATGTATCGTTCTTTTTAGCAAATAACGTGTTATTTACAGAATATATTTCCTCAATAGTGAAGAGTGCACGCAAATCTTGTAACAACGACAACATGTTTGCAATTCCACCGGCAACAATTCCTTCACCATTACTATCGCCATTAGTATCGAATACATATTTAAAATCGTTATACAATTTACTGTTTTTCAATGAGTTGATCATCTCAGAGTTAGCTTTACTCAATATATCAACATTTTTATATTCCAATCGTTTATGTAGTTTCTCGTTCACTAAACGTTTACTTGAAGGTATTTCATCTGAATGTGCCATGTAGATATAGATTTTCTTAAAATAAGAATTTCGTATATCAATATATTCTTTTATTTTAGTTATATTAGTTGCATCGAAATTTAAACCACACCCAGGATCTTTCCAACTTTTTTCAAAATTGGTTTTATTTTCTCCATTATCAAATTCTGATAATTCTATTTTAGGAGCGATCACGTCTATATCAGAAGTAGTGATCATATATCTGTTATTCATCTCTTCATCATTGTCGCCAAAATATGAAAAATCTTTTAGAATTAAAGGAAATTCGTTTATAAATTCTATAAATCGTTCATCTGTAAAATTATCAAAACTATAAACTAGTACATTTTTAAAAATTTCAATAATCCAGTTTTTATAAACGAATGCTATTTCTTCATTATCTGTGGCCGCACCTTGAGATAAATCAGTATATTTCTTGTATAATATTTTACAAATATATTTAGGAACTTTATAACAACCTCGTTGAGCAGAATAAATTGCTCGTTTCCACATAGTATTAGTGTAATCGTATTGAGTATTGTTGTATTGGTCTAGATATTCTAGATTTTTAGGTAAATCTGATTCCAGACAAACTTTGAGTAATTTATTTTGATAATTTGGATTTGAACCTGTATATCGTAATGGTTTTACAATACTATTTAAAATTACTTGATCATAAACCGAATCGTCTTTAAGTAATGAAACTACACCTAGAACAGCCGCACCAGTCAAATCTCCTAATGCACTATCCACCCATGACATTCCAATATTGATAATGTCAGATGCCCAACTATCGAATAGTCCAGATTTTAAACCAAATTTATCAGCTAAAGCTTTTAATAATTTATTATCTCCTAATCCTAATTTATTTAATAAAGAATCGAGATTAAAACCGTCTAAAGTGTTGTTTATGTAACCTTTAAATGCGTCTAATCCACCAGTCACATTATTCATAAGACCAGTTAAACTACTTAACGCTCCGGTCAACCATCCTCCTTTACCAGAATCAGATAATAATTTATTAAATAAATCTACTGAGGATGTTAAGGATTTTCCTTTGTCTATATAATTATTTAAAACATTAGTAGCCATAAAATCAATCTCCTGTTTGAGATTTTCGTCATTATGATGTCAAAAAATAAAAAATAACCCAAAATAGAGGACGCTAATAGCGTCCTCCAAATAATTTCTACATTTTAAGAATATCTTTCCAAAGTCTATTGTCTTTATCTGCTGGATTTAATCCGAAATATTTAACAATTTCTTCAAGAGCTTTAGTTGCTTCTTCAGTAGTTATAGTTAATAAATTATTGTCTTTAAGAACATATTCTATTTCGAAATAATACAAATCATTTACATTATCAAAATCAACCACAATTTCACCGAATGCAGGTTTGAATGTCAAACAACGTTTAATCTTATTGAAATATCTGTATCCTAAAGCATCGAAACATTTAGATACTACGTCACATTGTTCTTTAGAAATTTTCTCTTCAAATTCAGAATTACTTTCGCCCTTTTCAGTAACTTTACGGTGTTTATATGTGATGTAGATATCGTTTTCTGATTCGGGATCTTCCCACTTTTCAATTTCACCAGCATCAAACATTTTGTGTGTAGGATAAAAGAACCAATTCTTAACATCACATTCTTTATCTGGACTAAAATATTCAATCATTTTATCAGATACAACGTTAGTTGATCTTATTCGGATGATTTCGTGGTTTTTAGCATTTGAATCATCAATAGAATTCCAATAACGATCTGTTTTAATTTTTAAAACATAAGAATATTCTTGAAATATCTTATCGATGACTTCTTCAGCTTTTTCCTTGCTCATAGGAATTTTGAATTCAATTTCTTTACTCATGTATTTTCTCCTTTTAGATGGATCGGTCACTGTTATTTATCTTCTTCAATCAATTTAGTAATTCTGCCACATAATTTTGAATTATTATGTATATCTTTAATTTCGTCTTTATTATCATAAATACATATTTTATATATGTATTCTATTTGATCATCATTCAGATCTGAAGTATATTTAATTGCTTTATCGGTTTTTATACGTATTTGATAATATTTGTCATCTTTCAATGTATAAAATTCTATATCGTTGGAATTAAAAGATTCGTTAACTATTGCTATGCGTTTATTGAATTTATTAGATTTATTATATTGTAAATACGTGTCAAATGTCGACAACATATTATGCTTAAACTCTTCTTTATTTTGTATTTCAACTAGATTATTGTAATATTGATCAATATTACTATTATATTTCTTTTTAAATTCTTCTATGTATTTACGTATATTTTTTAATTGTTCAAAATATTTTATTACGTATATAATAAAATCGTTAGTACAAGAAGCTAAATTCGTGTCATTTTTGATAAATAGACCTCTTCCAATACACGTAGTAATTTGAAGCCATGCTAATTTTTTACTATTGTATACTGGAATATATCTGGATTTATCTAAATTAAATATATTATATATGAACATATCATAACATTTTTCAAATCGTGTAACATCTACAATATCATCAAATTCTAATATGAATTCATTGATCTTAACAATTATGTTATTATAATCGTCGATAAATTTATTTGTATCGATATTATCGATATGTTTTTCCCCTCGACCATTATTAGTGTTCCAAATACTGTTAATTTTATCTGTAATTTTACTGCACATAATTTATCTCCTTTATGAACATGTTTCCTATAATATAAATATATATTTGATGTAAAGATAAAATTATATATTTTATAAATAATATAACAATAAAATGAAAAAATAATGAATGGGTAAAGGAGGATATTATGCGTTCATTTAATAAAGCGATAATGATAATGATAGTGTTATTGGTCTTTTTCAACTGTAGAATATTCGCGTATACTAATAACGATTTATTATCCGATGAGTTTAGATGGGATAGAAATATTAGTATATTTTTACCTGTTGCTAATGAAGAACTATTAGAACAAGACATTGTGAACTTAGTAAAAAGATATGTTCCAGAAAAATACGTAGATTGTTTCTTATATTATACTTATGATGAAGATAAATCAACTAGATTCGATTTACGTTCAAGAATTCTTTCAACGGGTTGGGTAGAAACTGAGTGGAAAAACGTTGTCAGTAAAATTAATACTAACGGAACTCGTGATTATGGATATCTTCAATTAAATTCTGGTAATATTAAAAATGCTTGGTTTATGGAAAAATATGGACCAAAAAATACAGATGAATATATTAGAGATATTTCAGATAAAACCGAACTCTATCTTATAGTATGTATTAATTATTATAAATCCTTATATACATTATATGGTGGAGACGACGCGTTTTATGCATATAATTGTGGTGAACCTCGATATCTAAAAAACAGAATTCCCGCAAGCACAATCGCATATAGGAATAAAATCTTAAAGAAACTCAGAAATATCGAAGAAGAAATTGAAGATATTCGTGCTAAACGAATAGATGAAACCAATCAAATGATGCGAGAGTTATATATGAATATTCAGATGTCGAAATTAAATAAATTAATGCAAGAATATGCTATAAACTATATTTCTCGTGTTAATTTGAAATTGAATGATACGTTATTTATAAACGACGAAGATGATATGGATAAGATAATTGAAGAGCTTAAAAGTTATCCAATAAGTGAAGAAAATCTAAATTATAGATATGTGGGAATATATAAAAGAAACACAGGAGCTATTGCCCCCGTGTTTAAAAATATTAGTACTGGAAAAGTATTATATTGTTAAACTTTCCACATTTCTTAAAACATAGTGATCTTCCCTAGATAGTTTTAAGGCGTATGAAGACAGTACAACTAATCTGGAAATACTGTCTTTATACGCTTCGATACCTATAGATTGTTTATCAGTATTGATTCTTGGAATATCTGAACGATTAATTACGTTGAAAGGTTTTATTTTTTTATTTTGTTGCATAAGATATGCTAATAAATCTTTCAATGTATTTTCTTGAAACACATTAAACGAACCATTAGGTTCATTTATTTCTAAACAAATCGATTCAATAGATTTATCTGGGGTATTACTTAAATCTTTAACATTGATTTCATGTAGCGGACAGTATTCTGGTAAGTATTTACTCATCTTACTTGAATATAATTTAAATATACTGGAATGTCCTGCCTTGTTATTCGGTGTGATGTGGTATATATTACCCATAGATGTAATAATCCAGTTATAATATGTACCGAATTTGTTAAAATGTTGAACTTCTCGTATCAGATAATCTTTAATTCTAGAATCATCATTAACAAACGTTTGTCCATGTGTATTAAACATTTTCGCATCTAATGATATTACTCTGGTGTTCCCATCCATTTCGGATGGGAATATTTCATTTTCATTTTCATAACTAATTTGTGTATAACATATTTCTTTCATTTTTTTATTCCACCCATTTTTATAATATTGCATCTTCTAAAGGAGATTCTATTTGTTTTCCACCATTGCGTAATCTAGCAACCATACTCACCAAATTATTTCTAGCATCACCAGACGTTAAAGATGACCATACTGAAGAATATTTTGGTAATAAACGTATATTAATCATTTTCCATGCCTTATGATCGATCTTAGGATTATCTTTAATTTTATATCTAAACGGTCTAGTTAGATCTGATGAATCTCGACATATTTCAGACACGATCAATTCAATAGATCTTTGAGAGAGATTTGATAAACTTACACCATTATATGCAGAAGCTTCGGTCCAGTATTTAGCTAATTCTTCATAGTTTAATATGTTAGGAAAATATCCCAAAGTGAATATGTTCAATACTGTATTTGCTACATTAGAATCAACGATGATATTTTTATTCTTAATGAATAAATCACCTGTTTTAAATGAAACTAAAACATATTTATCACTTTTATCTTCTTCAATATTGTGTCTAATATCGTTGATAGATGATGGACAGGTTAAAATTTTACCAATATGTTTAAAGAAGAGATGTTTAGGAGTATCTTTTTCAATATCTTCTTCAGTCTCATAGATTTTTATCTCAAATAAACCGAAAATATTAACGTCTTTACCAACAATTTCAGCAATGCTATGATCAATGAATTCTTCTGGGAATTCGAATTCAGCTTTGGCACATTTTAGGATAATAGATCCGTCTTTAGTTTCTTCAAAATATTTATCGATTTCTTTATCGTCCATCTTGGTAATGTTTTTATAATCAAGATTATAGAGACAAGAACGCCAATTAATAACTGTGGTTTTAACTGTAGAGTCATGGAATGCCTTAAGAGATTTATTCAAGAATGTACTTGTAAGTTTCTGACTAGCAAATCCTACATTGCTTAATCCCATTCGTTGATACAAACCACCTACACATTTCCAGCAAAAACATCCATTATCAGTCATACAATATAATGGAGATCTATATTCAACGTGTTTTCCTATAAAAGAATTCAATATATCAGGTGTTACACAGATAAATTCATCAGGATTATTTTCATCTCTTACATATGCCCATTTTATAGTTTCCAGATTTTTTTCAGTAACATCTATTCCGATAGTCATTTGACTACCACAATCGTCTTCTACAACACGTTGACCTTGAAAAGCTTGAACGAATTCTTTAGTTTTAGCTCCACCTTTTTGAGTATTAACGGCGCGGTTATATGCACCAAATACAGCTTGGTTAGCATACAGATAGTTTTCTTCAGGAGATATACCTTCACTAAAACTATTAGTACTTATTTTGTATTTACCGGTGGTGATATCTAGAATAGGACCTACTTCTAGAAACATATTTTTAAATACGTTATCGAACTTTGGTTTTCCACCTTTAGCATAAATCAACCATCCTGGTTCATTGTGATCGATAAACCATTTTTTAGCAAATGCTAGTATAGGTTTTTCAACATTATTGATATATTTAGCAGTATCGCCTGCTAATATTACGTCTCTGTTAGCATCAATTAATTCTTGAAGTTTATTTCTGATTTCTGGTGGTAAAACCATGAGGTTGTCACTACTTCCAGGAACTAATATTTCTGTGAAGTTATTTAACCAAATTATACGTGTTTGAAATTTTCCAAACTCGGCGCCAGTAATTCTTCCCATTAAAACTTCATCACAGAGATAATTTTGAAGTTTCTCAAAATCATCGTTTCGCATAGTCTTATTAATGTATTCTACTTTATCACCGAATGCCGCAGCAATAACTACAAGATTAAAAATATATCTTCCAACAGTGGTTTCAGTATCGAATTTTATATTTGGAAGAGTTCCTTTAGGTACAGTAATTTTGTCCGTAGGAAAAAACATTGGGGGTTGTACATCCATTTTACCATTAGGCAAAGGATGAACTGATTTGTTAAAAAGTCTATAGATATCGGTCATTAGGATTTTATCAGGTCTTAACGAGAATAAATATGATATTTTGCTTTCTTCTGTCATATTTTGACTCCAATTATTATTTTAAACATTAAAATGTTTTTTCTCTTATATATTTTATATTGGTAGGTTTTAAATTATGAAAATGATATCGACTATTAAAGAATTGAAAAATATAAAATCTCGTGAAAGTTTTTCTTATATTTGTCGTAAATGTGGAAAAATCACAGTCGTAAAAACGTCTTATAAACCATGTATGTTAAAAAGATATTCGACTTTTGAATGTCCGTCATGTTATAAGTATCGTGAAAGATATATAGAAAATAATATACCGCTTATCGATGCAAATAGTATTTCTAAGATTGATAAATTGAAACAAAATACGCCTTTCAAAATCAAATGCTCATCTTGTGGAAGAATATATACTATACATTCGTTTAGACATTATAGAATACCAGAATATAAACGTTTATTGTGTCGTAAATGTTCATGCAAAATAGTAGCAAATAAAGAATCGACTATAACTAATAGATTTAAAACTAATCTTAAAAGATACGGTGTAAAATCCGTGAGTCAAGCACCAAAAATTAAAGATAAAATCAAATCTGTTAAATTAAAAAGATACGGTGATCCATATTATACTAATAGGAAAAAAGCTTTTGAAACATTAAATACAAAATACGGTATAAATAATCCTAATAAAGTTGATCCATTTAAATCAGTTATGTCTAGACTTGATAAATATGGGTCGGTTGTCCCGAATTATAAATATAATTATTATGGTATATATTTTGATTCTTCATGGGAATTAGCAGTTTGGATATATTATATAGATAATAATATTCCTATTATTAGAAATTCATGTACTTTTAATTATACTGATATGTATAATAGAATTCATTATTATCAACCTGATTTCATTATTAATAGTAATTATGTAGAAGTGAAAGGTCCTCAATTCTGGAATAATGGTAATATGATATATCCATATAATAAAAAGAAAGTTAATGGTGGTGTATGGATACCATTAACTAAAGAAGAAAAAGAATTCATGGATGATCTTTATGAAAGAAAACACCAATGCGGTTTATCTAATAATGTATTATTCTTAACTAATAAAGATATATTACCTTATTTAGAATATTGTAATAATAAATATCCTAATTGGAATATATTATTTAGAAAAGATAATATATTTAATCCTAGTTATTATAATTACATCTCTTTATATAATAATAATGGAATAACTCCATTTGATATTAATAAGAATGATAAATATATAGATATAAAAAGTAAAGGTATAACACCTTATGATATTAAACAATATAATGATTGATAATGGAGGCAATATGAAATTATATTTTAAACAAAAATCATTATTTGCGTGGATAGTGTATAATATTTTACGTTTTATACCTATTATATTATTTTCTTGGATATTTTATATAGTTTACTATTTTAAATATCTTAAAAAGAAAGAAAACGGAGAATATTCTGTTTTATTAAATCGGTGGCTTGAAGCGTGCAAAGATGAAAACTCTTTAGTAAAATATTTTAGTGATCAATATAATTATAAATATGATTTAGTTGGTGGATTTATGGATCACGATTCTGGACTACATGAATGGTTAATAGGAAATGGTGATTGTGATGATATGGCATTATACTCTAAAAAGGCATTGAAAAAATTAGGTTATGAATCCTATAGAATAGGTATCATGTGGTTTCCTAAACATAAATTACCAATATTACATTTTGATTGTTTAACTGTTGAACGAGACGATAACGGAAACGTAATTAAAGCCAGACTATTTAATTATGGAAACGAAATATCTTCTACTTCAATAGAAGAAACATTATACACTCTTACAGGTAGATATACAAATGATAGAAATACTAAAACTAAAGTTTGTGTATGTTTACACTAATGAGAAGGGGGCGTAATATTATGAAGAAAACTATCATTCTTTTCGTACAAGTTTAAATTATTACAAAAAAGAAAACCGCCTTACATTGGCGGTTTTCTTTTTAAGGTTTAAAGACGAGATTACAATGACATCATCTTACTAGCCATCATATCAGCAGTATGAAGAAGTAACACTTCTGGATATTTTTCGCACATTTTTCCGAAGTTTATAGTTTCTTCATTGTTAGCATTAAATGCTCCCATGTGATATGCAACAGCAAATTCCCAAGCTTCACTACTTAATTGTACGCCACATTTCATGATACGACGCAATGATTCGGAACCATGAGGAAGACCAAGGTTGTCTTTATAAAAGTATTTGTTGTCTTTATCGTTGAAGCCGTAAGAACCAACTTTACAAAGATCATGGAATATACACGCGATAGGATCAACGTGGTATACTTTAAATACCGGAGCCAAATCCTTTGCACATAAATACACTGCTACCGAATGTTCAAATAAACCGCCTGGGTAAGCACCATGATATTTAGCAGAAGCAGGGCTAGATAAAAATTCAGGATATTTCATCAAGATAGTTTTAATATCCTCACGATCTTTATCTGTGAACATCCGTATAACGCGCTCATCAGTACCGTCTTCTTTATGATAACTGATATCTGAGATATCGCCTCGCTCTTTGATATCGTTACCGAAACTACGAATTGCCTCAATTTCATTTGTCCATTTTGTCATATTATTTTTCTCCTAATGTTTCTTTTCCACCTAAAATCATAATGTGATTAGTAACTTCCTTAGGTTGATTATCACTAGTAATCATTAATCTGACACAATGTTCATGCTTTTCTCCATCATCATCGATAACAACCAAATCGCCTTCTTCGTTTATAGGTAACTTAGTGTGTTCATCGATATCTTGTGTATTGACGACGATTTCATTGTTAATGAACCCAGGAATTCCCACTAATGCTTCGCATAGAAAATCATGCAATTTTAACGCTTTTTCTTTTGAAGCGTTTTCAAAAACTAAAGTTAACATATTTTATCTCCTTATATGTATTCTATGACTAAAATATATAAATAAACCTATATTTTGACATAATTATGAATTTGAATTTTAACTATAAATAAGAGGTTAAGTATGGCATATTTTAAGAGCGGAAATACGAGTGTAACGCCATCTAACAATAATACAACTATACGACATGGAGATGGGGCAGCACTAATTAAACCGCATGAAGTCGAACAACGTATAGGTAACGCCGTAATACAAGATAAATTAGATGTAAAAAATACACCGTTAAGCAGATTAACTTCTATAACTACATCGGTTATCTATTATGCACACGACACTTCAGATAGAAATGATTATATTACTAATACGGGAAATATCAGTTCTGTATCTGTAAATAAAGAAGCTTTAAATAAAATCAAAGATTTTGTTATTATTTGTCAAGATGCGCTCAATGTTTCACTTGAAAAGAATGAAAATAAAAATTCTTTAATGGGTGAAGCAAGTGCTAAAATTTTACCTAAAACTATAAAGCCACTTATAAATGATCATTTCGTAATGCAAACTCTTGATAAGAGAAATCTTTATCGAGTAACAGATGTTAATAAAACATCTATAGAAAACGATAGTGCATATGAAATAACTTATCAATTAGTAGAAGAAAACGCTAGTCACAATACTACACTTTTAAGTGAACTTGAAAAGAATGTAGTGGCTACATTCCGATTCGTTTATTCTCACGTTGGTACAGAATTTAGAACACTTTTCAGAGAAGATGAATATAGTGCACTCGCTACATTGGAACAAATGTATGGAGATATAGCTAGCGCATATGTTGAAAATTTTTACAATAAAGATAAAAATACATTTATTTTACCATACGATTGTACAACTATTAAAGATGAATACGGTTCATCTTTAGCAGAATCTCGACTGATGGAAAAAAGATATTATTCGGTTAATCTTGAAAATGAAGAAATGGAACCGCCTAGATTGAATAATTCTGACGTATGGTACGGTTCATTAATGTACGATAGAATGCTTATCGAATTTATCACAAGAACATCGTTGTTCACTAATGTAGATAGGCATACTTACTATATCAGTAAATTACAAGAAGATTTAGAAAGATGGTATAGTAAAACTATATTCTATGCATTGGAACACCAATCTGTAGGTAAATTGACTTTTAAATACCATTTACCTTCTCCTATAACTAGAATAACTGTAGCCTCAACTATGAATTTGTATGGTTTAGTTAGTTTGGAACCTTTACCTGGATACGTAGATGGTTGTCTTTCCTTATATCCTAAATGTCTCATTAAATATCTTTATTGGGAAGGATGTAAAGATAGAAGTATCAAAGACGTTACATTGAATACATATTCTTCTATAGTAGATTTCATATGTGAAATTATAGGTTTATATGTAAATAAAAGAGAAGATGCTTTATTGAGTAGATTACTTTTACTTAATGAGCATTTCAGTGAATTCTCGGAAATAGGTATAAGAGATCAGAATGAATTCTATCTATTCCCATTACTAGCATTTGTTATAAGAAAAATGATGGATCGTTTAAGCGATGCTAATTTCGGTTTATCAATGAATGCTGTTTAACGAAATTTATAAAAAATAAAACAGACACGAAAGTGTCTGTTTTATTTATTTGTCAGAAGCTGAAACTAGTTCTTGTTTTTGATAATGTTTCCGATTGGCTCAGAATATTCATCATCAATGTGTTTCTGCAGTTTTTCATCCTTCTTTTTATTAGAAGTTTTCTTTTTCTTCTCTTCAACAGCAGGCTTTGGTTCAGCTTCAATAGGTTCAGCGGATTCTTCAACTTCAGAAATAATATCACTGCTACCATCTACAATAGCTTCAGAGATTTCTTCCTTACGTTTTCCCCATTTTCCATCCCACTTTGTAAGTGCGAATCGGAACGTGATAGATACGATTTCTCCACTCTTAGTGTAACCATATCTATCGATGGCGAACTTATGAGCCGCCATCGCGTCAGTGTAGAGTTGGTGCAGCATTGGTGAAAATTCTTTAGAATTTTCATATGACAACATACTTACCATGTACTTTAGTACACGGCTCAACTCTGGATTTTTCACAGCGTATCCGTCTTCGAGACGAATCGTTACTAATTTGATTACAGAGATATCTTCTCTGTCGTCCATTGGAGTTTCAATCTTCTTCACAGAAGCTTTCTTCCATGGGAAGTTATTGATTAATACCTTGCAAGTATGAGATGCCATCTCCATACATGCCCCGTACTTTGAAAGTCCATTTTTATATCCTGCCTCTTCAGGATATTCGCAATTTTCCCCCAATTCAGAGAATAGCATTTTGCTGAAATTAATTTTTTGGTTTTCTCTTTGTTCACCCATAATTTTATCTCCTTTGTAGAACTTTTATTTTTTTATCTTTATTCTACATAAATAAAATATATAAAGAAAAACGCATTTGATAAAAAATAACCCTTACTCACACTTTTGTGTTTTCAGGAATTATTTCTACAATTTAGTGATTGTATTGAATCCTATCATTTGACCATATATAAATAGTATTAAAAATAAAATAAAAAAGAGACCCGAAGGTCTCTTTTCATACTCTACCTACGCTGTTCTTTTCATCTGTTTAAGAACTGCTTCAAATTGTCTCTTGAGACGTTCTTCTTCAGATATTGAGATGGCATCTTTTTTAACCATCTCCTGACAACGTTTGATCTTAACAGCTTCACTGAGCTGTTTATTATAAGTATTATACATATTCATATTCAATCTCCTCGTATACACATTTTAGTATATACTTTATTTTATTCACTAATATAATATAAACGTGAGATGACATAATAAATGAAATTATATAGGAGGTTTTAAAATGATATCTGAAATAGAAATTAAATCTATGTTATCTCAACGTAGAATATTGGGTATTCTATGTATTTTATTGGCACCTTGTTCATTATTATTTGGTTTAATCGGAGCAAAATATAATGAACCGTACTGGTACACTTCTATATCAAGTACATATTATGCAAATTCTAAAATTATAATGATCGGTTTATTGTTTGCTACGTCCGTTTTCTTTTTCTCATATAAAGGATATGATATAAAAGACAGAATATGTTCTTTAATTGAAGCTATCAGTGCTATGGGAATTATAATTTTTCCAAATGGAGATACTCGAATGAAAGAAGTTACAGGTTTATTCTGTTTACCTCTACATATCAGTGCAATAATTCATAATACATGTGCCGCTATATTATTCATAACATTTGGTATTAATATCTTATGTTTATTTACTATAGGCGATAAAACTAATCCTAAAAAACGCCAACGTAATATGGTTTATTATATTTGCGGTATATTGATTTTTTTAGGAATTTTATCTCAATTTTTTTATATCGTATTTTTATTTAAATATAACAACCATAGTGTTATAACTATGATTAATGAATTCGTAATGTTAGTAGCGTTCGGATTTGCTTATTTAGTTAAATCCGAGTCTATATTTTCATTAAATGATATTTCCTCTAAGGTTTCATAGTCATTTTAATAATAAATCCTGCCTAAAAAGGCAGGATTTTTTTTTATTTTATATGGGTTTCGACGTTCATATTATATTAGTGAATAAAAGTATATACTATAATACTATAAAGTGTATATACAAGGAGAAACTATGATTATTACTATATTTACTACAGATGCTATCTCTGATGCATCTTCTAAAAAATTACAATCGATGTTAAACGGTACAGGTTTAGTGTACTGTGACATTAGCGCACACATGTGTGCATTACGTTCAGAATACGTAATGGATCCTTCAAAAGCAAAATATGCTTCTGAAAGCGTAAAGTCATTAGATGACTATATTGCAATGTTGGAGGAATTCAATGCTGTTGCTGCATAAAAGAGAAAAAAATAAACTCGGGACAAACCCGAGTTTATTTTTTATTTTTCTTTTAAAATGTATATTAATAAATTATGAAAAACTTTAAAAATGAAAAAGGAAATATAGAATGAAAATAGATATAGATTTTGAAGACGATTATTCTTATTTAGAAGATACTATATATTTTGAATCTGTTTTAGGATTAAAAAACCGACCTAAGAAACCCGATGTGTTCAACAGCATCTCTATAAATACACCATATTATTTTGATTTAAAAGCTAAAAAAGAATATTTTATCGAATATGAAAATAAACATAAAAATCTACTTAAATCGTTCGATGATAAAGATTTACTAGAAAATTTTAATTTTATGAAATTTGGTTATGATAAACCGTTTTTGTATTTTTATGATAATAGAGAATTTAACAATGCTCTCGAATTAGAATTATATATTTATGCAGTTGATAAGAATCTCGATATAGAAAGATGTCCTGGTTTCTATGATGATAAAAACTACAGTATGATTTATCCTGATTTTAAATTAGGGGATAGATTAATATATATTGTATACCCATTTGAAGACATAAATCATAGAAATAAAGTAAAAGATAAATATCCTAATTGTGAATTTTGGACTGAGAAAGATTTTGAGGAAATAAGTCAGCATATATATGATAATTACAGTGACGATTATTTACCGTTGTTTTATAAAGATGTTCCATTTCCCTGGCCAAACGCTGATCTTAAAGACACTAGTCCTATGGGATTGGTAAGACATTTTCATAAATCTATAATGGAAGGTCGTCATAAAGACGAACCAAATATTCTCGAATTATGGAACAATAAAGAAATATTTAAACAGCTCGCTTTAAATCGCCTATTTTATGTTGGTGAATGCAATGTTGATAGAATGCGTCAAGGTTATAATATCACTAAGATAGCTACAAAGATTTCTGTTTTTAAAAATACTACGGCAATCGAATTAATCAAAACTTACCTGTATGATGCTAAAGAAATTTTTGACCTATTTTCAGGATTCTCAGGCCGTATGCTTGGCGCGATTCAATGTGGAAAACCATACATAGGTAGAGACATAAATGCTAAACATATTGAAGAATCAAAACAAATACTTTCTTGGTGGAAAGCAAACCGAGATCCAAACGTGCAAGTGGATCTAAAAGTCGCTGATGCAACTAAAGAATTTGGTGTTTATGATTGTCTTCTGACTTGTTCACCATATGCAACAATAGATCGTAGAGGTAATAGAAAAAATATAGAAGATTGGAATAATAAAGATCAACTTGCCCTTACTTGCGATGAATGGATAGATATTTGTTTGTTACGATATAAATGTCGAAAGTATGTGTTTGTTGTAGATGATACTGTTGTGAAATATCGTCCGTATGTAGTAAGTTCTATAGGTAATCATGGTCATATGGGTAGGAACACAGAATATGTAGTTTATTTGAATTTTACTAATTATTCTCTTCCTATGTATAACCAAAATAAAGGTAAAGGTCTTACTCCATTTGACATCGATAAAACCAAACAATATCAAGATATTGGTAAAGGCGTAACTCCATTTGATATTCCTCAATTAATTAAATAATAAGAACTCTCCATTTGGAGAGTTCTTTTTTACAAATCATAAGGTGTTATTCCTTTACTTTTTATATCTACATATTTATCATTTTTATTATCGTATGGCATTATACCGTGTCTTGAGAACACTGGCATTGTATAATAAGGATACATGTTAGTATATGGTCTAATAATAGGAATAAATCCATTAGGATATAAGTATGTGGGATTCATTGGATTATCAACATAAAACAAATTCATGTATTCTTTTCCATAAATATACTCGACATATTTAACGTATGGTAAACATTTCTCAGAAAACCAAAATTCCACACCGTTTTCTTTTTCAATACGATGCTTAATTTTATCTTTTAAAATATTCCTACTATTAAATTTTGACGACTTGTCATATAAATGATCACCTTTTATCTCTATTATTTTACCATTGTAATAAAAATCTGGATAAACCGCATGTATTTTGTCATTATACATATATTCATATTTTACAGGCTCTCGTAAAATATATTCATTATGATCTTTAGCATATATCCATATTGCTAATTCCCATTTAGAATCAAAACGTATACCATAATAATTTATCTTAGATACTATAGGATGATCACACCCAGTATTCTTATACATGGTTTCTTTAGCTTTATTTCGCACGTCATTATTACTGAGAGGAGTTTTGAACCCGTATTTGACTAAATTAGTATTCTCTACGCGCTCTCTTAATATAGGCGATTCCATGGTCGTCTTCGCTCCATATCTATTTTTCATAACAGTTTGCATTTGTTGTAATATACGTGCATCTTGTATAGGTCGTTTTACACCTAATTTAGCCATAGTCGATTCATTTATTTTATACACTACCTCAGGAGATTCACACGCGTTATCTTTACCATACCGTTGTTGACATGTAACGTGGCGTTTTTCTAAATTATTAAAATGAGCGTCACCATAACGTTCTAATTTGGTGTTTTCTGCCTTACTCAAATTATTATATTTTTTATCACCATAACGTTCTAATTTAGTTTGTTTATTTTTAGACACGTTGTTATAATTCTCATTACCGTAACGTTTTAATTTAGTTTGTTTAGATTTAAGGTTGATTATCTGTTTTTCTTCATCAGTTTTTTTATGTCGTTTAGTATAATATATGTCTCTCAATTCATCCTCGGTTTTATTTTTCCAAGTTAACATCGTTTTGTTTTTTATTTCGACATTTTTCATAGGATTATCTGTTCCATATCTTTCAATAAATATTGCTTTCTTTAGACATGGTACACATAAAAACTTAGAAAGATTATTTATTTTACTTGTACGAAATGAATTTAAACTGAAATAGATGTTTCCGCATTGTTTACATCTAAAATATACACATGCGTTTCCTTTTAAAGACCTGAGATCTTCAATATTTTCAACTGCATTTATTTTAATAGTTTTAAGTTTTTCAATTATTTGTTCTTTGGATAAATGCCACGCGTCGCCGTATGCGCTTTTATTAGCTAATATATGGTTTGCGATAGCATTATAAATATCGTCGGTTATTTCTTTCATAATATTTTATTGTTCCTCACAACTTTAAAAATATCATATGTCATCTATAAAATGAATCCTGCTTTTTTGCAGGATTCATAGATATTTTAATCCACAGGTAATAAATATGATAATTTATCTTTACCGAACGATACTCTTAATCCAGCACCTATGCAGAACACTCTAAGTGTTTCTAAAGATTGTTTATCTTTAGTTCTAATAGGAATGCTATTGATATCAAAATCGCCTGTTTCAGCAATTTGGTCGAGCATTTTCTTTTTAGAGATAGGATCATCTGCTCGTGGTCCGAGAAGTTCTTTAATTTTATCCTGTTGGTTAGATGTACATAACGCAGCTGTCTGCATATTACTGAATGTTGAACTTTTACTTGATCCAGTTACTTGTCCTGTAAGTAAATTTACGTGATCACGGTCAGATGAATAATCTGCTTTCTTAGACAAAAGCTGCTGTAAAGGTCTCACAGTTTCATACAATACTGGAACAGGAGAATTTGATATTGGTGGATGTTCTTTATCAACTGATTTATATGGATAAGCAACATATTCTGTCATAGGAATTTTATATTTATCCATTACTTTTTTAAGTTTGTTCATATTTGGACATTTTTTCTTATCACTCATGTTCATTTCATAGAACAAATTAAACCATTCTTCATTTCGGAGTCTGTCCATGAATTTATCAAATTCTTTATCAGATAATGTGGCAAAATATTTTTTATATTGGTTTGCGTTGAATCCGTCTTTAGTTCCCTCTAAATCGTCCATCAATTCACAAATCATCTGTTCGGCTTTCATTCTATTTACTTTATTTTTAGGATTATCACTCATATTAATGAAATCTCCTTTTTATAATTATTGTTTACATAAAAATGTTTTTATGTATTTTTTATGATATAATTCATTTTCTTCTATATAATGATAAACTTTTAAAGGATTATATATCATCTAATGTAAGGAGAAAATCATGTTAATCAAATCTTTTACAAAAGAATTAGAAGATATTGATGATATCAAAAATATCACAAATAAAAATCGATATATATTCATCTATAAATATGATGCCCCTCATCCGTGCACTTGTCAAAGTCCTTTTGGTTATTTTAATGGGATGGATGATTGGTACGATATATATCTCATCAATGATAGTGTAGTTAAAGGAATAGATTATCTTATTCCTAAAGGGGTTACTCTATGGAATAGAAATACATATAGGGGATATGCTAAAGGTATAATTAATCCTGATGGAAGTTTTAATAAGAATGCTATAATAACTTTTACAAACGGCTCATTCCTTAATAGAGTAAAGCCTAGAATAAATGAAGATACGCCATATGAAATATATAGTAGCGATATAATCGCATGTTGTGGTTCTCCTGGTGGAACAGTGTATGAAGATGAATTAATGAGTACATTACAAACGGAAGTTATTCAACCTTTTCCTAGATTTTATAACATTGAAGATCAGGCTAGACTTAAATCTAAAAATGACAAAATATCTGTTGGTGATTTTACTTATGATTATACGGAATGTCCAGTTTATACTCTAAGAGAATTGACAGATAAATACACCAAAGTAGCTAAAATAGATATTCCATCAAATCATAATTTGATCGATTTATCAATCGTTGATGATCCTACTGAAGAAATATCATTAGATCCGTGGATTAAATTAAATAACGGTGTAAAAATAGATGGAACAATGATAAAAAATGCTATAACTAAATTATATCTTATAATTTATGACGCGGTTTATAAATCTATATTTTCATCAGTAGATGTCATAGTCGATATAGAATCAGGAATATTCAATGTCATTCCTAAATGTTTGAAATTTTCAAGTGTTACTAAAAATGAAATCAATTATAATATTGCTAAAATAAGTAATATTATTTCTGAAGAAATGGATAACTTCAGTGAATTGATAGAGGACGTTCCAGATGCAATATTTATAAACAATCTGTCACCTAATAGAATAACTTTTAATATTGGAAATTATGATTCTACTATTAAATTATCAAATATATATCATATGATTGGAGTCAATGAAAAGACTAAACGACCTGAATGTATACATGCTATGGATAGAATCTCAGCAAGCGACAGCGACGAAATGTCTAGAGTATATGCTTCAGGATTAGGTTTTGCTGGAGGAAATTATGTTAATTAGAAATTTTGGTAAAGTAGACGTAAATGATACTAAACCGTTTAACTCATTAGGATTAATGGGAGTTAAACGAAACATTTACGTATTTGTTACCAGAGCAGAATATGACATGAAAAATTTCACACATTGTAAGATATGTATAGATAATAATGTGGTTTATGACGGTAACCATAATTTATCCCAACCTGTGAGAATTCCTGGGAGTCATATCATAAGAAATGCTACTTATTTCGGAGATCTATATACTTATGAACCTGGGAATATTCGAAGTGAATCAGCATTCTTTGTGTTGGATAATGTAACTACTACTGAGAAACTAGTGATTCCAAATAGCGGTGAATTTGGTGAAACAGTATCGTTCAGTCCAAGTATTTGGAGTAAACGCTTTTATCAAATGGAAGAGTGTGATTATGCCGATTTCATGGGTATAAGCGGTTGTGGTAATGAAATTATCAGTATATCTCCTGAATATTACACTGATTTTGATATGAACGCTAGAACTGGCGATTTTACAGATTTGATGTATGATACAGTTAATAAAATTCCTATGAAGAAATTAATAGACAGTAATACGACTATTATCTTCATGGACATATTGAAATATGATACCATCAGATTAAATGAAATGCACCAAATAGTTAAGATGGAAAATAACTGTGAACGAGGATTTGAATTTTCTAATTCATTGAAATCTTCGTTTAATAGTTTTATTGGAAATAACACTACATTCATATACGACAGCGATGCATTAGGATACGGTAAGTCAGGCTTTAATGTTCGTGGTGGAAATATTGCGTTTGGTAAATATTATACTAAAGATTATTTATCTAACAATTTGAAAGGAACATTGAATCGATTTGAACAAGAATGTAAAGATATTGAACAAATAGCTGGACACGTAAGAATATTATATAATCCATCTATCATTGGTGATAAATTTAAAATCACATTCAAAGATCACAAAGTTTCGCCTATAACTGTTCCTTCACAGATTGAAAACAATGGACTTATAAAGACCAATATTTCAAATACTGCTCCATTATCTGCAATAGACAACGGATATGCGATAGATTCTATGATGAGAGATATTCTAAGTCTTGAATATCAAGCTCAACAAGAATCTTTTCAAGAAGAAATGTTTAATAGAGACTAGACAAAATATAATTCTAAAATAATGGAAACATTATTTTAGAATTATTTTATGGAGAAAATATGTTATTAATGCCTAAGAGAATCCAAGATAACGATATCTTGAAGTTTTCTCCTAATATTATAACTGACAAAAAGATTGCCATATCTTCTGATCACAATGCGAGATTAGAAGAACTAATTGTTGATAGTAAAAATAAAACAATTACAAAGAATAGTTTTACTGGTTATCTCTTAACCGATAACAATATCGAAATTTGTAATAAAATGCAAGTGGTTTCAGATATGAAGACCGGTGAAACAATATCATATAATCTATCATCACTTATGCCATCGTATGATAATAATTACAACATGTCCCAAAATATAGGATTTTTTTATAGTGATAAAGATTTAAATCTTAAATCCTATGATTTACATTCATACGATAAACGATATGTAAATGATTTAATTGGAGATTCTAAATATATAACGGATTTTGATTATATCAATGCTGCTATATATGGTGTGGAAAATCTTTTACAAGTAGATTATGGCGATTTAGTTAGCGTGTTGGAAATGTTTTTTACACAATGGTCTTTCAATATTCCATTTGTGTCTAATATCATTATAGATACTGAACGTTGTAGTTTCAACACGCCGAGATTCACATATTTCCAAAAGATTGTTTCTGAGGAAACTGCTATGAATCTATATGCGACATTTGCTAAGGAACTGTCGTCGTTATGTGAGTTTATGTTCGATCTATTTAATAATGTGTACAAAAGAAAATTCAGAATACTGATTCATCATACTCCATTTGTAACAGTAATTAAAATCAAAGATACTAATAATAAAGAGATATCTTTAGATTTTAACGTATCGGCAAGTGATCATTTAAAAGCAATGGTTAATAATACTGTTTCATGTAAATGGTACTGTAATAACGATGCTTTAAATGTTATAACTGATAAAACCCGCAATAGAGATATAACATTTGATGTGTTAGATACAATAGATTATATAAATTCAAACGATATATTTTAAATTTAGATATTATAAAAATAGAATAAGTAAAGGAGACAAACATGGAAGCTTCTAAAATATTCTTTGATATGATTAATGAATATGCTGCTCCTATTCTTGAAGCAGCAGGATATCATTTTTCACCTCAAGGATTTATTGAGGATTACAATGGTAATAAATTATTTTACCAAAATCCAAAATATGTGGATGGAACAAACGATCCACAAAATCCACCATTCGTCTATCCAGTAATTCCGATAGATGAACGTTCATATCTCAATATAAAAGCAACCCCTGAGTATGAATTATTTAATCCGTTCCAGAACTTTCGACATGCTTGTATCGTTCTGATAAAATTAAAGAAAGTTCTTATACCATTCTTTATAAGTAAAGAAGCATTTGAAGAAACAGAAGAAGACGAAATCGATGAAAAATTTGATGACTGTTTCCAAGTGTATAACAGACGCGATAATGCAGGAAATTATGAAGTAGGTATTGTATGTACTGAAAATCCTAATGAGCCTGTGGAAATAATCAAATACTCTTCTGAAGAATTAACTAAGAGTGTTTGGTCGCTTTGTGTGTTGATTTACACTAATTTCTGCGCAACTAAACCATGGAAAGTGTATAAAAATATTGACCGTGGTTGGAATAAAACTCAGAAACTTTGTGAGGAATGGAACAAAGCAAGAATGCAACTTTTGCAAAACGTAAAAGTTGAACAAGAAAATCGATTGAATCCTGATATGGAAGATTTATCACAAGGCATTAATATCGGTGAAGATACTAATGACTTTGATATTCTTAAGGATATGTCGATGAAGTATGTTGATATTGGTGACGGAACCGATTTAAATAATCAGGGTCTTCAAGATTATTTAACAAACATGTTCCCACAGTCTCAATTAACTCCATATGAAGAACCAGTTTCATATGATGAATCTGCTGAACTAAACATTTCACCTGAAGTAGTTGTTCCTAGTGAACAAGTTCCTTCATTTGAAGCAATGGATAAAGTAGAAACTGAAAATGAAAAGGCTATTCTAAAATCAAAAATGGAAGTTGAGAAGGAAATAGAACCTGAAACAAGACGTTCTATATTCAAATGTGGTGGAGGAGATGCTAATGAACCATACAAAGTACAAACTAATAGCATGTATGGCAACGTGATGAATCCTATGGGAATGATGAATCCTATTGGAATGATGGGTATGAATCCTATGATGATGCAAAGAATGAACAACCTTCCTGGCACAAATATTGATGAAATGAACTTATGTTCAGGTCATGTTGATCCGTTCGCTGCATATAGGTAATAGAAATAAGGAGAAGGAAATATGAAAAATGCAAAAGATGTCATTTTCAATTGGAGAATCAATAATGATATTGATTTCTCTAAAGGTATTAGACGGATTTATGAATTATGTAAATCTATAAATATTGATACTTTTAATACTATATACGCAAAATCTATATGTGCTATGATTGTGTATAATATGATATTGTACGCGAAGAAACAATCAGGAATAGTAGGAAATATATGTATTTATCCTGATCCAGCTACGAAAAAACAACTGAATGATTTGATACTTGGTTGTAATGAACATAACGATTATGAAACAAAAATAATATACGGCGTTAATAATGGTACCAAATCTCCGTTCTTTAAGATATTATTCTCTTCATCTGATGTTGATAAATGTGTAGAAATGTCATTTATGATATATGACCTACGTATCTTTGATTGTATCAACACTAGAATGAAGACAACAGAAGATTTTTATAACATCGTCTGTGATAATTGTGCATTCGATAATGTCATTACACATCAAAATTCTAACACTGAGGTCGTTATTGCAACCCCTGAAGAAGAAAAGCGTTATCTTAAACGCAAAGTATTCCGTGAAACCGTGGACGATATCGCATATGGAGCATTCGTTGGTACATGTACGATAGCCATAGCTTCATTAGGTATTTTTATGATAAAAGGTCTTGTGGATATGTTTAAAGGTGAAGGTGTAGCACCAGCAGATATCGTATAATGATTCTTCTAAAAATAAAGCGGATTTTATTCCGCTTTATTTTTTATTATTTTTGACATCATAATGAAATTTGAAAAATAAGGTGATTAAAATGATATACACTATGTCAAATATATTATCGTCTATGTATAAAAACGATGTTTTGAACGATATTCTTCTATCAGATAATGCTAGAAAAGAATATTCTAAAATACTTTACAACTATAAATTAGGTAATCGTAATATATCATTTGATGAACAACTTCAGTCTAAATGGTTAGAAGTTATTGAAAAATATAAGAAGTTTAAATATATTGAAGATGACAATATTTTAACTTCCGATATTCTACATAGTAAAGAATTCAAAGATTTCCTCGTTGATAAATGTGATGTTTTCTCGAAAAACAGTAAGCGTAGATTTATCTGGACGTTAACTGACATGTACGAATACACTTACAAAGATTTATCAGCAAGATTGATATTTATTCTTAATAAAATGAATATCATGTTTAAAGAGATATTTGAAAAAGACGTGTCTGATAAATCTCAATCACCATCGTGGTTCGATAATAATACATTTGTCGAATTAAAACCTATTACCGATGAAATTTTAAAATATTTCGAATGTTTTGATGAGTTATATCGTGGTCGTACTGATTACAACGACGTTTTGGATTCATCTAATTTGGGTGAGTATTTTAAAATCATCACATTTGAGTATATTCCGTCAAACAACACAATAAACAAAATACCGTTCAGTTCAGAATATCGTACTGATATAGATAATAAAGTATATGATCCTATAGACAGATTTGTAGATTTAGCTATCAATTATAAAGATTCTATGTTTAAAGAAAACGAATCGGATAATAGTGTCATAACTGAATCTTTAACTATTTTCCACCATATGGAGAACGATACTAAATATAGAAATAGTAAACTTCACGACATATTATTAAAAATTTTAATAATATATTATGGTATTAAGGAAATAGTAAGAGAAAATAAACTTATAAACCTAGAATTCATATGTAATTATTTCGAACATTGTATAGACAATATTGAATTTGAAGCTGATGAATCTGATCCTAGCAAAGTTTCATTGTTAGAATACGGCGTAGATTTTAAGAAATTCGATAAATTCATGAACGATAAATCGGTAGAAGCAATGGATTCAGGAATGGATTTCGGCGCAAGTCAATTGAAACGAAACGTATATCAATCTAACAATTTAGCAATAAATAAAATTGATGAAAAATATAACAAGAAATTCTCAAAACTTAAAAATATTTGGACAGAAATACACGACATTAAACCTTCTAAATTGAAAACAAAAATCAATTCAGTATACTTCAAAAAATGGTATGGTAGAATTCCAAGCATGTTCACTAGATATGGTAGTGAAGCTACTGTTACTGAAAATAGAATGCGAGGAGATCCTACATTAATACTTGCTAACTCTGCACCAAAATATGTTGCTAATATTGTTACTGATACAAATAAGTTATTCCAAAACATTATCGATATGTCTAAACGAATTGCATCAGTTAGTGATGTACAAGGAAAAATTAATATCGTCAAATCGTGGTGTACTACCTATAAAATCGAGGATATCACTGATCCTAAGTCTATTGAAAAGAGCATTGTTAATGAAATTACTCTTAGAATAGCTAAATGTATATTTCAGAATAATGATGTTTATGGTTATTCTGCTGAAGGTATAGTAGAAAACGGTAAATTTCCATCGGCTAATCATATAGTGACATCATTGTTTATTGAGAATTCTAACGAAGAGCCACAACAACAATCGGTTGCGGATATATTTAGTAAACCGGAAAGTATTACTGTATATGCTCATCCTAATAAGTTAGCTACATTTGATGAATTGTTTAAAAAGACATCAAATGCTATCGTACAGAACTTTAATCAAAAATTAATTAATAGCGTTCATGAAAATCTTGAAACTAATTTTAGAAATTATTCTAACTCATTAAGACGTAAGAGCGATCAGATTGATGGTGGTGAAGCAAATGATGCTGAAAACAATAAAAAGATAGCTAAAGCTATTGAAAATGGTATTGTTACAGGTTTAGATCTGGCTATAGATCAGAAAGCAAGATGTATGCAATGTGTTGGTGCAATGTATGATATGCTTGTGAAAGTACAAAAATTAGCTAAGTTATGTGTAGCAGCATTACATGAAGCTGAAGTTAGACACTCGGATAATCGTATGAATACTGGTGTCAATGATAAGCTTAGAAATGCAACTAATACAAGACTTGATAAAATTAATCAACAAAATAACGCTGAAAAATACAAAGATATTAAACCTGGAAACTATGTATAGGACATTTGAACTCTCCTTAATTGGAGAGTTCAAATTTATTTAATAATATGATAGACGTTCATATTATTATTATGTATAAATGCTTAAGGGTACTTATCTTGCTTAAAGGATAAAGTACTTTTTGTAGGAGGTGGTTATATGAAAATGAACCAGACCACTAAAGAAAATTTGATCGCTGGCACGATCGGTGTTGTTGCTACATGTGCTACTTATCTCGGATTGGCTTTCGGGGCAAGAGAACAAGGTATGAGCATTGCGACACCTCACATTACTCCTTCTAATGAAGGTGCTAGTGTGGTTGCTGGCATAGCCAGTCTTGGGGTAGGCTTATCCTTTGCGTCTACTGCAAAGGTGTTGATGAAAGGGAAAAGACTAGGAATTTGGAATAAGAAGGAAGAATCATCTTCTAATTCTTAGGAGAAATAAATAAGCTGCTGGGAGAACCAGCAGCTTATTATTTTTTATTTCATTTTTAGTACATCCGATAAGATGTATGAATTTAATGGAATAGTTGCGTTAATACCTTCAGCAGTACAAAGTTTTACTTTTTTATCCTTAGTAATCATTACTTTAGTACTATCATAATCTATTCCAAAAATATCAGATATAATTCTACCAGATTCTTCACTCTTTAACATTTCTTTAATTGTTTTTTCTGGATTAGAGAATTCAGCAATGAATATACCTGAACTTTCTGTAGATGAAACTCCGCGTTTCAAATCAATTTTTTCAGCCTGATATTCTCCATCTTTAATCAATCTACATGGTGGTAACCCGCATGTGGTAACTAAATCTGCTGGAGTAATAGGGTACATCTTATATTTTTTCACGTAAACCTTTCTACCATTCTGTTCTTTAACCACATAGTTAGGAGTAGAAATACGACAAGAAGCACCATAGTTACAACCGTACATCTTAATATTAGGATGTACAATAGATGTACCAAGAGGAGCACAAAGACCAACTTTACCTGAGAAATGATCGCCTTTATCTTCAAGAGATAAAATATTCCAAGCATATCTTGTTGGTTCGATAAACATGAATCGCGATAGTTCAGCTTCTGCTGGTGGATGTTCAAGTTCACCGTACATTGTACGGTTTCTAATATTTTCTTGTATCCAAGTACTTTCCATGAAGGAACGTTTAGTATCATCAGCAGGATAGAAATTGTTATTTCTAGACAACATATCAAAATACATGAAATCAATATACCAAATTAAACCATCATCTGATACTATATTTTTCTCGGTAAAAGGAACAATTGATTCACATGATACAATAATTGGTTTATTAAAATCTAATAATTCAAATTTTTTAGATTCTGAAGAAAACCACTCAAAAGGAGCAGATTTCTTATCTCTATATCCTGGCATATAAAAGCCTCCAATTAACCTGATTTTTAATCATTATAATGTTTTTATTTAAATCAACGTATATAACACATATATTATAAATATGGAGGAAAGGAAATACTATTAAATTCAAAAAAAAAATAACCGCGTCTAATACGGTTATTTTTTTTAATTTCAGAAACGCGATAATGCTTTAATTTGGGGGGTTTTATTTTAGAATTTCTAAAACCTTGTAGTAATTATCTATTCCATGAATAAATAATTTTACAAGTTTACGTTTTCCGAAAAACCTAGGAACAGCCAATACAGTATCTCCATCAAGGTCTATACCGGTTTCTTTCCAATCCTTACAACCATCGTTCTGATAAATAACGTTTATAAACTTTTTAAATCTAAATTTTATAAATTTTAAATTGTAATTTTTTTCTTTTTTGTTCATTTTATACCTCCATTTATACAATATATAAAATAAAACTCTTACATTTTAATTTTTTGACATCATAATGTATTAACATTAAAAGCAATGTTTTGGAGGAAAATATGCCCGAAACAAAGAAATATGTATCAATTCCTACTATAGATAACTGCAATTTGCCTACTTCTTTAATAAGAAAGTGTAAAGAAACGTATCGTAAATACGGTAAATATAAACTGTATGATGTTTTAAATGCAGATTTAAATAGTAAAATTAAATACAATACTGAAGAAAGAGATAGATTTAAAAAGCTTGAACTAACAAAACGCTATCTTTATTTATACCGAAAAGCTATGGCTGAGACCATGGGGTTCGTATATAATGATGATAATCAACTTTCTTTATTAGATGAAGAAATTAAGGAATTCGATGATACCAATAAATGTCCATATTGTGGACAACCCTTACATAAATTATCTCAGATAGGTTTAATGAAGGGATTTCCTAAATCACACTTTAACGATGTATTTAAGAAATATGAACATCTTGTATTATTCAATAGATATCCTGAAAAACACTCTATAACTGTATCTCTAAAACAATATCTTGATGATATTAAATTGCCTATACAGATAGGATATGAATTTGCATATTGGTCTATGACTTCTGAAAAACCTGTAGATATATCTACTCAACGAGTTTTAGATGATAATATTACTGATGTTTTAGATGATGAAACATATGCAATGTTATCAGAAGAAGATAAACGTAATCGTGTTAAATTACGTTCAGATTTAAGTATTCTTAACTTTATTGATATGAATCCTGAGTCTGCTGATTATGGAAAATTATCTATATATGCAATTTATAAAAGTAATTCTGATAATGTTTTAATGCCAATTGTTAAAAAATATAATATCACATTAAACGATATATATTCATTATATTCCGAAAACATGATGGATAATAAACGATATAAAGACGCATTTGATTTTTTAAATCACAAATCGGATTATTATGAATTCGGATATTTTGCTATCGATACAGATAAAAGTGTTTTAAAGGTGATTGATAAAGATAAAGACGTTAATGTTTCTGTAAAAGAATATCTTTATGAAAATTCTCATCTTGCTAATAAAGAAATCAGCTTAGATATAGTTTCAATATTCACGGCTAAACCTAAAATAAATAATGCTAATTATGTTGATTTTGGAAAAAATATACGTCAATTAGCTATAGAAGTTTTAACCGAACCATATTTAATAGATACTGTTAGCAGCACAGATGCTGATGGTAATGTCAAAGTTGAAGAAGTAGGTAAATATACCTTCTTTCAATGGTCTATGGATGATGAAGCTTCAATATTTATTCTTGAAGATGATAGAAGTTTGGCTAAATTACATGAAATAGATTCTATTATAGATAATAATAAAATAGAATTATATGCTTTATTTAAATACAATGTAGTAGTTGGAACAATGGCTTACGATGACGATTGTTATTCTTCTGTATATAGACAATATAAAGGAATAGATAAAGCATATGATAAGAAAGTTTTTAATGAGTATCATTCTTCTATATATACAGGCGATAAAGCAAATATCACTGAAAAACAGTATTCGTTATTACCAGATGAAGAAAAAGCTAAATATAAATTACAACGTTCGTTAGTTAGTTATAGAGGATATCCTAATGTAGCAGGTTCGGTTAATTCATATATTAAAGACGGTTTATTGAGAATAGTACGATGTGAATCTGATAATTCTGAGAATATAGATTCAGATGGTCAAGTTCAATATAATAAATATAAAAAATATCAACCATATTCTCATATAAATAATGAACCTACTGGTGTATGTTTAACGTATTCTACTCCTGGTGATTTTGAAATCTGGTATAATCTTAATCGCGAATTATGGTACAGATATCTTAACGAATATGGTAAATCTAAAGTAAAAACTAAATGGTTAAATTCTAGTGATTTAAACGAAGAACCTAGAGACAGTAAACCTGAGGACGATGATTCAAATTTATGGATTGAATATGTTTGTTCTAAGAAAATCGGTGTAACTGAATACATATCTCTTACAGATGAAAATAAACTCAATTGTGAAATAAATAAAATATATTATGAACATGAATGGATAGATGTAACTGATAAATATATTCAAGAAGTATTTAACTGTCATTCTATAAAAGAATACAATAATAAAATTGGTATAAAAGATAGATCTTATGGTGTAGATACTCGTTCATTTGCCGATATAACCAATGAAACATATCGCATATATAAATATTGGTTAGATAATGATACGAATATCGATAAAACTGAAATAGATTTTGGAAAAGATTATGATATTATTTTAACTTCTAAATTTTTAAGAAATATAAATGATGATGGTAATTATTGGCTATATCCTATAAATGAATCTAATAGATTATCTTTCTTAAATCTATTAAATTCTGCTACACCGGAAAACAGTTCGGATCTATATTATAGATACGATAAATATATTTTCTTTAAAGATGATATAGTTGATAATCCATTAGAATATACTAGATTACGTCCTACTGATAGCACTGGTTCAGATAGATTAAAATATACCCTAGAAAATGTATGGAAATGTTGTAGTTTTGAAAATGGGGATATATTGATTTATAGAAACCATGAATGGCTTAAAAATGAATCCGGTAATTATGTAGAAGATAATCCAAAAATAACCGTATCTAATCTTCCGATAGAACTACAACAAGCAGCATTTAAATACGGAGTATCAACATCATTCAATATTATAAATGATATTGATAAATTAACTAATGAATATTTATTACGATATTCGGATATCATAATATCTGGTCCAGGTATAGATGAAGTAGAATACTATGATAGCTCAGATAAAGAAACTACTATCCCTGAGACAATAGTGAAAATACGTTATTCGAATATTAGAGAAAGTAAAAATACTTTAAATATTCAAAGAGAATATAAACGTCGAACTGATTCTAATGGTGAAAGCGAACGTATTGATAATAGTGGTAGAGGCACACAAGTATATGCTTTAATCGATAAAGATATTATAGGTATAGATAAATATCTTGAATTATCCCAAAAAACCGAAAATATTCAGAGCGTAAACGACAATGGTCAAACGATATTCACCCCAGTAAAAATTTATCCTGAATTAGAGGGTAAAACTCGAGTTGAACTTTGGATTTATTGGAATGATATAGTTGATATGATCACTGAAACTGGTATAGTAGAAACAGCTAACGGTCCAATAACCGTATTTGACAAAATTAAACCACCTGAAAATAATCCTATAATTTACAGATTAGAAACCGATGATGAATTCACTTCAAGGGTAAATTATGCTACCGATAGTACAAATGATTTAGAAAACAATCAAATTGATCCTAAATATAAATTTGAATATTATGGTAAAAGTATAGAAGACGACACACTAATAGTGTGGAGAGAAGAAAATAAAATGGATTTCTATACTTCGTGGTATGCACAAGCGGATGTTGATATGTTGAATTCTTCAGGAGAACGAATCATATCTATTAGTGGTGGTTATCCTGATAAAAAAGGAAATTTTGTACCTATTACGGAAACTTCTAGTAATTTAAGAAATACGACTATCAAATCCATTTCATATTCAGATGATGCGCTTTCTATTTTAGATGATCCTAATTCAGAAACTTTACAACAAGAAAACGAACAGGAACAAGACACGCACGTGTGGTGGAACCAATATGGTAAATATTTAACTGGATCTGAGAAAAATAATTATATTGTGAATGTCGGTATCAATTTTTCAGGTTGGGTATGGACAGGTTGGGATAATGTAGCGTTTTATGATAATGGTAAAGATAAATCCCTCAATATCGATGAATGTGTTTTAGGAAACGGCGGTTTAATTGAAGCATATCCATTTAATGATTTTGAAAATTATAAAAGTATGGGGTATCAAAGGGTAATATTTCCTAAAGAATACAATAAAACTTATGCTACTAAAATCGCTAAAGTATCTGGAAAAAATAAACTAGTAAATATAGCTGATTCTAATACTAAAGAACCTATTCGTTTACTTAGATTCTGTAATAATCAAGAATGTGAATTATTTAAGAAACGTTTAGATAAGTCTAAATGGTCATTCCAGAATTATGGTTCATATTTCTTATTAAATACTCCAGACAATCAAGCTCATCCAGGTTTATCATTAGATGAAGCTATGCCGAATATAAACATTGACGGTTCAATGCCATCTAAAGACAAATATAAAACTGAAACTTCTCAAATTAGATTTTTAAATTCTGAATTTGATTCACCTGATGCGACTGCTGCATTTGGTAGACGCGATGGAACTTCTGAACTAAGAAATAAAGAAGTCGTTATAGATCCTGATAATGGTTCAGAAACATATCTATTACAAGGTTTCAGTTTAGACGTTTATCCATGGCATTATAAAAATCGTAAAGGCGATGATGATGATCGAGATATTAATACGCATAGTGGAAAAATTATAAAATATCTCATGCATTCTGTGGGCGGAAATGCTACTCCTAACGATTTAAGATTCGAATTCGAATATAAATATGCTACTGACGAATTTTCTATAAGTAAAATGAGTTCGTATACTAGTGATTATAATGTTTATAAAATTAAAGAACAATTGGATGCTTTAAAACAAATATCACATGATAAATCAATAATTCCTCTTAGAGATAGACCTATTAAAGAATTCCAAGAGCAATATAAAGAAGTATTATTTAATACTTTTGAAAATACTTTAATACAATTAAATAATTCTGAATCACCATATTCATTATTCAATAAAGAAGAATTATTAATAATGAATAGTATACTTACAGATTTATTTACGTTCAATAAAAATAATCCTAATTCTACTAATTTTATAGATTTCAAACTTGAAATAATTTCTCTAATGAATGAAATGATGGATTATGAATATTATAGAAGAAATTATTGGGATGAAAATAAACAAAATAGCGAATATTTATTGAACAAAGAAATATTTGATAAGATACTAAATATATACGACCATAAAGAAGAAATAATAAATGGTGGAGAAATTGTAGCAGATGAAACTACGTTTAAAAATTTCTTTAAAGAACAAATCAAATATAAGACTATAAAATTAGACAATATCAATAGAAATATTTACGACAATAAACCTATCAAACGAATGATAGTTAAACGAACATATAATGCATTAGTCGATACTACGTTATCAGAAATTATCCAATCATATGGAAATGTACCTGAATATTCAGACGCAACTGATGAAAACGGTAATCGTCTTGATAAGTTTGTTGGATGGGCTAAAAACGATATCGCTTCAGTTTATTGGAATCTTGCCGGTAATGAAGCTAACTATCCTGTTGATAAAAATAAATCTATTGATTTGTATCTTGTGTATGATTTTGAAACCATTAAACTTACTAAAAATTTCTTAAATCTTGTTGAAGTATTTGAATCTGTCAATAACAGTACTGTATATCTAAAATTTGATTTGGAAGAAGATGTAGGTACGATGTGGTATAGAGGTAAAGATGCTATTAAAGAAGAAATAAAAGAAAAATTAGCAGATTTACATGAACGAATCGCATTACCATCAGAATTCATGTGCTGTTTATTCAATTTTATATCTGCTCCAAAACGATATAATATTTATGCAGATGAAAATGGTAATATAAGTAGTTTATTCGTACCTTCAGGGTTAATAACTTCTCCAGATAAGCCTATAGGTTTATCTATAGCTAGAAAATCTAATGGAAATAAATATAATAATGCGATAATAACTAAACCATGGAAATTAGCTAAAAATAATTCCAATAATCAGAACGTAAAAGAACAATATTATTTATTATACAATGATAGTGAAATATTAGCATATTCATTTTTCAATAATGGTTGGATAACAGATATTTATGGTGAAGAACTCGCTAAAAAGAAATTTCCATTAATGAAATTTTCAGAAAATCCAATAAAATATGTTTTCCCTGAATCTAAACTATTAAAGATTATACCTGTTAGTACAAAAGAACATGAATCGGTACTTGTATTGATATATGATAAAGGTATAGGTTTAGTAGACGTATCTACCGGTTGGATAACAGATAACACGTCTGTAATAAGTTGTTTTAAATTATTTGGTTCAAATGACGTAAATATAACTGATTGTATTTTAAATAAATTCAATCCTAATAAAGAGTCTTTAATAATCTTATCATCAGATCGTCAGATTGCTTCATATGATATAGATAACAATATTATATATTCGTCAAATAGCGAATTACCTAATGCACCATTATTATTGGGAAGCAACACTAATATAGTTACCAATTTACAATCTCGTAGATTGAGTAGCAGCAGAATATCTTCAGAAGTAGAAATAAACTCAGGTAATTTAGATGGATATTTACCTAATCATGTAGGTTTAACTATTGCTATTAAGGAATTAACTCCTTCCAATTATGATGGTGATCCTTGGGTATTAAATAATGATGTTGAACCTAGTTTAAATCTACCTCAAACATTAACAGATTCACAATATGCCGGTATGAAAGACATCGATAAAGAAAAATATCATATCCATCCTAAGTTAACAGTAAGATACGCCATGAATTCGCAACACGGATTCGATGCGGAACACGATGAAACACTGGATTGGACATATCGATCTTTATATATAGATGAATTCACTCAACATACTGAAGGAACATTTGAAATACTATATAATGGTGAAGTTATTTCTACTGAAACGTATTTTAATACTTTATCAGATGAATTTAGACGTAAATGTAAAATCTATAAGCTAGAAACAATAAATTATACATTCGTAAGATTTACATTCAGTAGTAGAACAGGTACAGGTATATATGATAGTGAATTAGATAGACGTATGACTAAACCTGTAACTCTTTATGCTTTCTACTATAAAACAGGCGAAACTGTTGATGAATATTATGGATATAAAATACTTCAAACTGAACATATAGTTAATGGTGAAGATACTATATATTCCGACGATTTCAATGAATACATTAAAGAGAATATTGTAAATAAGAACGATAAGTTTAATACTAACGTTGTTCCTGGGTGGAAAACAAATAATCCTCAATCTCAATACAAGAATAATGTAGTTAGCAGTATTCCAATTTTAACCAATATAACTAAAATATTCCCTATAAATGGATATGATGATGCTAATGAAAATAGATATATCTATCAATACATTATAAGTGATGGGGTTAAATCTCAGTTAATTCAATATTATAACAATACATTATATATAATGGGTGAATATGATTACAACGATGGAAATGAATTAGTTGCTGTAAAATCATTACACAATGAAAACGAAACATATTTGATTTATAAAAATCAAAGATTAGTAGTTTTACAAACTTACGAATATGTACCATCAGAGTATTCTATAGGTTTAAACAATAAAATAAAACTCATTGCTTCAACAGATGATCCCGAATCAGAAAACACATTAACGTATCTTACTGATGATAATAGAGTCGTAAATATTACATTTGCAATAAACAGATATAATAATACATCATCTATATTTATCGGTAAAGATTTATCTAAATTCTACAAAGATAAAAATAACGTTAATATTATTAGTATGATAAACACAAATATAGAACAAACTGATAAATTTAAGTTTATACCAAACTATATGCGTTGGAGATACTATGAAGGAAATGATAAAAATAAACATTCACTCTCTCAAATAAATTAAAAAAAGAAGACTCGGAGCATTGCTCCGAGTCTCTTTATTATTAAATAAAAACTTAGTGACTTATAGTGAAGACTTTAATCCGTGGCTTCTCAATGAAGATGAGCCTAAAGATGACGCAGAAGTATTACTTGTGGATGAAGAATATAGTGAAGACGTTCTATTCTTATTAATATTTAATAGACTTAATCTGCTACGTAAATTAGTTAACAACTTAGTCTGTAATAATTTGCTTTCCTCAGGACTAGATGCCCTAAGATTAGTTAGATTTCTACTTTCCTCAAGTAATTGATTTTTTATCTTTTGTTTTTCACTTCCACTGTTCCATACTTTAGAGTTTTTACGTCGGTTTAACGCTCTATGTCTTAAATCTCGATCTTCTACTTCTTTCATTTTTTCATCTTGCGTAGAAAGTTCGTCAACCATAGATTTATAATCCATATCACTCGAATCACAGAGCATATCGAGAACGTCTCTATAGAACAAACGGTGTTTATCCATATACATTATTGCATGATAAAGATTTTCATCTATACCTAATAACAATGTAGGGTTTCTCACCTTAGGAGCATTCTTTAAAGAATATTTACTATAATAATTACTAGGAAGCTTTATCAATGCATTTCTTCTATTATAAGCATAGTTAAATGTAAACATAAACCTAGGATTATTATTAAATACACGTACATCATAATCTCGTATATTTTCATGTGTTTTCCATGCACTATTTGGCGGAGTTAATTCGAATACTACATCATAAAATACCACATCCTCAGGGTATTTTTTATTTTCTTTAGAAGGAATATTGAAATAAATATAATATGTATCTTTAACTTTAGTCGCCGAAACTTCTATAGTACTTTCAACGAAATTTTTATATTTTTCCTTCAATTGTTCAACTAACGTTCTAAAACTTATCGCAGCAAATCCTGAACCAAATGGTGTAGAAATATCGTTAATTTTAATTGACATATTATACCTCTATCAATTCAATGTTAACCATATTGGTATTCATCTCTATACATCAATATAGCAGTATTGATAATATCAAGAACACGCGTCCTAGCATCTCTAGTTAATACTCCCCCATATTTTCTAAAACACGCTTTGGCTATAGGATGTTCACTTAATTTTTCATGATTTGACATGATATCATTGATAAACTCTGTTTCTTTGAGTTTTCTATCATTTTCTATGATATTATCATTAGCTTCTTCAAATATTTCGTTAGGTAATGGCATATTTTTCTCCTTTATAATAAGTTTATTTATACAATTTAATGTTTTTCAAAATATAATATTCTATTAAAATAATATATTATAACAATGAAAACAATAAAATATTAGCATTCTTAAAACTTAGTAATGTTAAAGGAGAATTATTATGCAAGAAGACGACCTGAATATTCTTCAAAGAATAACAGCAAAAAATAAAGTCCGTTATGATGAACTTGATGTAAATATTAAAGACAAAATAGTTGGTACAAATTGTTATGTATTAATTGATTTTATGTCTTTATTTACAAATGTACAATCTTTCAAAGAAGGTTTAATTGACGATAAAGATTTTGATATGCACGTTGCTATAGAATGTTTGAATATATATGCTCATTATAAACATTATTTTCAGACACGCGATGCCAATCACGTTATTTTAATAGGATTCGTTAAAGATAAATACTTCTATGAAAAGAATAAAAATATTATGGATATGTTGTACGAATTTTCGAAATTCTTTCCAAACATATACACTATTCCGAATATAATAAATAAAGGATTGAATACTCATATTGTAGAAAATGTTATAATTAATATGAGAGGAGCTTTCAATTCAAGTCAAGCAAAGCAATCTGCGATATTTTTAATGTCATCAAATTCATCAGATAGACAATTGTTATTTGCTTTTCCTACTAAAACCGCTTATACCATATTTAAAGGATATGGTTTTGGACCAACCACATTTATAAGTAAAGAAGATATTTTACTAAAAATAATGAAAAAACAAGAATATTTAGATAATTTTAATCATAAAGCCGAATTAGAATATCTTAATGTTTTATTAGGAAAATTCTTCAACACCGTGAAATTTAAAAATCCTAGATTCGATAAAGCCACGATAAATTATAAACATACTAGAATACAAGATAAAATAGATATACTGAATGATTTTGTTGAAAAAACATATAATCCTTCCTTAACAGATAATATGTGTTTACAATTTATGAAATATTTATTAAATATCGGTGATGTTGATGATGATGGATTTAGTAAACTTTCAGAATATGAACAATTCTATGATTATAGATTCCAAAATTCTTCAAGAATAGATGAAATAACTGTACCATTGTTTAGACAATGGAAACAGAAAATAAAAGATTATTCTATCTCAAGAGAATCTGAAAATTATAAATTATTAGTATCACATATGATGTATACTAATTGGTTATTAACATAAAGGTAAAAATATGAGTGCACAAGAAGAAATCCCAGATATAAAAGATGAGAATAAACAATTTTATTTATATAAGTGGTACTTTGAGTTTTATGATGCGGACAATGAAAAAAATAAAATATTCCCAGATAAAGTTATAAAAATAGTAAAACATTCTCCGTATAAACAAAAAGTACTACCTATACTAACTGCGACTATGCGTTTCACTAATATTGATTTAGTGAAACTAAAAAATATACAAAAAAGATGTTTATGTACGATTACATGTAAAAGTTTAATTATGTCACCAAATGATTCATCCGATGAAACTGTTGCATCAGGTCATTCATATACATTAAGTGATTCTAAAATAGAATTTTCTTCTACATTTGAACCAGTCTTTGATAAAAACACTTTTAAAAGTAAATTTAATGATGATGAAACTGTTGAAAATGAAGAAAATAAAGAAGTTAATGATACTGATAATACACCTGATTCGCCAACACAAGTAGTTTATATTACTTTCTTTAATTTAAGTGCTCAAAAAGCTATCAAAAATCTATACAATATCGTAATAGAAGAAGGAGCAACTGTTGGAACAGTGCTGGAATGGATTTGTTCAGAAACAGGATTGAAATATATAATAGATAAACCTGCTAACCAAAATGAACAACCTGAAATTATAATTCCTCCATTATCACTTGTACCTGCTATAAATTACATGCAAGAAATGTTTGGCGTATATGAAAACGGATTACAAACGTTTATCGATCTTTATGATAAAGATAATATCATTTATGTTTTAGATAAATTCAACATTGAACATGATAGAAAACATGGTGATACGCCACTAACACATGTATACTATTTAGATATCGATAAAACTGGTCCTAACAGTATGATTAGATCTGAAAACGATGATAAAGAAGGAATGTATATAGGTATACCATTGATGAGATTTTCAAATGATGAGGTAATGAAAGGAGAATTATTAGGAAATAATTTTATATTTTCATCTTTTGAACAAAGTATTGACGCAGTTTCGTTCGATACAGATAATAAAGTTGTTTCTGGCACTGAAAAAGAAGTTGCAACTGTAATGAAACGAAATACCGAAACACATAAATCCAGTGGTGAAAAGACCGTATGTGATTACGATGAACTAAACAATTTATTGAATATGGCGAGTCAATTTAACGCTATAGAATCATACGCTGAACGAATACATATGATTTTACAGAATGTAAAGATAGATGATTTTGCTGTGAATAAAATCATTGAAATGCATTTTCAAAATACCACAAAAAATTTGCAATTAGGTGGAAAATATTATTTAAATGACGTTGAATACACGTTCGATTTATTACCTAGTGCAAATACAGTATTTAAAATAGATAGTAATTTTACTGAAGAAACTGATTTAGGATATACACCAGCAGTAACTAGTTGTAGATGTACTGTAGATATATCTAGAAGAAACCCATCTAAAAAGGCTTAATTTTAAATAGTTAACATCTATATGACCTTGATTTTATATGGTAAAACGAGGTAGTAGATGGGCACCTGCTAGATAATCTTTACAAATCAAATAAAGATCGGTAAAATGTATTAAATAGAATAAATTTATACGTCCTCTCCTTATATATACTTTTTAAGTTTTTTTTCAAATGAAAACCCTTCTTTTTTGTTTGTTTTTTATTAAAATAATGAAAACTGAGCTGCTAATATAAACTTCTTCAACTTCACAAATCCATGTCATGAATAGAATTATATTGTTTTTGTCATTAAATATCTCCAAAAATACGATACTTTTGATTTGAAGGATTATTAAACAACTGTCTATGTCCACCGATATAACGTCGTTATATCAATGGTGGGCATTATTAATAAATAGAACAGGAGGGTTTTCCCTCCTGTTCTATTTATTAATAATAAGAAGATGGAGGAGTAGTTTTAAACGGATTAGTTGCTACACCAAATTTCTTTGTTGTATCCGAAATAACTTTTCCTAATGGACCTCCACCCACTACTTTTATCATAAGATTGGTTCTACCTACTGTTCCATCATTTCCATCACCAAAACCAAATACATCGTATGAACGTAATGTGTTGTTTAAATCTTTAAGTTTATGATTAAAGATATTCATCAAGTTCGCCCTTTCTATAAAATCTATACCAGCTAAATTAGCAATGAAATTATTCATCCCCATATTACCTGCTTTTGAAATCGAATTAATACCACCATCCAAACCAGCAGCAACATCAGGTAACATGTCTTTAATAGAAATCGATATCGAAGTTGTTCTGAAAAATCCTTCAACTGTTCTATCGTTATTATCTTCACCTCTGTTTATAGAGAAAGATGTGATCATTCCCATAGGAACAGAAAATAAACCTTTGCAGAACACTTTCACATAGAACGGATTAGTATAACTTTGTATACCTATTTTTCTAGGAGCAGCTAAACATGTGAAAAAACTTATTGGAACATATTCGTTTTCATATATAGATAATCTATGACCATACGGTGTTCTTAGTTTCATTGAGATAGAATATGATTTATCATAAGTTGAGTCCGACCATACATCAGGTAAAATGAATCTACCTAAACCTGAGGCGACCATGCCTGCTTCTGATGATAATCCGATTTCAGCTAATCCTTGTTTCACGACATTCGATGCACTATTTAACACGGATCCTTTCACGTTATCAATAATTGCTGTTGGATCACCCATGTTAATATCGGCTACTGGATCGCCAACAATGCTCGTTAATCGTGTTTGATTAGCTTCATTGAATTGATTATTATATTGGTCTTTTACAGGATGTGCCATAGTAGAGTTTGAAAATGATTCTGATGAAGTAGCACCTTTATCAATAGCCACAGGAATAGTTAAATCAGCATAATCCCATCCTGAAATTTTATTTCTTTCATCAATATCAGGTTCTTGATAAGATTTATCTGAACGTGTAGATATTTTTTTATGCCTAAATTGGGGTAACATTCGTAACGCTGACAATATTCCTTTGAAATCACACTCATCGTCTAATGCGCCTAGATATCCGTTTCTTATTTCTACAGAAGTACCGTCTGGTGTTATATCATATGTAGTTTTATTGGTACTATCTCTAGCTAGTGGGTTATCTGCATTTCCTTTATCACCAAACGCATCTTTAGCAGAATCGTATTTCAGTGATTTATCAAAATCAACAAAATCAGTATTGAAAGCATTGCTATCATTGCCAAATGAAACTAAACCCATCCACATTGCAAGTTCGGCTACCATCTCATTTACAAATTTTATATATTTGCTAAACTCAGGTGTCCATTTATACCAAGTAGCAGTATCAAGAACAATTTTTGATCCAAAAGATAATACAGATTTAGCAACTGCTGAGGTTTTAGATGCTAACCATTTCATAGGTCCACCTTCACCCCTTAAATATTCCTGATATCTTGCACTTTGCTGATTTATAAAACCACTTGCTAATTTTATACCTGACGTATTAACTTTTACAGTCCCAGGTTGAAAATACACTATAGGCATATTGTAATCGTATATTTCCTCAGAATATAAACGTCCTATTTGAGGTCTACGAAAATCACTACGTACATCATCGATTTCATTGAATTGGAATGACGGGTTTATGACATTAGCTTCACCCATTCTAAGACCATGTGATTTTTTAGCATATTCTTTATAACTTTCTATTTCAGAAATGTAATTACCGAATCTATGATTCATGTTGTTTTCGAACATAGCTTTTATGTATGTTGAGTCTTCTAAACCATTGTTTTCATAATCATCCCAATTATAAACGTTTTTATCTTTAGACTTACTTTTACTTTTAGCTGTTACATTTTTCATAATATTCGTCAGAATATTATCTGATGATAAATTTGGTGAACCTAATTGTAATATATCAAAAGAATTAACTTTCTCTTGGGACATAGCATCTAACATCCTCTCGGACATATGTCTTCCTAAATCCCTAAGAGTAAGTTTTCTACCTTTTGAAAACGGTGCACCTAATTCAGTCAAATATACTCGTCCGTTATCTAAATTATAATCCAATCTTGATCTTACATCTACTTCTTCATTTTTACCATCAAAAACGCTATCTATTAATTGATTATTAGTAGATAGCGATGATGGATTTGTTGAAGGATTTCCGATGTATTGTTCTTTCATATACATCATCTCAGACATAATTTAACCTTCCTTCATTATATACCTGATGCATTTCGATACGCACCGTCTATCAAATCGGACGAAACATCATCGATTTGTTCTTTATATTTACCTTTATTATTAATTTTATTTATTAACAAAGGATCACTCATCATTGTACTTAAAACTTTCATAAGATTTTCAAAGAAATCTTCTGACACTTTATTATGTCTTGTTTGTTCTTGATATATCTTACTTTGAAGTTCAAGAGCTTTATTGAGTATTATTAAGGTATCTCTATCATTTGTAACCATTGGACTTTCTGATAATCTGACTGGATGTCTAGCTGTCGTTCCTTTTACAGATTCTTCATATTCATAATGCTTGATCTTATTGAATAACGCAGTTTGTTGTTTCTTATTTAAAACCATTTCACCCGGATTTAAACGTGTCAATGTTTTATCGCCGAAATCCTTTAAATGGTTGATAGGTTTAACATATCCAATCTTTTCATCAGTTCCAAGCCGTTGAACTATACCACCATTAGCAAATCTTTGTTGAGCATCTTTATCCTCAAAATGAGGTAGATCTTGATGATTAGTCCAATTTCCTCCCCATTCAATTCCTTTTCTTTTAGCGATTTCTCCAAGAGAAGCAACCGACGATTTATCTAATTTATTCAAATTGAAATCTACGGCATTTCCTTCAAGATGATTAGAATTTAAAGTCCATGTATTCTTAGAATTATCACCACCCCAGAATTTAAGACCGCCGAATCCTGCTAATTTTAGGATATCATCCGCCATTTTATCAGAAGCACGTCCTTTAGAGAAATATGCGAATTGTGTGAATGGGTTGCGTTTTGTTTCATTTATCGGTAAATCTTTTGGCCATTCATCTTCGGACATCATATCTTTGAGTTTACGTCTAAATGAATTGTTTAAAATAGAAATATCTTTACTTTGTCTTCCAACAATCTTATCATTTATTTTACTGAAAACAACCTTGATCGCTTTCATATCGTTAGAATCGAACATTGATTGAGCTTCAGCTTCAAGTGTTTTATATGTTTTAGGATCAGTAAAATATCGCACAGCTTCTGATGGATTTTTTATCTCAGCAAACGTAGGATATTTTTCTTCAAAACTACCATCTTTAGATTTTTTATCATATTTTGTTTGTTTCTTAACAGAAGTTTTTTCAGATTTCTCATCACGTTCATCCATATTGAAATCTGTTTTAAAATCTTCATACTGATCATCTGTTAAACCTAATTTTTTAGCATAACGTTTATCTTCCGATGATTTAGTGTGGAAGAAATCATACATCTTATCAGAGAATGATTTGTTAGAATGCTCTACTAATTTACCAGCATCAACACCATATTTATTAGCTCTATCTTTAATCTTATCTTGATTCTTCTTCCATTCATCCATCTCATCATCTGATGCAACTTCTCTATAAATCATTTGTATAAGTTCATCATCTGGTAAGAATGCTGACATTGTAGCAAGCGAAGCCGAAACAATCATTCCTGCTCCACCTGGAATAAATGAAGGAAGTCCAATAATAATAGATTTTATAGCTTCATATAAACCTGATACTGATTTCATTTTTCCTGATACAGTATTCTTAGAAACTTTAAATATTCGTCCAGCGTTATTGTATCCTGAAATAAATGATACAATTGCATCTGTTACTAATATTCCTGCTTGAATTATTGTTCCGATTCCAGGGAATGCACCTGCTGCATTTTTCAATCCAGCTTTTGTGGTAGTTTTAGCAGCATTTTCCGCAGCACCCTTAGCTATCTTATCAGATAATTTAGGAGCAATTTTTTGTAATGCTTTAGCTGCTCCTGGCCATCTTTTCTTTAAATTTTTAGCCAATCCGAAGAATGCTTTAGAGAACATTTCTTTCAGTTGCATAGCGAAATCTTTTCCGCCTTCTTTGACAGCAGTCTTAGCAATGTTCGCTACAGTTTTTGCTCCACCTTTAGTTGCAGCAGCTGTAACACCAGCATCTATTGTAGATTTTACAAATCTAGTCTTTAATGCATGGTTAACATTGTCTGTTGTTCTATCTAAGAATTTCTGAACTTTGCCTTTCTTTTTACCACTAGCAGTATAATCGGTATGTGTTTCTTTAGTAAATAGGCCAGTAACACCGTCTTCTTTAACCCTACTAATCTTATTTTTTATACCATTTATTCCACCAGTTATAACACCAACTGATCCTATTACTGCTCCAATAGTAGTTAATATTTTACCTGCTTTCTTAGCAAAATCTCCAAAACCAGATTTATCACTACTTCCACCTTTATCTTTTTTAGCAGCATCAGTAGCGTTTTGTTTAAGATTAGCAAGATTTATGGCTAAAATACCTGACAATAATGCCGCAGTATGATCACCTGTTCTCTTAGCAACATCTTTCATTTGCTGTTTTATTTCAGTGAAATCGGTTTTCTTAGCAACTTTTTCAGCTTTTTCAGTTTTAGCTTTAGTTAATTTATCGAATAACGTAGAAAAACCTATAAGGATTTTATTTTTAGCAGGACGTTTTAATTTGTCTCTACCTTCTTTAGTTTTTATATCTTCAACAATAGATTCACCATTTTTAACAACATTATCTACTGCTCTTTTAGTTTTTGTCTTAATTTTATTTTTAGTAGAAACTACTTTATCTTTAGCAGTATGTTTTAATTTGTCTCTACCTTCTTTAGTTTTTATATCTTCAACGATAGATTCGCCATTTTTAACAACATTATCTACTGCTCTTTTAGTTCCAGACAATAATGCTGCAGTATGATCACCTTTCTTAGCGACTCTTTCAGTTTTTGTATTAATTTTATTTTTAGTAGAAACTACTTTATCTTTAGCTTTCTTAGTTTTTCTAGTTTTTACTTCATACATGTTATCAATTTCGTCAGTCGATGGTCCGTCTTCTATACCAAAGAATCTATTCCATCTTTGTTTACGTAATAATCTAGCTTCTTCTTTCAATTTATTTTTTGAAAGACCTGCTTCACTTTCTGCACCAGAATAATCTGGTGTGCTAAAACCAAAGAATTGACCTATTTTACCAAATCCACCTTTCATCTTGTTGAATCCACGTTGTAAGAAATTCTGATTCTCAGGTTTTTCTCGTGATGCTTTAGTATCTGCTTTTACATCTTTACATAATCGTTTAAACTCTTTAGAACGTCTTATAGCATTAGCTTGAGCTGCCTTACCATTATTTTCCCATCTACTAAGAATAGCTTCCATAGCCATATGTATTGATTCTGGATTAGATAAATCTAATTCTGGGTCTTTCTTAGTTCTATTACTATTAATAAGCATAACTAATGTAGGATATCTAGATCTATTACGAGCAGATTTACTTGATGTATTTTTCTTCATCTCATCAAGATTTAATTCACTGACAGCTATACCTTTCTTAAGAACAGCTTTCTGAAGATTAATATATGCTTTAGATTGACGAATGACATCATATGTTTTTCTATTCTTCTTTTTACTTCCCCAAGCATCGAGCATAGAATAAATCATTGCTGGGTCTTTCTCATATTCTATTTCTTCATGACCATTAGCTTTAAGGAAATCTATAAAGAATCTATATTTGAAATGTCTAAGGCGATTTACGCCTTTCTTAACATTATTAATTTTATCTTCAATCTCTTGAACAATCCATCCTTTACCAGAACGCATTGTTTCACTGAGACGTTTATATTCTTTAGTGTTCATGATAGCGTCTTTAACTCGTCTTTGTTCTTTAGTTTTAGTACTTAACGAGTTAATTGTAGCATAAAGCATGTATTTATCCATACCATACACATTAGTTTTTAATTCCCCAGGACCCTTATTTCCATTCAATGTTTGGTCAAGTAATCCTACAAGATTTCTATACATAAATGTACGATGGATCATTAATTGTGCTCCATGAACAGTTTTTGTAAATTTTTGAGCTATATCTTTTCCTAAATCTTGAATTTTCTCTTTTATACTTGGTTTATAAGCTCTAGCTTCGAGCTCTTTAAATTCAGGATGTGATCTTAACTGATTTCCAAGTCTACCTTTAGTTGCCATAACAAGAGCATAAAGATCTCGCGGTTTCATAGTAGGAGCATCTATATGACCTTGTTGTAACAATGCTCCTCGTATAGTAGTGAATTGTCTACCAATTTTACTTCCTATAGTTCTGCCTAATAAAGCTCCACCGCCAGCTCCTGCTGCTGCTCCTAATGGACCGCCAAATATCAATCCACCAAGACCACCTATTCCTGCGCCAAGTTTAGTACCAAGACTTCTACCATTTCCACCAACATCTATAGTCTTAAGACCATTGGATTTAGCTTTGTTTACTTCACCCTTTATAACACCAAAACCATTTTTAAGTAAAGTACCTATTGCTCCGCCTGTTCCTTTTAAACGACTAAATCCTTCCTTCCAATCACCTGATCCAAATGCTTCGGCAGCTGATTTTCCTTGGTGATATACTTCTGCTCCATCCATAAGAGCTTTAGCGCCTAATTTCATATAAGTTTTCTTAAGTTCTTTCTTAGTACTATTCCATTTCTTTTTAAGTTTAGGATGGGAATTTAATTCTTTTTTGAATACAGCTTCTACTTTTTCAATTGGTGTTTCTGTAGAGCCATCATCTTTTATACCTGTAAGTTTTAGCATCCTGTCTAAAATAGATGCTTCTTCGTCATCAATATTTTCAGATATATCAGATTTTATCTTAGGAGTATCGTTAACTGCATCAGACGTTAAAGAACTATTTTTTCTATTCTTAACTTTACTCTTGAGTTCTTTAACTTTATCTATATCAGCTTTTACTCCTGATACTACTAAATTTCCAGCAGCTCCTACACCAAAAGCGATTGCTAATACAGGTGTTCCAACAATTATACGTATACCTGTATTTATAGCTTTTGCTGCAGTTTTAGCTCCTCGTAAACCTTTATCTATAACGGCTTTAAATTTAATGTATCTAGGAAGACCTTTATCTATTATGATTGAAGAATCATAATTATCAATTGTCTTTTTGAATTTAGGATCATTTTTATGCTGATTTACAGTTTCTTCTACAATCGTAGCTGATTCGAGATAAGCATCTTCTAACGATAATTCTGGCTGTTCTTGTCGTATTAATTCGGCACCTGCTATAGTTATCATTATAGCTTGTTCATCTACACTAGTTTTATCTACTTTATTTTTGGTAGAAACCACTTTATCTTTAGCAGCTTGTTTTAATGATGTTCTACCCTCTTTAGTTTTCATAGCTTCAGCAACGAGTTCGGCACCTGCTACCGCATCAGAATTAATTGTTTCTGCTATATTTTTCATTCGTGTTCCAATATTAATTTTTTCATTCTTATCGATATCTCGTACACGAATTATATATTTATTAGATATGTCGGATGCTAAAGAACCCAATTGGTTTAAGATTTTATTTATTTTTGAATCTTCAGACTTAGCCTTACTTCCGTCTACATCAGATTTCAATATTTTTATTTTGTTTTCACTAGATTTAATAAGACTATCAATTAAACTCAATTGTTTATTATAAAAAGCAATTTTAGTTTTATCAGATTTCTTTTCAGAACCAGTTAATTCTTTTATATTATCTTCTAGTGTAGCTTTTCTTTCTCTAAACGATTTTAAAGCATTTTCAGTATTCTGTAAATCAATAGCGGAATATGATTGTGTACCAAAAAGGCTACTTCCATCAGATTCACCTAGTCCAAATAATTTACTATATAATGTCGAAGTTGTATCTATAGCAGCATTTGCTCCTCTATTGATAATATTATCATTAGCAAATTTAGATGAACCTGATAGTGGATTTACGTAAGACAGCCAGTTATATTGCATAAGTCGTTGTTCACGATTGAATTTAACTCGTTCAGCATATAACTTAGCTCTTTCTGACATCTGTTTGCTCATAAAGTCTTTTTCATATCTTTCACTCTTTAGTCTAGCGCCAGATGCTTCTTTATCCATCACTTTGATAGCACTTCTAAGTTTTAACAGCGATTGAGGTAATTCTTTACCTTGATCATAAACTGGAATACCTGTAAGCAATAATCTGAATATTTTGTTTAATCCGTCAGGTACATTAGTTATACCGCCACCAACACCAATTCCACTAAGAGAACCAAATCCGGAAACACTAACAGAAGGACCATTTTTATTAGATAAAGCTTGAGAGGTTTGTTCAGCTTTATAAATTTCCATCTGTCTAGCAAGGATGTTTCCTTGTTTTTGAAGTCTCAATCTATTACTTCTAGGATTATTCTTCTCGTCTGTTGTAAGCAAGTAATCTCTATCTGTTGTAAGAGAACGTTTTAATTCAGCGACGTGTGATTCCAAACCAGATTCATATAAAGCATTTTCTCCACCATTCTTCAAATATTCGTCATTGATACGATTTAAATTAGTTTGAAGATTCATGGAAACATTTCTCATAGCACCATTATAACGAGATCTTTCTTTATCGTTCATGTTACTGTACGCGTATAAGAATGCTCTTACTGCTAAATCTTTGTATTCTTCATCTATACCTGCTGTTAAATCCTGTTGATATCGCTTATCGTATTGAGCCATCTGAGGATCAAACATAATATTATTTTTAATTATATTCTTTTGTATAATATCCACAAATTTAGATGAATCAAAAGATAACTGACCATTTTCATCTTGTTTAGAATATCCTTTTGCTATTAATGCTCGTTTTTCTTCATTACTGATTTTAAAATCACTATTAATTTTATCAACCATGGCACCTTTGAATGTTGACGTATCAGCATTTTCATATGCCATATTACGTTTCATTTCCATTTCTTTCATAGTAGATTTAACTGTTTTAAATCCACCAGATTTATAATCGTAATGAAGTTCGTCTTTTCCAGATATAGCAGCCAGTTGTTTGGCTAACAACGTAGGAATTACAACGTTAAGAGTTCTATCAGATTTAGAAGTCCAACCTACTACCGCATCAGGATCTTTTAACCCTGTATTGGCTAACACCGAAACCGTATTTGTTCTTGCCCCGAATAACTTACCTACCATTCTAGAACCAGAGGTAGCTCCATATCTAGACAACATATTCATTCGTCCAGTTAAGAGACCGCCAAAATTACTCAATAATTCATTGAAATCGAGCATTTTATTTCTAGTATTTTTTGATAAGAAAACTGATGCTAATCCTTTAGTCAACGTATTCATCGGATCAAACAATTTCATTCCAGTTTCATTACCCATACTCATCATATCAGTCATCATAGGTGTCATCATGAGAGTAGATAACAGAGGATTTCCTGCTGCTATATCACCGAAATTTTTCTTTATATTTTCCCAATAAGCTTTTCCATCTAAACCTATCGGATTATTTGCTATTTTAGAACCCAATGATTGTTTAGCTTCTTCACGTTTATATGTAGAAACAACCATCATTGTATCTTTTAATTCTTTCAAACTAGTCAAAGTATCTTGTTGAGCTGCTAATAGTTTTCCTTGAAATTCCATCTGTGCAGTTACATTAGTTGAAAGAATATTATTATTGAATTCGACTATACTATTTACACCTTTAAGAAGTTGATTTTGATAACCAAATAATTTACCAAAATTCTTTTCTTGAGCAGTATAATTTCTAGCCCAAATTTCTTCTTGTTTCTTAAGGATACTTGAACCCACATTAGATGTAGTTGACGAAATTAATTCGTCTCCTAATCTCATTTGAGACATTGCTCCTGAAGAACCACTTGAAGAAGTTTTTCTTCTAGGTGCATGTACATTAGTAGTTTTATTTTTAAGTTGTCTCTGTCTAGCAGAGACATTAACTGTTTTAGTTCTACCTTTCTTTACTCCACCAAAAGGTTCAACTGATAATGTATCTGGTTCAGTTACTGACATATATGTATCAGAATTTCCACCAGAATCCATGCCTCCAAAATCAAAATCGCCGAAATCCAAATCGTCTAAGCCTAACGACTCAACCATTTGTTCATCAGCAGACATGTAAAATTTACCAGTCTTTAATCTTTCTTTTATATCTTTTAATTCTTTAGAACCTTTCGATTTTAAATCATTTAATGTGTCTTTAAATGAAGCTCCATTAGAGTGAGATTTTGCAAAACTCAATAATCCACCTAATTCTTTCTTAGCATCTTCTTTAGCTGCAGCTACTGTATCTTTGAAAGAATTTGAAACTTCTTTAGCGTTCGGAATATATTGATCCGTAACATCAAATGCCAAATTTTTGGTAGACTTAAGAACGTTCTTAGTAAAAGAAGTAAGTTTAGCTCGTACTTCTTTCGAGTCCGAAGCTTTTCCACCAATCTGTGCTCCATCAGATATGACATTGTCATTTAATGGATAAAATTGGTCACTCGAACTATTGCTTGATTTTAGTCTAATAGGCATTTTAACCACTTCCTATATAGGGATTTTATTACTTTTTATAATTAGGCCTATAAGAATGTTTTCGCTTTCAAAATGTATAAAACATTATATTTTCTATTAAAAACATTTAAATGAAATTATTATTTTGAGGTTAATATTATGAATATTTCAGATATTATAAACGATGATGAACCTAAAAAAGAATCATTGCACGATAGAAGATGGCGAGAAATGAAAAAAGAATCTAGCGACAGATCTTTTAGAATAGCTAGAGAAGCAGCAGTTGCTTCATTACCTAAAAAAGATAATCTTCATGGTGATTCTAAAGGTAAAGAATTGAAGTTTAAGCCACTAGTATATTATACTGCTCAGGATGCTTTACAATATTGTATGAAAGATTTTGAAGATCAAGCATCTAAGAATATTGATATAATTAAAGCTACTAGAGAAACTAAAGGTCAAAAACTTACAACTAAATCAGATTTAAAAATGGTTATTGGTAATTTCCATGAAGGTAAGCGCATGATTAAAACTGGTATATTTGTGCCAGTATATATGTATGTGTTCATTAAGGAATGGTGTGGTTCAATTTGTATATTTGAAATCGCTGAATCAGATTACGGTACAGGTAAAATGAAACGACGTGGATATACAGTTGAAAAAGTTAGCGTAGTTTATTATCAATCTAATGGTGTAGGTATGGGAAAAGAACAAATTCTTAAACAATCTATAACTAATTTCAATCATCATCCTGATAAAGATAAAAAATAAATTTATTGATATATTATTTTACTAGACCTGATTGGTCTAGTAAAATAATTTTTAAGGAGAAAATAAATATGCCAACAACATACCCTATTGTCGACAACTCTAAAAAGGAAGAAGAAGAAACTAATAAATGTATCGCTGTTGAATTTATGAAATTCATGATACATGCTTCTCAAGATAAATATCCTGATAGTGCAAATAATGCTGAGAAGTTAGTTATAGATATAAATCTTCCATTCAAAGACGTGATGAATAATATATATTATTGGTTTGAAAAGAATCGTCCTTCTATCGAAATTGAACAACCTGATAAATTAATTCAACATGCTATAACTTTTGAAACCGAAGGAGCATTTTATTTCAAAGATGGATCAGAATTAATACTTCCAGAAATAATTCTTAAACAACCTACTCCTAAAGAAATTGCTAGAAGAAAAAGAGCTATGAAAAAGAATGATAAAAAATAAATAACAAATAAAGAAAAGAAACTCGGAAATTCCGAGTTTCTTTTTATTTTACTGATTATTTGTTGAAGTAGTAGCGTTTTTAGCACTAGCTTTTAATGACATACCTATACCAGTAAGTAACAGGTTAATCAATGATGTTCCGCATGAAGCTAATTTAGAAAGACTTTTACCAACAAAAGTATATCCTTTCTTTATATTAGTAGCATCTGCATCACGTATTGTATCAGAAGTCATAAGTATTTTATCTAACTCACGAATACATTCATCTATATCAGCTTTAGCTTTATTTAAATTAACTGTAATTGGATCTGATTTAGTTTTTACACCATTTAAAAAATCAATAATAGATTGCTTATTGTTAAATTTTAAAAATTTTAAAAGTTGAATCTGTGGACTGCCATTATCATTAGTAGACATGATATCTTCTGAAAACATTCTATTAAAAGGATTCGCGGTGTTCATTTTCTCTATAGTATCATCTATAACAGCACCCATATCGCGTTTGTTAAAATCGACGTCTGCTTTGGCTACTTTGAGAGTAGCCATGCAACCTTTTAATAAATCAAATGAACTCGAAAACAATTTACCAAGATCTTTAAATGCTATAGGTCTTATAGAATTAAGCCAACTTAGTTTATTTACACTAATCGAGATATCGAAATCGATATCTTTTTCATCCATATTGTTTACTTTATTCAACAACATGTTTGCTCTAGTTATCATTGCACCATTAGCAAAAAAATCAGCGATGAATTTACCAATTTTTATAAAGAATTCTTTAATTTTTTTCCATACTGCTTTAGCAGCATTAGCTATTTTCTCTCCTACACCTTCAGTACTTTTATAACCAAAAGATTCTACAGCTTTTACATCACTCATGATATCACATAGTTTAATCATTTTAGATATATCTTCAGATTCTTTAGAAAGCATTATAGATTGTTTTTCTAAATTATCTAAAGCAAGATTACCAGAAGTAACAGGAGAATTTTCTACACTAATAGTTACACCATTTACTTTAATTTGCATAATCTATTTTCCTCTTATTAAAAACATTATAATTTTTATACTATCATAAAAACAGTTAGTTATCGGGTCTAGAAAAAACTAGACCCGATACTTCTTTATCACGAATTAAAGATTAAAGATCATTACCATCGATAAATACAGAATTTTCACCATCAGAAATCAACGAGAAACATGATTCTGCTGTAGAAAGATTTTTATCACGTCCTTTAAGATAACATCGACCGATTTTAACAGGTGTTATACTTGAACCAGAACCTTTAAATCCGTTAACAAGCACCAACTGTTGATTAGCTAAACCTGAAAGATCACTTGTGTTTCTCACAAAACGCATTTTCATAAGACCGATAACAACGCCGTCTTTTTCAATAACACGAAGATTGTTTGCTGGGATTTTAGATGTTTTATCACCTACTTCCATAGCATTAAACCACCAGTGTCCTGCACCAGAAACGAATTTTCCTTTACTAGAATTGATCCATGATTTTACTTCTTCAAGAGAAGGAGAGTCATTTCCTACTTTTGCTTTAACTTTTGAAACGATACTGTCTGTCATATCTTTTACAGATTCAAATGTTCCAAGAGAAGTTATTTTATTGATAATAGTAGTCCAAACACTAGATGCACCAGCAGTTGCAACCAAATTAGTACCACGAGTAATAGAGCCAACAACATTAGCTTCTTGTGACTTCACTGAACCATTTTCTACACTAATAGTTACACCATTTACTTTAATTTGCATAATTTATTTTCCTTAATCAAGTAAAAGTATTTATACTCTCCTCTCCTTGATTAAAAGAGGAGAGTATATTATATGTATCGGTTGATATTAAAAACCGACCATATTCATAAATTTATTAAGATTATCGTTTTCATTATATGAATCAAATAAACCGAATGCTTCAGCTGTTTTATAAACAGTTGTCATCAATCTTGATTTCCATTCAATGTTTTTCTTTTCTTCATTAGATAATGAAACTCCGTTAATCCCATCTTCACAACCATGAGCCATGATAGATTCTTTACTCATTGTTATGATAAATTTCTCATATGGAGTAGGAACAACATCTGTAACGTCTTCCTGGTTAGTAATTGCTTTGATAATAGTCATTTCGTCATCGTTGAGTTCACGACACCAAAGCTTTTCAAACTTATCCTTAACACGTTTAACTACAGTTTCATTGATTTCAATGTTACTCTTATCACCAATATTTTCTTCCCAAACTTTAATCTTATAGTCCGTTATGAAATTAGGTGAAATTGCTTTCTGGAAATTCATCTTACTGAGATCAATAATACCATATGCTTCTTTCTTAACATTTTCATCATTATAATTAAGCATGTTATGATAGAATACATTTTCACGACTTTCAAGATCGTTAACTATTGTTGTATCAGGATTATCTTTTCTATCACAGTATTGACGCAATTGAACTATATCAAATGCGTTAGAATATACATTTTCTTTCGATGTATATGGTCTAACTGTAGGTGATACGTGTTTACGATGATAAACGAATCTTTCGATAATGTTTCTAGCAATAGCGAAAGTATTTTCGTTTGCACGAATAAGTCCTTGCGGAGTTAATCCGATATCATTCAATGTCTTAGTATACATATCTGCGTTAGATAAAGATTCAGCAATAACTGCTCCATATCTATTTATCTTTTCATTGATAATGCTCTGAGATTCCTCAGATATACCGTGTGCCTGTTTAGTAGCAAGTTTTAATCCGTCTAAACGAATTTTCATTTCAGCTTTAACGTCACCTACTGCATTTACACATTCTGAAGACAACGTATTAACATCTGGAAGTTCCATAGCTTCAAATGTTCTAGGATGTAAAGGAATACGTTTTTCAGATAAACTTCTAGCATTGTAGAGATTAAGATTTTCTTTACCAAGATTAGCGCCATTGATATTGATAGTAATTCCACCAGAATTGCTATTGTTGTTTCCTGGAGCTCCAGAGTCAGTTGTTCCTCCTTCGCCAGAATCCATACCCATATCGTCTGTAGCACCCATATCATCTGTTCCAGTGCCATCGTCTAATCCATCGGTACCATCATCTGTACCCATATCAGAAGTATCGTCACCTGTATCTTCTATTCCAGTATCATCAGTTGTTACATCTTCGGCATTTTCGCCTACTTCAGAAGAATCAATTTGACCGCCAGCACCATTGTCTTTTCCAACATCACCGTTATCAACAATACCGTCATCTCCACCTATAGATGGATCTGCTGGAGCATCAGTATTTTCATCTGTACTCGTATCATTGTCACCAGTGAATGTTTGGTCTGAACCAAGACCATCGTCTGTATCGTATAATTGTTCATCGTCCTGATTTTCATCAGTATTTCCAGCTAATCCATCGTCACTAGTATCTGCTAATGTATCTTCAGGATTAATTCCAGTTCCATCATCCGTTCCGTTTTCATCTGGTGGATTATCAGGATCTTGATACTGATCATCAGGAGGAGCTATTTCATTCTTGTAATCTATTATTTCTTGTGTAGTACCTTCAACTAATTCATTTTTAGCTTCAGTTTCTTCAATAGCATCTTTAACGTCGTTCTTGATGCGTTCGATAACATCATCCACAGCTTCAATAGACATAAGATATTTCATATCTTGTGTAAAACGTTTAGAAATATCCTGATTCTCAAAAGATTTAGTATCCGCAAAAGCATTTTCACATGCTATATTTAAAGACACGTGATCCTGATTTACTTTACCTAATCTAATTCGATTGATCAACTTCTGCTGTCTATAATCAGACTCTAAAGATACTGACTCAGAAATACTATTAACCATAGAAGTAAATAGATTACCTGTATCAAATTGTCCAACGTGACCGAACGAATCAACCATATTCTTAGATATATCACTCAATACAGTCGTGAATTTATCTTTAAATTCTGGATTATCTATCTTTTCACGTTCACCTTCTTTTAAAGGAATAGACTTTGTGACTATATTTCTGAAACAGTCATTTATCAAATTCTCTTTAAAAGCTTTTTCGAAAGCAGTTTTAGTTGCTTCTATTTTAGATATACTGTTGGCGTTTAAATCCATATTAAACTCCTATTAATTGTATAAATTTTAATCATAATAATGTTTTATTAGGAAAAAAATAAAAAATAACTAGGAGACTGTTCTCCCAGTTATTTATCTAACAATGAACAACAGTACCGGGTTTTATACCATCTTTTTCATTCTGCTTTAACAAATTTAAAGCAGTCTCAAATGTTGAACCTTGTTCAACTGCCAATTTAGCTGCTTCTGCTACCTGTTGTTTTGTAAATTTCTTCCGAATTTTTTTCGGAAGTTTATCATATAAGTCCATAAATTTCTTATCTGTCATATATAGACCTCCTATCAGTAGTATAATATAAACATGAAATATTGATTATATTAAATTTACATATCGATTTTGCCACTGATTGATTGATCGAATTGTATATTGTTTCTAGCATAATCTTTAAGTTTATTGGTGACGTTATTAAAATTAACAAAATTTGACAACGGAAGCTTACCGTCTAATTTTATTTCTTCATCAGTTTCAATATAAACACAGTTATCAGATACTTGTTTGTGCATTATCTTTGATAATACACCATTATGTTCAGGATCGGCATATATACCAACATTTCGTAGTTTTGAAGGATCTATCTTATAAATATATAATTTTTCACCACCTAAAAGTTGAGTTAGTATATTTTCAGAATCAATACTATCGATGCCTATTTTATTAACGAATCGTTTAAAAAACATCTTATTATAGATCCTTATAAATTCATATATTCCTTCATCAGATATAGGGAATCCATTTTTCATAGCTGGATATTTGGCTGCATATATTCTGAGTTTATTTCCTTTGGTTATAATGCTCTGACCTAAATCACCTTGACCTCCCATTCCTTCACTATTACCTATAGTAGGGCTTATCTCTGTTAGATTACTTGAATATGATGTGTGATACAATGTTTGTATATTACTCATATCTATTTTCTTTCTATTATCAACTACTATCTGACAAGTTATAAAGATATCGCCGTTTCCTTCATATCCTGCTGAGAAATTATACATTGTCAATGCGGTATTGTTATTTATTTTACCTGTAAACATTTTGAGTTTATTACTTTTCTTCATAAAGATATCTAAGAATTCACCATACAAAGTATTCATATCTCTATTCGTTACAGTCGATTTATTACCAGCATTAAAGTATGATATTAATTTATCAACTATTTCTCTCAAGCGTTTATATTCGTCATCTGTAAAAGTGTTTTTACTTAACAATACTTTACGTAAATCTATACAATATGTATCAAGATAACGTTTAACTGATACTCCTTTAACATACTCACCAACGCCAGCATCATCACCCAATATTCGAACATCGGCTTCTACGATTCTCGTAAGTTCAACGTATATTCTCACAATAGAACTAATATATCCTGTAACCAATGATGAATATAAACCTATTATCTTTTGTTGATGTTTCATGATATTAGTTTCTCTATCAACAACGCCATTATTTAATTCTGATATACATTTATCAAGTTTTCCGCCAATATCGTTTCCTAATTTAGATATTTGATCTAATTGTTTTATTCCTTTAAAATTCGAAATACATAATTTCACGTTAGTGTAAGTATTGCTATCGGTTGCTTCAACAAACAATTTTTGTTTCATAGCTTGTAAACTAGATATATATTCGCGCACATCTGATTCATTTAATCCGTCAGATATAGCTTTAGTTATTAATTCACTAGACGTCTGTATATAATTTAAATTATTTTCTATATTAGCACAATTCGGTACACTCTTAATTCCCTCAAATACAGCATATTGATTAATATTTCCAATATCTATAACAGATTGAATTACCTTTCCATTACCTAATAAATATCGTACACCTATATTAGTCTTCGACGACGGATTTATTAAATCATTTTTTATATTATCCGAATTCTGTTTGATAAAATTGTTGAATTTATTATTCTTTTGGTTTATCACATCAGGCGAAACATTTTCATCTATTTGTATATCTTTAATTTGATGTTTGTTAAACAATATTCCAAATATACGCTTGATAAATCCAATGAATTTATTAAATGCTCTCACAACTGCATCTTTTAATCGTTTAAAAAAATCAATTATTTTTTGTATAAAAGTCTTTTGATTATTTTGTTCATCAACGACTGATTCGGCACTCAATGTCATTGCTTCTTGTTGTATAATATTAAGCGCTTCTTGTGATTTATTGTAATCCATAACATGATCTATCAGTTCTTTCTTATCGTTTTTTATTTCAATAGTTGTACCTTTGACAGATATTTTTACATTCATATTTTTCCTCGTAGTTTTTGAAATTACCCCCCCCCGATATGATGGGGAGAGGGATAAATTTATAATACCATTATAGAAATATTAGGTACAAATTTAACATCATTATTTGTCAAATCCGAATTAGTTTCATCTATTACATTCTGAATACAAAGATATTCATTATCTATATTTTCTTCTAATGAATCTTCTTTATATATAGTTTGACATTCTGTAGATTCGTAATTATTCAAACCATAATATTCAAAATATAATATAGATGGAACGTTTTGTTTAATATTATCTAGCATAGCATTAATGTTAAATTCTAGGGATTTATTATCTGTTTGTATATTCTTAACATAATCAATTATCTCTGTCTTAATTGTTTCTATCAAGAATTCGGTGTTCTTCTCAGTAATATTATCTTCAAATTTTACACCTAATCTCAAACTGATAGCTAATGAATCAAGATATTGTTTCTCATAGGTTTTATTATTTTGAAAATAATAATATTTACTTTCACCTGAAGTAGTTTTAAGACCCAGATATAGATTACCGTCATCTACGAATATATCATCCATAGCTGCAATTTTATCTATTAATTGATTATAAGATTTTAATACATTAAAGAAATTACTAGGAATAGCAAATGCTCTAGAGAAAGCAGGAATGTCATTTAATAAACAAATCTGTTTAGAATCTTCTTTAATAACAGGCTTTCCGTTAGAATCCATTATTATATCGTTCTTGCGATATTTATAAGTGATATTTCCGGTTTTACCACCAAAGTAGATAACGTTATTACCATTCTTTGAATCGTAAGAACAGCATGAAATAGTATTTTTAATGAAATCTCCTTCAGAAGTAATACCGCCGGATTGGCTATTATATGGTTCCCACGCGTTTGTGATAGTTTCATAATTTGATATTCGTCCATTATCACCACAGAACAATATAGTTGTTCCATAAGCCATAACTGCAAAAATATCTGCTCCATCCATGTACTTTCCATCAGAGCATAAACCACCACCAGCATTATAATTATTCCACTGATTTTTAATGATGTTATAACTAGCCACATATCCATTTCTACCTGCTTGGATAAAATTACTTCCAGATATTTCACATGAATACATAGTTTTATTGTCTACAACATTACCGTCATTAAGCAATGTAACTTCACCAGTAGTTAAATCGACTACAGAAGATACACCATCAATACCTGTAAGGTAAATACTGTTCTCAAGATATTTTGCTGAAGATAATATTGCTCGATATCCTCTATCAGAACCGTCTGAGAAAATATTCTCACGACTTCTAGTTCCAATATCAGAGTCAAAGTTACGCCAACCAGCATATCCTTCATCAAGTGACAATGAACAGATTCTACCTGCTCCACCAGCAAATAACAAATATTGCTTTTCTGAAGTAGTACCGTTAGGAGAAACAGTAGTGACGGTATAGTCTTGACATGTATACAATGCGTTATACTCGTTACTTCCATTATTGATACATCTACCGTTACTATAATATACTGTAACTCCACCTGAGTTATCTTGATTACTTCCGTCGAACTTATTCCAAGTATTAGTTGCTAATTTACAACAAACCAAACGACCCATATCGCCGAATGCTAAAAGAATCTGATATTTAACATCATTTACAACTCGTTCGATAATTTTAAGACCACGAATTGCACATTTCTTAGTTACACCATCTGTAGGATCCATGTACGAACCGAGCAACGTGTCACCTTTTATAACATAACCAGAAGAATCACCAACATCAGGATCTCTAAAGTTTTTCTTATTAGTTCCACTACTAGCTTCATTATAAGGATGCCATTTATTGTATTTTATATCATAACAACCGATGCGTCCATCGTCGCCAGCAAAAATTACAAGGTTATTCCATTCGACTATCGCATGTATAGCCACGCCACCTAAAACATTTCCAGCATCATAAATACCTGTTTCAGTAGCTTCATTAGACCATTTCCAAGAATTAGCCGAGTTAGCGTTATATGTACCAACTCTACCATCAAGTTCCTTCTTGATATCTCCGGCATAATGTAATGGAGTATATCTATTTCCAGAAGACAATGAACCGTCTGGTAATTCTGTTGTTACAGCAGAAATTTCGTATGTACCATCATCTTTAGTTTTATAAACATTTTCGGTATATACATCTGGAATATCAGAATCAGCAGTTTGATAAACTGGCTGTGTTAATTTTAAGTCAGATACAATATTTATTTCTTCAGTCATATTTCTAGATAAAACTATATCTGAACAGCTGTAAATTATTCCTACATAATATTTATTATTCTGCTCATATGCAGTAAGGTATTGTTTGTATTCTTGAGGCACGGAACCATCTGTATTAGATTTGAATAATACGACTACGTCTATATCTATTACATTATCTACATAATAGAATCCATATTGTACTTTTGAATAAGGAATTTCGTTCAAAGTGTTATTGTCTATACATATCTTATCATCATCTAATACACTACTATTAGTATGCATATTAGTTATACAATGGATTACATTATTTGATTCTTTATCGAATTCACAGTCATCTAAAGAAATATTTCTAGCATAAATACTTCCATCAGATTTATTTTTCAATAAAATTCTAAATTTAACATATTCTTCATCAGATGACACTTTTTCTTTAATAGATTTAAGATGTTCATATATGAAATCGCTAACATATACATCAAATGCTAATCTATAATAATCTTTTTCATATGAATCTTCGGCAATAAGATTTGATGAAATTGGGTTTCTATAAATCATCAAATTAGTTATACTTGCCTTATCATATATTTCATCTGATACATAAGTGAATTGTGTTGATTTTGTCTCATCAATACTTTCATCATATACATTAACATCGAGTGAATCACCATTCTTTATTTTTATGAAATATGGGAATATATATTGCTCTTTAGTCAAATCTTTCTTATATTCATTGTAATATGTGTTATATACGGAAAGAGTTTTATCGTTGAGTAATTTATATATCTTACTCTCTTTATCATATGTGAAAGCATTGCTCGGTGTTATCATTCTTGAATTTGTTTCTGTGTTAACTGGTATTTCATCAAATGAAAAATATCCATCAATGGTTTTAGATGGAATAATGTAACCGTTTTCCACATTGGTCAAGAATGAAGAAAGTACATATTCTAGAGCATATAAATCGTGTCGTTTTTTAAACGGTGAAAATCCTCGTTTATTAGCTACAGATTTAATTGTTGCTGGAGTAATTACTTCGCCATTACCAGATTGTATTACTAAACTGCGAATACCTTCTATATCAAGCGAATTTTTACCACCTACAGATTCATTTGAAATAATTGAACATGTTGGTATTATCTGAAGCAAAGCGTATTGTGATGCGTCTGCTACATTCTGATTAAATAACATGTTCATATCTTGTGAAGTATTTTTATCAATTTGACCCAAAGTATAATTTCCATCTTCACCAGCAGTAGTATAAGTTATTATCTTGATAACCCCATTAGTAGGATTGAATGCGTCTGGTAATTTTGAAAATTTAAATTTAATACTATTATTGTTTCCTGTATTTCCTAATGTGTAACATAAACCATCGGTATAAATTTCACCCTCAAGATAACAATTCACTTTAGTAAAAGTATTAGAACTTTGAGATTTGTATAATACCACAAATCCCATAAGTTTATCTGAATATTGAACAAGTATATCTTTAGGTTCACCTGTCATATCAAAAGTATCGATTTTACGATTAAATTGTTTAATGTTTAAATACATAGAAAACATTTGTTTTCCATTTATAACAACATCGTTTCGAGAATTGATATAAGGATTATTGATAGATAAAATATTACCAGATTCAAGATCATCCGTATCATACATTGCATACGTAGAATATGATATTTTACCTTCATTATTGTATTTAGTTGTAAAAATATCGATATTATAATCAAGGGTGAACGGAGGATTATTTCCGATAAGAAATATTGTATTTTTATTTAATGTAAGTTTATATTTACCATCACTCTGAATAACAGATTTTTGTATAATATCGTCTATAGGATATGAAACTACTATTTGTGTATTACTAGGGGTACCATAAATAGAAGCTAAATCCTCAGACTTTAAATTTCTCAACAATGACTTTGCTAAAATAGCAGTTGATGGAGTCAATTCACGTTTAGCCATAAGCATTGAGAAATTCGAAAAAGCAGATATTTTACCTAATGTACTTGCAAGTAATTTGTTGAAACTACTAGGTGCTTCATTAAGTTTTTCATCAGGTTTTAATACCCATTCTTCGAGATTATTTATAAATTCTAATGCAGAACTTTGTATACTCGTTTTATTAATATCATTCCAACTCATATTATTAACCTTCAATTACAAATACATTAATTTATTTCCGTCTACTATATATGGAGATCTATAATTATATACATCTCCTAAATCACCTCTATATTTACCTAATTGTGAATTTTTGAAAGATTTTAATTTTCCTTCATCATTCTTAGATAGGTCTATATCAGAAGTATCACCAAACAATTTATTTGAATCGATCGTATTACCAGATTCGAATGGTCCCATATCATCGGCTCTCAATATATTACTTTTTGGTGTAATTAATTTACTAGGAACTTTAGAAGGATTCCATGTGTTTCTAAAATATATGGCTTCTTTTTCAGTTATAGTGTGATTTCTACTAAAGAAAAAATCAGACGCATCATCGAAATCTCGATTTATACCATAAATAGAATTTTTAAAACCTTTGCCGTCCCTACAAGTTAAAGCTGTTTCAGCTATCATGTTGAATTCAGCAAAATTCACAGGATCCATAGGACAAGCAAAATTATACTGAAATGGTACAGAAAACTTAGACAACGATTGTATATCGATGTCTTTAGAATGCATAATATTCGCAAAAGGAATCATTTTAGGAAATGCACCAGCATATCTAGTAACTCTTAATATAGTTTTTTGATCGGTGTCAAGCATAAACACGTAAATAGAACAAGTATAATCAATTATCCTATTTATAATATATTTTAATTCAGGATTACATACTGCTTTTGCAACATAATGCATATAATATACCCAAATTAAAATCGTAAAGAATGCTGGTGAACCATAAATATCTTCAAAGTTTAAAGTTATTTCACCTGGGCCTCGACTTTCATTTATACCTGAGGCATACACTAAGTGATTTCCTGAAAAATTGGAATCAGTTTGTTCTGTTTCAAGTACGATGTCTTTTCCATTACTTACTTCAGTACATAAATTACTTAATACTGGTATAAATGGAGTTTTATCAATTTCATAAGAATATTTTAAAATCTCTTTTTCATCACCAAAAACGCCGTAGTTTCCAACAATACAGTCATCCGCAGTTCCCTTAAGTATCTTACATGTTTCATAAGTTATATTTTTATCAGGTTCACCTTTTTTATATAAACCACCATAGCTGACATTATTGATAATATCTGGATACATTAAAAATCTAGCAACAGTTCTTCCCAAATTACTACCTGTACCATATGATAATACTCTACTTCTTACTATATTTCCAGGATTTCTTAAATTGAGATTTGGACGTGTTATATAAACTCTGGTTCTACCTACTTTTTGGGGATCTGTATACACTCTACCACTATTGTTAAAAAAACCTATATTAGATGCTACTGGATCGGCTACGTTCATACTCATATTATCTAATACATATGAGTACATCGTTTCCAATTCATCTAGCAGCTCATTATTTATCGTATATTGTAATGATTTAGGAGTTATTATAGATGGCATAAAAATCTCCTATATAAAAAATTTAATCATAAAAATGTCAAAAAATTAATCTTTAAAATAAATATATATTAATTCATTGTAAGAAGAAAAATATATAATATTATAAATATTAAAAAACATAATTTTGTTATAAATATTGTGGAGGATATAAATGCCTGAGGAAGAAATTGAAGTAAAAACTGATTACGAACCAACTGTTAAGGAAGAAGTTGAATTTAATATATCAACAGTTGCTAATCCTAAAACTAAACGTACTCGTGCTAAAAACGCAGTTAATGATCTAGTTGAAATTGTAGAAAATGGTAAACCTTCTGGAAAAATTCATAAAGCTTATAAAAATAATGATACTGTAAAAGAATTTGCTAGCAATACTGCTGATTTAATGGCAGAATCATCTAGACAAATTCTTAGCGAAATGGATAAACAAGAAAACGAAATGATGAATGAACTCGTCAATCGTGTATATAAACCAACTGTTAAAGTTGATGATTCTAGCTCAGATTTAGATAATGTAATGAATTCACTTAGATTATTCTAAATATATTTGTCTCCTTACTTTTTGCACCCACTGTCAGTGGGTGCTTTTTCTTTTTATTGATAAAAAGATTATATATTAAAAATATAGAATTCATAATAAGGAGATAAAATATGAATATTGAAATTTTTAAAGTAAAAGATGTCTCATTGAAAGACATCCCAGTTTCACCATTTGATTCTTTTAGTGTTTTTGAAAAGTTTAATCATAAATTTGATGAAATTTTCAAAGATACATATGTGTATTCAAGTGCAAGCGGTATGCCATTAGTACTAACACCTTTGCAAAGAATCGTCATGACACCAGAAATAATGACATATATTAATAAAGTAGCAACGTGTGTACCATCATCTCATTTCAAAGAAAATGACGAGATTATTGAAAAATCTATATCATTTGATAATTGGGTAAGAGATGTGGTATTCGTTAATGGAGATGGGAAATATGAGAAAATTCCTATTTCTCATGTCGTTATGAATATGGTAACAAAACTTCGAATAGTTGAAAACACTAACGGTTTTGGTCCAAATGCAAATGTTCTGGCTGACACAGAAATATTTGTGTCAATAAATTATGACAAAGATAGAACATCAAGTACAATATTTGATTCTTTCATTGATATGATTTACGACTAAATTACGCACAATTTCACACAAATAACGGAGATTAATTTCTCCGTTATTTTTTCTTTAGCAAAAAACAAAATAATGATTAAATACTAAAATTATCTATTAATGGAGTATAAAATATGATAGGTACAGTTATTGAAATTGCTGATGCAATAGGTACAATTGCAGATAAAACTGGTAAAGTGGTGGATAATGCTACTAAAACGGCAGTAGCTTATCAGGACGCTAAACAGGCTACAATGAGTATCGCTGAAAAAGCTAAAAAATCAGTTATGATGTATAAAGTTTGGATTTCTTCGGGTATTAGAGAAGCCAAACTTGCTTCACAGATCAATAAATGGCTTGAAAACATGTACGCTATTTTCACAATGATGGTATTGGGATACAATCCTATGGCATCAAATAATGATGAAATTAGTCGAATCGTACAAGGTATTTCAGCCGAATCATTCAAACCTAACTATGATACTAGAACGCAAGAAGCAGCATTTGCTGCAGCTATGCAAGAAATCGAGTCTGAAAGAAACTACGGTAAAAGACAACCTAGAATCGGTAAAAATGCAGTTATGTCAAAAGAAGCAGATCCTAGTATTACTACTTTACCTGATGATACTGAGATAGTAGGTAATTCAGGTAATCTTGGAGACGTTAGAAAAGACGCTATTAAAAATTATAAAGCTAGTAATCATAATGCTAAACTCATCGATATGAAATTCATCGACAATGTGCAGAAAAATAATAACACAGCATATCCTACAGTAGTAAATATGAAAATTAATACTGGCTCTGGTGTAGTTTCTATTCCTCTTGCTATTAAATGTAATCTTTATCCTATTGGAACTGAAGAAATGAGATTACTCATTGAATCAGGTATTTCAGGCAAGATGTTTGATTACATTAGACGTATTAAATGGCGTTCTGGAGAAATTTCTACACTCGCTTGGATTTTTAATACAGATATTTCTAAACGAAGTAAAACTTTGTATGAAAAACTTGGACGCAATCCAATGTTCCAAGAATTACAACAGAGAAAAGCTGCGTCTAAATCATCGTTCTGGTCAAAATTCTTAACACGTTTTGGTACAGAATATGAATCTGGAGATAAAGCTACTGCTTATAAACAGATTAATGCAAACATCGCTAACGTTCCTCCTACATCATCTATGATTGTATCTACAGATGATTTAGTTGCTGCATCTAGATTAAACATAGAACACTTCACTAAAAATGAAGGTTTTATCAACCGATTCATGAAAGATAATTTCTTACTTTGTCTCGGTATAGTTGATCTTGTTGCTGAGGAATGTAGTTTCTTTATTATGGGATATAAAAATCCATTTAAAGTTTCTTTTACTGATTTGGAAAATAAATATGAAAATCAGAACGATTCTATGTTAAAAATCATTAACGAATTATCAAGGAAGGTGTAAGTAATGAGAAATTTCGATTTTGCTAAAATAAAAGAAGCATATGATAAGGCAGATAAAGGATTTAATCCTACTCGTCACAAAGTAGATAATAAGGATCCTAATCCTCAAGCTTATACTTCTAAATTATATTTTAAATTCTTAGCAATAAACAATAAAACTATTACAAAAGCTCTTAAATCGACAAATGCCGAATACTATAAATCTATTGTGGATACTAATGGTGATTACTCTCGTCGCAAGGGAGGAAATTTACCAGAACAAATCAGAGCACACGTTGATTGGGCTAGAGATATGATAGGTCGCGATCCTACATTGAAGTATAGTATTCTTGGTGTTTTCTGTGATACATATGATTTATTGAATGACCTTAGATGGAGAGCAGCATTCAAACTTGCTTTCGATTATTGTAGAAGAAACGGTGATAATAAAACCATCGTTGCTGCTATCAAGAGTCTTTATTTCGCATTAGTTATTTCTTGTGAAACTACGTTCATGAAAGTCATCGAAACCGAATATTATGTATCATTAGGAAATTCTCCTGTAAATGCTGTGCTTAACGTTCATGAAAAATATTATACTTTCATGAAAAAGAATATCATACCAACCATTAATGTCATTACTCTTCTCAGAAACACTAAAGATCCTATCACTTATGTAAAGAGTTATATCAATGGTGAAAACAAAGCAAAACGTGCTACTGAGAACTTTTCTGTTCCCATGTATAAAGATGAAGCTACTAAATCTGCTGAAGGTGTTATTTTCGACACAATGAAAGCTTCAGGTGGAGCCATAGCAAATATTGCTGCTTCAGGATTAACATCTGGTTTCGGTATCGCTTCTGTTATTGGTAGTGCTAAAGCCGGTGCTGCATTAGCTATTGGTTCAAATCCTGTAGGTTGGATATTAGCGATCGTAGGTTCTCTTTGGTTTATAATAACACTTATCCCTAGTATAAGAATTATTATTTATTACGCTATGATAAGTAAAACTAATGTACAGAAAGAGCTGAAACTTCATTCTGAAATACTAGGTAACAATATCGCAACGTTAAAAGAAAAATATGACAATATGTCACCTGGTGCTGAAAAAGATAAGTTAGGTGAAGTAATCAAAAAACAACAATCGATGTACGAAGATTTATTAGCTAAGATGAAAAATGAAACTAGTGGTAACTATAACGACGATGCCGCCGTTGACAGTGAATTAGACAGTGATGAATCTGATGCAGATAAAGAAGCTGAAGATAAAGGAAATGACGTCGATGATAATAATGACGGAAATTCTGATAACTTCGGTGTATTGATTTAATAAAAAAATAACTCGGGTTGAACCCGAGTTATTTTTAATCTTTAAGCGGTTCTTTTTACTTTTTCAAGAAACCGTTTTTCAAAACTCCTTTTTATATTTGTCTATATAAGAATCTAAAACTATACTTATACAAGTAAGTAATTTTTTCCACAAGACTCTATTATGATAGTATAACGGATGATTTTCTATTTCCTTTAACTTTTCTTTAAATCGAGCATAAAGTGAACAACAATAATTGTATATAATCATATCTTGTATAGGATTTATCAATATTGATGGGTATAACTCTTTATATTCGGATATATCTTTTTGTATAATCTCATCAAAACGTTTTTCAACACAATTTACCAATGGCATAAAACCTGATTTAGTATATTGCATCTTATATATTTCGTCTGCTATTTCAGCAAATTTATCTGAATCATATAGATAGTTTACATATATTTGAATCATTTCTCCCAGTTTGATAGGATATTCATCCGTAACATGTTGAAATGATTTTTTAACTTTATTATAAAGCGTTTTTCCAAATATATCTACAGTAAAAGGGATAAATATGTAGTCCACTTTACTTGGATCCATCTCACCTTCAATATCATATAACCGTTTCTTATATTGGTATACTATATGTGATTTTGGAAAACACAACATTATTTGTCCACCAGGATATAGATGTTTAAGTGTTTCGGCAAATATATAACAATATCCTGACCTAAATAATTTATGAACACCGTCCATTTCATTATCATTTAGTGTTCCTCTGTTAGTTCTTAGATTATTGATATAATCTAAAATATCCATCTTTTTCATATCTTATATCTCCTTAGATAAATAATATATAAATAAAAATTACAGGTAGGAATCCTACCTGTAATTATATTATTTTCCTAAAACCATTTTATCAAATAAATCATCGAATCTGCTGTTGATATTTTGATATGCTCGATTTTCGATATCATTAAGCATATTATTTCTAACAGATTCTGTTGCTTGTGTGACAATCGCTTGATCTAATGTATCAGAAGTTCCTTCGGAAATAATTCTTCCAGATGCATCTGTTGGAGAATCTTCAGTAACAGCCGCATTAACATTTGAACCGTCGACATTGATATCAGTATTTTCATCATTAGTTATTTCCAACGATTTTACTCCACCACATAATGAACCAAGTACACTATAACATCCGTTATTAGCCATAGCATCGGCACCTTCAGTCGTTAAATCTGAAGCAGATTCGAGACAAGTAACGGTACTATCAGTAGATTCAAGTGTTTTAAATGCGCGGTTATATGCACCAGCAGACAAATTCATTTTATATATACTGTCTAAAACTACTTGGTTTCTAGGGAACATAATAGGATTATCTTTATTTATTGAAGGCCCTGTTTCAACATTCATATCGTAAGCAACATTCTTTCTTTCAAAATATTTTACAAAAGAATGTAATACTCCCATATCTACAAAGAAAGGAATCTTTAAATAATGTTTAAAATAATCGATATAATATCCATTTTCACCTTCTAATATCTTTTTGAGTGTTTCTGAAGCAATATCTTTAGAAGAAGCAGCTGTGATATTATCTATTATTTCAAATTCCTGTGAATGATATTGTTCATCGAGAATATCAAAACAACTACACATTGTACGATTATTATATAGATCCATAGCTTTACTGAAAGGAGTATATTTCTTACAAATATCGGTAAGTAATTGTTTTTCTGAAAAAGAGAAATCTGTAAATTGAATAGATGAGAATGATGTTCTATTAAATGAATTATTAAGAGTATCATATATTCTATTACATACACCATTATAAATTTCTTCAAATAATACTTGCTTTGTTTTGCCTGTATTAGGTTCAATTTCAGTATAAGAACGACCTAACTTTGCTTTAATAATTGAAAGCATGTATAAATATGCTCCATACAAGAACATTCTAGATAAACTAGAAACAGCAAATTTATTAAGAGAAAGAATACTATAATCTGTGGTAGAAGTAGAAATGTAAATGTCTCTGATTTTAAATCCTGTGGTGGTGTTCTTTATAACAGTAGCGGCTTCTTCATCTTTGATCTTAGAAACAGCATATTTTATAGTTTTAATGGACTGATAAAGATTACCGTTAGTATAATCCATAGATTGAGACGTATTATAAGTACGATATCTAGCAGTAAGATAAATTATCAAAGAACGACAAATATAATCACAAATATGAGCAAAATCAGTATCCCACATTTTACTACTGATACTCAACATTTCAGTTACACCATTATTATTTTGAACAGTTCTATCTATCGCTAAACGTCTAAATCCGTCACTTAATATAGCAGTAATACAAGCTGACCACACTGAATATTGGAGCTTTATATTGTTGTAGTCAGAAGGTCGTTTACGAATATCTTCTCTTATAGAAGAATCTTCATATTGTCCGTTTCCATCTATATTCTCGTGATATTTATCTACTGTATGACCGCTTACATCAGATATATTTATAGAATCAGGATAAAGCGCTTTATCAAGAGTAGATAAACTATCTTTAACAAATGCGGTATATGCCCAAGAATATATATCATTTTTAGCACCAATTAATTTAGAAGCATAAATAAGATATGTCGAGATAGCTGAAGCCAACATCTTTTTAGTAATCTTTTCAAGAACGTTATTGGAAATGGTAGGATCTTTAAATTTGTTAAGTATCTCAGTAAGAATATCTAAACCTTTAGCTCCATTATCGTTATCACCACCATCTTCATAAACACCTTTCTGGTCTGTGGTAGAGATAATTTCACCAAAGAATCTATCAAATAAATTAATAACATCTATACTCATTACAGATTCTAAATTATCGAGAACAGTTTTATTCCCATTAAAACCTTCTATTTCAAGAATATTGTTATTATAACCGTAATTATTATAATCGTTCAATAATCTTTCACTTGATGAAAGGGTAGGATTATCTGACACTTCAAACATGATAGGAACAACATGTTCAGTATTCAAATATGCGTACGGTGTAACTGCTATATCAATAGATTTTACAGGAGCATAAATATCTGCACCGTTTACTGTATAGAACGTCTCATCTGCTGACATAGTTTTAACTTTATCATATACTCGATTACGTCCATACAAATGTCTAAATTTAACATCAAGTACATCTTTAGAAAATACTTTAGAATAAACAAACATGAAACGACGATTATTAATCATCATATTCACGGTTTTATTGACGCTATATTCCGACTTAGAAGCGGAATTCATCAATTGAGCAAATAATTCATCTATACACTGATAACAATCTGCGTATAATTTTCTTATAAACCCTGGAAGTTCAGTATTTATAAAGATTATAGATTTTTCAAATTGATTCTTATTAATCATTTTTTTCTCCAAGATTGAATACAATCATCGATATATTTATTTATAATTACGAAAGATTCGTATAAATATAATTTCATAACCATATCATATGAATTAATGTAATGCATAGCATTCATAGTAGATACTAAATCTAAACAAGTCCAGCTAGCTATACTCAACACTAATGTTGCTAATTTATAATTAGATTTAGCATTAATTTTATTATATTCTATAATCATAGACTGTACTGTCGTTGATAACTTTCCAGTTATATTAGCTACTCTAGTAATAGAATCTATCAACGATTTAATAGTTTCATCTGCTTTTTCCTTAAATGCACCAGTCTTATTATTGAAATTATCTATTTGAGAATAGAATTCACCAACAGTAATATCATCCACGAATGACAGATTTTTAGGTTCTTTAGCCATTATAGAATCTAAATTAATATTACTATATTCACTGCCTACTTCAGAAATAATTCTTTGAAGATTTTTAGCATTTTTAATACATGCAAATATAGTCTTTTCGTTTTCATTATCAGTTAAATTGTTAGAATTAAAATCAATAGTTCTAAACAAATCTGCTTTAGTAGAACCATCATATCCAACATTAGGTTTAATACTGTCTGATTGTTTAGCTGTAAAAGTCGATACATCTAATTTATATTTTTGCATCATCCATACGAAATAGTCATCATCATCTGTATATTCGGAACTAGTCAATTCATCATACATAGCATCTATTTGTTTTGACAGTTTTATAATCTTTTTAATTTCAGTATCAACTCTTTCAGAAGATGCACCATTTAAATCGGTAGTATTGAAAATATCTTTAAATGATGATAACATCTCATTCACAGCGAGTGCGACTTTACTAGTAATATCCGATAATTTTTGATATCGTTTAATATATCGTTTGAAATAACTGATATTGTCACCGTTTTTAACAAATACGTTAATAACGTCTCTAGTGTAATCTCTCAACGAATCGATACCACATTCAATCATTTTATCTGAACCTAGAACATTTTCCAATATGTTTTTAATATATGTCTTTTCTATATCAGAAATATCAGTTCGTTTAGATAGTTTTGGTAATTTTCTAGTGAAATCTTTATTTGTAAGGTCTTTTACATCTTTATTCATCTTGATACATAAACCACATGACGGAATTATTTGGTTTTTAAGAATCAAATTCATCATATTGACTAATGGTTTAACCTCGGTTCCAAACGATTCCACTGCTCTTTCAACCATATCATTATCTTTATTTACAAGATAATTTCCTATAGAAGTACCTATTTGTACTTCTTCATTATCTTTTCTCGAAACAGTCAATGCTTTCTTTAAATTACTGTAAAACTCGTTCAGTATTTCAGATTTAATTTTTCTATCTTTTTCACCGCCACATAAAGAAGTATCTTTACCATCTTTATATTGTGTTATAGATTCGTTTATTTCTTTCGATACTGCATCATACGGTAATTCATTAGAAATATTATCGTGTACTATATCCATAATAATTTCCTATTTAATTATTGTTCATTATTAATGTTTTTCGTATCAAAAGAAAATAAAAAGAAATGTCCCCTAAACAGGGGACATTTGTTAGAAATTGTATCACAACTCAAAATGAGTTATAATTTATTTCAGTTTAAATTTAAACTCAAATACGTTAAAGAATACTGTAAGTACGATATTAAATAAACCTAATTTTGGAAATTTAATTAGGGTCGTCTTTTACCCAATATTATACTCATAGATTCATTCTTTAACTTAAACCTAATGATTATAACGCTTTAAATTGTTTTTAAAACGACTAACTATCATTTCCCTAACAGATTCAGACAAATTAAGATTGACCTTTTCAGGATAATTCAAAATTATATCTCCAACTGCATTAGCGATTTTGTCAGAAGTCAAAATAATCTTATCGATTTGATTATTATTGACTATCAAATTTATTAGACTTGATATAGTTGTTAGATGTTCACCGTTTCTTCCAAAATCACCTAAAACCCTTACTTTAACAAGAGTTTTATTTAGGAATGTATCTGTGTAATCATTTAATTTAGGTTTAACTTCGGTTTCAACTTCGACAACACTTTCCTCTGCTATCTCTGCTTCAACTTCAAGAGTTTCAGATGAAGTTTTTTCACCTATATTAACGATCTCGTCGGAACCCTCAATCTTAGTGGAATCGATTGATTTTTTTGCTACTTGATCTTCATAGATTATTTTAGCTTCATCTGATTTATTACGTGATTTATTTGTCTTTTTTCTATTGCTCATAAGAAGCCTCCATTTCTAGAGACTTTTTATTAGAGCTTTGTAAGATCGAAATTAGCAAACAAAGATTCAAGTGATGCGTTAGGATCAGCAGCTGCACTATCATCACCTTCTGCACTTGTTTCAGGTTCAGCAGGAGCTGGTTCAGCTGGTTCAGTAGGTTCTGTTGCAGGTTCAGCAGGAGCTGAATCATTCGTTATTTCAATCTTTACACCGTCTACTTCTACAACTGTAGTATCTGATGTCTGTGTAACTTCAGCATTGTTATCTTCAGCAGGAGCTGGTTCAGCTGGTTCAGCTGGTTCAGTAGGTTCTGTTGCAGGTTCAGCAGGAGCTGGATCAGCAGCAGGTGGTGTATTATCTGGTTCATCTGATTCTTGTGCTGCAAAAAGCTTCTTAACAAGAGTAGGGTCTTTTTTAACCATTCCTGCTACGAGTCTAAATGCTTCATTAGCTTTCTGAGCCTGTTCAGGTGTATCGTCGTGTTCAGCTTGAGCTTGTGTTGAAGGATCATCTGCGTTGAATTCAGCATTTGGATCGCTAGGAGTTTTCTTAGCATCATCTTGTAATTCGAGCAGATCTGGTCCTGCACCCTGTGTTACATCAGGTACACCTGCTGAATCAGATTCAACACTAATAGTCTGTCCGTTCTTAGTGATATTAATTTTCATTTGTAATAATCCTCCATTAGTCTTTAATAATAAAAACTAATTTTAAAAAGTTTACAAATCTCATATTCAAATATGAGTATTTTTGAAATATAAAGCAGTAAAGAGATGAGCGATATTTCTTAAATAAGAAATTCTCTAACTACTAAATAAATTCATAATAATGTTATATAATTTAACGTTTTTTCTATTAAAAAGATAAAAAAATAAATCCTGTTTATTCTTTCATATTCTCAAATATCATACATATAAGTAATCAAATAAAAAAAATAACACTACGCATTTTATTAATCTATGTGTTATTGAAAAATATTAACCCAAAGTGCAACAATAGCCTAAATACTAAGTCACCGTAGATTTTATAGTATAAAATGTATTTCTATATTTAATCTGACATACTGCTGTCATCAGATGAATCGTCACTCGTCTCAATACCAAACATATCTTCAATACCTTCTGTTCCACCTACTATAGGAACAGAAGACATAATATCCATAGTCCAGTCATCGTCGTCGCATGAAAATAACATGTTGTGCCTCCTTTTTCCTTTATTCGTTACTTCCACCATAAATGATTTTAAAAATAGATACCGCAGTTAATGAGACGATACCTATAATTCCGGTTGCAACGATACCTTTCAAGATACCTTTGCTTTCTTCGTCTACTTCTAGACGAAATACTTTTTTACTTGGAAGCTTGGCTGATTCAATGTATGATTCAGCTAATTTTGTTGTTTTGTCATCCAAGCCTATCTTAGAGACATTAATATTTAATTCTCCTTTCATATTTTTACTCCTACTCAAATCTATAATATATTAAAATGAATGTATATAAAATAAAATTTATATTTTAATATAGAAAGATATACATTATTATGAAATCGACGTCTATAGGAGGATTAACATTATGGACGAACCAAAAGAAGTTGAAACAACTGTAACACAGGAAAAGGATACTAAAAAGAAGCAGCATCCTGAGTACAAAATCACTAAAGAATTGGGTGTTCTTGGTAACCGCGGTAATGTCGGATGGACTATTCAGTTAAATGAAATCCAGTGGGATCCTAGCAATCCTGAAACAAAGTATGATATTCGTACTTGGTCACCAGATCGTAAAATCTTAGGTAAAGGTATTTCTCTTAATAAAGAAGAAGCTTCTAAACTCAAAGATCTCCTCAATTCTATCGAATTATAAAATATTGTATAATGTAGACTCGGTTTTCCGAGTCTACATATTATTTATGTCCTATTAAATCTATCAATATCTTCTTGGGTTATTCTCACTATTTCACATTCGATTTCGTTATTTTTATTTTCTTTTCTTGTAGGATTTTGTAAATCATATAACTTATCAAAATCAGCATCGCGTTCTTCTTCACGCTTTATATCTTCAGCAGTAATTCTGTCTTTTCGTTTAGTTAACCATCGTTTAGAATTCTTTTTGATATATTTGACAGATTCATCAAACTGTCTAAAACTTAATTCTGTGTCCCCTAATTTAAACGAAGAATTAACACATTCGAATTCAAATTTAATTCGTTTATGTTTCTCATCCAAAACAAATTTAATAGAATCAGGTAACACTTTAAATAACATACTTAAATCACCTGAATATATAGAAAGCATTTCTCCATTAGCATCATCTTTAAATTGTTTTTTACTTCTCATATTTTTATCTCCTTACACTAAAATAATATATAATCATTTGACATTTCAATGATTTAAAATCGATATAGAATAAGGAAAAAATCAAATGAATGAAGATAATTTAAATAGACATAAAAAACCTAAAATTTTTAAATGTCCAGAATGTGGACAACGATACACTTCATATTATTTATTAGTAAGACATGCTTCCACTTTACATAAGGACAAGATTCCTGAAGGAATATCTGTAGATCAATGGTTGTTTGATAGACGAAATAAAATTACATCTCCTAAATTATGTGTAATATGTAAAAAGAATCCAGTTAAATTCAATCAAACAACTTTAAAATATAATAGATTCTGTTCTGAAGAATGTCGTAAAAAAGCAGGTGAGATAGCTGAAAGAAATCTAAAAAAGAAAACAGGTAAAACTCGTTCTGAAAGAATGTCTGATCCAGATACACAAAGAAATATGTTAGCCAATAGAGGAACGTCAGGAACATATACTTTCAGAGATAAAAAAACTACTATAAGATATGCTAGTTCATACGAATTAGATTTCTTAAAATTTTATGATTTAGAATTCCAAGGCGACCCTTTAGATTTAATAGAGTGTCCTTACACGTTCGATTATATTTTTGATAATAAGAAACACACTTATATACCTGATTACGCTTGTAATCTTGGTGGTAATGGTGGAATACTTATAATAGAAATAAAAGACGGTAAATTAGCTAATCAAACTAATCAAGCAATCATTGATAATAGCCAAGCTAAAGAACCTTTCAAAGATGAAGCAGTATTACGTTCAGGTATCTATAATTTCATTAAGATACGTGATATGCAATATGATGATTTTGTACAAGTTATGAATATTCTAAAAGAAAGAAATGCAAGTACAGAATCATTTCCACCATTATTTATAAATCCTGAAAGATAATAAAAAAATGACCTGCGTGTGAGGCAGGTCATTTTTCGTTTGACGTCGTCTATGCAAGCAGTCTGCAATCTTCGTCGAACAAATCAATTTCAACAACGATGTTCGATTCAAGATCACTATGACCTGCCTCCCTTCGAACATCATTAATAAATGACATCCAGTCGTTCATTATTATCCTCCTATATTTTCTTCAGTTTTGGTTAATCTTTTGACAGACTCTTTGCGAGCCTTATCCTGAAGCATGTCTCGGTATATTTCTTCGACTTGCTTCGTCTTCTTCAAATATTCCTTTGGATCAGATACTCTATTAAGCATACGATCCAAACCATTTGCTATACCATTGGCTAGCTTTTTACCAATCTTATTAATTGGCCAAAGCAATGCCATATTAGCATATTCTAATTGCAGTTCTGTTATCATAAGAACCCCCTTTTCTATTTATTCACTATTATAATATAAAAATGAAACAATACATTAAATAAAATCCGAGGATTAATCCTCGGATTTTATTATTTATCAAAATTAACGACCACTAGGTCTTTCATCAACCATTACAGACATCAACTGATTAGATGTCAAGAATAAGCTAAGAATACTGATTTCTGATTTAAGAGTTTCGATATCAGTATTTCCTGGTACGATCAAATCAGGAAGCTTAGATACATCAAGCGCTTTATGTTCATGATCCGTAGAAGAATCAGATACATAATGGAACTGTTCGTATTTATCTGTAATCAAGTTGTATGTTTTAGGTTCTTCAAATTGTTTCTGATTATAGAATTCTTTAAAGAGATTCTTAATCCAACGTTTATCAGGAATACCGTTTTCGAATACTGTTCGAAATGCAGTTGTAGATGAAATTGCTGTAATATCAAGGATATCGGCAATAATCTTTTTAAGCTTATCTGCATTCATTCTAATACCGATATTCTTAACCTGACCAGGAACAGTGAGTTCATTGTAAATATCTTCAATAAGTTTATCCTTATATCTGTTAATACAATGCATTACGTTAACTTGTCCACCGAGAATAATACCGTTGTTTACACAAGCTTTTACTGCACAAGTAGCATCATCGAAAATGAGTTTTCTATTACGCTTTTCTTTTTCAGAATCACCACCGACCTTAATAATCTGCATTTCACCTTCAAGCATAGAAATGCGGTGTCTAAGCATATCAAGACGAGCAACTGCTTGAATTCCGTGTTGAGCAGAATCCTTATTATTCGCAATAATCTTCTTGATTTCTTCGATACGTCCTTTACGGAGTTCCATATCACCAGCACCACCACGAATGCGTGTAAATCCAAATTTAGATTCAACGTGTTCGGCACGTCCTAACATCTGGTCTAATTCCTGTGCGTTACTTGGTGTAACGATAAGATTACCGTTATTAGTCTTAAGAGCTTTAGCACCAAGAGTAGCTTCAAGGTCTTCAACACGCCATGAACCATATTCGTTGCTCATATTAAGACAAATAGACAATATAGGTAATTTTACTAAAACGCGCTGACCATTATAGTTTCGTGTAATGCCAGTTCTACACAATGTAAGATAATCAAGAATTTCTTGAGAGAATGCTTCAGCGATAATTACAAGAGGTCTAGGATGTGTTGGGTCTTCAGTTACCCATTTAATCCACATCTTAAGATAATCAAGACTCTTATTGAAGAGAGGACCTCTTACCAACAAGAACATCGGATTATCATATTCTGCAGTAATACCATCTGCACTATTTGCCATATACGATAAATTGTAACCATATGGCATTTCAAAACCGATATCAGTTTCAACCACAGTATTTTCATCGTACGATTTTTGAATATTGATGTATGGTTCATCTGTACGAGATTTATCATAAACCTCAGCAATCATGTCGCCTATAGTCGAATCATTATTTGCTGCAATTGTAGCAATCTTTCTGTAGATTTCAATTCTAGATGCTTTAGGTAAATCATTAACTTTAATAATATATTTTTCTTTGAATTTTTTAGTTAATGAATTATGAACCGCATCAATAATGTTTTTGATACCATATGGTGTGATTTCATGGTGTCTGCGAACATATTTTTCGATCCTACTATAGAAGTTTGCTGCATTTACAGAACAAGTAGTTGTTCCATCGCCAAGTTCCTGGTTTGTTCTACCGGAGATGTCTCTTGCTACCCTGTAAATACTTTCATATACTGGATTGTCATAAATATGATCGTTCATGACAGTGAATCCATCTTTACATGGATAAATTGGAACAGAAGCATATGGTTCAGTGATGAGTGTGTTTCCACCAGCTGGTCCAAGTGTAGGCTTTACAGTTCTTGATAAATCATTTAAAACGTTGCGGATGATTTTCTTCATTTGCTTAGGAGGAACAATATTCTCTTTAGCGCGTTTTACATCCAACTGATGTTTAGTAATGTTTTTCATTGATTCGTTTTTATCAAATTCCATTTTATAAAACCTCTTTTATTATATTTTCAATGATAAATTTATTTCCAAATTCACCGATGAATTATATTCAACTATCTGAATATTGTAGCGCTGAAAAATTCCGCTATGAATTACTTTATTCAAAGTATTTATATTTATATCTGATGTATTAAATTTAAAACAAGTATACGATTCTGTTAAAGTTTCGTTAACTTTATTAGTTACTAGAATAGGTATAGGCGGGTTCTTGCGTTTAGACATAGCAGCATATGTACACACAATATCGTGACTAATTAACATAGCTGAAGATGCTGCGGCAGAAAATATTACTTGGTAATCCACACCTAATGTTATCAAATTTTGTTGTATCAAATTTAAATAATTAGGTAAACTTAATTGCATTTTCGTTCTCTTTATCTAGGAAGATCTCGAAAGTTTAAGCTGCGTGTTCTATCTATTTCATCGTATTGTTGTAATGTCGTGTCTTGTTCTATATTGTGCGAAGGAACGGAAGACGCGTCGTCTCCACCAAACAATCCTCCCATGGAAGAGGCATAACGTCGAGAATAAGCGTCAATTATACCGTTCTTATAATTTTCTTGACTACGTTTTAGATTTTCAAGTCTAGCTCGAATCATTACTCGTTGTGAAGGAATATCCATCGACAGTATTTCTGTTGGTGATATGTCACCATCAAATAATCTTATCATGCCGTCTATTTTCATCGCCATTTGTACCGGAATATCATCTGTAAATTCTTCATCCATACTAGTGACTTCGATTCCTTCGGATGATTCTATTTCGTAAGTCGTTTTCTCCGTCCTTCGCCAATCTTGAAAAAAAAGATTTGTTTAGGATTAATTGAAACAAATTTAATATTCTTACCGCAATTATTATTACTACATTTACAATCTGTAAGATAATATCTTGTAGAAGTCTTAGTGATAAGATCTTTAATAGCTTCACCAGATAACAGTTCATTGTAATCATCTGGGTCTAAAGCATTGATGTGTTCAATAATATCTGCTTTATTTGTAAGTTTGATATATCGATATTTATTTCCGTCTCCTACTTTAGTAGGAATACCAATATCTTTGATATAAATATACATTTGAATCCTATTGAAATCTTCAATAAGACTTTCTTCATCTTCTATTTCAGAAGGATCAATATTGAAATCATCAAGAATATCAAGATTTAATCTTCCACCCATATCTCTTTGATTAATTCTCTCAAGAGTAGTAATAGTTTCAAGATAGTCATATAATGTCGGTACAGCAAAATCAACGATAATACAACTATTAGGAAGCATTTTTCTAATAACTTTAGTTTCTGCCCATTTAGCGAGTGGAGTAGAATCCAAATTCATTAAATCTTTATTAGTGATGAATTTTTCAAGTTCATCAGATTTCATATCAAATTCTTTAGGAACGCCGACTGTGAGCTCAGGATTTCTTTTATATACGTCCAATTCTGTACCACAATAAGGACAATCGAAAATATAATGATTAGGACCTGTAGAGTTAGCGTCATATACACTGAAATATAAAGACATCATGTCTGGGAGTTTTATATTTCTTGCCCACGTATCAAAATCTGGTTTTTCTTTAGCATAAGAAACATAATTGACATGCGCATAGATTGATTCTAAAAGAATTCTTTCTCTATCGATAAATCTATGATTGTCTGAAAAAATAACTCTTTCTACACCAATCTGGTCAGAATTTCCATATGCTGCTATTTCCTCATAATGTCCACTCATTAATAATGCGATACGTGAAATCTTAGGAGCAGAAATCATATCATTACGTGTTGTGAGATATGATTTACGCAAATTGTTATCATCCAGATTAAAATCAAACATCTCAATCTTTTCAACATCAACATGTTTAGTATCGAGTTTAGATAATGATTTAAGAATATCACTAATCTTCTTACGAGATACACTCTTGACATTATGTAAATCTACGTCTTTAGGAGCAGAATATTCTTCATCAAGTTTCTTGATACGTTCTTTTTCCACATCGTCTTTAGTTTGAATATCTAATGTTTCTGTATTATCTTCTTCTTTATTTATTGCGGTCTCAACCGTTTCATCATCGTCACCATCAAAAGGTTTAGCCGTGAATATATCATTAATTTCTTCAAGAATAGCTTCTTCTTTTTTAGTATTTTCATCAGCTTCAGTCGTTGTCTTCTTATTATCAACAATTATATCTATTTTTTCTTCAGTAGGTTCATCAATTATAATAGATTCCTTCTTTTCTTCTTCATCCAGTGAAATATTGTTTCCGACAGGAACTTGTTTAGGTAGTTCTTCAATAGGTTCTTCTTTAACTGGTTTAGGAATAACTCTACCGATTTCTTCATTAGGAGTAAAATCTGCCGCAGATTCGCTGCGTTTTACTGCTGGGATATTTTCTTTTTCTTCAACAGGTTCTTCCAATTGAATATTATTTAAATCTTCTTCAGATATTTCAGGTTTTCCTATTTCCATATCAACAAGGTTAACATCTTCTTGTTTTTCCTCTTCAGATGCAATATCTACTTGAGGTTTTGGAATAGTCTTTTCTTCAACAGGTTGAGTCTGATGTTCTTCAGCATTTTTAAGGTCTGTAGTAACGATAGTTTCAGAGGTTTTCTTTAACTCGTTTGATTTACTGATTAATGTTGAAAGAATGTTCTCTAATTCGGCCGCATAAGAAGGATTAGCTTCTAATCCAGAAGATGTTTCTGGCGACGCACCTAACTTATATGCTAAATTAATTTCTTTCTTAATGTCATCTAAAGATAAAGTATCAATGTTGTCTATAACATTTCGTAGTTCTTTCATACTACTTTCTAAATCAAGTTTCTCTTCTTCAGCCATTTTATTTTTCCTTAATAGTATTAAATATTATATCAAATGACACTGTTTTATGCATCGAAAATTTAATATTTTCAACTCTAGGTTCTCTATTTAGATAAATAAAATCTTCACTTTGCATCCAATCATTAGAGAACATGAATTTAATTGTTTTTTTATAATTTTTGATTGCATAAACAGATTTAATCAAATTAATAAATTTATCTTTTAAAAGATCTATATTGTTAAATTTTAAAACTAATTTATCTGGATATTCTTTAAGTTCATATTTCACATTATTTAGAAGATATTTTATACTTAAAGAAGATACGTTGTTATAAGAATAATTATCTCGAATTATCACACGTTTCGTTTTTTCATCGATTTTCAACAAATCACATATTTCTATATGAAACACTTTTAAGAAATCTCGATAAACAGAATTTAATAGATAACGATATTTGTGTTTATCACCATTTGAATCAGTTATCGTATAGAATCCACCATATATCAATTTCTCTATTAACAATCTATAAAATCTATCAGTAAAATATCTTGTTAATATATAGATAGCTGTGACATAATCTATTTCTATATCAAATTTATTGATTCCATTATTTAACTTGCATAGTTTAATTTTTGGTATATTATGATTACATTTATATTCAGCCGGTAAATCACATTTAACACGATCAACATCAACAAACATATCATATTTATTCCATTTATTTTCAACTGTGTGTATAATTTCGGTACGAGTTATATGAAATAATTCATCCAATACTGTAATAATTTGTATTGGACTAAAACTATATTCTGAAGATGCTGAATAAAAGCATTTTCTATCTCCATATTGGTTATTATTAAAAACATAATGTTTATGAAGTTTGTTTTTTTCAGCATATCTCTTCATTTTATACGAGAATAAGCATAAAAATGCTACATCTTGCACATAATTCATTGAACTTTCATCATATATAAACTCTTTAGAATCGAATCCATCATATATAGTTAATAGTCCAGAAATAATATGATTGTTTTTTCCTATGTTTTCCACATTTCCCTTCTTAATAGTTTCATTCTATTAAAATGTGGTTTTTTATTTAAAAAAAAATAATATCCTGGCTATTGCCAGGATATTATTCAGTTTAACCCATATCGAAATCGGTACTTCCACCGCCGAAATCATCTCCACCGCCAACACTATCATCACTATTATTATTATCTTCTTGTATTTTCTGATCAAGTTTGGCAAGCTTCAAGTCTTTCGCTACTTGATTAGGTGCTTCAGCTGTTGCTTTTTCGAGAAGTTTTTCAACCTCACTCCATTCTACAACATTACCATATTTCTCTATAATCATTCTCTTGAATATAATATTTCTAGCAGTTTCAAGCTGGCTTCCATCTTGTAAATTAAATATTTCAGCAAATGTATTAGCAACATTTTTAGCTGAATCAAGTACTTCCAAAATAGTAGCCATACTCATCATTGTAGATATAGATAGCTCTGGATTAATTCTAGATATATCTATATCATTTTCCTGATGTTCTTGTTCCTCGTTTTTATCACCTTTTTTAATTGCAACTTCTACCTTAGAGTTGTATGAATCCAAAGGAGAATAATGAACAAGTGTTCTAATTATTTTCTTAATATGCTTTTCATAATTAGATTGAGATTCGATAATGTTAGATCGATACTCTGCATTCTTATAAACGAATTCATGAGCAAAGTCGACATTATCAAAACTTCCTTGCATACCTGCATTGATATAAATTTTACTTAAAATACTTCCAAGCAATTTACTAGTAAAATCATCATCAGGAGAAACATTATTGATAGTTTCAATCTGAGAAACATCATACAGTTTTCTATCATTAAATACAGGGATAATCATTCTCTGATATGTACCTGCATTTTTAATAACAGACGACAAAGAGCTAAACATCGTGCTAGAATAAATATTTCGAGTAGATAATACTCGTTGTAATTCATCTATGCTGTATCCTGCATTTTTAAGTAAACCTACGGCTACTTCATATTTTTCCTTATCAGCTGATTTTAACATTTTGATCATTGCTGAAGAGAGCATTGATGAAATATACATGTAAGCCCAAAGCAAAGTTCCATCCAATATTGAAACAGGAATACCATCGTCATCAGTATTATATGTCATATAACACATATATTCTGGTGGGATGAATGTGAATTGAACTTTCTTAGAAGATAAACAATCATTTCTAAGCATAGTCATTACTGCATCTTTGAAAACTTTATTATCTACTAAGTCTGGGTCTTTTAAACGATGTGCCAATACACGAAGAGTTACGGTCTTCATGATATCGTAACGTCTATCGAGTTGCTCATTATCACCATTCATGTATTCGTTGATAGAGTAGTTATATAATGCCAAAGGAGAATATAGATTATTTTCCAATGGGTCTGCTCCACCATAAGAAACCATTGACATCTGACTTCCTAAAAGAGCAGCATCATCACCAAAACCTTGAGCTTTTACATAATCGGTAAAATTACCTGTACGACGTCTATGTTTGTATCCAGGACCAGCTTCATTTTCATATTCCAATGCATAGAATCCCATATATTCACCATTAATATTGATAGGAACAATACTTTCTGGTGAATAAGGAATAATGATACATTCTTTTCCTAAAAGTGAATTATTAGCGTCGAAATCATATCCTGATAATGGATTAGATTTAGAAGCATCGTTATTTAACTGATCTGTATCTTTTTGACGTTTAGATAATCCTTCTGCCATATAATAGTTTTCACCAAGATTATACATCTTGCTATATCTATCTTTTTGATTCGTTAATTTATTAGCAATAAACGCACTACTTGCCCCAGGTTTAACTACGTCTATGTGTTCATCAATAAACCTAGCTAAAACGCGCAATCCTTCTCTCGCTTTAGCTTTCTTAGCATCGTCATCCAATTTAGATTGACTTTCTTTAACTTCAGAATATTTCTTAGTCATAGACTCAAGAATATCGAGCTGTTGTAATGATTCTTGAGAGGTTTCTCCATTGATCATTTCATATCGAGCCTTGTCGTGTTCTACTTTCATTTTTGTTTTATTAATAGACTCGAACGATTTATTAAATCTATTTTCCCAATCTGATGCAAAAGCATCAACTAACTCATCATCAAGAAGCTCATCATACATTTTAATTGCTTCGGTCGATGCAGTACGACCATCCTTAAGCTTAGTAGTATCGATCATGTCTTCAAAAGATGATTCTACAGATTTTTCGTACAATCGTTCTTCTTGTTCCCTAGATTCACAAATACTAAAAGATTCTCTAGAATTTATTTTATCAGTAATTCTTTCAACGTTAAGATTTAACCCAGAATCATATTTATTTAATTGATTCATCTGTCGTATTACGTAATCATATGGAATAAATGCAATAGGTTTAACACCGCACACGAGAGATTCATAAATCCAACGTTTAAGTTTTGTTTCCAAATCATTCTTATCGATAATTTCTTCTTGTATACGTTTATTACAAGTATAAATTACTTGTTCGTCTTTATCAGAAATACTTCCATTTGAACTATCAGAAGTATAAATCTTATTTAAAGCCCTACCAGAAAGTTCAGATACACTAAAAATATCACGCGCAATATTTTTAATAGCTCGAGCTACTTCCGGAATTATCTCTACTACTCCTCGATATTCAGTAGTAACGTTCAAAAACGAACGATACATTGTAGAGAATTGATTTATGATATCGTTTTCCGAATTATCTATATTTCCCAAAGGAATTATTTCTTTAATTCCGGTTATAGGGTCTAAATTAGGATCACTAGTATTTAATACGCCTTTAACTTTATTGACTGAACCGCCTCTAAATTTAATAGACTGAGAAACCAATGAAGCTAAAGTTTGCATAGAGTTCTTAGAATTATTTAAACTAGTAACGCCAAAACCGACAAGAACATCGTTTATAGCTTTATTACTTTTAAGTACTAAATCCGAGTTATGTTCTACAAAATCCCTAGACAAACCATAATTCGAAGCATATACCATATCTTGTATATTTTTTATTTCATTGCTTAAATTATTTTTTTCTTTTGCCATAATACCCTTCTTTATTCATCAGCAGTTTTCGTTAAAGCATACATAACTTGCGAGTTTACATCAGAAATGGAACGCATTGTACTACCTGCAATATTTACGATATTCATAGGTGAATTAATATATTCCAAAGGATCACTTTTATTAAATATTCCTTGAACTGTTACGGTATCTCCATCGAAATCGGCACCAAGTGCAGGAAGATATGTTGGGAACATCTGTAACGTATCGTTAAATTTTTCACCTATACTAGGATCAGTTTTATTCCTAATATCTTCTAAAGATATGTCTGGGAATCTAGGATATTCTACACCGTTAACTGTTGCAACTTTTACTTTTTCATAAGGAATAATATTCATTAATGATGGATATATAGACTGATAGTCTTCAATAGGGAAACGAGTAATCATAATTTGTTTATCTTTTACAGTATCCATCGCTATCATGTAAAACATTTCACATAATGTAATTGGACGTATAATAGAAGAACCGTCATTAGCAAGAGAACTATCGGAAGACGATACGTTTCCTTTACTTGTTATATATCCTAATGGTATCATTGAACCATCTTCTGCTTCCACAGTGAAATAATCCAATCTATGTTCTTTACTGTCACTGTAAGTTTTTATTAAATCGTGAATAGAATCATGTAATAAACATTGTTCCCAATGCGATGCTAGAGGAACACGTTCTATTTCACCTTTAGCATTTTTGGTGTAAATGTAGTCTGAACCATTAATCTGTTCTTTAACAAAGCGTTTAAATCCATATTCTATAAATGGCAAAAAATCTTCCAAAACCATAGATAATGGAACTGCTGAATGAGCATAATCTGTATTCATCTTATCAGGATCATTACTATTAATTCTCGCAGTAGAAATAACCATACGAGAAGAATAATCAGGAGCCTTTCCTAACACATGTTTCTGGATAAATTTCTTAGTACCGAATGAGAAATCTGATGTAAAATACATGTATATCTCATTTAATTTTTCTTGTATCTTCCTATGACTATCAGTTACTTCTTCAGAATCAAACATTAAACTCATTGATTTGATAGTTTTTGCCTGAGATAAAAGTGCTTGATACATCATATTGATATCATTCTTTTTAGAAGTGTTGATATCAACGTCTCTGTAATAAGCAGGTATAACTATCCATTGTTTAACGAACAACTCATCATCGGACAATGCTTTTATAAATTCGATTCTGTCTCGTCTTACAGGTGATAATGGTTTTTTAACAAAATCTATCTTTTTAATATTTCGTCTCAACCACCTAGTTCCCTGTCCACAATCAAAACCTTTAGGAGCATCCGATTGATTTTTAACTTCTATTATCTTACCAGAAGCATCTACGTAATAATATCCTTTACCAAGAATAGCATTTTTAACAACATCACTAAGCATACACAATGCGTTATATGCCATCGGATGTACAAAATAATCACCCAAATCTATATATGCAAATTGTTTAGCACGCTGTTTTGTACCTGGATTACCAAATATTTCATAACTAACTAAACCAGTTTCTTCTGGTATAGTAGATTGACTACTAAATAAAGTACCAGATTCTACTTCTGGTAATTCATTCGTTTTTATATATTTTTCGGGTGAACCAATATCAGCTAACATAAGCAACACCTTCTTTCATAAATTTAACAATATAATCACCAAAACCATAACCATCATTCGTTCGAATTATTTGATCTATTTGTTCAGGTTTAAAACATTCGGTTAGTGGTAATGTTAATATATTTGCTCCTATATCTAAAACATTTGCGTTGATAAAATCCATAACTGAGCCACCATCTTGCACAACACATAGCTCCAATTTATTATACAATGATTTCGGATAATTTTCTAAAAATTCTTTTTCACTTTTACCATTAGTGTACATTATTTCCATAGATGTATAATCCGACATTGCATGAATCTTATCACCTATCTGTGAAAAGATTTCTGACAACCCATCACAATCATATCTAAATACTATTAATTGTGAATGCAGATTTTTTCTATATTCTATAAACGGTTTTGCATTTATAGAAAAAGGAGAACGCATAAGAATTTCCATATAGTATTTCTTTTCTATTTCATCTACTTCTTCAGCAGAAATTTTAAACAACTTACATATACGTTTTACGAATACGTTACCTGTACAAGTGCGTTTAAAGAAATCATCTATAGGAATAGGAGCTTCTATATTTTTCAAATCGAAAATGACATCCAATAAACCAATAGAAGTATATTGGAATATATCGTCATAAAAAACAATCATGTTTTTAAGACACATTTTATCTTTTTCGGTAAAAAAATGACGCAGTTTTCCTAAAGATATATCTTTTCCCATATATCTAACCATTTCATTATCTAAATGGTTTTTATTGATATTATTTTTGGTTTTAAAATTTATTATATTAGGATCAGTTATTATCATACTTTTATCCTTATTTCCGATTTTTCATTAGGATGTCTTTTCGTCATTTTTTATCAAAAAAGAACCCTTTATAGGGTTCTTTTATACCATTTATCATATCCCAATGCCTAATTAACATTTTTATTTGTCTGTCTCATCAGTCACTTTAGAGATTTGATATTTTCTATAAATCTCTGATTCATGCGACATACCAGATTTTAAATCATTCACGCATTCCAACAATTTAGGATATTTTTGTTTGATATATGTAATATCTTTTGTTTTTATCTTTAATTTATAAAAAGGTTTATCTGTAAATGCTATTGGATAAAAATGATTTTCTATGCCAGAAGGACTAGTTACCATCCAAGTCTGCCTCCAACCAACACATTTGTCTGGTGTATCAATGTATACATGCGTGTTTATCATGTACCAATTAAATTCTCTATCCCATCTAGCCCATTTATCATAAACCCAATCACCAAAATCTTTCAAAGTTTTAAGCTTAGCTGAAAGTTTCATCGCTGCGTCTATAGTCCACATACTTCCAGCTGGTCTAATTTTAACAACTCGCGCATGATTTCGACGCGACAAATTATATTTAATATTGTAAATTTTATGTAAAATCAGTAATTTTACACAGAATATCTTTCTTTTGAAGAACGACATTGTTGCTTTTAATTTATCAAATTCGTTATCTACAGATCCAAGTACAGTATTCGCTGACATTCTTTCAAACATATAACCTTTAAAATCTTGAGATGCCGCAGATAATAATGCCTTTCCAGGTACAATTGTTTCTTCATGTTTCAAATCGTTATTAACCGAATACGGTTTATAAGTTTGAATAGGGTAATTTGTTTTCTTCATACATTTATCTCCTTACAAATATTTAATATATAATTTTATCACAATATAAAAAAAGAACCGATATCAATATCGATATCGGTTCTTCACTCTTTACCCTCGGATTTATTCAGTGACAAAGGTTCATTAAATGTAACCCAGCCGAATTTAATTGTCTATTTCGATACATTTTTTTAATACGGATTTAATTAATAATAATGATACATTTAAAACAAAAGAGCAATCGGTTAATAACCGATTGCTCTCATCATTTTAGTCCTCGTCTTCTTCAATATCTTCCGCATTAGCTGTAGAAATTCCTGAAGTTTTTACTAGTTGATTCAATTGCTCTTTGAGCTCAGCTATCTTTGCAATAGTCTTTTCTTTGAGCTCTTTCTTTTCTACTGATGAAATGTCAAGGAAAGTATCCGCTGTTGTCCACGTGTTTCCAGCATGAACCATTCCTAATTTTTCTACCTCGTAAGGTACAATAACCGGAAGGTCCATGATGGTTCTGAATGCGACATAATAGTCGCGAACGAATCGCTGTACCATGTAGCGGTTAGCCATCATGTGCTGGTGACCGAGAGAAAGTTTTGCTTTCTCTTCATCACTAGAATTAATCCAGCGCTGTATCATACGGATTCGATACTCGTAATAATATACAGCATATGGACTGCGTGCTTTCAAGAAGCTTCCTGGGAGAACACCTAACAAACGTTTCTTTAAATAAACGTTGTATTTAGCAACCTCTCCTTTTTTACGTTTACTATCGCCGATAATTCCGGCATAGCTGAACAGATTACCTACATAAGGCACATTCTGTACCTTGAATTCAGCAATCATGTCACCAGAGAGTGCTGGTCCACATCCAGAAACATTCTTTAACCATCTGTCATAAACAGGGTGTTTCTTAATACATTTAGCGAGATGATCCACCCACATCGATTCAGTTTCACGAAGACGTGAAACCATTTTGTTGACGAATTCTTTATGTTCGTCCGATGTCTTCATTGTCTTTGCGGCTTCTTCAGCATTTTTGGTTGATGAACCATCGGCCTTTTCGTGATTGCGGTTGCTTTCACGAATTCTCTCTTCCTGAGTAACGCGAATGTTAGCAACCGTAGATTTGATATCCCCAACAATCTGCTGATACTGCTCGTCATTGTTGAGTTCATCGCGACGCTTTGTCCAGGCATTCATCTGTTCTACTGTCATAGACATAATTTTTATTAGGATTATATCTATAATATTATCTTTAATCTAAGTCATCTTTGTTCATACGAACGATTCTTAGAGATGTTTATTATATCTATATCCTTTCTCCACTAATATAATATATTATAATATAATGTGTTGATTAAAAAATATCTTCCTCCCAATAATGGGAGGAAGATATGTATTTATTTATTCATATCGTTTATATAAATATTAGGATGAACTACTACACCATAACATTTACGAGATTTATCCATGAACCAAATCTGTGATGTAGCGACATGAGCATTGTCAATTGTACATTCGGTCAATATTACGTTTACACCATTGATTACTTTCTCAATGTTTTTAACTTTGATTCCATTAGCATCTTTATCTTTAGGAGATTTATGGAATAATTTACATTTATTACTTCTAGCAATACTAAGAGATATCACTTTTGTGTCTTTTTTCAAATTATTCAAATTGTTTTTAAGATAAGAACAAATAGTTTTTAATTCCTCATTTTTCCAATATTCAGCGACATTTTTTATCTGAACATTTTTAGAACGTTTAAATTTTTTAATAACTGCTGCACCAACGCTTTCAACAGAAAGCTTGGTAGTAACGTCTGCGAATATATCATCTATGATCGAACCGCTTTCTATCGATACTTCCTTTAAATAATCTTCAGGAATAGGTGCATATGAAAAATCATTTTCAACAGTTTTTACGTTTTTATTATCTGGTACAGAGATAGTAATAGGAGAAGATCCTTCTTGACTAATTGTGAGTTTCATTCTTATACCTCTTTAAAATTATTTACTATTAGCAGCAATATATAATACAAAGTAATTATAGATTGAAGTTTTACACCTGTCTATAAGATTTTTATTTCCTTCATCGATTATAAGAGAAAGATTCGTTTTTATCAATTTAGTTAATTGTTCTTTAACTCCTATAACAAATGGATCTTTTGTATTAGAAATGCTGTAAACTTTAAACATTTGAATTAAGAAATTGTTACTTTTTAAAGTATCAATTGTTCCATTGAATTTGACCAAATAATAGCTAATAATATTAGCAAATATATTAGTTATAAATTGATCATTTTCATGGTTTTCTCTAAGTTTCTGTATTATTAAAATAAACTTTGCTTTAGAGAACTTAGTTTTATAGCATGCAGTAGATACTAATTTATCGTTAAGAACAGTTTCACTAAAGAATCTACTAGTAATTCTTCTTGTTACTGTTTCTACGTCAGCTGAAATAGAAGCAGTATCACCAACAAAGAATTTGCCTTCATCATTAGTTTGAGATGAATTATCGTGCCCGATACGATTCTCATTTTCTTTGTTTTCATAGTAGTTATTTGCTATGGTTCTTAATGCGTGTCCGATACGATTGTTAAGGTTAGAATAGAAATATATCAAATCTACATCTGATGCACGTAACAATCTGTCTACCATGTTTTCTATATTAGTTTCACTGTGATATGTTATGAATTCTAGGATATTCTGACATTTTCTAATAATGAATTTATTGCTCATATGTTCAATTGTGTAATCCATTACTTCAGGAATAGTGTCATATTTCCAGAATTTCATATATTGTGCACTATATAGATGTAATGCTAAATACAATATGATTATATAAACTACAGAGTTGTACTTTATTTTATCATCAAGCATTTTTCCTTTAGCGATATCCATTATCTGTTTTTGTAAAATCTTATCATTCTTTAAAAATACGTGTGCTATAATAACACACATCATGTTAAACGCTTCCTGTATTAAGTGATTTTTAGTATCTATATCATTTGCGTCAATTTTCATACACTCTTCATAGAGCTTATTTCTATCGATACCACAAGCACTGAATACGATATCCATGTCGCTTTTTAAGAACGGAATTTTACTAGTAGGATATCTCGCACCTAATTTAGCAGAGTTCTTTGCCATATAACTTCTAACAATAGCAAATATCTTAGATTTAGCTTTTAAAATATTTGCTTCATAAGGTATGATTATTTTAGACTTAATATGGAAAGTAACATCCTCATCGTTAGGACGAAATTTATCATCTAATACATGCAACTGCTGTTTATAATATTCATACAGTTCTTTATTATTTGGATTCATAGGTATATCCTTAATTGAAATCTATATCATCTATATATCCAGGTAAAGAAGTAAAATCTTTATCGGTTTTAGGAGTTACTCCTATAGAACCGTCTGGGGCTATAAGATTATCAGAATTAAACATCTCGTACATTTTGTGTTCTTCTGGAGATTTAATAATCCTTTCTTGTTTTTTCTTATTTGGTATCATAGATTTAATCTGAAGTTTGACAACGTTATCTCTTTGTTTAGGAGCAATTATCTTATCGAATGGATTTTCATTATCTTTTTCAAAAGCTTCTTGATCTTTAGAAAATCTCGTTTTCATTTTAGTATAAAAGTATTCTTCAGCTTCAGATGCTATAGGATTAGCTTCTTCTCCAAGTTGTTTATTATAATTTCTAGCTGTTCTATTATATTCTACTAAGAATAAATAAACCCGTTCAGTTTCTTCTTCATTTTCAAACTGAACTTTTAGTCCCCTATTTATCATATTTACTATATTATACAGTGGTTGCATAAAATAGTATGGAATAGGACAATGACTATGACATTCTGGAACAGATTCCCCATAATTGTAAGGCAAATTTATACTGAACATCGAATCGAATGTCGTATCGCCTAGTTTAAACTTTTGAGTTTGATATTCAGCCATTTAAATATCTCCATTAAATAGAATCATTTAAATGTCGAAATTATATAAAAAGAATAAATAATACTAGACCTAAATGGTCTAGTATTTACAAATTTATTTCATCTTATACGTTCTGTTCTCTATTACATCCTGGATATCTTTAGATATATTTTCTAAAAAGTCATACCCAGTGATATCTTCTATATATCTAATATTCACGATATAAAATTCCCAATCTTTTTCACTACAATTACTATTATTAGGAATCCAAACAGATATTGTTTCAGTATTTTTATCGATTCTGCTAAAATCATCATCTCCTTCTTCTAAGATTATAACTACTTTCCAGCAGTATTCAGGAATACTGATATTTTTACTTGACATTACACCAATTTCGCCATATACACCAGCATAAATATACGTTTCATAATTATCATCTTTAACTATTTTTCTACAAAATTCTTCAAAATTTTTCCAAACACCACGATTACATTCTGGCGTCTGTGGTACAATGTTAGTAGTTATAAATGTTTCTTTTCCATTCTCATAAGCATTTCTGTCTGCATTAGGACAAAGATGACCTCTATCATAACCACTATTGATATAATCTTTATGCTGAACTTTTACCCAATTCTCAGGCAATTTATTATCTGTAATGAATATTCCTGAATGTCTACCTGAAGATAGATCTGTTTTATCAACGTGCCAGCCAACCCAATTAGGTACCAATAACGAATTATTATAAGATATATAAAACGTATCATGTTTTACAAGATAATTACATTCATCATTTCCGGCATTGCTGGGATTACTTATTTCTAATACATCGTTCGCAAATAAATTAAATATCAAATTTAATGCAATCAAAAAAAATATTTTTCTTTTCAATATATCACCTCGTAAAAATGTTATTTAAAAAAGAAACCTCCATATAGGAGGTTTCTTTTTATCATTGAAAACGAGAATTAGACAAATGATTAGATCTATCTAAATCATCTGTAGTCTGTTTATTATCCATATTATTCTCTTTAGTATCTTTTTTAAGTTTATTTGAGAATCTATCTAAAAATTCTTTTTCTTCATTAGTTAATTCTTTCTTATCTTTTAAATCTAATTCATGTAAACGCTGTTTTATAGCTCTATCATATTTTCTATATTTTTTCACAGAAAAATTGAGATGTATACTGTAAAAAAGAACAACTAATGCTTGGAAAGCATAATCCAATATTTGAAATGCTAACCATGAAAAAGCAGCAAAAAACAAAACAGGATAAAAAATAGTAAATTCGTGAAAAATGAAATTAAAAACACTTTTAAACCCGAAATAATTATATTCATTTTTCATTATATCATTTAACACTAATCCAAATATCAAGATGATAGGAATGAATTTACAAACAATATTTATCAATAGTGTAAAAAACGCGTCTATATATCTAAGAGGTAGAGGAGCACTAGCTTTTTCGATTCGTTTTTGATATTCTGTAGGTATCTCAACATTTTCACCTTTAGCATTTGCCCCGAACATTTCTTCAAACATTTCAGCATGTCTAGGATTAATTTTATTTTTCATATTTATTCTCCAAAAAAATACTTTTGTCCTTTTTTACAAGGACAAAAGTTTATTATTAGAATGGTGCGTCTCCAAAATCAGAATCAGATTCGTAATCATTATTATTTGCTGGAACGGAGTTCGATGGTGAACGATAATTAGAATCGGTGTATCTTCCTCCGTTATTATCATTATTCGTTTTAGCTGGAATACCGAGCTTATATCTGATTGCCCCAAAATTGCCCATCATAACACTTAGGACTTTTTCCTGTGTCATAAGAGAAGGATAATTATAAAGAACTGAGAAGAACTGACTAACGAATGCATAGAATCTAGAATCATTTAAATCGATCTCTTCAGCTACTGGAACTTCTCCATCAAATTCACATTGACTCTTAAGATATACTGAACCAAGGCCGATCTTAAACTGATCTGCTCCAGTATTATAACAGATATATACTGTATTATTTCCAGAAGATTCAGATACTTCTGTTTTGATTTCGAAAACACCAATAGTTCTTACTGTTTTCGATTCCTTTTCAGTAATCTGCAATGTATTCTTGAAACTACCTACTGGATAAGGAACATGTTGTTTAAAACAATTCTTTCTATAATCCATGATTCCTTTAAGTACATTTCCAACAATACATGCACTTTCATAATCCATCTGAATATATGCTGTAACAGGGGGTTGTTCTTTATTACCTTTTAAACCTTTAGTAAAGTTTAAAGTTATTTTTTCACCGTATATACCGATTTTAACGCTCTGATATTCATTTCCAGAACTATCAGTAGACCAAAAAGTTGTCATAGGTACGCTCAAATTTGCATGTCCTCCATTTTTATTATTAAAATTCTCTGCCATTAAAGGCCTCCTTATTTTATATTTATAATCAATCTTAAGTTAATTTGTATTTATTTTTATAACACTAATTTTATTCTATTTTTTAATAATAGGTATTCGTATTTTATCTATATTTCTTACAATATTCATTCCAGTAGATGTGTGTGCTCCTTCTACCACATAATCATGCAAAGCTTCCGTTTTCAGCATTCTCAATGTTTCAGACGATAATATTTTATCTCCAACAAATATAGTCATTTTACCTATCAATTCAAATGGTTTATCACATAAATAAACTCTTATAGTATAGTGCATTGACGGGTGAAGCATTGTTTCTTTAAGATCGTACGTGCTTTTATTACAAAGATCCGTGAAATTTCTAAGGATCATGAAAAGATTTTCATTAAATAATTTAGTCATCTTATCAACAGGAACGGTGACTTTTTTATATCCTGAATCCTCTAACCCAGAAATAGGATCATAACAATATATTAATTCAAGACCATCCATAAGATAACAAATCGATATTCTCATAAAATCTACTAATATATTTCTTAGAGACATTCGCATACCTATAGCCAAACTTAAATCATCTATAACAGCATCATTTATACTTGTCTGTTCATAATTCATAAGTTTAGCACGTAAATCTGCTGATCTTTTATTTTCATACATGTCTTCCAATTCAGGAGAAACATCTATTTCTTTAATAGATAAATTCAATAACGATAACATATCTTTTCCTAGATATTTATCTTTCATCTCTAAACATCTAGAATAATCACCCATTTTATAAATGTGTGCTTCAGGATGTAAAGGATCGGTTATATCAAAATATTTAGAATCGTCATCTAAATTATTATTTTTTGCACGTTCAAATAAATTATTATCAATAACATCCTTAAATTCTTGTTCTATTGCGACATTTGCTTTATCCATGTATTCAACATCATTGATTGTTCTTGTCCCATGTTTATAAAATCTAACTTTCATACTCCTAGTCGCATACATATATCTAATTGGAGAATCTAATACACCACACGAATATGAAATATTTGGAAATAGATATAATGATTTAAATCGTTCCAATAAATTATCTTTATTTTTAGACATTCTACTAATACCATTAAAATGATGAACTATTTTACAATATATCATGTCTTCTGAATTACTTATTCGTTTCAATATTTCTGATATAAGTATAACGTCATATAAATCGTTTAAATTATTAGTGTCATACGAACTACTTATTTTCTTAAGATATATTTCGTTTCTAATATCTTTAACTGATCCCATAGTCGTATTGAAATGAAGAACGTTATAATCTGTTTTGATATCTTCATTATTTATATTCCAATCAATTATTTTTTTAGGTATAATCAGCATATAAATCCTCGCTACAAGTAAATAATATATTATCAAAATTATTTTTATAGAATTATAAAAAAAATAAAACCTCCCAAATTATGGGAGGTTTATTAGTCATTTATTATAACCTTAGTTATTTATTAATCTTATCTTTAAGTTTAAATTTCTTTAAACTCTTAAGCATCTTATACATACCTACACCAACAACTACTGTTCCACCTACAATGCCACAAATCATAAGTGTTTTCTTAATAGCAGTAGAATCGTCATCTGATTCCTGAGCAGCTTTAATACATGATTCGAGTCCTGTACTAATTAATGCTGTTCCACCCATGAGCATAAATGTATTTACTAATGCCTGTTTATCTTTAGATGCCTGATTATTAACGTCTTCCAAATCAAGCTCATACTGATCTTTAGTAGCAGCAACTGCTTTAGTCACAAGATACTTTGTTATTGTTCCGTATTTTTCAACAAATGTATCTGCACTTTCTTTTCCACTAAATACTACTAATCCTGAATTATCTTGAATTAATGGTTCGCCTTTAACGACCTGATTCTTGTTAACAATTTTAATATCTGAAGATATAGTCACTTCATCTGTATCACCTTCATTCACACGAAGATTTCTAATCACATTATTTATAATAAACACGTGATTTACATCAAGAGTAGCTGGATCGAGATTATATTTCTTAAGATATTCGTCTCTCAAGTCATCACTCGCTGAAGGTAATCTTACAATCTGCCCATTAGACATAGTATAATAGTGTTCATCCGCATTCAATGCTGTAACAGCTGTGTAAGATGCATTAATCAACGCTGCCATTCCTGACGCAAACGCTTTCATCATCTTGGATACTGAACCGCCAAATGATTTGATTCTTTCTTCACGTTCTTCGAACGAATTAAAGAGAACACAATTCAGCTCTTCAATATAAGCAGGATATTTTTCAACAGGTGCTTTATACCATTTATTCTGTAGAGTATTTATAACATTATTTTCAATATCAAAACAAGTTATCTGAATTCCCCCACAAGATGCTCCAGGCATAGTGGCTCCTAAACCTACCATATTCGATTCAGGATGCAGAACAAACAATGTACCATTCACAGTGACACCATAGTACGGATTGGTTGTATAATTTTTCATATAAGTGGCGAAATTTCCACTCATAGAATTTAACCAGTTCATAGTATTCATTTTACTATTTTTCCTCCTATACAATTTTTGTCTTTTAGTTTAGCTAATTCTTTAGCTTCATTAGATCTGATAATATCATTTACTACTCTGGAGGCATTAATATCACACGATCTTTTTCCAGAGCATTTTTCCGATTTAATTTTTTCTTTTTTCATAAAACTAATTCCTTCTAGTTATAGAATATATATTTCAAAAAAGAATAAAAAATGACCTTATCGAATATATGATAAGGTCATTAAAGGCGAGTATTAATCAGGATTAGCAGATTTCAGATTTTCATCCGATGGACACTTTTTAAGTTTAGAAAATTTGACGTTTTTATTAATAACATCCAATGTTTCTGAAATAGAGCAGATGCTCAATATTGAAAGACCTACACCAAGACCACCAGTTACGATAGGTCCAATTCCACCATAAGTGCTTTCGGAAGAACTTAATCTTTCAATACCAGACTTAATCGCTAATACACCAAATGCACCAGCAGCGGCACCAACAAAACCTGTCGTGATTCCGTATTTCAACGGATTCTTTTCTTTTTGTTTTTTAATTCCTGATTTGATATCTCCAACATTACTGATTATCATAGTATCCTCCTTTAACCATACACATAATATATAATCGGAAAAATGCTTTATTAAAATTACATGGCAAGATCAAATGGAGTTATACCTACTTCAGATACAGGAGCATATCTTTCACGTTTATCATAATCAAACGGAGTCATACCTGCGTTTTTATTTATAATATAATTCATCATCATTATATTATTACACATAGCAAAATAATTTTGTTGCAATTGTAATGTAATATTATCTTGTTCGCTACTAAACATTGGTTTAACTGTAGTATTAACTTCTTTCTTTTCAGATGAAACAAAATTATTATTTTCAACAGACTTAGTATCGGTAGTTTGTATCTGCTGTAAACTAGCTAAACCTCTAATACCTACAGTCATACCTTGAGAACCATCTTCCATAGGCATAATAGAAGATCTACAAGTACATTTATCTGTATTTAGGTCGTCTTCTATAAAGAATCCGTTATGGAGTTTAGTTACGAAATACGAATACTCTGAATCTGAGGATCTATATCGGGTTTTATCTCGTCTAACTTCAAGGTATTTTTCACCATCGTATTTAGATATTTCCGTATAAATAAATGCTGTAAAATGAGCACGTCTAAGAATATCATAAGAACCAGAAACATGTTGTCTATCAAGGAACTTACATAAATCTATATTTCCTTTTTGTCTAGCATCAGCAATAGCTCTTGCTGCTTCACGGTTCAACTGGTGTGCCGAAATAAATGGATATGGTTTATCTGATATCCACTTTTCAATACGTCTACTTCGATTCAACAACAATGTTGTTTCATCTGATACTCTTAATCTAATATCTTCTTCATCTGGAGACATCAAGTCGAAAGAATCGACTATAATACCTATTACAAAGAATCCGTCTTCCTCAACTCGTTTAATAACTTGTTTTAAAGACGACATATTAAATTTACAATCTCCAGCATTTATCTGAGTGACTTCAATAATAGTGTCTTTGAATTCATCTTGATACATCTGAAAAGCTGTTTCAAATGAATCACAATCATACATGTTTTTCTTAGAAGCGATAGAAAAATCTCGGGAAATATCTTCTTTACTACCGTTCTCCAAAGATACAAATATTATAGTCGGTCTTTTACCAGTCCTCAAGTATTCTTCTTTAAACATGTTTGAGTTATATTTTTGAATCCAACGTTTTATATTTTCGAGAAGAGCAGATTTGAAGGTATTGGTATCTGCCATGAACAAATCGAATGTTCCGCCTAAAAATCCACCTCTAGGAGATATCATTTTATCAAAGGCTTTCAAACCAACATGCAAACACATCTTTGGAGAGTTTTCATATTCATAAGCTTCTCTAAATTTTTCTTTAAATTCATCAGGTCTAGATGTGTGATAAATGCTTAGTTCATCTTCATTACTGTCGGTTTTACTAAATTCATTATTTAAATCAGCAATTATATCTCTTAATTCACTAATAGCCTCATCTAGATTAGAAATGTTTCCACTTCCAATATCAGTAATAGCATCCGCCAATTCATCTTTTCTTATAAGAATTGTTTCATATCGCAATAACTTATCACAAGTTTTTGTAACAAGTTTAGTTTCTCGTTCTGTTGCTTCAGTTGAACTTAAAATTACAGGAAATATAATATTATCTTTAATATCTCCAAATTGATCTCCTAAATCGATATTAACATATTCAACCAAATCTTCTATTTCTACCGCACCTTCGAGTTTATTTCTCAAAACACATTTAATCGATAGAATTAATGCGTACACTGTTTGATCTTTTTCGAATAAGTATAAAGGTGTAGCATTTACAAACGATTGTATATTTTGTAATCGTTTTACCTTTACGAATTCAGGATTTGAAACGACTTTTAACATCATTGATAAAAATCGTTCTGTTAATATAGTAGACCTAAAATCTAATCCTTTTCTTTTTTTAGGATAAGCTTTAGGCTCTGTCACGTCTCTAATTATCATTATATTCCCTCACATTCAATAACACAATCATGTCATTGACAGGATAATAAATAATAGATAGCCTTAGATAAGGCTATCTATTATTTCACTATATCTTAATAGTTTCAAATGAATATTTTCCACCGTTCTTTGGCAATTCTCCGAAGTCTTTACCTTCAGTACTTAAATATAGTGTTATATCAAATGTAGATTGATATGGTTCAAGTATTCTTTGGAAATAATCAACAGAAAAAGTTTTATCATTATCACAATAAATATCCAATTTTCCACCAACGTATCCAGATAACTCTATTAATCGTTGTATAGTTCTTGCACATCCTTTTCTAGATGAAGATCCCATTATTACACTAGTATTGTCTTCGCCATAGAAATAATTAGACACGTTAATTATATTAAAACATGATTCCGACACAGCTATAGTCGGTTGATATGTCAAAACGTCTAAACTTATCGGAGGAACATAGAAAAACGGTCGTTTAATATTTTGATAAAGATGTATTATTTCAAATCGTTCAATTTCTGTAGGATTTATATTCAACGATAACAACGAATTTATTTTAGCAATTCGTCGCTTTTCATCAATCATATCATCAGGTCTTATATTTCTAAAGTTTATAGATGTTTTATCAGCTGACACAAATCCACATCCTAATTCGTCAATCAACGGTATCAATTCGTTAGATACTCTAGGATGTTCTATTTTATTCATCTTTAAAAATTTTGAGAAATTTAAAACTACTTTATATTTTTTAATATTATCATAATTGTTAAAATCTATTCCTAAACGTCTATATAAATAATCAACTTTATCTTTTTCTTTAGCAGTAGGCATCGGATATTTATAAACTAATCTAGTGGTATCATCTTCTTCATTAAATGTCTTAACATAACCCGATGATAATGTGCTTTTAAGATATTCCTCTACCACCAAATCATGTACACCTAAACGTCGTAACAATGTAGGTGTAACTATTCCAGAACTAGAACAAAGTTTACAATCGTAAACTATCAATTCTTTACCATTTACTTCTTTTACCCCGATATACATATGTGTACTATCTTCATGAACCGAATCTCCACAAATTGCACATCTACACACTGCTAATTCGGTTGGGGTATTAACAGGTTTCGCTTTTGGTAAGAGCAAAAGATCCTGTTTTAATCTATCTATATTTTCGTTATTATACATATAACGTTATCTCCAATTTTATAAAAAGACTTTAATAAAAGTCATGGGTATGTTTCAACACATGTTAAATATATAAACGATATTTTTTTAATAATTTTACAAAAAAAAATAACTAGGCATTACGCCTAGTTATTAACGTCGATTGATTACAAATTTTCTTTATCAATGGATGTGACTGATAATGTATCGCCTTCAAAATCATCTAAAATACTAAAACAAATATTTAATTTCTTATGAAGACCAATCTTATGATCAGTTATTTTAACTATTTCATATTTCTTAAATTCTTCATAATATTTACCCATTCCTTCTTTTCTACTGAACATATGCAACATTCTGTAGTGGTGTTTTAATGCCTGTTTGGCATTTTTATAATTCCAATAAATTCCTTCAGGATTAGGATCCCTAATGAATTTCTTTTCTTTGAATTTTTCTGATCTGGTTTTCGCCCATGGAAAAGCTTTCTTAAATTCTTCTTTTATAGATTCATTTGTTATAGTTAATTGCGAACCATCATCAATTTTCTTAATTATGTAACCATAATCTTTAACATCGACGTCTTTGGATTGAAAATTCATTGTTTTAATTTCCATATTTAATCTCCTTTCATCATTATAATATATAAAGACTTTTTATTTTTTATAAAAAAACAATACGGAGACCCAATGGTCTCCGTATTTAAACTATTCTTCAGTAGACACTAAGTTATATATTTGGTTATATACTTGTTCGGCAGTATAATTACCTGATAACCCTTGAACACCATCAAATGCTGCAGGATGTCGTATCATAATATCCGCTATAGTATCTATTATGTATTGTTTTATCAATTTCAAACGATTACTTTGTTCTACATTTGATAAAACTATTTTATTAGATTCATCTATACTAGCTGTTAAATCTGAATATCGTTTTTCATATTTAGATTTCGAATTTTCCATATCAATGGTTGATTCATATAAACGTCTTTCAGCTGATTCAATATTACTTTTTCTTTGAATATCTGAATTTTGTAAATCAATATACTTTTTCTTTTTTTCAGAAGTATACTTATCATATTCAGATTGTGTCATTAAAACTTCAATAGACGTTGATATGATAGAAAGATTATCTATTACAAATTCAGAAGTTTGTCTCAACGCATTTTTAATAATAGTTTTAGATTCTTTTTCAAAATTATTCAATTTCATCAAATTATCATGAATTCTAGGATTAGATGAAAAATTATATTGTGTTCTATACCCTTTAATGTATGAATAACTTTTATTATATTTTATCAAAGAAGATGGAATATATACGATCACCTCATCATCAGATATAGATGTTTCTATAGGATCAGTTGAAATCAATTTAGTAGCAATAAAAACTAATGTAGATTTATCAATATATTTATTATACACTTCATTATCAAAACCATATTGTTCAAAATATAATTTAAACAACGTTTTAGATTCATCTATAGAAGCAATTACATCTGGGGAAGCATATCCAGTTATTTTATATGAACCGTTTAAATTTCCCCATTCATCTAAAAATTCAAAATGATAATATTCATCAATTTTTACATCGGTTTGAGTCATTTAACAACTCCTAGATTATCCTGCTACATCCGAATTCAATTTACCGTAAACCGTCCAAGTATTACTACCGAATACGAATGATACTAATTTTCTATGATATATATCCGCACTCACAGTTTCAGTTATACTATAAGAACTCTTAAATGTTTCAGATAATACATTTTCACTATCATTAAGATATGACAATATTGTCATCAAAACAAAGTGGAACTCTGCAACATCAGATTTTAAATTCTGACCATATATCGGTTGATAGTTAGGGAAACGTGCAGAAATAGGATTAATGATACCTGACTGAGAACTCTGCTCGATGGCAAGAATTGGTAAAATAAAATTTACATTCACGGAAGGAGTCCAACCCGCTCCAGGACCAATGTAAAAAATTTCTGTAGGAGAATATGCTGCGTCTGCTTCCGAAATGCTTTTTCCTAATGAAACTAATAAATTATTTAATTTTCTCAATGATAATGGATATACATCAACTAAACCATTATCTTTAGTTTGAATCTGATTATCCCAAACTGGTACAATAAGAATAACGTTCTGACCGAACAAATCAGGATAAGTATAGTTAAGTGTACTCTCACCTAAACCCAATCCTAACAAATATTGTTTAATCTGCTCTATCATTGTAGCAGATGTGAGCTGATTTGCTAATGAAGAGAAAACAAAGAACTGTTCTTGTACATAGTTATCGTTATTGATACGTTTTCTAATGCTTATAGATGAATACGTTTTATATTTACCTGTTTTAGAAATCTCAAATATTTTATTTACAATCTGAGAATCAAATTCGGAATCATCTATTGTAGAATCATTATTTAAATCTTCATAGCGATATACAGCATATGAAATATTAGTACTTCTTTCAACCCAAGCGTCAGCATCAAAATATGCTGTTACAGTAACAGCTTCACCGTTATTATCGTTATTCTTTACTGAGAATTTTACATAAGAAATACGACCTTCTTTTGTACTTGGGAATATCTGAATGGAATGTTCTACATAATTAGTTATTCTATAAGGGTTACTGTTAGCTACACTTGAACCTGGCGCCATTTCTGACATAAATGCACAATCAGCAGCATTAATACAACTTTCAGGAGCATTACTCCACCTATTACCATTAGCTGAAGCTTGATTTGCATATAACCATTCAAGGATACAGAATATATCTGTCCATATTTTTTGTTTAACATCTGCTGAATCTAAATCTTGAGCAGAATAATCTACAGAATATTTTGTACTTGAGCCTGTCTCAACTAGGGCATTGTTAACAAGATTAGTTTTATCGTCACCAATATTTAAGAATCCGTTATTTCCAGATTCATACATTGCTTCTTTTTGTAAATGTCTTACTTTAACAAAAGCTTTTTCGACTTCATTCATCGAGTATTTAAAGATAGGACCTTTAACTACTTCACCAACCGAGTTAACGTCGTATCCAAATGCAGCATTTGGATCTGAATTTAGAGGATAATCTTTACTTCCGCTTTTATAGTAAAACATCAATATATTTTGCATCATATTTTCAATTCCTCCTAAGGAGTAAAATATATTATATAAAGTTTGATTCATTATGATGTCAAAAAGATAAAAAATAAAAAACCGAGCATTAAGCTCGGTTTTTTATTATCTGAAAAGGCAGATAGCTTATTCAGCAACGGTAACAGCTGCGTCACCATCACCGCGTTTAGCAGCAACAATAGCTTTTATACCAAAGAATACGCCAACTGCAACAGCACTTACACCAACTGTGATAGCAGTGCCTTTAAGAACTTTTCTTATATTCTTCTTTTTAGATCTGACTCTGGCTTTCAAATCAACGTCGATAACTTCAACGTTATTGAGGTCAAGATGCACTTTTTCCTTTTCATCTTCAGAAGATTCTGGAATTGGTGCGGCATGATCCTCAATTTCTGCTGTAGGTTCTGACCCAGCTGGAACTTCGATTACTGCAGGTTCTTCGATCTGTCCTTCAATTTCAATATTACTCTTGTTCTTGTTTTTATTGAATGCCATGATTTTGTCTCCTTCTTCTACATTCATTTTCAACAGTTCATCGTCATTTGTATCCAATAGCTCATCTGTTGGCGTAATGACATCAATGAACGATTCGTTTATGATTTCTTGTCTAACCTTGATATACTTCAAATTAAGCACAACATTTTCTTTATACTTGATTCTTATATTGTCATAAGGTCGATCGTTTTCATCTATAAACCAATCTTTTGGCCACCACCTATTAATTGGATTGAAATTTAATTCGATGATAGGCGAAGCCACAATCCAGTCGTCACTGAAATCTTCTCCAGTAACATCCATTGTAATACGGATAGGAATCACTGTATCTGATTCTGTTACGGTGTCGATATTCCGACATTTTTCCATATTACCATCATCATGCATGTCACACATGTCATGCACTGCTGACACGTTCCATTCTTTCATATGTTCCAAAGCATCTTTTGAAAGATAACTGTCTTTGAAACACATCTGTTTACGCAATGGAACTATGACATAGGCATCATAGACTTTCTCCATATTGCGCTCCTCATAAAAACTGGAGAACTACAAGGCTACTGTAATTTATTCTCCAGCTTTCATTTTATTCTTCAGAATCAACGAGCTTCAATATAGCATTTACATCCAACGCATTTGCTGAATTTGCTTCTTTTATTGCCCGCTTATTTTCCTTAGCCAAAGCACTGTCATAAGATTGACCGATTTTTGACTTATCAGAACGTTCCTGTGCTTCTGACTTTCTACGAAGATCAGATACGACGTTCTGACTTTCTTTGAGAGTTGGTTCAGGAACATTAAATCCTGAGTACATAACGAATCCGTATGCACTCAATGATTCTGACGAACTAGGATAAACTCCTTTAAAAGAGTTATCTGAGATTGTAATGCCAAGTGTTTTAGACATAGCATTTACAACTTTCACTTCATCCTCAGAGCATTCAAATGCTCCGCGGTTAACCAATTCGCCTTTCGGAAGTACAAATGGTGAGCTAAAAGCTCCATCTCTTAAACGTGCAAGTGCACGCATTTTTGGCGTACATGAAATGACGTATCTGTCCTCAAAGTCAAGGTTAGTATCGTTACCTAAGTATTCGATACACTCGTATCGATAAAGAAGTTCGGCTACTTCTTTATCCACAATAAGAGCTTTCTCTTCAGGAGTTGTTTTGTCTGTAACACCTTCGACAGCGTCAGCTGATGAAAGATCAGCAATATACAATGAGATACCTTTAGCATCTACGATGTTGCTGAATTCCTTAAGACATTCGGAGTAGTTTTCCCACTCTTCCTGTGCATTACTTAACGCAGGTTTAAACATGATTACCTCTACAGGTATCTTACGTTTAGCAATGCCTTTTATTCCTTCAGTGAAGGTTGGCTGCGACAAGATTGCTGATACAGTTGGACCTGCTCCTGAACCAAGTCCACCACCAGATGATACAAATACAAAGATCTTATCTGTTTTAGGATTGATCTTACTTTGTAATTCTGGCAACCATATGTTCATTCCCTGGATAGCATCGTTTTTTGCTTTATCACGGTTCTTTCCGCATCCAAACGAGCTATCATTGATATTGATGTGATTTCTCACATCAACTAATTTTGCTGATGTGAGATCCGTCTTGTAGTTCATTACAAAACAATTTTCTGGGAGTACGAATGGTTTATCGAGCATTGCTCGCATTCCATTATAACCTCCCTGACCAATCGAGATACAAGTGATTACTGGTTTGCGGGTCATTACGCGCTGACTTTCATCTATCTCATATTTTGGCCCTGAGATTGTGATAGGTGTATTCTGTTGTTCTGGCATTTATTTGCCCTCCTTATTATTATTCTAGTATAAGAATATATTAAAATAATACGGGTTAAATAAAATTAATAAATGCTATAACCAAGCAATAAACCGATCCCTATACTTCCATCCGATTCAGTATTTGTAAATATAGAAGAATTAATACTTGCTCCTATGTGAAAGTTCCTGAAGATTCTATAATCTATCCCAATATTAACAAACATACCGAGATTCACAGTTGGACCTGTTATCAAAAACATAGTACACCTAGTGTCAACTTTTGTAAGTCTAGTTATATCTTTATCTAACGTTTCAATGACTTTTTCAGTATCTTCAAGTTTTTTATTAGCTTCATCTAATTTAGCTGTGACATCATTTAACTTATTGGTATAATCTTTTCTTTCGTCATACATCTTATTATTCAATAATATTATCTCATCATCAGCATTGTTAACCAATTCAGCTAATTGCTTAATTAAAATTTGAGAATCTTTAATATTATTTGGAATTTCTCTAGAATATTCTTTTCCAGAAACTCTAATGATTATATTTTCAGAAAATAAAGCACTATTTATCAATAACGGTATAATCATTATTAACAACATGTTTTTGATTTTTGTCATTATTCTTTCCTTTATAATTGTTCTGTTTATGTACATTATTTATTCTTTTATGATTTCTTTCATTTCGTTTATCTACGTTTTTTTGCTCTGATGTAGATTTTTTAGGTTGAACAAGATGTGCTTTAGTTCTTTGATTAATAGCGTCACACATTTTCTCAACACGTTTACTACCAGTAATGATGTTTGTCATATCAGTAGTTAATTTGCTAATACTTTCAGTTAAACACTGATAAATAAAACAATTCGAATTTCTTAGACCAAACATCAAAATCAAAGTCATCAAAGAAATAATAAAGGTTATTACCACCATAATCAAAATGAATGCCAATAGCGATTCTGCAGACAAATTTAAACAACTAATAAACTTATCCATTTTATTCTCCTTAATAAAAAAATAAGGGAATCGAGATATCTCGATTCCCTATTAATTTGTAATCTTATTTATGAATTTTGTATAAGATCACAGCTAGATTCTGCTCCTCTTGCTCTAGGGTCATCGCCCTTGCCGTTTGCAAAATCTGGATTATTGTCAGAAACCATAGTTTTTTCTATAGTTCTAGATACAGGTTTTTCAAAAACTTCATCATTTTGCTTATCTTCCATGATTAGCTCCTTGATCTACATAATTCCACCTGTTATAACTGTTAAGAAGATACGTTTAAAACTATAAGGTTTCTTAAAATTAGTAACGCTTAAAGTTGTTGTAGAAGATTTACCTATCATACATAACGCATCTTCTTTATTATTAACCTTACCTATTATTAAAGAGGTAGCTTTTTGGTTTTTAGGTAAAGCTAACAGTTTAGGTTTATTTGTACGACCTGTTATTTTTAAAGATGATATCGGATACGAATGTATGTATCCTTGTTCATCATTATCAATTGTACCTATAAAGAATCTACTTGTATCTGTTTCATCGTAATCCCCAATATCTATCAAATCCATATAGATTTTCAAATCAGGATTAGATGATTTGTCGAATGCACATTTGACACCAGAAGCAACTCTTCCTAATAACGGAATATCATCAATAGGTACTACAGAATAAGTTGGCCCCTTCTCACTAGTGTCTCCTATCATCAAACAATCTATCTTTTCACTATTAGGGTCACTTCTAACTATATTTACGATGTTTCCACCTGAAGCTGACGCTCGTTTAGAAACATCTTTAATCAATATACGTTTAATTTTAAAATCATCCGAAAGACACACTAGTTCATCTTCGTCCGAATAATATGGACAAGCAGCTGTGATGTATTTTGCTGAGTCTTTTTCATCACACTTTGTATCATACCACACGTTCGAAACTTTAAATACATTAGCATCTACTGACTGAATAGTAGCGTCGCTATAGCAAACTACAAAACCTTTAGGAGAACCATTTAATTCGATTCCTCCACAAACTTCACGAATTCCTTTACCATTTCCTTTATATGGTCTTAAACCATTTAACAAACCCTTAGAATTTCTTGAACCATTATGATCAAACAAACCTAAAGATAATTGAGAATACAGGAATACGCCTTTAGATATTTCAGGACGTCCAGACACAACATCTTTATAATCCATGATTATATCTGTTTTTCTAGGTCTTCCGTATTTATTAATTAATTCGTTTAATTCGGATATAATAGTATCATCGATATGTGTGAGAACATAATCGTCTTCTAACATATTCGAATGCAGTTTTTCAATTCTATTCTTTAAATCTGCCTCACCAAAACCACTCAATGTTCCTAAAGGCATTTCATAAATACCTCTAGCTTGTGTCTTAGTTATATTAAAGTTCTTGTGAAGCTCTTCAATAATCTCTTCTTTATTAGTAGATTTAGATGAACTAATGAAATTCACTACTTCTTTCTTTCGAGGATAAATACTTAAAATACCTTCATAAAGATGTAGTTTTTCTTGAGAAATACTGATATTTCTCTGGTGTCTTCGTCTAATACAATCTACACGAACATTATACCAATCGCTGATAATATCCTTCACATCAACATATTTTGGATATCCATCTTTGTTAACCATGAAAGATAATTGTATAGAAGTTTTAAATTGAGATACTTTTCCCATTTCGTTAAGTATTTCAATCATATTAGCTTCTTTCTTACATGCATATTCGTGTGTTATTTTTTCAGCATTTTTCTTTTTCTTCTTAGTCTCATCTTCGTTATCATCATGATGATTGTTATCTTGATATGAAATGATTCCACTAAGAATCATGTTTCCACCTTTAATGGCTTGGTCAATTGTATCTGTGATATTATCTATTTCTACACCATACGGAAATTCTGTAAGAATAATAGTATTAGTATTCGTGTCTAATGTAGCTTTACCTCTAACATTAATTGTAACAGATTTTCCATTACTATCAAGTGCCATACCACCACGTTTGTAACAATCAGCTAATTCGTTGCCGTTAAGAATTTCTCCACCAGTTGGGAAATCAGGGAAGAAATCTTTAACCAACTCTTCATTAGTTACGTTTTTATTTTTAATAAAACGAATACAGCGGTTAGCAACATCAATTAAATTATGTGGAGGTATATCAGTTTTATATCCTACTCCAATTCCTTGAACACCATTTACAAGAAGAAGTGGTATTTTGGTAGGTAAATATTTAGGAACAAGTGATTTATAATCGAAATTATCTTCATAATCAACGACTACATCATCAAGTTCATTAAGTATAACATCCCTAGCAAATTGAGACAATTTACATTCGATGTATCGTCCTGCTGCTGCTACGGTTCCGTCTTGTCCCCCTTTATTACCTTGAATATCAACAAGAGGATAATTCATTTCCCAAGGCTGTGCCATTCTAACTAATGCAGCATATACACTAGAATCACCGTGTGGGTGGAATTCCAATACTTCACCACAAGTCTTAGAAACTTTAGTCAAATCTATAATATTATGTTTCCACATACTATATAGAATTCGTCTATGGATGGGTTTAAATCCATCTTTATCTGAGGCAAACGCTCTATCAAACGTAGTTTTTGAATATATCAACGTGTTAGATTTAGCAGAATCCGCTAAATCTATTTCGGTAATTTGTTGCACGATTTTCTCCTTTTCTATTTATCATCAATATAACGTTTTCTAATTTATATTTTTATACTTGAAGATTTAACTTTATGATTAACTATAATAGTCACTTCTTTTGTCATTATATTTTATACTCCTTTATTATAAATATAATATATCATCCATTTTATTATAAAAAATGTAAAACGAGGGAAAATCCCTCGTTTTATTTAACTCATGGTTTTATAGTAGCAAATCGTTTAGTTAATAACTGTTTTTTCACATTATCATACATTATTATATACATTTTATATGTATATTTTTTAAACATTGCTCCCACCATATTCGTGCTATTAAATCTGGCTACAGTTATACCATCTATTTCAAAAGTATTATGTTTACCAAAATATTTTGGATCTAATTTAATCAATTCTGTTTGACTTATTGATCGTACTACACCGCCAGATTCAGCAGCGGCTTTACGAACCGTTGCTAAAAATGATTTTACTTTATCGGATTTTTTAAGTTCAGCAATCGATTTAAATGTAAATCCGGTAGCTAAATCGCCTATATTAGATAATGTCGACGTTAGTGATCCAATTGCTATAGTGCTTTTTATTCCTTCATTACTTTTTATTTCTTGTTTATTATCAGGTACAGTAATACTAATAGGACTAGTACCTTCTTGACTTATAGTTATTTTCATAATATTACCTCATAATAAAGTCAACAAAAAAGAATATATCATAAAAAAACTCCCTAGGAAATACCTAGGGAGTGGGAGTAATCAATACGGATAATCATATTCTACTGGTTCTGCCACAACGATATGAATACTTCGATCTTCTTGCATCGACGCGTGTTCATGAATCTCTTCAAATCGTTTTATCAATTTTGCTTCAACGTGACGATCAGCCGCATTTATCGCTTCATTATTTTGACTATCTGCAAACTCTTTCAATTTCAAAGCTTTTATAACTAAATACAATTCATCTGTTGTAATAGTCTCATCCATCGTAGCACCATTTTTATCAAAACTTATACCCATCATTATAATTCTCCTTTCAAATATTTTTCATAATCCTTTTTAGAAAGTCTATCTTTAATAGCACTTAAAGGTTGTATTAATTCTACATTCGAGTCAGAATCATCGGGCATAGCTTCATCTGGGATAACATATGCCGTAACTCCTTTATTTGATTTAACGTTTGTTATACTTTGAAAACCAGTTGGTTTACATTTGCTAGCACCGGTAAGTACATTTTTAAGCGTTGGTTTATACTCCATTTGTTCCTCCTAAATGTTTAACAATATTGGCAAATTTTACTCCATTCAACCACATGGTATAAATATAATTTTCATAATCGTCTAGATAAGACCATAACAATAATTTATATTCTTTGTTAGTCGAAACCATTTCTTTAAACGTAGTGGCGTCATCTGAATATATCATCAAATCTCCAATATCTTCTTTAACTGATAATTTTGATGGATCTTTTTTAGATTTACTAAAGATACCAATGATATCTCTATCATCAACCGCTTCTTCAAGTGTTTTTGGCGTCATAAAATGATTATATGACAATTTAATTGTATTCTTCATATTTTACTCCTTACAAAAATAATATACAAATATACCACAATATAAAAAATAGCCACACTAAAAGCGCAGCTATTGCTTTTCGATACTTAGAACAAAATATTGTCAAATTTAATCAGATACTATCGGATGATGAGTTTGAACTGATTCAAACATTTTCTGAATTCGTTCGGTTTCAGCTTTTCTAAGACGAAGTTCACGTTCGTCTTCTGCTTTAAAATCAATGTTCTTATAAGGATAACATAAACGCTGATATATTGCGTTTTCTACCTTACTAACAAACGGGTCGATTCTATAAGCAGGATCAGCATCATCGTATTTTCCAGCACAATATCCAATAGAAGAAGTCTGATCACAGATAACCCTTACTGTAAGGTCTTTTCTTTGATCAAGATCAAATTCTACTATATCTCCCTGATGTCTTCCCATAACGCATGGTAACGGAATAGCTTCAGGAAATATATGGACATTATATTCTTCGATAGGGGCTGGTGATGGAACTCCGACTTCGATAAAATTGACTCTAATCATCCACTCCATATCAGGGTCATAATGATCCTGTTGTTCGAGAGCAAATGCTCTAATCAATTTCTCTTCAGGTGTTAAAGAAGTTTCATCGTTCGGATTATAACAATCTTTACCACCAGTTCTTTCCATATGATCCCATCTGAGTCTAAAAATAGGACTTCCATTGATTGACATTCTGTACATTGGTTTTGTTTCTGCCATATTATAAATCCTCCAAAAGAATAATATATAAAATTTCATATCCAATAAATAAAAAATAAAACCAGAGGCATTGCCTCTGGTTTTTATAAATCATAGCTTAATCAAATGTATTGCATTTACACGTTGTTTTTAACTGTAGGATATCCTGATCCAGTAGCATCTGGTCCTGAGAAATATCCTGCTTTCTTAGCAGTATCATTCTTATCAATTCTAGTATTACCAAATTTATTTTTAAGATTAAACTTAGCATAATAATCAGGATCAGTATTAACTGCGTTCGGTGTATTAGCAAATGGTTGATTATAAACTGTTTGAGTAGTTTGAGGATCATTCACTACGTGATCTGGCGCGGGATCTGCTGATACTGCTATAACAGGTAAATTTCTATATGTAGATTTAGTAACCATACCGGTACAAGCTTCACCACATCCGTATTCACAAGATACAGAACAAGTTCCAATACAATTAGTATAACAACTTTGTCCACAATCAAAATGACACGTACTATAACAACCAATTTTACAAGAAGTTGCACATGTAGAAGATTTACATGAACCCATACATCCACTCATACATTTATCTTTACAAGACGTATTAGAGCATTCCGATGAACAAGTTACATCACAAGTGCCTTGGCATGATTTTCTACACGCTTCACCACACGTACTAGTTTTACAGTTTCCAGTACAATCAGATGCACAAGTACCAGTACAAGCAGATTTACAATTTCCAGTACACTGTTGACCACAAGTTCCTTTACAACCTGCGTTAGAACATGTTCCAGTACATTGTAAACCACAATCACCAGAACAGTTGGCTCCAGCACAATTGCTAGAACAGTTGGTTTTACATGCAGCGCCAGTACAAACACTTCCTCCACACGTTCCTTTACAATTAGCTGAACAAACTGATGAACATCCTGCTGATGCACAAGTACCAGTACAAGCAGATTTACATCCAACAGAACAGTTACTTGAGCAAGATTCTCCGGAACATGCGTTGTGACATTTATTAGTACAAGTACCAGTACTACATGTTCCTAAACATTTACCTGTACATCCTGCTGATGTACATACATTATAACATGCATTACCTGAACAACTAGCACCACAAGTACCTTTACAACCTGAGGCATCACAACTTCCGGTACAAGCATTAGAACACGTTTTAGTACATCCACCAGCTGTACATACTGTACTACAGTTGCTACTACCACAATATCCAGTACAAGCACTAGTACATAAATTTTTACAACCACTAGTGCAAGAAGTATCACAACTGGTTGCACAAGTTTGACTTTTACAATTAGATCCACTACATGTTCCACTACATTTACCTGCACAAACGGTTTCACAACCACCATAGCAAGTTTTACCAGAACAACTAGAACCACAATATCCACTACAACCTGAAGCATCACAATTTCCAGTACAAGCATTAGAACACGTTTCAGTACATCCACTACTTGTACAATTTACGGCACAGCTACTACTACCACAGTATCCACTACAAGCAGCACCAACAGCACACAAGCTATTACAAGCATCAATACAAGAAGTATCACAACCAGTTGCACAAGTTTGACTTTTACAATTAGATCCACTACATGTTCCACTACATTTACCTGCACAAACGGTTTCACAACCACCGTAACAAGTTTTACCAGAACAACTAGAACCACAATATCCACTACAATCTGCGTTAGAACATGTTCCAGTACAAGCTTTAGAACACGTTTCAGTACATCCATTACCTGTACATACTGTACTACAGTTGCTACTACCACAATATCCAGTACAAGCACTAGTACATAAATTTTTACAACCACTAGTGCAAGAAGTACCACAACTGGTTGCACAAGTTTGACTTTTACAATTAGATCCACTACATGTTCCACTACATTTACCTGCACAAACGGTTTCACAACCACCGTAACAAGTTTTACCAGAACAACTAGAACCACAATCACCAGTACAAGCCTCGTAACAACTGCCTTTACATTCTAAAGCACATGTTCCACTACAACTGTCTTTACAATTAGCTGTTGAACAAGTATTTTTACAACCATCACCACAGTTTGATGTACAATCAGATGCACAATCTCCAGCACATGCTTTATGACATTTACTGTCACAACTTGTATTACATGTTCCAGTACAATTACCTGTACAAACGGTTTCACAACCACCAAAACAAGTTTTACCTGAACAGCTAGAACCACAATCCCCAGTACAAGCCTCGTAACAACTACCTTTACATTCATTAGAACATGTTCCGGTACAGGCGTCTTTACAGTTATCACTACAACCTGTTATACAATTATCACTGCATTGACCGACACAATCAGATGCACAGATTCCTGCACATGCTTTATGACATTTACTGTCACAACTTGTATTACATCTTCCACCACAGCTTCCAGCACATTCATAACCACAAGAACTACGACAAGTTTTACTTACACAATTGGCTACACAGTTGTTAGTACATCCGGAAGAAGAACATCTACCAGTACAACTACCATAACATAAACTAGAACAAATATTTTTACAGTCAACAGTTTCACATCCGTTCATACAGCCGCCGCAATTAGTGGAACAGTTTTGTCCGCAACCAGCACCACAAGAGGCATATTGATTTCCGCCACACGAGCCGGTACAATTATCTTTTGAACATGTTCCAGAACAAGCGTTGTAACATTTTCCAGAACAACTACTTGAACAAGCGCCAAATCCACAGTTTACTCGACAATCACCAGTACATCCACTAGAACATGCACCATAACAATTAAATCCACACATGCCAGTACAAACATTTTCTATACAAGTTGCATCACAATTTGCTTTACATGCAGCACCAGTACAATTACTTCCTCCACACGTTCCTTTACACTTTGAAGCATCACAATTTCTAGTACAATCATTAGAACATGTTTCAGTACATCCTCCAGCCGTACATACTGTACTACAGTTATTACTACCACAATATCCTGTACAAGCACTAGTACACTCTTCTTTACAATCACCAGTACAAGTAGTACTACAACTGGCTGCACAAGTTTGACTTTTACAATCAGATCCACTACATGTTCCACTACATTTACTAGTACAAACGGTTTCACAACCACCATAGCAAGTTTTACCAGAACAACTAGAACCACAATCACCAGTACAACCTGAAGCATCACAATTTCCGGTACAAGCATTAGAACACGTTTCAGTACATCCTCCTGATACACACGTTGTTTTACAGTCGCTACTACCACAATATCCACTACAACCATCAGTACATAAATTTTTACAACCACTAGTGCAAGAAGTACTACAACTGGTTGCACAAGTTTTGTCTTTACAAGATGATCCACTACATGTTCCACTACATTTACCTGTACAAACGGTTTCACAACCACCATAGCAAGTTTTACCAGAACAACTGCTGCCACAATCCCCAGTACAAGCGTCGTAACAACTATCTTCACAACCATTAGCAC
>Ga0247611_10000209_pt1 | contig 121736 bp, 92 predicted proteins | sample 177DNAGHGhighgp2_FD_192422 | JGI IMG/M metagenome (GOLD analysis project Ga0247611, IMG submission 192422) | Sheep rumen microbial communities from Palmerston North, Manawatu-Wanganui, New Zealand - 1770 DNA GHGhigh gp2 | ecosystem: Host-associated > Mammals > Digestive system > Stomach >...
GGGACCTGGACTGAGCAATATGACCCCACGGTCTTTGCGATGGATGGTTCCGTGGAGTACACCTTTGACGGGAACAATGGTTATCAGCTTCACGTATATGATGCCCTAAGCGGTGAATCGCACGACTACAGCGGCCACTATGCCATCGACCTAATTAACAAGGGGACCATTACCATTAACCCGGCTATGTCGGACTACAGCAATGTCACCTACAAGCTTGTGAAACTGACGTCAAAGGAGATGGAATGGCAGAAAGAGGGTACGACCTATTCTGTCGGGACCTGGGGCTCTGATTACCGGCACTTTGTGCGGGGAAAATAGATCCTTCGGCTTCACCTCAGGAAGACAGATACCCGGTCTGGCGGGACATGACAGAAAAACTGCCGCTATCTCAGGTTGAGGTGGCGGCAGTTGATTTTTGCACGTTTTTTTGCGAAAAGTTTGTAGCATTGTCACATCTCATTGACCAAGTTGTCAAAGGAGGTCTCTGGATCGTCGAAAGGCGGTCCTTGTTTTATTGGGCCTGTCCCTCCTCCTCGGGTTCCGGCATCCGGGAAATGATGTCGCTGACCAGTTCATCCGGAGTGAAATCGCGCCCCACCTTTTCTTTCCAGTCCTCATACTCCTTCAAACGCTTCTTGGCATAGTTGGGAGAATCACCATAGAAAGCAGTCAGGAGACGGACGTAGCGGCGATGAACATACAGGATAACGAAGTAATCGTCACCGTTATCAACGTCCAGCCAGATGCATATACGTCTTCCGTTTCGTCTTTCAGACTGCTCCCAAAAACGCAGACCAAGAGCCTCGGTCCGTTCGACGGTCGGACGCGCCCATGGCATACGTTCACATCTACGGAGATCCGGCAAACGCTCATCTTCTATGTTTCCTTTATGCGTCATGTGTTAGAAGGCATAGGGCCTTTCCTGAAATGCAGGATGGTATCTCAGATGTAAGCGATGACTCCCAAATTGCGCCTTGTGAAGCATAAAGTCATGGAAGAACAACTTGATATACAGCGTCAATATAGGCAGAATAAAATATCATGTTTTCGGTAGTCAATTTCTTCTTTCGGTAGTTGGAATACCCACGCAAAAAGTGTATATTTGTACAAGTTCCTCTGTCTTTTGAGGTCTGAGTTCTTTGTCATCGTTTTTATAGGCTCGGGATGTGTTTGATAAACGTACACAAAACCATACACATTTCGTGGAAATCTTGATTATGTACCTATAGAAAGCAAGTATTCCTCTTTTGCGCGGAGGAAGAGTGTTTGGGGTTATGCCGAGAGTGGATCGGAGGCCGGATTTGACCTTTCAGAAGTTTCAGCATCGCATTTTATCTAATTTTGTCGAATCTAATCGCAGAATAAACGTACACAAAAACGTACACAACCCCGAAAAACACCTCATTTTCTCTCGCCGGAATTTGCCGCTTTTGTTGTTTGGAGAATGTTTATATTGATTGAATATCAATGATTTATATCTCCGGCGGCAGGATGGAACCAGGAGTGTGGTAAGCGCTACTATACGATTGGTGGAATGAGGAAGAATACTAAACTATTTTTATACCCCAAAAGTAATAGTTAGGCTACGGGCCGTGAAATAGAAGTAACTATTACCCAGCACATTACACAAATCCTCCTCTGCGAAACGCGGAGGAGGATTTGTATATCTAACTGATAGTTAGGTGGTTACATTTCACGCGCTTTGTTACTACTTAACACCTGCCAGGCGGACGGAGCCGCCAGAAAAGCGGTAATCATAAGACGCATAGTTGAAACTGCCCGAACCCTCGTATGATGAGAAAACGCAAGCACCCCGGTCATTATGTGGTGCCCCAGGCGAAGAGGTCCATATAATGGCCATCTTTACCCCAATGAGAGTTTTCCGCTCCCAGGACATCATACTGGTGGTCCGCAAAGCGCCAGGTCCAGGTCGAGCCAGAATAGGTTGGCGGCGTAGATCACCACTTTTTTGTCGGCCTGAGGCTTTACAGTAACCCAGATGGCGCTTAAACTTGACGTGGGTACTGTATAGATGTCCGCCCCAAATCCGGATACTTTTGGGCAGGGGCACGAGAGAGAACTTCGTGCGTAACGAATAAGAATATATTTTTTTGAAAGACTGTAAAATTTGACTAATTTTGACTAATTATGTCAAATGTCTTCCGATACAGTTTTCCCGCACTCCTGTCGTTGCTGCTAAGCGTAGGAGCAGCCACGGCGCAATCCAAGGGAGGACAACAACAGCAAAGGCAGCAGAACAAATAATCCGATTTAAACTGACATAACTATGGAAGCTGATTCATTTATGTTCTTAGGCTTTGGCCTTCACGCATGGATTACCATCGTGACGGTCCTGGCCATGTTTACCGTTTTGCTCTTTACCAAGTTGCGCTCGGACCTGGTCTTTTTGGGTGCCGTCGCCATCCTGTTCGTGACGGGCGTATTGGACGCCAAAGAGGCTTTCTCGGGCTTCAGCAGCACTTCGGTCATTGTAATTGGCGTGCTGTTCGCCGTGGTGGCGGGGCTTATGCATACAGGGGTGCTGCAATGGATTGTCAAGCACCTGCTGGGGCAGCCCAAGACCTATTCGGGCGCCGTGGCGCGCCTGATGCTGCCGGTGGCCGGCCTCAGTTCATTCCTGAGCAACACCACGGTGGTGGCGCTGTTCGTGAACATCGTCAAGATGTGGTCCAAGAAACTGGGGATCTCCCCTTCCAAGCTGCTTATCCCGCTTAGCTACGCCTCGGGTATGGGCGGCGTATGTACGCTCATCGGCACACCTCCCAACCTGATTATCTCCGGGCTTTATGCCGACGAAACGGGCACGGCCATGAACGTGCTGGCCACCGCGGTCCCCGGCCTGTTCTGCCTGGCCGTCGGCGTCCTCTCCATCATCGCCATGCGCCGGCTGCTGCCAGACCGCAAGACGCCGGAATCGGCCTTTGAAGAGACGTCCGAGTATACCGTGGAGTTGCTGGTCCCGGCCGACAACCCGTATATCGGGAAGACCATCGAGCAGGCCGGACTCACGGATGTCCATGGAGGCAAGCTCATTGAACTCATTCACTTCGATGAGGTTATCTCTCCCGTCTCGGACAAGGAGCCCATTATGGGAGGAGACCGCCTGGTGTTTGCCGGACAGATAGACGAAATTCTGAATATCAAGAAAACACACGGCTTTGTAAACGCCGACCACATGGTGTTCTCGACGAGCGAGGTAGACCAGGACCGGCAACTTCGCACGGCCTATATCCCGCTTAACAGCAGCCTCATCCACAAAAAGATGGCCGATACCAAGTTCGAGAAAGAGAACAATCTGGTGCTGGTGGCCGTCGCCCGTCAGGGCAAGCGCCTGGAGGAAGCTCCCCACCAGGTTAAGTTGCACGCCGGAGACACGCTGCTGCTGGAGTGCCCGCCCAAGTTAAACGTGGACACCGACAAGTTAAAGGCCGAAGTGCAGTTCTTTGAGTCCGAGCAAGTGCCTTACGAGGGGCCCAAGACTCTCATTTCCAGTGCTATTATGATTGCGATGGTGGTGTTGTCGGCCCTCAAGGTCCTGCCCCTGTTGCAATGCGCCTTCCTGGCGGCGGCAGCCATGCTGATCCTCCGCTGCTGCACCCCCGACCAGGCCATGAAGTCCATCAACTGGGACATTATCATGGTCTTCGCCGGTTCCGTTGTCCTGGGCGTAGCCATCCAGAAGACCGGCATCGCCGAGCGCCTGGCCTATGGCATCCTGGACTTCTGCGGCACCAACCCCATCTTTGTGATGACAGCCATCTGTCTGGTAGCCACGTTTATCACGGAGTTCATCTCCAACACGGCGGCGGGTGCCATGTTCTTCCCGATCATGTACCAGGCCGCGATCCAACTGGGCTACGAGCCCTATCCTTTCCTCATCGCCCTGATGATCAGCGTGAGCAGCAGCTTCGCCACGCCCATCGGCTCGCCCACCCACATGCTTGTGTACGGCCCGGGAGGCTACCGTTTCGGAGACTTTATCCGCATCGGCCTGCCCATGAACTTCATCATTCTGGCAGCCAATATCTTTATTGTCAACGTGCTGTATCCGCTGGCTCCGCTACAGTAACAGCCACTAATTTTCAAGCGCCATTTGCTAGTTTGATGATTGTTTTATAAATTTACAAAAAATTGGAACACGATATGAAACTCAACGATCCCTTTGTAATTACTATCAGCCGTGAAGTAGGTTCCGGCGGCGGCTCCGTATCCCGGAAGCTGGCAGAGAAACTCAACGTTAACTGCGTAAACAAGCAGCTCATGCAGGCTCTGGAAGAGAAATTCAACCTCACCCCTGTCGGCATCGAACATCTGAAGAGCACCAAGAAGAACTGGTTCACAGATCTGTTCGAGCAGGTAGCTCCCTCCCCCAAAGCCACCATCAAGGTGGGTGGATATACCTACTCCCGTGACATCCCCGAATCCGTTAACGTACAGGACATCTACGACGCCGAGGTAGAAATCCTCAACGCCATTGCCGATGAAGGTTCCTGCGTCATCGCCGGCCGTTCCGCTTTCTTTGTGCTCAAAGGCCGTCCCAACAAGGTGGATATCTTCATCACCGCCTCCAAGGAAGCCCGTATCAAGCGTATTATGGAAAAGCAGGGCCTGTCCCGCGAAGATGCTGTCCATGTCATCAAGACCATCGACGAAGGCCGTGACAACTACGTAAAGCGCTTCACCGACCTCAGCCGCTACGATATGCGCAACTACGACCTCATCCTGGACATGGATTACCTCACCGAGGACGAAGCCGTAGAGAAAATCCTTGCCTTTATCGGCCGATAGAAGCAAGGATTTCGTCCAGATCCTCGTGCTCAATCTTCCCGACCATGATGCCGTCGGGAGCGATGAGGAAAAGAGTAGGAATGGCGTGAACACCGTATAAGCCGGCAGCGAAGGAGGATTCCTTCTTGCCGGCTTCCCTTTTGTCAATCACGTGCAGCCAGGGAAGGGCGTCTTCGGCCACGGCCTGTTTCCAGGCATCGGCATCGGTGTCGATGGAAAGGCCCAGGATCTCCAGACCCTTTTCGTGGTACTTGCCATACAGTTCCTTCAGGTGAGGCATGCTCTGACGGCAGGGACGACACCAGGAGGCCCAGAAATCAATCAGGACATATTTCCCCTGCAGGGAGGCCAGGGAGACCGGATTGCCCTCCAGGTCTTCCAGGGTGAATGCCGGGGCCGGAATACCCTGCATGGTGGCCTTGCGGGCCTGGATTTCCTCGCGGGCGTTCTTGCCCATCAGGCTGGCCTGTACACGCGGAGTAAACTTGTTGAAACCGGCCTCGTATTCGGCCAGCGGAGTCTCGCGGTTAAAGATATAATAGTAGAAGGCGGCGGCCTCTACGTCGGGATGGGCGGCGAAGCACTCGTTCATGGCGCTGTGCAGCTGCTCGCTGAAGTCGGGGGCCTCGTGGTCCAGGCTGGCCGACACCGCGTCCATATCCAGCATGAAGTCGTTGTTGGGACCGCCCGAGAACTTGCCGTCCTTCAGGACAAGCGGGCAGTTCTCGATGAGCAGAACGTGACGCTCGGGTTCTTTGCCCTGGGCGAACACCACGACCTCTCCCATGAACACTTCGTCCGTGGAGCCGGTGAAGACAAACTGACCGTTTTCGATGGCTACGGTATCTCGTACCGTTTCCCTTTCGGGGTTCCAGATATTCAGGACGGCGAAGTCACCGTCGGCCTGGCCCTGAATGGTAAAACCCTGGCTGCCGCCGCAGGCGCAAAGGCCTGCGGCAACGGCGCAGAGTAAAAGGCTATTTCTGAACATAAGAATTCTGTTTCAGGTTGGGATTGTTATCCACGGCATTGGCGGGGAACGGGAAAATCCACAGCGGGGAATCGGGGGCCAGGGTGAAGTCGTGGCCCACCAGGTTCCTGGTCAGGGTTTCCTTCATGTCGTCCAGCTGATTCCAACGCTTGCGCTGGATAAAGTTGTACATGGAGTACACATTCTCTCCCAGAGCCGTCTGCTTCAGGTGGGCAATGGCGTCATCCTTGGAGGAGACGGTTCCCTTGAGCGGAGCGTACACGGCGGGGTCGATACGCTTGGAACGGATGGCATCCAGATAACCCATGGCATCGTCGTACTTTTCGTTCCGGATGGCGCATTCGGCCAGGATCAGATACTGATGCGTGGTCTTGAGGCCGTAGGTGTTCCAGCTGGCGCCGCCCGCAGTACCCATACCGCCTACATCGGCATAAGGCAGGCCCGCCATGGTCATCCCCATACCCATATTCGGGTTATCGTGGAACATCATCATACCGGTGGGCATTCTCACCAAGGCGCTGTGTCCCGCTTCCAGTTTGGCCTCCAGTTCCGGGGTACGGAGCAGGGTGAAGTTCAGTTCGACATAGGTGTGGAACAGATCTTCCTCGCAGGCAAAGGGGATACGGTTCACATAATTGACGGGGGTCATCGGAGGCATATACGGCATCTTGGTTCCTGTAAGGGCGGCCGACCAGTAGTCGGACACGGTGCCATTAACGGCCAGGGATGCCTTGGCGGCAATCTCGGCCTCGTCGAAACGCTGCATACCCATCAGGGCCAGGGCTTTGATAGCATAGGGGCAGGCCTTGTTCCAACGCATCTGGTTGATGTTCTTCTCCGGGAGGGCGTCCGTCTCGATAGCGGCGTCGCAGTCGGCTACAATCTGGTCATAAACAGCCTTGACCGTCCATTTCTCCGGGGGGATGGAGATGTCCCAGTCTTCCATCAGATACGGGATGCCGGGGGTTTCGGCAGCGGTGGCGGGATTGTAGGCCGCGGCATACTTGTTTACCAGGAGGAACTGGGCCCAGGCGCGCAGGCACAGGGCTTCGGCCTTGATCTGCTTTACTTTGTTGGGATCGCCGGTGGCAAAATCCACAGAAGCCAGAATGGGGTTGGCCACTTTGCCCACGAATCCGAAGAGGGTGGTATAGTCATAGTCACTCTGGGTGAGCTCGGCCAGACGCTCCACGCTGGTTCCGTCCCACTTCACCAGGATGGCGTTACGGCTGGGGGTGGGCATCGCAATCAGATTTTCGGCCCTTCCCGCAGGAGCCGGATAGACGTCCCCGGGAATATGGAACATGTCGAAGCATTCGTTCAGACGCTCCCTGTACTCTACGTTCAGGAGGAGTTCCAGGTCATCGGCCGATGACAGCATATTCATGCCTTTGGGCTTGAGGTCGGTGAATTTGGCGCACGAAGCCAGCATCAGGCATGCGGTAAGGATGGTAAATATCTTTTTCATAACGGTACTGGCTTAGAAGTTAACGTGAACACCGAAGATGAAGGAAGTGCGCTGCGGGATGCCGTCGGTCTCGGGATCGAAGATGGCGTTCTTGGAGTAGTAGCTCATTTCCTTGCCGGGACGGAAGGCCGTCCAGATGGGCGGAATGTTGTCTACCTGGAACTGGACATTGATGCGGTCGGCCTTGATGGCGCGGGCCCACTTCTCGGGCAGTTCATAACCCAGCACGATGTTGCGGATCTTGAGGAAGGAAGCGTTGCGCACGGAAATGTCGCTGTGGGTGGGCTCGGAGCCGTGGCCCACGGTGCTGTAGCGGCCGATACCGGGCGTAAGCGTCTTGTTCTGGGGAGTCCAGGCGTTGATGAAGTAGGCGGGCAGGGTGGAACGGTCCACGCTGTCGCTCATGATTTCATCCTCGGCCAGGGCACGCATCTTGTGACCGCCATAGTAGGCCATCAGAATGCTCAGGCTGAAGCCGTTCCAGGTGAAGCGGTTGTCCAGTCCGGCAACCACCACAGGGTCTGTCTGGCCGGAATACACCAGGGCGTCTACCGAGGCGCCGGAGGCCGACGTGCCGATAATCTTTTCCCCGGTTTCCGGGTTCACGCCCCTGTACCACTGAGTCATACCCTGGGAATCGACGGCGTCGCTGATGCCGGCGAACTCATAGCTCCAGATGGCGCTGGTAGGATAGCCCACCACGTAAGGGTTGCTGAAACGCTGATAGGCCTGGATGGCAGGATTGTCCACGTTGGTAATCTTGTTCTTGTTCACGGCGAAGGTGAGCGTGGTGCTCCAGCCGAAGTCGCTGCGGCGCATCTCGCGGAACCAGTCGCCGCTGAACATCAGTTCAACGCCGTGGTTGGTCATATCGGCCGAGTTTACGAACATCTGGGTGAAGCCCACCGTAGGATCCAGGGTCTTGTAGGAGAAGAGATCCAGGCCTCTCTTGCGGTAATAATCCAGAGTACCGCGGAAGCGGCTGTCAGAGAAAGCGAAGTCCAGACCCAGGTTGACGGTACGGGTCTGCTCCCACTTGAGGTTGGGGTTGGCCGGGCTTTCGATATAGCCGTACGGCAGACCGGTAAGGGTATTCAGCTCGTCGCTCTTGGCGGTCATGTAACTGGTTGCGCCCTGATAGATGTTACCGGTGACACCGTAGCTCACACGGAACTTGAGGGTGTTGATCCAGCTCACGGGTTTCAGGAACTCCTCTTCGGTTGCATTCCAGGCAATACCGGCAGACCAGAGCGGGCGGCCACGCAGCTTCACGTTCAGGCCATACACATCGGCATAGTCCTTACGGACAGAACCGAACACGTTGTAGCGCTTGTCGTAGGTATAGGTGAAGTTGGCATAGGCCGATGCATAACGGTGGTGCTGCTCCATGATGGGGCTCATATTTCCGTCGATGTACGGCAGATATACATTGTAATAGGCAGGATAGTAGCCGCCGGTAGCCGTCTTCATATAGGTGGGGCTCTTCTCCATGCGGCTGATGTCGCCGAAGTTCACCAGCTGGGTAGCGGCATTCTGGAGCTGGTCGTCGTAACCCAGCATCAGGCTGCGGGTACCGGCCGACAGAGTCTCGCGGAATTCCGTACCGGCCAGGGCCACAATCTCGTGCTTGCCGAAGGTGCCGGAATAGTTGAGCTGGCCGCGGGCGGTCCAGTAACGGCCGTCCATGTTGGTCACGTTGCGGAAGCCGCCGGTTTCGGGCGTATGATAGGTTACCAAGCCCGTATCGGGATCGACTTCCTTGTAGGCGTTGTAGAACAGACGGGCCACGTAGCTTTCCTGGTTGGCCTGCCAGTCGGTGGTGCGGTGGTCGGTCTCATACACAAACTGGGCGTTTGCGGTAAGGCCCTTGACAATCTTGAAGAGCAGGTCTCCGTGGTAACGCATGTACTGGCGGGAAGTGTTCTCCACATTGTTGTAATACTCGTCGGTCAGGTTGATGCCCAGATCCTTGAACACACCGCCCTCGGTATTGTCACGGTACAGATTGGTGCCGATGAGGCGGTAGGAGCCGTCCTCGTTGGTCAGGGTTTCATAGGCCGGATAGGACCAGGGGGAATAGGAACCGCCGTACCCTTTCTCGCGCTGCTTGCCGTAAATACCGTTCACGGCGATGGTGGCCGTGAGCCACTTGGCCACGTCGTAAGCGCCCTTGTAGCTCACCGAAATCTGGCGGTCGAAGGCGTTGATGACACCGGCGTTGTCGCCACGGTAGTTAATCACGAAGTTGCTCTGGAACTTGTCGCTGCGGCTGCGCACGGCCAGGTTGTACTGCTGCATAACCTGGCGGCGGTAAACGGCGTCGGCATATTCCTTGGCAAAATTATTCTGGGACAGTTTGTTGCAAATCTCGTCCACCTGGCTCTGGGTGTAATTGCCCTTGGCCTGCATGTAGTAGGCATAGCGGATGGGAGAGATGCGGCTGGCGCTGTTGGCCAGGACCGTCTCCATGGAAGAGAACGGATCGGGAATCTCTTCCGGGGTGTTGAAGTAATAGTTATAGTAGTCTCTCTCCACCTGCACCTGCTGGGCGGGCGTCATGTAGAAGTTGGCGCCGTAGTCCATGTTCCGCTTCTGGTACACGGTGAGGTTGGCCGAGAAGTCCACGTCGATATGGCCTTTCTCGCGGGCGTTCTTGGTGGTGATGACGATGATACCGTTGGAAGCGCGGGCACCGTAAATTGCAGCCGCGGCGGCATCCTTCAGCACGTTCACGCTCTCGATGTCGTAGGGGTTCAGGTCGTCGATGTCACCTTCGATGGGCAGACCGTCCACTACCAGCAGGGGGCTGGATTCGGCATACATGGAGCTGACGCCACGGATGGTGAGTTTGCCACCGTAAGTAGACAGACCAGCCACACGGCCTTCCAGGTTCTGCAGCAGCGAAGGGCTGTAGCGTTCCTCGATGGTCTTTACGCCGATGGTGGCGATGGCACCCGTCACCTTCCTTTGCTGGATGGCCTGGTAACCGGTGACGACCGATTCCTCCAGGAAGTTGCCGTCGGTGGTCATCTGCACGTCCAGCCGGGAGCGGCCCTCCAGAGCCTGGGTCACAGTGTCCATGCCCAGGAAGGAGACCACAATGGTGGCCGTTTGGGGATTCTTGACGGAGAGGGTGTAATTACCATTGGCGTCCGAAGACGTGTAGGTATTTTCCGTCTGGTTCTGGATAGTGGCGCCGGCGATGGGAGAACCGTCCGGGTCGGTGATCTGACCCTTCAGTTCAATGCCTTTGCCCTTGGAAGCGGCGTTCTGTCCCATAGCCGGCAGGCCGATGGCAAACAGGAACACCGTCAGTAACAATGCGCCAACAGAATGACGCAGTTTCATAGTGTGGACTGACATAATGTTAATAGGTTAGATTATCTGTCTGATTGCAAATATATTAAAAAAATTATAGAATTGACAACGTGCCGAAGAATTTTGAGTGGCGAAGACACAAAAAAGAAAAGCGCCGTTCCTCTTGGAACAGCGCCTTGGTACTGGGTAGGAGAATCGAACTCCTATTGCGAGATTGAGAATCTCGAGTACTAACCGTTATACGAACCCAGCAAGTGGGAGTGCAAAGGTACGGAAAAAATCCGAATCTGCAAATTTTTATTTCATGAATACGAAGAAAACTGCCATAACCAGACAAACAAAGGCCGCCAGGTGGTTCCATTGCAGGGGCTGACCCTTGAACAGGAAGGTGACGATGATGGTAAAAATGGTGAGGGAAATCACCTCCTGGATCACTTTGAGCTGGAGCAGGTTAAAGGGACCGCCGTTCCCATTGAAGCCGATGCGGTTGGCCGGCACCGTGAGGCAGTACTCGAAAAAGGCGATGCCCCAGGAAAAAAGGATGATGAGAATGAGCGGCCAGCCGGTGGAAATTTTCATCTCCTGCAGCTTGAGATGGCCATACCAGGCGAACGTCATGAACACGTTCGAGAACACCAGCATGAGAATGGTCCAGAAACCTTGCATATTCCATTTGTAATTGGGCCGCAAAATTAATAACTTTGTGGGATAAAGTGAAATAAATCTTTAACAAATATGACGCTCATCAAATCCATTTCCGGTATTCGCGGAACCATTGGCGGCGCACCCGGCGACGCCCTCACCCCCATTGACGTTGTTAAATTCACGGCAGCTTATGCCGCCACCCTCCCCCAGCGCAAGGCCCAGCCCAACGGCGAACGCTACAAGATTGTGGTTGGTAAGGACGCCCGCATGAGCGGAGATATGGTAGAGCAGCTGGTCGTGGGTACCCTCATCGGCTGCGGCATCGACGTTGTCAAGTGCGGCTTCGCCAGCACCCCCACCACGGAGATGGCCGTCCTCTTCGCCAATGCCGACGGTGGCATCATCCTCACCGCCAGTCACAACCCCCGGCAGTGGAACGCCCTCAAGCTCCTGAACGACAAGGGTGAGTTCCTCACCGCCATCGAAGGACAGGCCGTGCTGGATCTGGCCGAGAAAGAGGACTTCAACTTCGCCGAGGTAGACAACCTGGGCAGCGTCGAGGAAGAAGACTTCACCGACAAGCACCTGGACGCCGTCCTGGCCCTGCCGGCCGTGGATGCCGAGGCCATCAAGGCCGCCCACTTTACCGTGGTGGTAGACGCCATCAACAGCGTCGGCGGCATCATCATGCCCCGCCTGCTCAAGCGCCTGGGTGTCAAATGCATCGAGCTCAACTGCAATCCTACCGGAGACTTCGCCCACAATCCCGAACCGCTCCCGGCCAACCTCGTAGACCTGTGCGAGACCGTGGTCAAGGAGAAGGCCGACCTGGGCGTGTCCGTAGACCCCGACGTAGACCGTCTGGCCTTTATCCAGGAGGACGGTAAGCCCTTCGTGGAAGAATATACCCTGGTGAGCGTGGCCGATTATCTGTGCGAGCTGGCCGAAAAGGAAGGCAAGCCCATCGCCACCGTCTCCAACCTCTCCAGCACCCGCGCCCTGCGCGACGTCACCGAGAAGCACGGCGGAACCTATTATGCATCGGCCGTAGGTGAGGTGAACGTGACCACCCTCATGCACAAGGTAGGCGCCCTCATCGGCGGAGAAGGCAACGGAGGCGTCATCTATCCCGCCATCCACGCCGGCCGCGACGCCATGGTCGGCGTTGCCCTGTTCCTGAGCAACCTGGCTCACAAGAAGATGAAGGTGAGCGAGCTCAAGAAGACCTATCCGCAGTACTTCATCGCCAAGAACAAGATCCAGCTCAGCGACAGCGCACTCATCGAGAAGATCCTTTCTGAACTCAAGAAGATCTACGCCAAGGAAAACATCAACGACATCGACGGTGTCAAGATCAACTTCGAGGCCAACAAGACCTGGGTGCACCTGCGCAAGTCCAACACCGAGCCCATCATCCGCATCTATTCCGAAGCCTCCACCATGGAAGCCGCCGAGGCCCTGGGTAACGAGGTCATCGAAGTTGCAAAGAAGATTATTGGCTAGTGTTCAGTTTTAGAACTACACCGTTAGAGGATCAGTTAGATAAGGCCTTGCTGTATGGTAAGGTGGGGTGTTTCTGTACCCAGAACTGTTGGGATACGGCGAAGGGAAGATGGATGTGGGATATTTTCCGGGAGCGGGGGAACCTGGTCACGGTCTTTAATCCCAGGGAAGCGGAGCTGACGCCTGGAACCAATCACATTGTCTGTGAGGCAGACCAGTTGCGGGAGTTGAGTGCCGTGGTGGTCGAGATTCAGGATGTGGGGGTGCGTTACTTCAATTATACCAAGGACGTGATGCAACTTATGGAGATGCTGGCGTTGTTGGGAGACGAAGCCCCTTCCTTATATATAGTAGACCATTTGAACCCTTCGGGGCGGGTGGTAGAGGGAACCATTCCAGCGGTAGCCGGAGAGATGTTCGTTCCCAAAGTTGCCCATCGGCATGGATTGACGCTGGGCGAGCTGGTGAACCTCTATGCGTCGGAGACGGGGGCCAAGTTCCCCATCCACGTGATATCGGCCATGGCGACGGATGCCAACCGGCAGCTCATGCCCTGGACCATCGCGCCGGCGTCCGACATCCCCGGACTGTTCAGTTCCTACCTGTACAGCGGCGGCGGTCTTTGGAACAACACCACGCTCACGCCCGGCATCGGCACTGCCCGGCCCTACGAGTACATCGGCGCGCCGTTCGTGAAGCCCCTGCATCCGGAGGAACTGCCCCAGGCGCACGGCGCCCTGCTTCGGCCCTGCTCCTTTACCCCGGCGGCAGGCCGCTATGCCGGCGAGCGCTGCTTCGGCTTCCAGATTATGCTGGTGCCCGGAGAGCCCTACCACAGCCTGCTGCATACCCTGCACCTGATGCGCTGGTTCCGCGAGCACTACTCGGCCTTCGAGTTCGAGCCCGCCTTCTGGACCAAGCTGGCCGACCCCGTGCTGGAGGCCTACCTCAAGGAAGAGATTGGCTTCGACGTGGTCCAGGAGCACATGAAGCTGGAAGAACAGAAGTGGATCCGCAAGGCCAAGCGCTATATCCTGTACGACGACGCGCCGTACAGGATGAAATAGTTTGCAATTCCAAAAAAATGTACTATCTTTGCGGTCCAAAATTGTTAACAATTATATTTTTTACGTAAAATGAAGAAAGGAATTCATCCCGAAACCTACCGTCTTGTAGCTTTCAAGGATATGTCCAATGACACCGTCTTCGTAACCCGCAGCTGCGCTCCCTCCAAGGAGACCATCACTGTGGAAGGCGTTGAATACCCGCTGGTGAAGCTGGAAATTTCCAACACTTCCCACCCGTTCTACACGGGCAAGGTGAAGCTGGTGGACACCGCCGGTCGTGTGGATATGTTCTATCAGAGATACAAGAGCCGCAAGAAATAATTTCTGCGACCCAAAGGTTCAAAACGGCAATCTCACAGGTGAGGTTGCCGTTTTTTGTATGCCCTGCTTTCAGGGGGCTACTAAAAATAATTGGAATCACCAAATTCTGGCAAGCCTTGCCAAAATATGGAAAGGCGGAACAATGGGCGTATCTTGCCAAAAACTTTTGAGTTATGACACAGATCAATCAGCATCATTCCCTTCAGGAAGCCCATGTTCGCATTACCTGCGACGGAAACGCCATTCACCTGGACGGTCTCCCCATGGGACCGGACACTTTCACCCTGCCGCCGTACTACCAGAGCGGCCTGTACGCCATCTTCCACCTTCTGGAAGCCAAGGTTCCCGCCATGCTGTGCATCAGCATCCTGGGCATCTGGAGGGAGACCCCGGAAACCAAGGACGCCCCGTTCTTCGCCTTCGACCTCTGGATCCAGAACGACCAACGGGAGGGTTTCTACCTGCCCATGGAATCGGCCGCTTCCCTCTTCTCCCGCAACGGCATTCCCTACTATCATCAACCCCAAATCTAAGAGCCATGAGACAAGACATTCCCCCGCATCTGATTCCCGTACCTGCCACTTTGGCAGTCAGGTTGGCCTTGGCAGACATTTTGTTGGAAAGCTGTCCGGTCATTATTATATATCATGGCAGAAAAGAAGAAAAAGAATGCAGCAGAGCAGCCCAAAGAGGCTCCCAACAAGCTGGAACAGATAGAAAAAGAACTGGAAGAGGCTCAAAAAAAGGTGGCCGACACAAAGGCCGACTACCTGCGCCTCATGGCAGAATTTGACACCTTCCGCCGCCGCACGGCCGAGGAAAAGCTGGCATTGGTAGGTTCGGCATCGGCCGATACCATCAAGGGCCTGCTTCCCATCCTGGACGACTGCGAGATTGCCCTGGACGCTTTGGAGAAGAGCGAGGACAGCCAGGCAGCCAAGGAAGGCACCCGCATGATCTTCGACAAACTGTCGGCCTACCTCAAGGGTAAGGGTCTGGAGCGCATCGAGGCCAAGGGCGCAGATTTCGACACCGAGCTGCACGAGGCCGTTACCACCTTCCCCGCCCCGTCCGAGGACCTCAAGGGCAAGGTAATCGACGTTGTGCAAACGGGTTACACCCTGGGTGGCAAGGTTCTGCGGTATGCTAAAGTAGTGGTAGGAGCATAAACTATGGCAAACAAGAGAGATTACTACGAAGTTCTGGGCGTGGCCAAGACCGCCTCGGCCGATGAAATCAAGAGCGCCTACCGCAAACTGGCCCTCAAGTGGCACCCGGACCGTTGGGTAAACGGGTCGGACGCCGAGAAAAAGACTGCCGAGGAAAACTTCAAGGAAGCGGCCGAAGCCTACTCTATCCTGAGCGACCCCGACAAGAGGGCCAAGTACGACAAGTTCGGTTTTGACGCCGAACAGATGGGCGGCGCGGGTGCCGGAGGCTTCGACTTCGGCGGTATGGATATCAACGACTTCCTGCGTAATATCTTCGGCGGCAGTTTCGGTTTTGACTTCGGCGGGTTTGGCGGCTTCGGCGGCCAGGCCGATGCCGGTTCCCGCGTGGTACGCGGCCGCGATATCCGCACCAGCGTTAAGCTCACGCTGGAAGAGATTGCCAACGGCTGCGAAAAGGAGATTTCCCTGGAACGCGCCCGTCCCTGCCCCGACTGCGGCGGCAAAGGCGCCAAGTCCGGTGCCGATATCAAAACCTGCCCCACCTGCGGTGGCCAGGGCCGCGTGCGTCAGCAAACCCGCGGACTCTTCGGCATGGGATATACTATTACCACCTGCCCCCAGTGCAACGGAGAAGGCAAGATCATCTCCAATCCCTGCAAGCGCTGCAACGGAACCGGTCTGGAGCGTAAGCGCGAACTGGTAAAGGTGCACATCCCAGCCGGCGTAGAAGACGGCATGCAAATCACCATCCGGGGAGAAGGCCATTCGGCCCCGCACGGCGGCGTGAACGGAGACCTCCTGGTGGTTATCAACGAGCTCCCGCACCCGCAGCTGCAAAGGGATGGCAACAACCTCTTCCACACCCGCATCATTTCCGTAATGGATGCCATGCTGGGCTGCGAGGTTTCGGTCCCCTGCCTGGATGGCAGCTATAAAGTAAAGGTAGAGCCCGGTACCCAGAGCGGCACTGTGGTCAAACTGCGCGGGAAGGGTCTTCCCAGCGTGCAGGGTTATGGACGCGGAACCGGAGACCTGTATGTAAAATTCCAGGTCTGGGTGCCCCACAAGCTGTCCAAGACAGAAAAAGAGACCCTGGAGCAGATGCGCTACAGCTCTTCCTTCCAGCCCGACCTTACCCGCGAAGACAAAGCCACCTTCGACAAAGTGAAAAATATTTTCTAAAAAATCTCCGAAAAGTTTTGGTATCTTGTAAAAAGATTGTATCTTTGCAATCCCAAAATTAACGCAACCTCTTGTCAGGAGCCAAACCGCAACGTTGCATAAAGGATTTAGAAAATTATGGATTTAATTAAAGTAGCAGAGCAGGCTTTCAATAATGAGAAAGCAGCTTCCTATCCCGAGTTCAAGGCCGGTGACACCGTCACCGTTACCTACAGAATCAAGGAAGGTGATAAAGAGAGACTCCAGAAGTTCCGCGGTGTCGTGATTCAGATCAGTGGTATGGATCCTTTCACAAAGACCTTCACGGTTCGCAAGATTGCCAGCGGCGTTGGCGTGGAAAGAATCTTCCCCTACCAGAGCCCGTTCATTGACAGCATTGAGGTTAACAAGTTCGGTAAAGTGCGTCGCGCACGTATCTTCTACCTCCGTGACCTCACCGGTAAGAAGGCCCGCATCCGCGAGAAAGTCTACGTAGAGAATAAGGAAGCCTAATTAAGGCAACCCAACTGGCTCCATAGCTCAATTGAATAGAGCATTTGACTACGGATCAAAAGGTTACAGGTTTGAGTCCTGTTGGAGTCACCAGAAAAGAAACGCAATTGATTGAATTCAGTCAGTTGCGTTTCTTCTTTTAAGGCGTTGCACCACCATTGCACCACGAAAATATTAGTATTTCCCCTATTTCAGCCTTTGCAGCACGCGGCCAGGACCGGATTTGCCAGAATCTGGTCTTCCCGAAATGCTCCAGCACTCGGCCAGGACCAAATTCCCGGGATTTTAGTCTTCCCGGAATGCTCCGGCGTTTTCGATTCCATCTGCAGTATTTCTGGAGGATGGGGTACCGGGAACGTTAGGATTTTTGGATTAAGGGAGCCGGTGCAAGGGCCTTCCACCGAGTGCGACCGCCAAAAATCCGTGTTCCCGGTACCCCTTCCTCCAGAAATACTAGCCTCTCGTTCCGCCAAAGCCCTGCTGCGTTTATCGTGCTTGATGCAGGGAGAGGATAAGCCGGACGAGTCGCATGAATATGCCGGGACAGCCGATTATGAGCCGTGGCGCTCGCTTTCGCGTAAACAGCTGATTATCGGCCAGTTATATTTTTCTCTTTAGGCCAATCAGCCTAAAGAGAATTTATTAAGACACTGATAATAAGCACATTATGCAGAAGCGAAGTGTGGGCGCACTGCGTTGCCGCTCTGGCAATTGTCTGCACGGCCGTTTCCTGCCAGAAGGAAGTACGTGGCGTTTATGGTTGCTCCGTGTCCGGTGAATCCTACACGGAACTGAGAGAACTGGCCGATGAAATGCACTCGGCCGTCAAGAATGCCGTCGGCACCGTTTCCGTGCGCAGCAGCGCCAACGATTCCCAGGCCTTGAACGCAGCTCAGGCCGTTGTGGATTCCAAGAGCACCAAACCCGAAGGAAAGATTATCCTGTACTTCGCTCCCAGCACGCAGATCGGTGAGCCCGACGCAGAGAAGATTATCTTAAGGACCTGGCAATTCTAAGCCGGCACTCTGAAAAAACCCCGCCTGAACCAACAGACGGGTTTTTTTTACAGGATAACCGTGGCGTCGCGGTCGGGGCCTACGGAAACGATCTTGATCCGGACTCCGGTTTCCTTCTCGATGAAGGCCATGTACTGTTTGAAGGCCTCGGGGAAGTCCTCGTAACGGCGCAGGCCGCTGAGCGGGGTTTTCCAGCCGGGGAATTCCTTGTAGATGGGCGTGACATTGGCACCGCCGTCGTAAGGGAAGTTCTCGATAACCTGGTCACCTTCCTTGTAAGCTACGGCCACCTTGATGGTGTCGAAGGTGTCCATGACGTCGGACTTCATCATGATGAGGTCGGTGACACCGTTCATCATCACGGCATATTTCAGGGCTACCATGTCCAGCCAGCCGGTGCGGCGGGGACGTCCGGTGGTGGCGCCGAATTCGTGGCCGATCTGGCGCAGGCGCTCGCCGTCTTCGTCGAAGAGCTCGGTGGGGAAAGGACCGCTGCCCACGCGGGTGCAGTAGGCCTTGAAGATGCCGTAGACCTTACCCACGCGGCAGGGAGCGATGCCCAGGCCGGTGCAAACGCCGGCGGTAAGGGTGTTGGAAGAGGTCACGAAGGGATAGGTGCCGAAGTCAATATCCAGCAGGGAGCCCTGGGCACCTTCGGCCAGGATGGGCGTGCCGGCGTCGAGGGCCTGGTTCACGTAAACTTCCGTATCCAGGAACGCGAAGCGCTTGAGTTCTTCCACAGCGGCCATCCACTGCTTCTCGTATTCGGTGATATCGTACTGGAAATCGTACTGGGACAGCAGGCCGAAGTGCTTGTTCTTGAGGGCGTTGTACTTCTCCAGGAAGTCCGGGGAAAGGACGTCTCCGAAGCGCAGGCCGTTGCGGCCGGTCTTGTCCATATAGGTGGGGCCGATGCCCTTGAGGGTAGAGCCGATCTTGGACTTTCCCTTGGCTGCCTCGCTGGCTGCATCCAGCATGCGGTGGGTGGGAAGGATCAGATGGGCGCGCTTGGAGATGACGATCTTTTTGCTCACATCGCCCACCATCTTCTCGATGGCGTGGATTTCTTCCATCAGGATAACGGGGTCTACCACCACGCCGTTACCGATTACGTTCACCGTACCCTCGCGGAAGATGCCGGACGGGACCGTGTGCAGGACGAAGCTGTCGCCGTCAAATACCAGCGAGTGGCCGGCATTGGGGCCGCCCTGGAAACGGGCTACCATTTTGTAAGCGGGTGTGAGTACGTCCACAACCTTACCTTTACCCTCGTCCCCCCATTGGAGGCCGAGCACCAGGTCAATTTTGTTCTGTTCCATAAATATGTGTTATTGTGTTTATTCTTGATACAGGTCTGTGGGATAGTTCCCGTCGAAGCAGGCGGTGCACAGCCGGGTGCGGTCCGAGGCCTTGTACAGGGCTTCCACGGAAAGGTATTCCAGGGAATCGGCGCCGATGAACTCCCGAATCTCCTCCAGGGTGCGTCCGTTGGCCAGGAGCTGCTCCTTGGTGCCGGTGTCGATGCCGTAGTAGCAGGGCCAGGCGTAGGGCGGGCTGGCGATGATGGAGAGGGCCCACCAGCCTTTGGTGGAGAAGCCGAAGGGAAGCGACTGGAGTCCCCCGGGAGTGCCTTCCTTCCGACATCCCGGGCACAAAAATTAGATTCCCACTCTGGAGAAAATCTCGTCTACGTTCTTGAAGTAGTAGTCCAGGGTGAAGCAGTTGTCCAGTTCTTCCCGGGTGAGCTTGCCCATGACGTCGGGCGAGGCTTCCAGCAGGGTCTTGTAGTCCTTGTGGTTGGTCCAGGCGTCCATGGCGATGGGCTGCACGGTGTCGTAGGCCTGCTCGCGGGAAAGTCCCTTGGAAATGAGGGCGTTCATCACGCGCTGGGCGAAGATGACTCCGCGGGTGCGGTAGATGTTGTCCAGCATGGTCTGGGGATAGACCACCAAGTTTTCCAGGATACCCTTGAAGCGGTTGAGCATATAGTCCAGAAGCTCGGTGGCATCCGGCAGGACGATGCGCTCGGTGCTGGAGTGGGAGATGTCACGCTCGTGCCACAGGGCCACGTTCTCGTAGGCGGTAACCATATAACCACGCATCACGCGCGCGCACCCGACGATGTTCTCGGAAGAGATGGGGTTGCGCTTGTGCGGCATGGCGCTGGAGCCTTTCTGACCCTTGCCGAAGGCTTCCTCTACCTCGCGCACCTCGGTGCGCTGGAGGTTGCGGACCTCGAAGGCCATCTGCTCCAGGGTGGCGGCAATGAGGGCCAGGGTTCCCACATAGTGGGCGTGGCGGTCCCGCTGCAGTACCTGCGTGGAGATATTGGCCGATGCAATGCCCAGTTTCTCGCACACATAGTCCTGGATGAAAGGCGGAATGTTGGCGAAGTTGCCCACGGCGCCGCTCATCTTGCCTGCTTCTACACCAGCGGCGGCATATTTAAAGCGCTCGATGTTGCGCTTCATTTCCTCGAACCACAGGGCCCACTTGAGGCCGAAGCAGGTGATATCGGCATGGATACCGTGCGTACGGCCGATGCAGGGCGTAGCCTTGAACTCCAGGGCGCGCTTGCGCAGCATCTCCTGGAACTCCTCCAGGTCCTTGAGCAGAATGGCGTTGGCCTGCTTGAGCAGATAACCGTTGGCAGTATCTACGACATCGGTGGAAGTGAGGCCGTAGTGCACCCACTTGCGCTCCTCTCCCAGACTTTCGCTCACGGCACGGGTGAAGGCCACGACGTCGTGACGGGTCTGCTGTTCAATCTCCTGGATGCGGGAGACCTCGAAGCGGGCATTGGCCCGGATCTTCTCCACGTCCTGGGCGGGAATCACACCCAGCTTGCTCCAGGCTTCGCAGGAAAGGGTTTCTACTTCCAGATAGGCGCCGAACTTGTTTTCCTCGGTCCAGACGTCCCGCATCACTTTCCTAGAGTAACGCTCGATCATGATTATTTGTTTTGAAGGAAGTTCAGGATATTCTTCTCGATGCGGGCGTTCACATCCTCGCATTCGGTGCGCTCGAAGGGCTTGTCGCTAAGCTTGTTGTAAAGCTCGATGTAGCGCTCGGTGATGCCGTTCACGACCTCGGGGGTCATCTCGGGCACCTTCTGGCCTTCCTTGCCCTGGAAGCCGCCGGCCATGAGCCATTCGCGGACAAACTCCTTGGACAGCTGCTTCTGGTGCTCGCCCTTAGCCAGGCGCTCCTCGTAACCTTCGGCATAGAAATAACGGGAAGAATCCGGCGTGTGAATCTCGTCCATCAGGATGATCTTGCCGTCTCTCTTACCGAACTCGTATTTGGTATCTACCAGGATGAGACCCTTCTTGGCCGCAATCTCGGTTCCTCTCTGGAACAGGGCCAGGGTGTATTTCTCCAGCTGCTCGTATTCCTCGGCGGGAACGATGCCCCGGGCGATGATTTCCTCACGGCTGATGTCTTCGTCGTGTCCCTCGGCCGCCTTGGTGGTGGGGGTGATGATGGGGTGCGGAAGCTTCTGGTTTTCCTTGAGGCCTTCCGGCAGCGTTACCCCGCAGAGGGTGCGGTTGCCGGCTTTGTACTCACGCCAGGCGTGGCCGGCCAGATAACCGCGGACCACCATTTCCACTTTATAAGGTTCGCAACGCAGGCCGATGGTGACCATGGGGTCTACGGCAGCCACTTTCCAGTTGGGGAGGATGTCCTGGGTAAGATCCAGGAACTGGGCGGCAATCTGGTTCAGAACCTGACCTTTGTAGGGGATGCCTTCGGGGAGAACCACATCGAAGGCCGAAATACGGTCGGTGGCCACCATAACCAGGTAGCCACTGTCAAGGGAGTAAACGTCGCGGACTTTTCCCGTGTACTTGGATTCCTGACCGGGAAGACTGAAATCGGTTTTTACAACGGCTTTCATGATATAGAGATTACGTGCAAAGTTACGCCCCAATTCTGGGTTGTGCAAGAATTTTATAAAAAAGTTTATTAACATCGAAATGTTGACAAAATTTAAGCGGGCGCTTCTTGTAAGATTCGCCGCTTAGTTGTACCTTTGTGCTTTGTTTTTTAGTAGTACCAAATCGGACCCTGCGATGAAAGTTTCAGTAATTATGGGAAGTGCCAGCGACTGGGATGTCATGTCCCCCTGCTGTGCCACCCTGGAGCAATTCGGCATCCCTTATGAGAAACGCGTACTCAGCGCCCACCGCAATCCCGGCCCCCTGGCCCAGTACGTAGCCTCCCTGCCGGGAAAAGGATGCGAGATTGTGATTGCCGGCGCCGGCGGGGCAGCCCACCTGCCCGGAGTCATCGCCGCCTACACCACCCTTCCGGTCATCGGAATCCCGGTGAAATCCAAGGCGCTTAACGGACTGGACTCCCTCCTCTCCATCGTCCAGATGCCCTCCGGCATTCCCGTAGCCACCATGGCCATTGACGGTGCCAAGAATGCAGCCCTCTACGCTGTATCTATCCTGGCCCTCAACGATAAAGACCTGGCACAGAAACTCCAGCAGTTCCGCCAGGAACAGAGCGACAAAGTACTCAATACAGTCATATAATATCATGCCCACCCTGCACACGCACACGGTGGGCATCCTTTTTTATTAGAATGGAACAAAAACCCAGGAGATTATTCGTAGAGAAGCGGGAAGGTTTCCGCGTGGAAGCCTCCAGCCTGCTCGGAGATTTCAACGAGAACCTGTCCCTTTCCCTTGGCGGCCTCAGGCTGGTAAACGTGTACGACCTCTTCGGCTTTACCGACAATCTGGTAGAGAAGTGCCGCTACACCGTTTTCGGAGAAACCGTTACCGACCTCGTAACCGACACTTTCCCGCTCACCGGAAAATATCTGGCCGTGGAATACCTGCCCGGCCAGTTTGACCAGCGCGCCTCATCGGCCGTAGACTGCGTCCACCTCATCGACCCCGAGGCCGATGTCCAGATCAAGAGCGCCCGCCTGCTGGTCTTTGACGACGCCATCAGCGATGAGGACCTGGAGCGCGTGGCCCGCTACTTCATCAACCCCGTCGAGAGCCGCCGCAAGGACCTGAGCGTCCTTTCGCTGGCCGATAAAGCCGACGTCAAGCCCCTGGAGGACCTGGCCGGCTTCACGGAGATGCAGGAAGCCCAGTTCGGTCCCTTCTGCCAGAGCCACGGCCTGGCCATGAACACCGACGACCTGCGGGAAGTCGTGAATTACTTCCGCAAGGAAGGCCGCAACCCCTCCGAGACCGAACTCCGCATCCTGGATACCTACTGGAGCGACCATTGCCGCCACACCACCTTCACCTCCCACCTGGAGGAAATCACGGTGGACGAGTCCTTCATCAAGACCGAACTGGAAGACTCCCTGGCCCTGTTCCACCAGATGAGGAAAGACCTGGGCCGAAGCGAAAAGCCCCTCTGCCTCATGGAACTGGCCACCATCGGCGCCCGCTGGCTGCGCAAGCAGGGCAAACTGGAAGACCTGGAGCAGAGCGAAGAGAACAACGCCTGCAGCATCTTCGTGAACGTGGACGTAGACGGCCAGATGGAGAAATGGCTGCTGCAGTTCAAGAACGAGACCCATAACCATCCTACAGAGATCGAGCCTTTCGGCGGTGCCGCCACCTGCCTGGGCGGTGCCATCCGCGACCCTCTCTCGGGCCGTGCCTATGTGTACCAGGCCATGCGCGTGACCGGTGCCGGCAACATCACCGCCAAGGTGGCCGATACCATCCCCGGCAAACTCCCCCAGCGCATGATTTCCCGCAAGGCCGCCGCCGGCTATTCCAGCTATGGCAACCAGATTGGCCTGGCCACCACGCACGTGCGCGAGATCTTTTCTGAAGGTTACACCGCCAAGCGCATGGAGATTGGCGCCGTGGTGGGTGCCGTGAAGGCATCGGCCGTCCGCCGCGAATCCCCCGCCCCCGGAGACGTCATCCTCCTGCTGGGCGGCCGCACCGGCCGTGACGGCATCGGAGGCGCTACCGGTTCCTCCAAGCAGCATACCGAATCCTCCCTGGAAACCTGCGGCAGCGAGGTGCAGAAGGGCAACGCTCCCGAGGAGCGCCAGATCCAGCGCCTGTTCCGCCGTCCGGAGGTTACCAGCCTCATCAAGAAATCCAACGACTTCGGCGCGGGCGGCGTAAGCGTCGCCATCGGTGAACTGGCTCCCGGCCTGGACATCTACCTGGACCGCGTCCCCGTGAAATACGCCGGCCTCAACCCCACCGAACTGGCCATCAGCGAGTCTCAGGAACGCATGGCCGTAGTAGTGGAAGCCGGCGATGCCGAAGCCTTCAAGGCCCTGTGCGCCGCCGATAATATAGAGGTAACGCACGTGGCCGATGTTACCGGCACCGGGCGCATGCGCATGTTCTTCCACGGGGAGAAGGTGTGCGACCTTTCCCGCGAGTTCATCGACAGCGCCGGCGCACCGCACTTCGCCAAGGCTGCCATCGGCCCGGTGGAAAACTGCAATCCCTTTGCACAGCAGCCGGAAGGCGCCACCCTGGAAGAGAAGATGCTCGCTACCATGGCCGCCCCCAACGTGGCTTCGCAGAAGGGTCTGGTAGAGATGTTCGACAGCACCATCGGCCGGTCTACCGTGCTCATGCCTTATGGCGGTGCCCGCCAGACCACCGAGACCCAGGTTTCCGTGCAGAAACTGCCCGTAGACAGCTATACCAACACCGCCAGCATCATGGCCTTCGGCTACAATCCCAGCCTGGCCCTTTGGAGCCCCTACCACAGCGCCGCTTACGCCGTGGTGGAAGCCTGCACCAAGGTAGCCTGCGCCGGAGCCGACTGGTCCGGCATGCGCTTCTCCTACCAGGAGTACTTCGAGCGCATGACCTCCGATCCCCACACCTGGGGCAAGCCGCTGGCCGCCCTGCTGGGAACCGTGAAGATGCAGGAGGCCCTGGGACTGCCCTCCATCGGCGGCAAGGACTCCATGAGCGGAACCTTCGAGCACATCCACGTGCCGCCCACCCTGGTGGCCTTCGGCATTACCACCGTGGACGCCCGCACCGTCATTTCCCCCGAATTCAAGAAGGTCGGCAATCAGATTTATCTGCTGAAACATACCCCGCTGGCCAACCATATGCCCAATACCGATCAGCTCAAGGCCAACTGGAGCTGGCTGCAGCAGCAGATCGAGGCCGGCAAGATTGTATCGGCCTGGTCGCTGTCCTACGGCGGCGTGGCCGAGGCCCTGGTGAAGATGTCCATGGGTAATGCCCTGGGCGTGAACGTGAACCTCCCCGAAGAGGAGCTCTTCTCCCTGGGCTACGGTTCCGTGGTCTTCGAGGCCACCGAGGCCCTGGAAGGCGCCCAGTTCCTGGGCGAAGTCCCCGCCAGCGGCATCTGCGTCAACGGCTGCACCATGAGCCTGGAGAAACTGGAGGCCGCCTACGAGGGCCGCTACTTCGGCATCTATCCTCCCCGCGTGAAGCCTGCCTTCGAGGAACCCGTTCCCGCCGTGAAGGACGAGGCCTTTAACAAAGCCAACCTCGTTTACCCGGGCGTTCCCGTAGAGCACCCGGTGGTTTGCCTCCCCGTATTCCCCGGCTCCAACTGCGACTACGACACCGCCAAGGCTTTCCGCAAGGCCGGCGCCGAAGTCCGTCCTTTCATCTTCCGCAACCAGACCCCCGAAGACGTCCTGTCCTCCATCGAAGGACTGGCCAGCCGCATTGACGAAAGCCACATCCTGGCCTTCTGCGGCGGCTTCTCCTCCGGCGACGAACCCGACGGCAGCGGCAAGTTCATTGCCAGCGTCATCTGCAGTGCCGCCGTAAGCGAGGCCATCGGCCGGCTGCAGCAGCGCGGAGGCCTCATCCTGGGCATCTGCAACGGCTTCCAGGCCCTGGTCAAGAGCGGCCTGCTTCCCTATGGAAAGGCCGGCAGCGTAACCACGCAGTCCCCCACCCTCTTCCGCAACGACATCAACCGCCATATCTCCCTCATCGCCCGCACCCAGGTGGCATCCACCAACTCCCCCTGGCTGTCCGGCATGCAGCTGGGAGAACTGCACAGCATTGCCTTCAGCCACGGCGAGGGCAAGTTCGTGGTGAACGAGAAACTGGCCAGGGAACTGTTTGCCAAGGGCCAGGTAGCCTTCCGCTATCTGGACAACCCCAACGGCTCCTACTACGACATCGAAGGCATCCTGAGCCCCGACGGACACATCCTGGGCAAGATGGGACACTCCGAACGCTACGAGGACCAGCTTTACAAGAATATCAGCGGCAACTGCCGCCAACCCCTGTTCGATAACGCCGTACATTATTTCAGAAAAGACCGATGAAAAAGGAACTCATCTTCGAAGGCAACGAAAAAAGAGTCTACGCCACCGAAAACCCGGACCAGGTCATCTTCCACTACACCGATGTGACCGTGGCCTACAACAACGTCAAGCGGGCCCGCCTGCTGCGTAAGGGCATCTTCAGCAACAAGATATCGGCCCTGCTTCTGGGTTATCTGAACAGCTGCGGCATCCCCACCCACTTTATTGAACTGCTGGACGAGCGCGAACAGCTGTGCCGCAAGATCGAGCACATCCAGCTGGAAGTGGTGGTGCACAACCGCATGTGCGGCACCCTGGCCTCCAAGCTGGGCGTAGAAGACGGCTATAAACCGGGCAACACCATCGTGGACCTGTGCTACAATAACGAGGAATTGGGAGACCCGCTGGTGAACAGCGACCAGGCAGTGGCCCTGGGCCTGGCTTCCTACGAGGACCTGGAGACCATGTTCTCCATGGCCAGGCGCGCCGGCAAACTGCTCACCGAACTGCTGCAGAAGGCCGGTATCGAACTGGTAGATGCCAAGATTGAATTCGGCCGCGCCTCCGACACCGGCGAAATCATCATCTCCGACGAGATCAGCCCCGACACCTGCCGCATGTGGGATCCCGAAACCGGCGAGCGTCTGGACAAAGACCGCTTCCGCCTGGACCTGGGAGACGTGATCCCGGCCTATGCCAAAGTACTTGAACGGTTAGAATCGATACAATAATGGGAGTCCTTGCAGTCTACGGCGTCCAGGACGCCGCCACTCACATCTATTACGGTTTGCACAACCTGCAGCACCGCGGCCAGGAAGGCGGCGGCATCGCCACCTTCGACGAGAACGGTAAGTACTGCCGCTATCGCGGCCTGGGGCTGCTGAGCGAGATTTTTACCAACGGGGAGCTGAACCACCTGCCCGGCACGCTGGGCATAGGCAGCGTCAAGTATGCCAACGCCTCCAAGGGCGGTCTGGACAACGTGGAGCCCCTGTTCTTCCATCACCGTAGCGGTGACTTCGCCGTAGCGGCCGACGGCAACGTGGTGAACTCCCGCCAGATTGCCGACTTCCTGGAGAAGCGCGGCACCATCTTCCAGACCGGAACCGACAGCGAACTCCTGGCCCACCTGGTGAAAAAGAACGCCAGCGAGGACCGTATCGTCAATATTGTCAAGGCCCTGAACATGATGGAAGGCGGTTTTGCCTTCGTAATCATGACCCCCAAGCGCATTTACGCCTGCCGGGACAAGCACGGCATCAAGCCGCTGTGCATCGGCACCCTGGGAGACGGCTTTGTGGTGAGCAGCGAATCCTGCGCCTTCGAAATCATGGGCGCCCAGTTCCTGCGAGACGTGAATCCCGGAGAGATCGTTTCCCTGGACCGCCACGGCATTCGCAGCACCCTGTATTCGCACTTCAGCCGCCACCAGATGTGCGCCATGGAATACATTTACTTCGCCCGTCCCGACAGCGACATCGACGGCTGTAACGTGCACGCCTACCGCAAGGAAGCCGGCCGCCGGCTGGCCCGGGAATGCCCCGCCGACGCCGACATCGTGGTAGGTGTACCCGAGAGCAGCCTGAGCGCCGCCATGGGTTATGCCGAAGAAAGCGGCCTCCCCTATGAGATGGGCCTCGTTAAACACAAATACGTGGGACGTACCTTCATCCAGCCCGTGCAGAGCATGCGCGAACTGGGCGTGAAGATGAAGCTCTCCCCCGTGCACAGCATTGTGAACGGCAAGCGCATCGTGCTGGTAGACGACTCCATCGTCCGCGGCACCACCTCGCTCAAGATTGTGAAGATGCTGCGGGAAGCCGGCGCCAGCGAAGTGCACGTGCGCATCGCCAGCCCCATGATGCGCTTCCCCTGCCACTACGGCGTGGACACCTCCACCCCCGAGGAACTGCTGTGCTCCCACCGCACCCTGGAAGAGGCCTGCGAGGTAATCGGGGCCGATACCCTGGGCTACCTGAGCCCGGAAAGCACCCGCGACTCCTGCTTCGGCTGTGCCGATCCCTGTCAGGCCTGCTTCACCGGCCAGTACCCCACCCTCCTGTATAATGACTTATCCGAAAGCGAAGACTAATATGGCAAAATCTTACGAACAGTCCGGCGTAAATCTGGAAGCCGGTTATGAAGTAGTACGGCGCATCAAACAGCATGTAGCCTCCACCGCCCGCACGGGCTCCATGGGCAACATCGGCTCCTTCGGGGGCATGTTCGACCTCTCGGCCCTGAACGTGAAAGAACCCGTTCTGGTGAGCGGCACCGACGGCGTGGGCACCAAGCTCAAGATAGCCTTCGCCATGGACAAGCACGACACCATCGGCATCGACGCCGTGGCCATGTGCGTGAACGACGTCCTGGCCCAGGGCGCCGAACCCCTCATCTTCCTGGACTACGTGGCCCTGGGACACAACATCCCCGCCAAGGTGGAAGCCATCGTGGCCGGTGTGGCCGAAGGTTGCCGCCAGGCCGGCTGCGCGCTGGTGGGCGGCGAGACCGCCGAGATGCCCGGCATGTACGAGGACGGCGAGTACGATATCGCCGGCTACACCACGGGCGTGGTGGAGAAGTCCAAGCTCATCGACGGTTCCAAGGTAAAGGCAGGTGACGTGCTGGTAGCCATCGCCTCCAGCGGCGTCCATTCCAACGGCTTCTCGCTGGTGCGCAAGATTGTGGCCGATGCCGGCCTGTCCTACCAGGACGCCATCCCGGAATTCGGCGGCCGCAAGTTGGGCGAGGTCCTGCTCACCCCCACCAAGATTTACGTGAAGCAGATGCTGGATGTGATTGCCCAATGCGACGTGCACGGCGTGGCCCACATCACCGGCGGCGGCTTCGACGAGAATATCCCCCGCGTACTGCAGCCCGGCCAGGGCCTGGAGATCCACGAGGGCACCTGGGAAATCCTGCCCGTCTTCCAGATGCTGGAGAAATGGGGCGGCGTGCCGCACCGCGAGATGTTCAACATCTTCAACATGGGCGTAGGCATGATCGCCGTCCTGGACGAGTCCGAGGCCGCCAAGGCCATCTCCATCCTGGAAGCCCACGGCGAGAAAGCCAGCGTTATCGGCAAGGTCACCGACCAGCCCGGCGTTAACATTGTCATGAAATAATATTTACTCTTTATAATTATGCGAGCGTTAGTTAGTGTATCAGACAAAAATGGTCTCGTGCCCTTCGTCAAGGGCCTGGTAGACCTGGGTTGGGAGATTATCGCCACGGGCGGTACCCAGAAACTGCTGGAATCCGAAGGTGTCAAGACCATCGGCATCAGCGAAGTGACCGGCTTTCCCGAGATTTGCGACGGCCGTGTGAAAACCCTGCACCCCAAGGTGCACGGCGGCATCCTGGCCCGCCGCGACGTCCCGGCCCACATGGAAACCCTCAAGGAGAACGGCATCCAGACCATCGAGCTGGTGTGCGTGAACCTCTATCCTTTCCGCCAGACGATTGCCAGGGAAGGCGTCACCCTGGAGGATGCCATCGAGAACATTGACATCGGCGGTCCTTCCATGGTGCGCAGCGCCGCCAAGAACTGGAAGGACGTGACCATCGTCTGCGACCCTGCCGACTACGACAAGGTGCTGGCCGAACTCAAGGAAAACGGCAAGACCAGCGACCAGACCCGTCTGCAGCTTTCGGCCAAGGCCTACACCCACACCGCCGAATACGACGCCTGCATCGCCACCTACATGCGCGCCCAGGCCGGCCTGAACGAGAAACTCTTCCTGGAGTACGACCTCAAGCAGGGCCTGCGCTACGGCGAGAACCCTCACCAGAGCGCCAAGTTCTACGCTTCCCTGGAGCCCGCCCCGTTCTCCCTGGCCTTCGCCACCCAGATCCAGGGCAAGGAACTCTCCTACAACAATATCCAGGACGCCAACGCCGCCCTGAACGTGCTGCGCGACTTCGAGGAGCCTTTCTGTGTAGCCCTCAAGCACATGAACCCCTGCGGCGCCGCCGTGGGCAAGACCATCGAGGAAGCCTGGCAGGCCGCCTATGAGGCCGACAAGGTTAGCATCTACGGTGGTATCGTGGGCGTGAACCGCACCCTCACCGCCGAGGTAGCCGCCGGCATGAAGCCCATCTTCCTGGAGATCGTGATCGCCCCCGACTTCACTCCCGAAGCCCTGGAGATCCTCTCCACCAAGAAGAACCTGCGCGTGATGAAGGTGGACATGACCCGCTCCAACGCCTCCGTACCCCAGTTCATCAGCGTGAACGGCGGTATGCTGGCCCAGCAGCTGGACACCCAGGTCGAGACCGTCTCCCCCGAGATGTGCGTCACCAAGGTAGAGCCCACCCAGAGCCAGCTGGCCGATGCCAACTTCGGCTGGAAGATTGTCAAGCACGTGAAGTCCAACGCCATCGCCGTGGTCCGTGACAACCACACCATCGGCATCGGCGCCGGTCAGACCAACCGCGTAGGATCGGCCCTCATCGCCCTGGAAGAGGCCAAGAACGCCGGCTTCACCGAAGGCCTGGTCCTGGCTTCCGACGGCTTCCTGCCCTTCGACGACACCGTGGCCCTGGCCGCCAACTATGGCGTAACCACCATCGTGCAGCCCGGCGGCAGCATCCGTGACGAAGACGCCATCAAGAAGGCCGACGAACTGGGCATCTGCATGCTCTTCACCGGCGTACGCCATTTTAAACATTAATAGATGAAAACTGTACTGGTCATAGGCAGCGGCGGCCGTGAGCACGCCATTGTGGACGCGCTCAGCCGTTCCCCGCAGGTCTCCAAGATTTACTGCGCCCCCGGCAATGCCGGCATCGGCCAGCAAGCCCAGAATGTTCCGCTGAAGGATACCGACGTCGAGGGTCTCAAGGCCTTCGCCCTGGAAAACCACGTGGACCTTACCGTCGTGGGCCCCGAAGCCGCCCTGGCGGTGGGCATCGTCGATGCCTTCCGCGCCGCCGGACTCAAGATCTTCGGCCACACCCAGGCTGCTACCGCCATCGAGAGTTCCAAGGAATTCGCCAAGAAACTCATGGCGAAGTACGACATTCCCACGGCTGCCTACCGCGGATTCTCGGACTACGACGAGGCCCTGGCCTACGTGTCGGCCCGTCCCTTCCCCGCCGTCCTCAAGTACGACGGCCTGGCCGCCGGTAAAGGCGTAGTCATTGCCCAGGACCTGGAAGAGGCCAAGGCCGCCCTGGCCGACATGCTGCTGGACCATAGCTTCGGAGCAGGCCGCGTGGTGGTGGAAGACTTCCTCACCGGCCCGGAATTCTCCTTCCTCTGCTTCGTGGACGGTTCCCGGGTATATCCCATGCCGCTTTCGCAGGACCACAAGCGCGCCTTCGACGGCGACAAGGGGCCCAACACCGGCGGTATGGGCGCCTACACCGGCCTTCCGTTCATTACCGAGGAAGACCGCCAGTTCGCCTATGAGCAGATCCTGTGCAAGACGGCCCAGGCCATGGTGGCCGAAGGTCTCCCGCTGTCCGGCGTGCTGTACGGCGGCCTGATGAAGACCCCGCAGGGCATCAAGGTCATCGAGTTCAACGCCCGCTTCGGAGACCCCGAGACCGAGGTCGTGCTGCCGCTGCTGCAAAGCGACATCTACGACATCTTCGAGGGTGTAGCCACCGGCCGTGAGGTTCAGGAACCTGTCTGGGCCGATGGTGTAACGCTGGGCGTGGTCCTGGCCTCCAAGGGCTATCCGGGCCACTACCAGAAAGGAGTTGCCATTAACGGCATGCACCGCGTGGGTACCCAGGTGTACCACATGGGTACCGCCCTCAAGGACGGTCAGCTGGTGACCAACGGCGGACGCGTGCTCATGGTTATCGCAGCCGCCGAAGACCTGGCCGAAGCCCGCCGCAAAGTATACGAAGAGATTGTCAAGATTGACTGCGACAACCTCTTCTACCGAAACGACATCGCACACATAGCATTTGAATAATTTATGGGAAACATCATTGACGGAAAAGCACTTAGCCTGGTCGTAAAGGACGAGGTAAAGGCCGAGGTGCCGGTGCTGGAAGCCAAATACGGGCGCAAGCCCTGCCTGGTGGTCATCATTGTGGGTGAGAACCCGGCCAGCCAGGTTTACGTTCGCAACAAGGTGAAGGCCGCCGCCTACACAGGCATGGAATCACAGCTGGTAGAACTGCCGGCCGAGATTTCCGAGGAAGCCCTGCTGGCCAAGATCGTAGAACTGAACAACGACCCTAAAGTGGACGGCATCCTGGTGCAGCTTCCCCTGCCCAAGCATATCAATGAGGAAAAGGTCATCGATACCATCTCCCGTGAGAAAGACGTGGACGGTTTCCACCCGGGCAACGTGGCCGGTCTGTGGCTGGGCAAGGACTGCATCGTCCCCTGCACTCCCGCCGGCATCATGCGTCTGATTGACAGCGTGGGCGTGGAACTCAAGGGCAAGCAGGCAGTCGTGGTGGGCCGCTCCAACATTGTGGGCAAGCCCGTGGCCAAACTGCTGCTGGACCGTCACGCCACCGTGACCATCGCCCATTCCAGAACCGCCGACCTGGGCGCTGTCTGCCGCACGGCCGACATCCTGGTGCTGGCCGTGGGTAAGGCAAAACTCATTACCGGAGACATGATCAAACCCGGTGCCGTGGTCATCGACGTGGGAATGAACCGTGACGAGGAAGGCAAGCTGTGCGGCGACGTAGACTTCGCATCGGCCCAGCCCGTTGCCTCCTGGATTACTCCCGTTCCGGGCGGCGTGGGCCCCATGACCATTGCCATGCTCATGAAGAACACCATCGCCTGTTTCCTCTCCCGGGAGGGGAAATAAAACGGATTACAAGACAAGAGGTTCGGCAATCTCGCGGCCGCGGCAGAAACGGTGCACGATCTGGCGGTCATCGCCCAGGTAGATGTAACGCTCCAGGCGGTGAACCAGCGAATACTCATCAGGATACAGCACGTCGTCGTCGATGACCAGGGCGTCGAACTCGTAGCCGGGCTCGAAGCTGCCCACCTTGCCGAAGAAACTGCCGGCCGACTTGGTGGCGACCCAGAAAATCTCGGGCAGGGTGAGGAAGGCCTTGTTGTGATTCTGCTGATACTGCATCTTGCTCACCTGGATGGCATAGACCAGCATGCGGAACATGTTCAGGTCGTGACCGCCGCTGATGTCGCTGCCCAGGCCCACGCGCAGGCCTTCGTCCAGGAAGGTGCGAACGGGAGCCATGCCTGAGGCGATGTTGAAGTTGGAGGTGGGACAGTGCGCCACCATGACGCCGTTGCGCTTCATCAGCTCCAGTTCGTTGCCCTGCGTCCACACGCAGTGGGCCATGATGGTGGGCGTCTGGCCGAAGAGGCCATATTGGTTGTAGGCATCTCCGTAACTCTCGCTATTGGGTTCCAGTTCGGCCACCCAGGCAATCTCCGAGGTGTTTTCCGACAGATGCGACTGCACAGGCAGGTGGTATTTGGCCGCCAGTTCGCCGCAGGCCTTCAGCAGGTCCGGCGTGCAGGACGGGACAAAGCGGGGGGTGATGATGGGCCGTACAAGGGCGTCGGGCTGGTTAAACTCGGCAATGAGCTGTTCGTTGCCCGCTACCGCAGCCTCCACGTCCTCGCTCAGGGCAGGAGGGCAGTTGCGGTTCATGGCCACCTTGCCCACCAGGGCGCCCATCCCGGTCTCCTGATACAGCTTCATCAGCGTGCGGGTGCTCTGGGTATGGACGGTGCCGAAGACCACGCTGCGCATGGTACCGAACAGCCACTGCGTGTGCAGGAAGCGGCGGTACATACGCTCGGCATAGGCTACATCGGCATACTTCGATTCCTCGGGGAAGGTGTAGTTCTGCAGCCAGGGCAGCAGTTCCAAATCCATGGCAACTCCCTGATTATGAACCTGCGGGGCATGAACGTGCATATCGTTCATGGCCGGGATTAACAGCTTGTTGCCAAAATCTACCAGCGTGGCATCGGGGCAGTTCAAGGCCGCCAAGTCCTGGGAAACACCCAGCACCTTGCCGTTTTCCACTGCAATATAACCGTTCTCATATACTTCGAAACGGTCCTTCTCTTTGGTAAAAAGAATGTGCGCCTTGTAGACGGTCTTCATGCTTCTAATTATTCGCTTTTCTTCATTTTACCGAAGAGACGGAATCCAAAGTAGATGCTGATCAGGAAGCCGTGTGTCGTCACGGTATCCTGGTGATTCTCTCGAATTTCTGGATACCCAGCAGGGCCAGCAGGTAGGATGCACCCAGGACGATGATACCCGCGCTGATGAGGATGGAGAGCGTATGGGCAGCGACCAGAGGATTTCTCAGGCCCATGCAACCCAGGATAGCTGCAGCAATGCCGAAGAGCAGGAGAGCCCACCAGCCACCGAAGCCGACCTTCTTGTAATCGAAGCTCTGGACAGCGATAGTGATGCCTTCGATGACCACCCATACTGCGAAGATAATGGGCAGGGAGGAGGTTACGAAGAACTTGTGGCCCAGAAGGACGAAGCCCAGGACGATGAGCAGGATGGCCGACAGCATGCGGGTGCCGCTGTTGGGCAGGAAGGCCTGCGTACGGATGGTGAACACCAGCTTGGCGATACCCGTGAGGAGGGTGCCGGCGCCGATGACCCAAGCCAGGGACAGAAGGGTTGCAACGGGGTTCTTGAGGCACATAATGCCCAGGGCGATCAGCAGGATACCTGCGATGGCCAACCAGATTTTAGTACTTGCTTTCATTGTTTCTTATTGGATTAGGTCGTGTTATTAGCACAAATTTAATAAAAGAAATCTAAACTGCCAACTCCCGGGCCTTGAGACTGCGGCAGGCCTTATCCCTTATATTTCTTTCCGGAATAACGCAGATTATCCCGGAAAATGCGTATATTTGCTACGATATACCAATAACGCTGAAACAACATCCAAGACATGAATACGAAAAAACCCTTTGTTATCACCATTAGCCGCGAGGTTGGCTCGGGCGGCCATACCATCGGCAAAATCCTGGCTCAGGAACTGGGCGTCAGATACTGCGACAAACTCCTGGTAGAATCCCTGGAGAAACAGTTCGGCCTCACCAAAAGCGGCATTGAGAAACTCAAGGGCCAGAAGAAAAACTGGCTGGCCGATTTCCTGAACAAGGTGGCACCCCTCCCGTCGGCCCAGGCCCTTGGTCTGGATCCCAAGTACACCCAGGAATTCAAGGTAAATGTTACCACCGACGACATTTATAAGGCCGAGGTAGAGATCCTGACGGAATTCGCCAACATGGGCTCCTGCGTCATCGCCGGCCGTTCGGGTTTCTTCGTACTCAAGGATTATCCCAACATCCTGAACGTATTCATCACCGCTTCCATGGAATACCGCATCCAGCGTGTCATGAAAAAGCAGAACCTGAATGAGGAAAGCGCCCTGGCTGTGATCAATGGCATCGACGAAGCCCGTGAGAACTACACCAAGCGCTATGCCGGCGTCAGCCGCTACGATACCCGCAACTATCACCTGGCCTTATCCGCCGACAACCACACCGAGGAAGAAATAGCCAAACTCATCCTGGACTACATCCGATGAGCGGCAAAGGCAAAAGCTTCCTGATTAGATACGGGGTGTCAACCCTGGGACTGGTGGTGGTGGCACTGGGCGTGGGCCTGTCCATCAAATCCAACCTGGGCATCGCTCCGCTCTCCTGCATCCCCACGGTCCTTTCCCTTCACTATCCGCACATCTCCATTGGCACCTTTACCTGGATCTTCAATGCCATGTTCATCGTGCTGCAGGCTTGTATCCTCCGGAAGGATTTCAAGTGGACCCACATGATGCAGGTGCTGCCCATCCTCATTTTCGGCTATCTGATAGACGGCGCCGTGTGGCTGTTCGACGCCATCGATGCCCCGGCTACCAACTACGTTGTCCAATTGCTGCTGTGCCTGGCGGCCGTCCTGCTCACCGCCGTGGGCATCCGGCTGGAGGTTGTGGGCCAGGGCTGGATCCTGCCCGCCGACAACACCCTGAACATCATCTGCACCATCAGGCAAAAGGCCTTCTCCGTAGTCAAAGTCCTCATGGACGTGACGCTGGTTGCCGCCACCGTGCTGATGTCCCTGGTATTCTTCGGCATGTTCACCGGCAACGGGCACACCATGGTGGTGCGCGAAGGGACCCTGATCCAGGCCATTCTCACGGGCCTTTGCATGCATGTGACAGACCCGCTCATCAACAAATGGCTGAAACCCCTTGTAGACAAACATATCTAAAACTTATATGAAAAAACTCACTACCCTCTTCGCAGGCATCCTGCTCTCCTGTGTTTTCCTCCAGGCCCAGCAGTACGACGTACTGGAACAGGTCAAGGCCGACGTGCGCAAATCCTACGGCATGGAAGGCCCGCACCGGCTGGACGAATTCGGCACCATGAGCAGGGCTCCCGCCGGTTACAAGCCCTTCTACATCAGTCATTACGGCCGCCACGGCTCCCGTTACGCCTGGAATTCCGAAACCTATACCCTCATCCGGGACGTATTCCGCAAGGCCGAAAAGAAGAATGTCCTTACGCCTTACGGTAAAGAGTTTGCGAAGAAGTACGAAGGCTTCTACGAAGAACCCTATATCAATGCCGGAGACCTGGTGCCCATGGGCTACGACCAGCACCTGGCTATTGGCACCTTTGTGGGCCAGCAGTTCCCGCAGGTGTTCAAGGGACGCAAGAAAGTGGACGCCCTGTCCTCCACGGGCCAGCGCTGCATCGTGAGCATGGGCGGCTTCGTCACGGGCCTCATGAGCAGCAATCCCAAACTGCAGGTCCGGATGCATTCGGACCACGTGGGGATGAGCATCATTGCCCCGCCCAGCGCCCCCAGAGCCCTCCGTCGCACCTTCAAGGGCCAGAAGGACACTCCCGCCATGGAAACTCCCGAGGAGTTCACCAAGCGCACCACCGACTACGTGGCCGTCCTGAATAAGCTCTTCACCGACACCAGTTTCCTGGAAGAGTTCGAAGACGGCGCTATCGGATTCCTGGACCAGCTCATGGAACTGATGAACGGCTATCACAACTATGAATCCCGTCCGCTGTTCGACGACCTGCTCACCATGGACCAGCGCCTCAAATTCTGGGAAGCCGCCAGCTACTATTCCTTCTACACCGACATCACGGCCCGTTATGGCGTGATTCCCCTGCTGGAAGATATCGTCGCCAAGGCCGATGCCTCCCTGAACGACACCAACCGCGCCGCGCACCTGCGCTTCGGCCACGACTACATCCTGGAAGGCCTGCTCACCCTCCTGAACGTAAACAACATGGGCACCATCCCTTCCAATCCCGACGAAGCCAAATACTGGTTCCAGAACTACAATATTCCCATGGCCGGCACCCTGCTATTCGTTTTCTACAAGAACAAGGGCAACGACATCCTCTTCAAAGTCGTGCTCAACGAGAACGAAGCTACCCTTCCCGGCCTCAACCCTGTTCAGGGCGTCTATTATCGCTGGGCCGATTTCAAGGCCCTGGCAGAGCAAATCATGAAAGAGCATCCCGAGGTTAAATAATGAAGCAGATCATTGAATGCGTCCCCAATTACAGCGAGGGACGCGACAAGAAAGTTATTGACGCCATTGTGGCAGCCATCAAAGCCGTAGAAGGCGTCAAGGTGTTGGATGTAGATCCCGGAGAAGCCACCAACCGTACCGTAGTCACTTTTGTAGGAGAGCCCCAGCCCGTGTGCGAAGCCGCCTTCCGCGGCGCCGCCAAGGCACAGGAGCTCATAGACATGCGCCTGCACCACGGAGCCCATCCCCGCAGTGGCGCCACCGATGTCCTGCCCCTGATTCCCGTCGCCGGCATCACGCTGGAGGAATGCGCCGTGCTGGCACGCGGCCTGGCCGAAAAAATGTGGAAAGAGCTGGGCATCCCCTGCTACTGCTACGAGGCTGCCGCTTTCAAGCCGGAGCGCAAGAACCTGGCTGTTTGCCGGGAGGGCGAATACGAAGCCCTGCCCGAGAAAATGGCCGACCCCGCCCGCAAGCCCGATTTCGGCGGCGCGTGGGACGACGTAGCCGCCAAGGCCGGTGCCACCAATGTGGGCGCCCGCAACTTCCTGGTGGCCGTCAACTACAACCTGAACACCACCAGCACCCGCCGCGCCATGGCCGTAGCCTTCGACGTGCGCGAAAAAGGCCGCAAGAACCCGAACGGGGAAGGCTGGATTCCCGGCACCCTCAAGGGAACCAAGGCCATCGGCTGGTTCATTGACGAATACGGCATCGCCCAGGTGTCCATGAATATCACCGACATTGACGCAACGCCCCTGCACGTGGCCTTCGACGAGGTTTGCCGATGCGCCGCCGCCCGCGGCCTGCGCGTGACCGGTGCCGAGATTGTGGGCCTGGTGCCCAAGCGCGTGCTCATCGAGGCAGGTAAATACTACCTGACCAAGCAACAGCGTTCCCTGGGTATCAGCGAAGAGGAAATCGTGAAGATTGCCGTCAAATCCATGTCGCTGGACGACCTCAAACCCTTCAATCCCAAAGAGAAGGTCATCGAATACCTCATGGAAGACGCCCCGAAGGGCCTGGCCCAGATGACGGTGGAAGGCTTCACCCGCGAAACCGCCAGCGAAAGCGCCGCCCCCGGCGGTGGTTCGGTCAGCGCCTGCATGGGTGCCTTCGCCGCCGCCCTGGCCACCATGGTCGCCAATCTGAGCGCCCACAAGCGCGGCTGGGACGCCCGCTGGAAAGAGTTCTCCGATGTAGCCGAAGAAGGCCAGAAGCTGGTAGACGAACTACTGGCCCTCATCGATGAGGACACCGCCGCCTTCAACCGCATCATGGACTGCTTCTCCATGCCCAAGGGCACGGACGAAGAGAAGGCCGCCCGCGCCGCTGCGCTGGAAGCCGCCACACTCTACGCCGCCCAGGTGCCCCTGCGCACCATGGAGGCGTCCCTGAAGGCCCTGCCCCTGGCGTTGCAGATGGCGCAGAACGGCAATCCCGCATCGGCCTCCGACGCCGGCGTAGCCGCCCTGGCCGCCGTAGCCGGTATCCAGGGAGCCCGCCTGAACGTACGCATCAACGCCGCAGGCCTTAAAGACAAGACATCGGCCACACCCCTGCTGGAGCGCGCCGATGCCATCGTGGCCGAAGCCCTAGCCCTGCAGGCCGATACGCTTTCCGCCGTGGAATCCCACATTGGGGCGTGATGCAGAAACTACTGAAGCCCAATCATATACGCATTTTCTCCCCGTCATTTTTTCGGGGGAGAAATTTCACAAAACACTAATAACCAATGAGTTACACATCACGGGATTTTGAGAAAGAAATTCTCGAAGGCATTCCGGCAAAGCTTCCGGAAGCCAAGCCCTACGATACGGAGATTAACCACGCGCCCAAGCGCAAGGATATCCTGACGCCGCAAGAGAAGGTGCTGGCACTGAAAAACGCCCTGCGGTACTTCCCCGAAAGCCTGCACGCACAGCTGGCCCCCGAATTTGCCGCCGAACTCAAGGAGTATGGCCGCATCTACATGTACCGTTATCGTCCTTCCTATAAGATCTATGCGCGCCCGATAGACGAGTATCCCGCCAAGTCCCGCCAGGCTGCGGCCATCATGGCCATGATCCAGAACAACCTGGACGAGCGTGTAGCCCAGCATCCGCACGAGCTCATCATCTACGGCGGCAACGGCGCCATCTTCCAGAACTGGGCCCAGTACCGTCTGGTGATGCAATACCTGGCCACCATGACCGACGAACAGACGCTGGTCATGTACTCCGGCCATCCGCTGGGTTTGTTCCCCAGCCACAAGGACGCCCCGCGCGTGATCGTGACCAACGGCATGGTCATCCCCAACTACTCCAAACCCGACGACTGGGAGCGTTTCAACGCCCTGGGCGTCTCGCAATACGGTCAGATGACCGCCGGTTCCTACATGTACATCGGCCCCCAGGGCATCGTCCACGGCACCACCATCACCGTGATGAACGCCGCCCGCAAGCAGGGTGGCAGCCCGGCCGGGAAACTCTTCGTGACCGCCGGTCTGGGCGGCATGTCCGGTGCCCAGCCCAAGGCCGGCAACATTGCCGGCGTGGTTAGCGTAACGGCCGAGATTAACCCCAAGGCCGCCGAAAAGCGTCACCAGCAGGGCTGGGTGGACGAACTCCACGACAACCTGGACGAACTCATTCCCCGTATCCAAAAGGCCGTGGACAACAAGGAAGTGGTCTCGCTGGCCTATGTGGGCAACGTTGTAGACCTGTGGGAGCGCCTGGCTGACGAAAACGTGAAGGTGGACCTGGGCAGCGACCAGACTTCCCTGCACAATCCCTGGGCCGGCGGGTACTATCCCGTGGGCTACAGCCTGGAAGAATCCAAGAAGATGATGGCCGAAGACCCCGCCCGCTTCAAAGAGGCTGTGCAGGCCTCCCTGCGCAGGCATGTAGCCGCCGTCAACCGCCTGGCTGCCAAAGGCATGTACTTCTTCGACTACGGCAACGCCTTCCTCCTGGAAAGCTCCCGCGCCGGCGCCGATGTCCTCAAGGCCGACGGCAGCTTCCGCTACCCGTCCTACGTGCAGGATATCATGGGCCCGCTGTACTTCGACTACGGCTTCGGCCCCTTCCGCTGGGTTTGCATGAGCGAAAAGCCCGAGGAGCTGGCCAAGTCCGACGAGATTGCCGTGAAGGTGCTGTCCGACATCGCCGCCCACTCCCCCGAGGAAATCGCCGGGCAGATGCGCGACAATATCCACTGGATTAAGGAAGCAGGCCGAAACCACCTGGTGGTGGGCTCGCAGGCCCGCATCCTCTATGCCGACTGCGAAGGCCGCACCCAGATTGCCCTGGCCTTCAACGAGGCCATCCGCAAAGGGGAAATATCGGCCCCCATCGTGCTGGGCCGCGACCATCACGACGTTTCCGGAACAGATTCTCCCTTCCGCGAAACCTCCAATATCTACGACGGCAGCCGCTTCACGGCCGACATGGCCGTCCAGAACGTCATCGGCGACGGCTTCCGCGGCGCTACCTGGGTATCCATCCACAACGGCGGCGGCGTGGGCTGGGGCGAAGTCATCAACGGAGGCTTCGGCATGGTCATCGACGGCTCCGAGGACAGCGCCCGCCACATCAAGGAAATGCTGTTCTGGGACGTAAACAACGGCATCGCCCGCCGCAACTGGGCCCGCAACGAAGCCGCCCGCTTTGCCATCGAGCGCGAAATGGCCCGCACCCCCGGACTCAAAGTCACCCTTCCCAGCGAGGCCGATGAAGAATTGGTAAAAAACAGTATAAAATAAAAGATCCTTCGCTACGCTCAGGATGACAGAGGTTTTTGTCATTCTGAGCGAGCGGATGACAGAGGTTTTTGTCATTCTGAGCGAGCGAAGCGAGTCGAAGAATCTATCTATGCATAGCATTTCAAGTGAACATCTCTCCCTGGAGAGAGTAAAAGAAATTCTGGACAAACACGAGAAACTGGTCCTTTCTCCCGAGGCTACAGCAGCTATCGTCAAATGCCGCGAATACCTGGACCGCAAAATGGAAGACATCGGGCGGCCGGTCTACGGTGTCACTACCGGTTTCGGCTCCTTATATAATGTAACGATTCCCAAGGAAGACCTGAGCCAGTTGCAGCACAACCTGATGATGTCGCACGCCTGCGGTACCGGAGAGACCGTGCGGCCCAAGATCGTGAAGCTGATGCTGCTCCTCAAGGTGCAGAACCTCTCCTACGGCCATTCCGGCGCCCAGCTGGCCACCGTCCAGCGTCTGGTTGACATGTTCAACGAAGACGTACTGCCGGTGGTTTATCAGCAGGGATCGCTGGGTGCCTCCGGAGACCTGGCCCCGCTGGCCCACCTGTGCCTGCCGCTCATCGGCATGGGCGAAGTCCTGTACAAAGGAAAGGTGCGCCCTTCGGCCGAAGTCTGGAAGGAACTGGGCTGGGAGCCCATCAAGCTGCAGTCCAAGGAAGGCCTGGCCCTCCTGAACGGTACGCAGTTCATGAGCGCGCACGCCATCTGGAGCATCCTCAAGAGCATGCGCCTGAGCGCCTGGGCCGATATCATCGGCGCCATGTCCCTGGACGCCTACGACGGCCGCATCGAGCCGTTCCTGCCCCTGACACACCTGCTTCGGCCCCACACCGGCCAAATCGTCACCGGCAAGAAGTTCATGGAAATCCTGGAAGGCAGCGAACTCATCAATCGGCCCAAAGTACACGTGCAGGATCCGTACAGCTTCCGCTGCATCCCGCAGGTGCACGGCGCGGTCAAGGACAATATCATGTATGTGAAGTCGGTGATTGAGAACGAGATTAACTCGGCCACCGACAACCCCAATATCTTCCCCGACGAAGACATGGTCATCAGCGCCGGCAACTTCCACGGAGAGCCCATCGCCATTCCCATGGACTCCCTGGCCATTGCCATGAGCGAACTGGCCAGCATTTCCGAGCGCCGTACTTTCCAGCTCATCGACGGTCTGCGCGGCCTGCCCAAATACCTGGTGGCTGCGCCCGGCCTCAACAGCGGTTTCATGATTCCGCAGTACACGGCCGCTTCCATCGTCTCCCAGAACAAGGGCCTTTGCTGGCCGGCTTCCTGCGACTCCATCCCTTCGTCGCAGGGGCAGGAAGACCACGTTTCCATGGGTTCCAATTCGGCCACCAAGCTGGTACGCGTGGTGAACAACGTAGAGACCGTACTGGCCATCGAGCTGTTCAACGCCGCCCAGGCCCTGGAATTCCGCCGCCCGCTCAAGAGTTCCCCCAAGCTGGAGCAGATCTTTGCCGACTACCGCAAGGAAGTTCCCTTCGTAGACACCGACACTTACATGCATCCGCTCATCGAGAAGTCCATCCAGTTCATCAAGAATGAATCTTATCTATAATATCGGTCTGTTAGCCGGCATCCAGCCCGAGGGCGTCCTGCGCGTGGAAGGCACGGAGCAGGGCCGCACGGGCATGCTGGAGAACGCCTGGCTGGCCATTGAGGATGGCCGGATCGCCGACTTCGGCACGGGGACCTGTCATTCTGAGCGAAGCGAAGAATCTATCGACGCCGCCGGCGGCATGGTCATCCCCGGATTCTGCGACAGCCACACGCACGTGGTGTACGCCGGATCCCGCGACGGGGAGTTCCTGGACAAGATCAACGGCCTGTCCTACGAGGAAATCGCAGCCCGTGGCGGCGGCATCCTCAATTCGGCCGACCTGCTGCAGGCTACCCCCGAGGACGATCTGTACCGCCAGTCCATGACGCGCGTGCAGGAGATGTTGGACAAGGGCACCGTAGCCCTGGAAATCAAGAGCGGTTACGGTCTGTGCCCCGAGGCCGAAATGAAGATGCTGCGGGTAATCCGCCGCATCAAGGAAACGGTTCCCGCCACGGTCAAGAGCACCTTCCTGGGTGCCCATGCCGTGGGACGGGGTTACTCGCACGAGGATTACGTGCAGGCGGTGATTGACATGATCCCGCAAGCCGCCGAATATGCCGACTTCGTGGATGTGTTCTGCGACGAAGGCTTCTTCACGGTGGAAGACACCGACCGCATCCTCACGGCGGCGCAGCACCTGCTCACGCCCAAGATCCACGCCAACGAGCTGGCGGTGAGCGGCGGCGTACAGGTGGGCGTGAAGCACCAGGCCTTGTCCGTAGACCACCTGGAGCGCACCACCGAAGCCGAGATCGAGGCCCTGCGCGGCACCTGGACCATGCCCACGATGCTGCCGGGCTCGTCCTTCTTCCTCGGTCTCCCCTACGGCCGTGCACGCGAGTTCGTGAAGGCCGGCCTGGGCGTGGCCCTGGCCTCGGACTACAACCCCGGATCCTCGCCCTGCGGAGACATGCGCTTCGTCATGGCCCAGGGCTGCATCAAGATGCGCCTCACTCCCGTCGAGGCCTTCAACGCCGTTACCCTGAACAGCGCCTATGCCATGGGCGTTTCTTCCGAGTACGGATCCATCACCCGTGGCAAGAAAGCCGCCCTCATCCTTACGCAGCCCGGCTGGGATCTTACCAAGCTGGCCTACCAGTACCAGACCCCGTTTATCCGCCAGGTTTTGTTCTAAATTAATTGTAAATTGCTGTTTTTACACTATTTTTGTAGCCTTTAAAAGGACTTAACAGCTACTTTATGAAGAACAAAACTATTCTGGCAGCCCTCAGCTGCATGATGCTTGCCGTAATGGCTTGTGACAAAAGGGACTCTCCGGTCCAAGACTCCATCCAAGTAAACACCGCCGCCCTTTACGAAGAACTGGGGATTAAGAGCGAGATGGCCCAGGTCCTCGCCAGCGGTGAGTACGTTCTTACCGACACCTTGCTCGTCTACGATGCCGCCGGCAGCCTGGTGCAGAAGCTTGGCACCGAGAGCAACAGCCTGGAGCCCCTGTCTTTCTCGGCCGAAGGCCTCACCAACGGCACTTACACCCTGGTGCTGTGGCAGACCGCCCGCTCCAAGGAGGGTGAGAGGGTTTGGGTACTTGCCGGTGAAGAGCAGCTCTCCACAGCCATCCTTCACCAGACAAAGTCCCCCATCGGCTTTGCCTATTCGGCCGGATATGCTTCTTCTGTCGTTGCAACAAAGGGAGTTAATCTGGAACCTGTCCTCACCCCTTTGGCCATCGGCTCCATCATCGACATGCGCGTAGACAAGCTGGAAGCGATGCCCGAAGCCAAAGCATTGTCACTCTGGGGAACCGACATCTACTACCGTACTGGGATTTATCTGGCTCCCGCCCTGGAAGAAGAAGGGCGCTGGTATTCCGACCCCGAAATGAATCTTTCGAGTCGCGTAGGGCAACTGCCCGTTGGACAGACCGAAGGAAAATTCTTCACCCTCTTCCATAGTAAATCCTGTGACTTCGAGATATGGGTCGACACGGAGGAAGACGAAGAAGGTGTCACTTACATTAGGTATCAGCCAGTTCCCATCGGAAAGCAGACTGTTTTCTACATCAACATCGAGCGCCGCTCATGGCAGCCGCCTTTCATCGGTACCGCGAACGATTTCGCCGCATGGAAGGCCGAGCGTGATGCCCTGATTCCCGTCACTGACCCTTACCTCAAGTGGGGATGCGACTCGGATGAAGTATTTGAGCATATCTGGAACAAGATGTGGTTTTATCCTGGCAATTCCGAGTTGGAATACTGGGATGAATATGAGAGTTGGCACCATTGGTTCCGTGTAGCAGGGAACCTCACCGAACAGTATCTATATGAGACCGAGGACGGCGAGAACCTGCGCTTTGTATTATGCTACTGCTGGGTTCCTGATGCCCCTCTCGAGATACGCGACAATCTACTGATTCACCAGGGCTTCAAGTCCACAGGAGAGACCAGAGATAACGGGAAGACCATGTTCCTTTCTGCCGATGGAAAGACCGTGGCCCAGGCCCAATTCCTCGACGAAGGCTGCTGGGAAATCATTTACCAACCTGCAGAAAAATAAAAAAGTAACGTTTTCTTGCCCCGAGAGATTGCTCTTTGCAGCGCCTCCCGGGGCATATTTTATTCGTTCGGGCACAAAATCGCCCTTCTCCGTGCCCGGAGGAAGGATGCACCCTTCCGGGCAAGTAGAGGGCCGTTTTTGTGTCAGCACTCCGTGAAGACCGGATTCGTGCAAATTCGGTCCTGACCACGTGCTGGAGCATCCCGGCAAGACCGGATTTACGCTTTTTCGGTCCTGGTCACGTGCTGGTGCATCCCGGGAAGACCGGATTTACGCTTTTTCGGTCCTGGTCACGTGCTGGTGCCCGGAGGAGGGATAATTCAGTATAGATTAATAACAAACGGGTAACGTTAAGAAGGTTCAAGTCCAGGAAGACAGAACGAAAAAGAGGGAAGCCAAATGGCTTCCCTCTTTCGTGTCTGGATGACTGGACTTGAACCAGCGACCTCCTGGTCCCTAACCAGGTGCGCTACCAACTGCGCTACATCCAGAAGATTGGACCGCAAATGTACGGCTTTTTTCGCAATTAACAAAATAAAATCGAAGAAAAAGTCTAACTTTGTAAAACTATGGGAGTATATAGGGAAATAGGCCCGGAAGAGTACCGGGATATCGCAGAACGTATCCTGTTCGAAGACAATCATTTGCTCATTTTTAACAAGCGGACAGGCGAGATTGTACAGGGAGACAAGACCGGTGACGAACCGCTTTCAGAGACCCTGAAGGCCTTTATTGCCCAGCGGGACAGCAAGCCCGGGCAAGTGTTCATGGGGGTTCCGCACAGGTTGGACCGCCCTGTGAGCGGCGTGTGTGTCTTTGCCAAGACGTCCAAGGCGTTGGAGCGTTTGAACGAGATGCTCCGTAAGGGCGAAATGCACAAGACCTACTGGGCCCTTACCGCCAACCGGCCGCCGAAGGACAGTGACACTCTTATCGATTTCCTGGTGCGCAACGAGGCTCAGAACAAGTCCTACGTTGCCAAGAACGGCAAGGAGGCCAAGCTCCAGTATACACTCATTCAGACTACTGACCGTTATTTCCTGCTGGAAATCCAGCTTTTCACCGGCCGGCATCATCAGATTCGCTGCCAGCTGGCCCATATGGGCTGTCCCATCAAGGGGGATCTTAAGTATGGCGCCAAGCGTTCCAACCCCGACGGCGGCATTTCCCTTATGGCTCGCCGGATCCAGTTCATCCATCCTGTCAAGAAAACCGAGGTGGATGTAACAGCTCCCGTTCCCGAGACTTGGAAAGGCGTCTCAGTATGAAAAGGCTGATCCCTCTGTTACTGCTTTTATCCTGTGCCCGTGGTCCTATTGTCTACGACATTACCGACTATGGTGCTCGGGACGGCGCCGTCTGCACCGAGGCTATCCAAGCAGCCATGGACGCCTGCTCGGAGGCCGGCGGCGGACAAGTGCGTATTCCTGCCGGATGCTTCTTATCGGCCACGCTGTATCTTCGGGGCCAGGTAGGCCTGCACCTGGAAGACGGTGCCGTATTGCAAGGGGTGGCCGATCCCGATGATTATCGGCCCTATATTCCCGAAAACGACCTTACACGCTTCGACAGCGGCAACGGCACGGCCAACGCCAATTGCGTGAACGACCGGCAGTGGATGAAGGCCTTGATTATCGGAAACGGTGTCAAGAATGCCTCTATCACGGGCAGCGGCACCATCGACGGGGTTCACGTGTTTGACGAACGCGGGGAGGAGAATATGCGCGGCCCGCACACTATTATTGTAGCCGAAGCCGAAAACTTCCTCCTGAGCGGGGTGCATATCACCCGCGCTGCCAATTACGCCTTCCTGGGCTATGCCCTGGAAAACCCTCTGTTCGAGGACCTCACCATTACGGAAGGCTGGGACGGAATCCACATTCGAGGTGCATCCAATGCCATTATCCGGGGCTGTCGCTTTGAAACCGGAGACGATGCCATCGCCGGCGGATACTGGAATCATATGCTCATCGAGAACTGTGACATCAACTCCTCCTGCAACGGAATACGCATGATTATGCCCTCGGACGGTCTGGAAGTGCGGAATTGCACGCTGCACGGACCGGGCGTTTACCCGCACCGCACCAGCGGCGAGGCCCGTCGCAACAATATGCTCTTCGGAATTGAATTGGAACCCGGCGCCTGGGGCCGGGCCGAAGGCGTAGCCCGCAACATCTGGCTGCACGACCTTACGATGGTGGGCGTATCCTCACCGGTAGGTTGCTCCGTTCGCGAAGGCTCCGTGGCCGAAGACCTCACTTTGGAAAACATCCATGCCTCACAGTTAACCGGTGCCGTCCTGCCCGTCGTCAGCTGGAATGACCAGGGTTTCCGCAGCATAACAGTTCGCAACTGCACCGTTTCCGGAAAGTAACATCCCTCCTCCGGGCTCCAGCACCTGGCCAGGACCGAAAAAGCGTAAATCCGGTCTTCCCGGGATGCTGCGTTACAAGGAAAGCCCATATACGGTTCATCCACCCCGCCCGGAAGGGAGAGGTGGATGTAACAGTCAAGGGAAGGCGCCCCACAGCCGGGTTAACGGATTTTGTTGTACTTTTTACGGATGCGGGTGCACCACTGGCTGGGTTGCTCCCCCATCACGTACTTGAAGTTCCTGAGGAAGACGGTCTGCGAGTGGAAACCGGCCAGGCCGGCCAGGTCCTGGACACGGAGTCCCATGTTCTTCCGAAACAGCTCCATGGCATACATAACGCGGTAATAGTTAACGTATTGCCTGAAGTTCTTCCCCGAGAAACGGTGAATGGTTTTACTAAGGTATACTTTATTGGTATACACGGCATTGGCCAGGTCCTGCAGGGAGAATGAATCTACCAGGAAAGGCCGATGCTCGGTCATATACCGGCAACACCTGTCGTACAGATACTGATCGATTGCCGCCGTTTCCTTGGGTTCGGGGATGACATCCTCGCGAGGATCGTTGGCATCCTTCTGATGCTGCCGCAGGTAGACGATAACGCCCACCAGGACGGCGACTGCCAGCAGAAGGACCCATAACAGTACGTACAGGTGATTCATGGGGTCAAGGGGTAAGGGGCCGAAGCACGCCCGCCCTTGTATGTCAGAGAACGCTTATTTCTTGATGGTATCGAAGCCCTTGCCGTATACGCCGTTCACAGAACTCACGGACAGGAAGGCATGGGGGTCAATCTGCTTGATGTAGCGCAGCAGCAGGTTCAAGTCGGTCTTGCGGGTGAGCACCATGAGCACTTTCATATCCTGCTTGGTGTACCAGCCTTTGCCGTCCAGCACGGTTACGCCGCGATGCAGGTCATGCGTGATGGAATCGGCAATCTTCTCGTATTCCCGCGACAGGATGAACAGCTGCACACTCTGCTGGCTACCGGAGATGTACATATCCAGCACATAGCTGTTCACGGTAACCAGGATAAGACCATACAGCACCGTGGTAATCTTGTCGTAGATGGGCATCAGGTGCGTCACCGCCTTTCCGTCGGCATCCAGCAAAGCCAGGCCTGTCTGCGGGTCCACATCGGTCACGTAGGAAGGGACCACCAGGGAGCTCAGGATAATCACGAAGTCCAGGAACAGAATCACCTTACCGGGAGACACATTGTGGTACTTGGTATAGATGAGCGCAATGATGTCGGTGCCGCCGGTGCTGCCGCCGTTGGAAATACTCATACCGATGCCGATGCCGGCCATGAGGCCGCCCATGAGCACGGAGAGCAGTTTTCCGTTATCCAGCGCCAGGTGCTTGATAATCTCTGTAGGGATAAGTCCCGGCAGGAAACGCAGTGCCACCGATGCCAGCACAATGGCATAGAGGGTCTTGGCGCCGAAGCCCATACCCAGAATCACTATCGCCGCGATAATGAGGATGGCATTGAGTACGAAGTAGGAATAACCCATCTGGATGGCACCGTTGGTGGCGTACTGGATCATGGAGGAGATACCGGACACACCGCCGCCCACCAGGTTGTTGGGGATGAGGAACAGGGCCCATCCACCCACATAGATGAGGATACCCAGGGTGACCAGCAGCCACTCCTTGACTACCGTAATGGGGGATTTTTTAACGATGGCAGAGACTGTCATAAACTATTTCTTGAGAACGACGTTAACGATGCGGCCAGGGACCACGATGACCTTGGCGATGGACATATCTCCCACATACTGCGGCGTCTTTTCGTGGGCGCGCACCAGGGCCTCTACCTCTGCGGGGCTGGCCGATGCCGGAGCATCCAGGAAGAAACGCGTTTTTCCGTTGAAGGAGACGGGATAGTTGACGCTGTTTTCGGCGGCCAACTCTTCCTTGTACTCGGGGAAGGAGGCATACACCACGGAATCCTCGTGTCCCAGCTGATGCCACAGTTCTTCGGCGATGTGCGGGGCGAAGGGGCTCAGCAGCACGGTGAGCGGCTCCAGGATGGCCCGCTTGGAGCAGCTTCCCAGCTCGTTCAGGGCAATCATGAAGGCCGATATGGTGGTATTGTAAGAGAAGTGCTCGATATCCTCCTGCTCCTTGCCGATGAGCTTGTGCAGGGCCTTGAGCTCGCCCTTGGTGGGCTCTTCGTCGGTCACCAGCCACTTCTCGCGGTCCCAGAACAAGCGCCAGAACTTCTTGAGGAAGCGGTTCACACCGTCGATACCCTTGGTATCCCAGGGCTTGGCCTGCTCGATGGGACCCAGGAACATCTCGTACAGACGCAGAGTGTCGGCGCCGTAGGTATCGCAGATCTTGTCGGGGTTCACCACGTTGTACATGCTCTTGGACATCTTTTCGATGGCCCAGCCGCAGATGTACTCTCCGTCTTCCAGGATGAACTCGGCATCCTTATAGTCGGGACGCCAGGCCCGGAAGGCTTCCAGATCCAGCCTGTCGTTGTACACGATGTTCACATCCACGTGCACCGGGATGGTCTCGTACTGGTCCTTGAGGCCGGCGCTCACGAACTTATTGGTGCCGGGAATCAGGTATACGAAGTTGGAACGGCCCTGGATCATGCCCTGGTTGATGAGCTTGCCAAAAGGCTCCTGCTCACACACATAACCCAGGTCATAGAGGAACTTGTTCCAGAAGCGGCTGTAGATGAGGTGTCCGGTAGCATGCTCGGTACCGCCCACATAGAGGTCTACGTTGCGCCAGTATTCGTCGGCCTGCTTGCTCACCAGGGCCTCCCCGTTGTGGGGATCCATGTAGCGCAGGTAGTAGGCGCTGGAACCGGCGAAACCGGGCATGGTGCTCTTTTCCAGCGGATATCCGTTGTACGTCCAGTCCTTGGCGCGGGCCAGCGGCGGCTGACCGTCCTCGGTGGGCTTGTACTGGTCAATCTCGGGCAGCGTCAGAGGCAGGGCCTCGAAGGGCACGGGCGTAGCGATGCCATCCTTGTAATAGATGGGGAACGGTTCTCCCCAGTAGCGCTGACGGGAGAAGATGGCGTCGCGGATGCGGAAGTTAATCTTGCGCCGGCCGATTCCCTGCTTTTCCACATAGTCGATGGCAGCCGGGATGGCCTCCTTCACGGTGAGTCCGTTCAGGAAGCCGCTGTTGCACATGATGCCTTCCTTGGCGTCCAGGGACTGCTCGGAGACATCGGCCCCTTCGATGAGGGGGATGATGGGCAGGCCGAATTTCTTGGCGAAGGCGTAGTCGCGGCTGTCGTGCGCAGGCACGGCCATGATGGCGCCGGTACCGTAGCCGGCCAGTACATATTCGGCAATCCACACCGGCACTTTCTCTCCGGTGAGCGGGTTAATGCCGTAGGATCCGGAGAACACACCCGTCACGGCCTTGCCGGCGATGCGTTCGCGTTCCGTCTTCTTCTTCACCTGTTCCAGGTAGGCCTCTACCTCGGCCTGCTGGGCCTTGGAGGTGAGTTTCTCTACCCATTCGCTCTCGGGCGCCAGGACCATGAAGGTGACGCCGAAGATAGTATCGGCCCGGGTAGTGAAGATGGTCACGTCGTGCTCCTGACCGTCGCAGGTTACCTTGAACACCATCTCGGCACCCTGGCTGCGGCCAATCCAGTTACGCTGCATTTCCTTGAGGGAATCGGTCCAGTCCAGGTTCTCCAGACCGTCCAGCAGACGGGCGGCGTAGGCGCTTACGCGCAGCTGCCATTGGGTCATCTTCTTCTGGAACACGGGGAAACCGCCGCGCTCGCTGAAGCCGTCCTTGACCTCGTCGTTGGCCAGCACGGTTCCCAGGGCCGGGCACCAGTTCACGGTGCTTTCTCCCTGATAGGCAATGCGGTAGCGCATGAGAGCATCGGCCTTTTCCTTCTCGGAGAAAGCCTTCCACTCCCCTGCCGTAAAGGCCGGACCCTCGCTGCAGGCCGCATTCACGGCGGCGCTGCCACCCTTTTCAAAGGCGGCCACCAGGTCCTCGATGGGACGGGCTTTCTGGATATCGTTGTCGTACCAGCTGCCGAACATCTTCAGGAAGGCCCACTGGGTCCACTTGTAGTAGTCCGGGTCGCAGGTGCGGAATTCGCGGTCCCAGTCGAAGGAGAAGCCAATGCGGTCCAGCTGCTGACGGTAGCGGGCCACGTTGTCGTGAGTGGTCTTTTCGGGATGCTGACCCGTCTGGATGGCATATTGCTCGGCAGGCAGGCCGAAGGCATCGTAACCCATGGGATGCAGCACGTTGAAGCCCTTCAGGCGCTTGTAGCGGGCGAAGATGTCGCTGGCGATGTAGCCCAGCGGATGTCCCACGTGCAAACCCGCACCGCTGGGGTACGGGAACATATCCAGCACATAGTACTTGGGCTTGTCGGGGTTAACCTCGGCCTTATATGTCTTGTTGGCAGCCCACCATTGCTGCCACTTCTTCTCAATCTCTAAGAAATTATAATCCATTATTTTATAACTGTACCGTTAATTCCAAATTTTCCTTTGTTCTTGTCCAGGCGGAACTCTACGCTAATGGTGAGTGCCACCTTCACTTTCTTGCCGTGGAGACGGCCGGGACGCCACTTGGGCGAAGCGCTTACCACGCGCACGGCTTCGTCGTCCAGGGTCTCGTGGATGCCGCGCACCACCTTTACATCCTTGACTTCACCTTTCTCGTCCACCACGAATTCTACCAGCACGCGGCCCTGGATGCCATTGTCGGCGGCATACTTGGGATACTTGAGGTAGGGATAGACCCAGCGCTCCATGAAGGTGCGGGGATCGGTGGAATTGAGGAAGGTGGGCTTCACGTCCACGTCGCTATAGGCATACACGCCCACCGGGGCGCTTTCCTTCTGGGGAACGTCGCTGTTGCGGAACAGCGGACGCTGGCCGTTGGCCAGGTTAACCACATAGCTGTAGATGTATTCCAGTTCCTTTTCCATCCCGTCGAAATCGACGATGTCGTAGGTGTCGCGACCAGTGCCATGCTCCGGATAGCGGCCACTGGTAAAGAGGACGGAAGGGATTTCCTTGTCGTAGAAAACAATCTGGTCTCCGGGATAGGGAGCCTGGGTTACCAGACTGGCGTGGATGGGCAGCAGTTCTCCCTGCAGCGTGTTCACCACGGCGTTCAGGTCCTCGTTGGAGGCCGTGTAGGCCAGCAGACCGCCCGCCTTGGCCGTACCCAGCATATCCAGGTTTACCATGGCGTCAATCTTGGAGGCGTCGCTGGCGAAGCTGCGGTTCAGGAAGTACCAGGAGCCGGCGAAGGTTTGGGCCGATGCCCCAAAACCCACGAAGAGGATGCTCCGGCGCAGGATGGTGCGGGAGATGGAAAGCCGACGGGCCAGCTCCAGCAGAAGGGCCATGCCCGAGGCATTGCCATTAGCACCGTAGTAAATGCGGCTCACGCGCTGGCCGTCCTGCATGTAGTAATCCATGCCCAGGTTGTCCATGCGGGCGCCAATCACAATGTAATGGCCGTTCTTTTCCTTGTCCCAGCCCTGCAGGAAACCCACCACGTTGCGGGAGATAAGGGTATCGGGCTGAGCGGCCACTTTGAACTCGTTTCCGGTGGGAAGGATATCCAGGCCGAAGGACTCAAACTGCTCCTTTAGATAGTCGGCAGCCATGCGCTCGCCTTCGCTGCCGGCCAGGCGTCCTTCCATTTGTGCGGCCGAGAGAGTGGCCACGTGTTCCTTGAGGGCCCGGACGGTTTCGCTGTCATCCAGGTCTTCCAGCGGGGAGGTGCGGTACTGGCCGTACAGGCCTGTGGCAAGCACGAGGGAGGCCAGCAGTGCAAACAGTCGCTTCATTCCTATATGTTCATGAGAATCCAGCCGTCTTGCGGGCAAACCGTTGTTCCGCGCAGCTGTTTCAAGGTTTTCAAAGTCTTTTCCAGGTCGTTGGAGGGGCAGATGGCCACGGCCATCAGTCCGTTCCGGAAGCTGATGATGGTGGCGGTATAGCCGTTCTCGTTGCACTGGGTGAGTTTACGCTCTGCGTAGGAACGCGTGCGGAAGGACCCGACTACAATGTAGTACTTGTACTCCAGCTTGGTAGTGAACAGGCCACCCAGTTTGGAGGGATTCAGGACCGTTCCCTTGGACTGGGAAAGCGAGTCCAGCAGCTGGGCCTCGCGGGCCGATGTCTGCTCCTTCGCCGGCACCGGCACAGGCACCTGAACCTGAACCTGCTCCTGAGCCTGCTCCGGCTGGGCAGGTTGAACGGCAGGCTGGGCGCTGGCCACGGTATCGGCCTGCTCCTTTTCCTGACGCATCTGTTCCACCTGGGCCGACGTGGGACGGCCGGCCAGCTTGCGCACAAAGTCGCAGCTGCACAGCAGGGGCAGCAGCACCAGGGCCAGTATGAAGGTCTTTTTCATAGCGTAATCCTCCTTAACTTACAAAAATACGCTTTTTTTATTGCTTGTCAAAGGCCCGGACGATTTTTGTAACAAGAGGGTGTCTCACAATGTCTTCATTGGTGAAGCGGACGGTGGCAATACCCTTGATTCCTTCCAGCATTTTGATGCCTGCCAGCAGGCCGGAATCTTCCTTGTGCGGGAGGTCGATCTGGGTAGCGTCACCGGTGACGATGAACTTGGCATTCACGCCCATACGGGTCAGGAACATCTTCAACTGACCCAGGTTAGTGTTCTGGGCTTCATCCAGGATGACGCAGGCTTTGTCCAGCGTACGGCCGCGCATATAGGCCAGCGGGGCAATCTGGATGGTACCGTCGTTCATGAATTCCTGCAGGCGCTTGGAGGGGATCATATCGGCCAAAGCGTCGTACAGCGGCTGGAGATACGGATCCAGCTTATCCTTGAGGTCCCCGGGCAGGAAGCCCAGGCGCTCGCCTGCCTCCACGGCGGGGCGGGTAAGGATGATGCGCTTGATTTCGCGGTTCTTGAGGGCCCGCACCGCCAGGGCGATGGCCATGTACGTCTTACCGGTACCGGCCGGGCCGATGGCGAAGATGAGGTCGTGTTCGAAGTACGCTGCCACCAGGTCCTGCTGCGTCTTGTTGCGGGCGCGGATAGGCTTGCCGTCGGTGCCGTGCACGATGACGGCATCGGCCGTGGGGCGCGACTGCTCCCCGTTCCCGGCAAAGATATCCTCTACGTCGTAGGCCGTCAGGTTCATCTTGTGGTGACGGCGGTCCACCAGCTCGGCAAAGCGGATGTTGAATTCTGCAATGTCGCTCTCGCGGCCCTCCAGGATGAGTTCGTTGCCGCGGGCCACTACCTTCAAATGCGGAAAGTAGGAGCAGAATTCCGTGAGTATCTTGTTGCCCACCCCATAGATTTCGATGGGATCCATGGCATCCAGCGTAATCGTCTTCTTCATACTGCAAATATACGATAATAATCTGGCTTGTGACGGCAGTGGAACCTCCCATTACGAACTTTTGGCCATTTTCTCGTAACGCGGGGATCCACGGATCCTGGCATTACGAACTTTTGGGCAAAAGTTCGTAACGGGAGGTTCCAACGTGGGATAAAAAAGGAGCGGCCAACCGGTCGCTCCCCTAGAATTATATAACAGGACTACTGAGCCTGCTCAACAAGGGCGTTCCACTTCTCGTAAGCTTCCTGGTACTTGGGATCCACGTTACGGAGCTGGAAGTTCAGGCGCTTGAGATAGTCGGCGGCAGCGGCCTTGACCTCGGGGATCTGGCTCACTTCGTAGCACTTCTCGAAGGGCTCCAGGGCGCCGATGTAAACCTCGGTGAGCTGGGCAGCCAGTTCGTCGTACTTCTTCCACTCGCGTACATCCAGGGCGTTCATCTCGTCAACGATAGCCTCGCCTTTCTTCAGGGCCACGTTGGCCTTGCCGTAGTAGCACATATCGTACTTGTCGTTGATGGCAAGCCCCTTGTCGTAGGCTTCCAGAGCCTTGTCGAAGTCCTTGATGCCGGTGTAGATGTTACCTTCTACATAATAGAGGGAAGGGTTGTCGGGCATAGCCTTCTTGGCCTCGTCCAGCAGTTCCACGATCTTGGCGGGATCCTCGTTGGTCTGGAGATACAGGTTGATAAGGTTGGTCAGGATGGCGGCGTTGTCGGGATAGGAGGTGAGACCGGTGGCCAGGTAGTTCTTGGCAGCCACGGTATCGGCCTGGGCCAGGGCGCACTCGGACAGGTTGGCATAGACGTTACCGTCGCTGAAGAAACCGTTCTCGACGCACTTGTTGTACAGGGCGTCGGCACGCTGGTAATTCTTGACCTGCATGGCGGTGAAAGCGGCGTTGTAGGCGGCATCGTTGTTCACTTCGGTGCTGGGAGGGGTCATCGACACCTCGAAGGCACCCTTGAAGCAATCGCTGGCCTTGGCCATGTTGCCCAACTGATAGGCGGTGAAACCGTCGTTGTAGTAGTTGTCTACGATCTCCTTCATCTTGGGAGCCACATCCTTATCCTTTGCACCCAGTTCGAAAGCCTTGGCATAGGCCTTGGCGGCTTCGCCCAGGATATCGCCGGGAACGGAAGGCTTGGTAACGTCCACGATGGACAGGACGCCGGCCTCGTTGAAGTAGATGTCTACGTGGGACAGGGACCATTTCTCAAAGACCTGGTCACCTACCTGAACAGTCTCTACGGCCTGGGGTTTCTCCTTGTTCATCATGCCGAAGGTATTCTTGTCGATACCGGGGGTGATGCTGGCAGTAGGGTTGGAATAGGCCTTGGTATAGGCTTCGGCCAACTTGATCCAGGTGGCGGGCTTGGCAGCTTTCTTGGCGTCGTTGGCAGCCTCGAGAGCTTTATCCACGGCCTTCTGCATTTCTGCATCGGGCTTCTGTGCATAGGCCAGCTGCAGGGAGCAAGCCAGAGCAAGGGCAAAAATTATCTTTTTCATACTTGAGTAATGTGTTAAATTATTCTTCAGTTACAGTTCCTTCCGCGGCCTGGCTCTCTTCTTCGTCGCTGTGGGCGACCACCGAAATGGCGGCGATGGAGTCCCCTTCGCGGATGTTGATGAGCTTCACGCCCTGAGTGGCACGTCCGGCAACACGGATGGTGTTGACAGGCATTCGGATGGTCATTCCGCTGCGGCAGATAATCATTAAGTCGTCTTCGTCGGTTACGTTCTTAATGGCTACCAGTTTGCCGGTCTTATCCGTGATGTTCAGGGTTCTCACACCCTTGGCACCGCGGGCGGTCTGGCGGTAATCTGCAGGGTCTGAACGTTTGCCGAAACCGTTCTCGGACACGGCCAGAACCTGGTGTTTGCTTGCGTCTTCGGCCTGGGGATCCATGCTTACGACACCAATCACAAAGTCACCTTCATCAAGATTGATGCCACGGACGCCCGTAGAGGTACGGCCCAGCGGTCTGGCCTCTTCCTCGGCGAAGTGTACGCATCGGCCTCCATTGGCTGCAATCATGATATTGCAGTTGCCGTTGGTGAGGATGGCCTCCAGCAGTTCGTCGTCTTCGCGGATGTTGATGGCGTTGACACCGTTGGTGCGGGGACGGGAGTAGGCTTCCAGGGAAGTCTTCTTGACCACGCCCTTGCGGGTGACCATCATGATGTAGTTGTTGTTGATGAATTCCTCGTCCTTGAGCGTCTTCACGTTCAGGTAGGCGCGCACGGCGTCGTCGGGATCGATCATCAGGATGTTCTGGATGGCGCGGCCCTTGGAGGCGCGGGTGCCTTCCGGAATCTCGTATACCTTGAGCCAGTAGCAGCGGCCCTTCTGGGTGAACAGGAGCAGCGTGCTGTGGGTATTGGCAATGTAGATGTGCTCGATGAAGTCTTCGTCACGGGTGGCGCTGCCCTTCATGCCCACGCCGCCGCGGTTCTGGGTGCGGAATTCGGTGAGCGGGGTGCGCTTGATGTAACCCAGGTGGGAAATGGTGATTACCTGGTCTTCATCGGCATAGAAGTCTTCGGGGTTGAATTCGTCGTCGGCCAGGGTAATCTCGGTGCGGCGAGGGTCTCCGTAGCGGGCCTTCAGGTCCTGGGTCTCTTCCTTGACCACCTTGAACTGCTCTTCCACGGAGCCCAGGATTTCGTTGCAGCGGGCGATGAACTTCATGAGTTCGTCAAACTCGTTCTGCAGCTTTTCACGCTCCAAGCCGACGAGCTGACGCAGACGCATTTCCACGATGGCGGAGGCCTGCGGCTCGGTGAACTGGTAGCGTTCCATGAGCATGGCCTTGGCTTCGTCGATGCTCTTGGTTTCGTAGCGGATGATGTGGACAATCTCGTCGATGATGTCCATGGCCTTGAGCAGGCCTTCCAGGATGTGGGCGCGCTTCTGAGCCTTGTCCAGCTCGAACTTGGTGCGGCGGACAACAACCTCGTGGCGGAATTCCACAAACTGGCCGATGATCTCCTTGAGGCTCAGGGTGCGGGGACGTCCCTTGACCAGGGCCACATTGTTGAAGGAGAAGCTGCTCTGCAGGGGGCTGTACTTGAACAGCATGTTCAGGACAACACCCGAGTTGGTGCCCTGCTTGAGGCGGATGATGACGCGGGTTTCGCCGCGAGAGCTTTCGTCGTTGATGTAGGAGATACCCTCGACCTTCTTTTCATCGGCCAGCTGGGCAATCTTCTCGATCATCTCGCGCTTGTTCACCATATAGGGAATCTCGGTGACGACGATGGTCTCACGGCCATGCTCGTCCACCTCGATTTCTGTCTTGGAGCGTACCACAACGCGGCCACGACCGGTCTCATAGGCTTCCTTGATGCCGGCCTTGCCCATGACCAGACCACCCGTAGGGAAGTCCGGGCCCTTGATGTACTGCATGAGCTCGTCGGTGGTAATCTCGGGATTGTCGATGTAGGCGCAGATGGCGTCGCAGCACTCTCCCAGGTTGTGGGGAGCCATGTTGGTAGCCATACCTACAGCGATACCGGATGCACCGTTCAGGAGCAGCAGCGGGGCCTTGGTAGGCAGCACGGTGGGCTCTTCCAGAGTGTCATCGAAGTTCAGGACCATGTCCACGGTATCCTTGTCCATGTCTCCCAGCACGTCCTCGGCCATCTTCTGGAGCTTGGCCTCGGTGTAACGCATGGCAGCGGGAGAGTCACCGTCTACAGAGCCGAAGTTACCCTGGCCCTTGACCATGGGATAACGCTGGTTCCATTCCTGGCCCAGACGCACCATGGCGTCGTAAACGCTGGAGTCTCCGTGCGGGTGGAACTTACCCATGACTTCACCCACGATACGGGCACTCTTCTTGGTTTGTCCGCTATAGCTCAGGCCCATGTTGTCCATGCCGAACAGAACGCGGCGCTGTACCGGCTTGAGGCCGTCCCGCACATCCGGAAGGGCACGGGACACAATCACCGACATGGAGTAGTCGATGTAGGCCGTACGCATCTCGTGGTCTATCTCTACTTGCTCGATGTAGCCGGTTCCTCCGGCCTCTTCAAGCATCTCTTTCTCTTCGTTATTATCCATTTCTATAATAGTTCCTTATAAACATACAAAGATACGCAAAATATATGGATTTAGCAAGTTTGTTTGCATGGCCTGGAACACACGCCCGGGGGACTCCGTTCGCTTCGCTCTCTCCGGCCCCTCCCACCGTTTCCTTCGTCCCCGCTTTGCGGGAACTCGTCTCCGGCGGGTCCCTCCCCCTACCCGTGTCCGGGGGTGGACACGCCCCCGGGCGTGTGTTCCAGGCCATGCAGCAAAGCAAATGGTGCAGGTCTGTCAATAGTTGGCGCAGGCCCGAAAAAAGCTGCGGGGGCGCCAACAGATTGCATGTATGGCCGATTTGCGGTCCCCAACAAAAAATGAGACCTGCGCCAAGAGGGAGGGCGGCGACTACTCTTTACGCGTGGGGGGCAAGTGATTGACTATGTGTAATTTACACAAAAATACCTGGTCATTTTCGACCAGGTATTTTTGCATAATATCAAGATTATCAGATGATTATTCTCCACGGTTTATCTATTCAGAGCGATAGAGCCTCTGCACTCGAACGAAAGCCAACTAACGTTCACACAAAAAAATGTCTCTGGCCGTTTCCAACCAGAGACAAATGCGAAAGCATATGTATCATCGCGCCATCTCGACGCGCATCATATTACTAGTCGGCGGTAAAGATGATCTGAGCCTGGTTGCCAATACGGTTAGTACCGGCATGGGTTGCGCCAGACATTTCAGCAGACTTATCCAACTTCATGGTGTCGGCCACGCGGGCACGAACCATCAGTTTGCCTTTGAAGGCATTTAGGTGGAAGGACTCGGTCACAACGCAAACCTCATTGGCCGTGTTGGAAGTCGGAGAGATGGCATAAGTATACGTGACATCACGCGCATCGGCGCCGGTCTTGAGGGTAATACTCTCTTCCTTCGTGTTGATTCCCGTCCAGGTAATGCCATTATCCAGAGAATACTCCAGGGCAAAGAACTTGGGACCGGCAGCCGAAGAGCAGCAGCCATAACCGATGGTATAAGTACCGGCTGCGTTCTTCACGCCTTCCACTTCGAACAGCCAATAATCGTCTTTGTACATACCATAGTGCAGAAGACGGGTTCCGAGCGGATCATCCTTCTTGTAAGTAGGCTTCTGTTCTGTTCCCTTGCTCACGGGCGTGCCACCGAAGCGTACGACAGACAACTTGCCATCATGCGTATCGGAATACACATAGGAACCGGTCGGGTTCTCGCAGTGCCAATCCACACCGTCTTTCCAATCATCCCCGGGATCCTTGAAGGACCATACCACCGGGAACGCCACGGGCTTTACATACTTCTCAACCACTATGTTGTCCAGATGCCAGCGCTGCTGAGATGCACCTGCTCCGTCTTTATAGTGAGTGGGATGGATCTGGATGCGCGTGGCATTGGTCACGCCCTTAAGGACGACGGACGCATGCTGCCAAGCCAGTTTATTTGTAGTCTGGGTGGTTGCAAACGGGGCGGAAACCTGGGTATCCGTGCCGGCAAAAGTACCGGGGCCCTCTACAATCTCTACCGTGATAGTAACATCATCGATTGCTCCCTTGCCCGTCATATGAGCGCACCAGTCGAAGCTGAACTCGGCATCAACAGGTGTATCTCCGAACTTGATGGCAGGCAACTGCAGACCCGTATGCTTGTTCGATGCTCCCATCTTGAAGTAATTCTTCTGCAAGTACAGTGTCGCAGCCGTCGGATTCAGGTCGGTATACCCTCTCTTCGTGAACTCCTGAACCAACTGAACAGCGAGTTCGTTTTCCGCAGCATACAGGCTCCATATATTAGGCTGTGCATGCGAGGCCAAGTTGGAACCGACCGGATCCATCTTATCAGCATCTGCAGGCGTTGCCTGGACATAGGCCTCCACAAAAGGTTTCAGCCACTCAAAGTCATCCTGGAAAAACACGCCTTCCGGATATTCAGGTTCGGGTTCCTTTGCGGCCTGGACGAAAGTAACGATAGCTTCCTGATTCTTTGCAGTGTTAAAGAAGCGTACCTGGCCAGTGCGTTCAGTATCGGCCGTATTGGCTTCATAAGAGACCTCGTATTCCTTCCACTCCACCATGGCCTTGGTACCGGCCTCGACGACCGTGATCCATGAGGCCAAAGATTCGGCGCTAACCTCCACATTAGATTGGACTTTAAGGGTCTTGGTGCCTTCTGCATCCAGCACATTGAAATGGTTACCCTGAGTGACGCTGATGAACGGATCCAGCTGCTGACCGGCAGCGCTCTGGATTACGTTGATCACCTTGTCGGAGTCCTCGGAGACAATCTTGATGGTGGTCTGGCGCAGCTCGGACAGTTCGCTCGGGGCGCAGGTTACCTTTATTTCGGTAGCCTCACCGGCCAGGCCTTCGGTCACGTCGAAGGACAGCCAGTCGGCGGGAGTAGTCACGGTAAAGTCGTGGTCCGAAGTGACGGTGATGGCCTTGGGAGCGTCCGGCGTTCCGTTGAAGGTGAGAAGGTCGGAAGAGACCTCGATAGTGGCATACACGGGATCTTTCTCCACGCCGTCGCCTTCCTTGATAATCTCAATGGTAGGCTGATAGGTGGGATCGGCCGTGTCGGTAACCGTGATACGGCCCGATCCGCCGTTACGGGCGGCAAGGGCGCCGGCACCGCTGGCCTGCCAGTTGGCCATACAGCGGAAGCGGAACTGGGCGTGCTCGCTGTTCTTGCGGTACTTGACAATACAGTTGACCTGTACGTTGGTGGAGCCGTCGGCATTCATGGCATGTGTATAAACCACTTCCTCGCCGGGTTCGTTGGTGGTAAAGGTCTCACAGGCGGGACGCCACTCCTGGCCGTCCAGGAATTCCAGCATCCAGAACTTGTGTCCGGTGGCAGAGGTACGGGCCTCGAAGATGATGTGCACTTCGGAACCGGCCTTGACGGCACCGTTGCCATAGAACAGCCAGTAGTCTCCCGGCCAGGGACCGGTTACACGGGGGCTGTTGTCAGAGACATCCAGCTTGTACTTTTTGTTGGCGTCGGTCGAAGCCAGGTCGAAGGGCACATACTCCAGATAACCCAGGCCGTTCACGGGGTCGATACGGCTGTCCTCGGCAAAAGAATCCGCGGTATAGTTGATGTCGGTTACACGCACCTTGAATTTGAGCGGATAAGGAATGAGAGCCTCGTCCAGGCCGCCGTCCTCAACGGCAGTAACCAGCATCGACTTACCCACGCCATAGCCCTTATAAACCACCTTGTGCAGGTCCAGGGCGCCAAGACCCAGGCTTTCAAGCGGATCCAGGATGGGAATCTGCACATCGGAGGAAACCCAGATATTGGTACCTACCAGGGAAGCAGACAGGCTGACAAATTCCGTTACGGTAGGATCGTAGCTGGGAAGGGTGGAGGTAATGTCCTTAGGCTCGGGATAGATCACTTCCTTATTCTCCTTTACTTCAAATTCGTCCAATTCGAAGGCAGGAGCACCGTTAACCTTGATTTTTTTACCGTTGAGGGCAATCCGGTCACCAAAGGCGGGGCCAGTGCCCTTCACATACAGGCTGGCGGTACCGTCGGTAACAATGAAGCCTTTTCCGGAAAGGGCCACAACCTGGGCCGAAGGAATCTTGGCGAAGGAATCGTCGTCCAGCGCAGCAACCTGCGCCAGGGTCATTTCCTCTACACCGTAGTAGTTATCGCCGTCCTGATGCACGGTAATGAGCATCCTGCGCTCACGGAAACGGCCCTGCAGGGTGATGACACCCTCACGGGGGCTGTCCATGACACCGCCGGTCATATTGTTGGTCACGGAAACGGTGATGGAACCCATCCCTTCTCCGGTCATGGGCGAAACCTCAATCCAGGGTTCGTCCACGTCTACGGCCCAACTGCCGTCGGCATAGATGGAGATGGTCTGAGCGGGAGCATCGACGGGTGCGAAGATCACATAGCTGTCGCCGGCGCCAACGGCCTTGGCTTCTCCCGGCTCTTCTTTCTGCTTGCAGGAAGCCAGCAAAACGCCAGCGGCCACAACTGCAAAAGAGTATAGTAATGTTTTGATTTTCATGGTCTTCATCATATTATTCGTTAGAAGAAGCCGTATCGTTCGGAACCTTGGCCCAGCCGGGGTTCTGTTCGAGTTTCTCATTCAGCTGGAGTTCCTTCTCCGGGATGGGATAGAAGTAATGCTTGCTCTCGTCGAAGGAGTGGCTTACAGACTTCAGGGCATCGCGGACACCGGAAGTGGCATAGGCGCCGGTGGCAGGATTCACCAGGTAGAAGATTTCATCGGTGCCGGTAGGCTCGGTGGCAGCATCGGGATCATAGATCATATACTTGGTACCCTTGGCACTGCTGCTGCCGGTGTAGAAAGTATACTTGCTGTCGTCACCGAAGTCGTAGGCGCCGGGACCGGGGATGTACATCCCGTAGAACGGCTGGTTCAGGCAGTAGCCAGCCTTCCAGCGCATCAGGTCGAAGTAACGTCCGTAGCCTTCCTGGAAGAGTTCGACGGCACGTTCGCGGCGGATTTCCAGGATGATGCCCTGGTTGGCGCCGTCCACGTTGGTATAACCGGTTTCCGGAGACAGGAGGTACGGATCCGGATTGGCATTGGCGGCAGCCAGGTCCAGATTGGGCATCCCTACGCGGTCGCGGAGGAGCTTGATGGACTTGTCGATATCGACCTGGGTGATGGTTCCCAGCTCGGCCTTGGCCTCGGCATAGATGAGCAGGGCTTCGGCATAGCGGTACACCGGCATATCGTTGTAAGACTGGTCGGCAAAGTAGGTGCCCTTTGCGTAGGGCTGTATGTACTTGATGCTCTGATAACCGGTCTGGCAGTACTTGAATTCGGGACCGTCATTGCTCACGCCGGGATTCTTCCAGCTGTAGCCGGGAGTACGGATGGTCTGGGCCAGACGGGGATCGCGGCCTTCCACTTCCTCGGCGAAAGGCATCACGTTCCAGCCGGCTTTGTCGGTGAAACGGGTACCGTCGGCCATCAGATACATATCGACCATCTTCTTGGTCATACCGTAACGGGCGGCAGTCTGGTTGGTGATTTCGCGGGCGCAGTCGTGCTTGATACCCAGGGCGGCGTCGTAATTCACGGCCAGGATAATCTCGTCGGTGCTGACGTTGTCGGAGTTGAACAGCGTCAGATAGTCCGTGGTGGGATTACCCGTGTTGTGGATGGTATAGGCCTGGGACGAGATGAGGGCATCGGCGGCCTCGGCGGCCAGGGTAAGATAGTACTCATAGTCGTGCGTGGAACCGTCGGCACCGGTGTAGGAAGTGGCGAACGGAGCGGGGCTGCTATGGTACTTGCGGAAAGTACCCTCGAAGAGGCAGAACTGGGCCTTCAGCATCATAGCCGTGTACTTGTTCACACGGTATGCGGTCTGGGGAGCCTTGGCCTTGCCGGGAAGGTCCCTGATAGCGTCGTCGATATCCTCGATCATATGGGTGAGGATGGTCTCGCGGCTGTCGCGGGGGAAATACAGGTCTTCGTCGGCCGATCCCAGTTCGTGGTCGATCCACGGAACGTCACCGAACTTGCGGACCATATCGGCATAGTAGTAGGCACGCCAGAATTTGGCCAGGGCGGTATATTCCTTGACGGCGTTCTCGTCATCGCAATTCTGGACGTTGGCCAGGAGCGTGTTCATCTTGCGAAGGTTGGTGAAAGACCAGCCGCCGCCCGATGCGGGTACGGTGCGGTCGTTTCCTCCGCGGATGAGATCCGAGGGATTCATCTTCACGAAGACGTCGCTCTCTCTGTCGAAGGGCGTTTTGTCCAGCAGATTGTTATAGAAGGTATTGGAGAAGAGCTGCAGGTCTTCTGCCGTCTTGAAATAGGAATCAGGCGTGAGCTGGGACTCCGGATTCAGGGTAAGAACCTTATCCAGGTTGCAGGAAACAGCAACTACAGAGGCAATTGCCAGAAATAGAATGTGCTTTCTCATAACTGCTTCATTTATTTAACAATACACACAGCTACGCGGTTGGACGCGGCAGATGCCGAAGCATCCTTGTCGGAACCAACGGAAGAGTATTGGATACGGCTTTCAGAGACACCGGCTTTCTTGAGCATCTTGACGACGGACTCGGCGCGTCTGCGGGCCAGGCTCTTGTTCACGGATGCGGTGCCGGTGCGGGAATCGGCATAACCGGTGATGACGATGCTGGCGTCGGGATTGTCGTTCAGGATCTGGCAGATACGGCCCAGCTTGAAAGCTTCGTCGGGACGGATCTCGGCCTTGCCGATGACAAAGAGAAGGTCGTCGGTATATTCGCCCTTCAGGCTGTAGACAGGCTTTTCGACCACCTTTTCTACCACTTTTTCTACGGGCACTTCAACCAGTTTCTCCTTCACTACCTCGCGTACGACTTCGCGCACTTCGGGAGTGAGGGTGGCAGACTTGGCCGTGTTCTTGATGGCCTTGCCGCCGAAGGTGATGTCCACGCCCACCATATAGGTCTTCTGCCAGGGGTAGGAGGTGTTGTTAAGGTCGTCGACAGGGTCTCCTCCACGGTCGAAGCAGCTTTCGGGATCCAGGTGGTCGGTCACCTTGGTAATGGGAGACCAGTAGGCCAGGTTTTCACCGGAAACATAGACGCGGATCTGCTCGAAACCGATCTTGTTCACAAGCTTCTTGGGAAGCTCGTAGCCGATGGTCATATTCTTGAAGCGCAGATAGCGGATGTTCTGGATGTAGCGGTCGTTCACACGGCCCAGCTCGCCGCCGCCGTTGGAGGCCACGTTGGAGCGGGGACGGGGGAAGTATGCATCGGGATTCTCTTCGCTCCAGCACTTGTCCAGGAAGTTCTTGGCCAGGAAAGTGGGATAACCCAGGCTGTAGGGGCCCCAGAAGTCGAAGTTGTAGCGGGAAGGATACCAATAGTGGTTACCGGTGCCCTCGAAGAACGCACTTACGTCGAAGCCCAGCCAGGAGAAGCCCAGCTGGAAGCCGTAGTGCAGGCGGGGCAGCGAGTTGCCCAGGTAAATCTTGTCACCGTGGTCGGCCAGGGTGTTCTTGCCAATGCCGATGACACCGTCACCGTCCAGGTCGGCGTACTTGAGGTCGCCGGCCTTCCAGCCGCCGTTGAGGTTGGCGTTGCAGTAGGACTGGTCCACGGCGGTGGTGTATTCCCGGGCTTCTTCGTCAGTAGCGAAAAGACCGTCGATGTGGAAGCCCCAGATTTCGCCCAGTTCCATTCCTTCGTAGTAGTTGGACAGGAGCTTGGTTTCGTTCTTGAAGCGGGTGATGTTGGAACGGTACTCACTGAGGGATCCCTTGACGAAATACTCGAAGTCCTTTCCGGCGAGCTTGAAGGAATCTCTCCAGCTCAAGGACAGTTCATAACCCTTGGTGCGGAGGTCGGCCGCATTCATCTGGGGGACGCCGGCGCCGTAGACGGCGGGAAGGTCCATACCGTCGGTAAGCATACCGTCGGTGTCGCGGATGTAGAGTTCCCCGGTGAATTCCAGCTTATTGCCCAGCAGGGCCAGATCCAGGCCCAGGTTGGTCTGCTTGGAAGTTTCCCAGGTCTTGTCGGAAGCCACGGGGTCGTCCAGGTTGGTGTAGCGGGCCATTGCGTTGTCGCCGAAGTTGTAGCCGGCGAAAGTCTTGAAGTTTACCAGACGGATATAGGAGTAGTTACCTACGTTCTGGTTACCCAGGGTACCATAGGATGCCCTGATCTTGAAGTTGTTCACCACGCGTTTGGCCGGGGCGAAGAAAGGCTCCTCACTCACACGCCAGCCGATGGAGGCCGAAGGGAAGAAGCCCCACTTGTGTCCGGTGGTAAAGCGGGAAGAACCGTCGTAACGGGCCGAAGCTTCGAACAGGTAGCGGCCCTTGTAGTCGTAGTTCACACGGCCGAAGAAGCCGGCCATACGCCAGGCAGACTGACCGCCCGTAACCTCGGCGGGACGGTTCTCCGTGGAGATGAGGTTCAGGTCGGAGAGTTCGGTGGTGATGAGGTCGTAACCCTTGGCGGCCACTCTCTTATAGTGATAGTTGTCGTAGTTGAAACCGCCCATCACCTTGAGGTTGTGAGCATCGGCAAAACTGTGCTCATAGGTGGCATAGGCGTTCACGGTCTGGCGGACATATTCCCGGATATCTTCGTTCATATAGTTGTCGAAAGCACCGGTATTCTGATAGGTAGACAGCACGCCGGGATACTGGGAATAGGTGAGGACATTGCGCCGGTCGGTATCGTGGTTGGTGTAGGCGCGGTACGTGTAGTTGGCCTTGAGGGTGAGCCCGGTCACGGGAGTGAGGGTGAGTTCCGTGGTGTTGGCCAGGTCTGTACGCTTCTCGATGTTCACGTTATCGCTGGCATAGGCCCAGTGACGGCCGTTGGCCACGCGGTAACCCAGGGCGTCCACTACATAGACCCAGGTTCCGTCGGGATTTCTGGGCGTGAAGCAGGCCGGAGCGTGACGGTCTCCGTAGGCGAAGGAATCCTGGATATTGTTGATACCCGGGTAATCGTAAGTTCCCACGAAGAAGTTGGTGTTGTTGCTGATGCTGGCCCAGGGAGTGATCTGGGCGTCGATCTTGGCGCGCAGGTTGTACTTTTCGTACACGTCGGGGCGGGCCTTCACCATACCCTGCTGGCGGTCGTACTGGCCGGAGAGATAGTACTTGACCGTCTTGGAACCGCCGCTTACGCTGATGCTGTGGTTCGTGGTGGGGTGAATGTCGTTGTACATCTCGTGCCACCAGTCGGTGTTGGCATAGTACTTATACTTGCCGTCCTTGATGACCACCCAGGGGCGCTCGGGATTCTCGGTCTTGTCGTTCAGGCGGCTCAGCAGTTCCATCATATCTTCCTGCGTGTAGTTCACGTAGTTGGAACCCTTGCTCTCGTACCAGAACTTGTTGAGTGTATATACCGACCAGTAACCGGTGGTTTCCCAGTCGGTAGATGTGGTGGGCCTTTCAACGCCCCAGCGGCCGTTGTAACGCACCCGGGCGCTTTCATCGGCAGAACCGGCCTTGGTTGTTACGAGGATGACACCGTAGGCGGCGCGGGCGCCGTAGACGGCGGCGGAGGATGCATCCTTGATCACGGAGATGGAGGCGACATCCTGCGGGTTGATGCGGTTGATATCACCCTCTACGCCGTCGATGAGCACGAGGGGCGAACCGCCGTTGATGGAGGTATATCCACGGATGTTCAGGCTGCCGGTAGAACCGGGGTTACCGCTGGAAGTGGAAATGTTAAGGCCGGGGACAGAACCCTGCAACATCGTTGTCAGGTTGTGTGCGGTACGGTTTTCCAACTGCTTGCTCTCGACCGATGTGATGGCACCGGTGAGGTTCACTTTCTTCTGGGTACCGTAACCCACGACCACGGTCTCCTCAATGGTCATATTATCCTCCGAGAGAGTAACGTTGACCGTTCCCTGCGCTGCGGTTACCGTGACGTTCTGCGTCATATAACCCAGGCTGGAGAAGACCAGGACAACATCGCGGGCGGGGACCTGGAGGCTGAATGTGCCGTCCACGTCCGTCACGGTGCCACTTGCTGTTCCTTCCAGGACAACGCCCGCGCCGGGGACGGGAAGTCCTTCGGCATCGAGCACCTTTCCTGAAACCGTTCGGTTCTGTGCAGACAGGCCCAGGCCCGTGAGCAGCAGGAGAACCGATGCGGCGAGAATTTTAGCTAATCTCATACGCTGATGGTTAATTTAAGGTTGGTAAATGGTTAGTTGTATTGAATAGGTATTATTGGATCTTGTATTCGTCTACCGTAAAGGCCTTGGGGCGCGTCATGGTTTCCGTGTAGACATTGCCGAAGCGGTCGGTTACCTTGATTTCCAGGGTAGAGCTGGCCGATGTGGCCTTTACCTTGAAGGTGTGGGAGTTCTTGGTAGTGACAAAATTGGCGGAAGCTCCCCTTCTGACGGTGTAGGAAAGCAAGTGCAGCGGATCAAGGACCGTCTCTTTGCTAACCGTGAGAGGAGTGCCGTTTTCGCTCACCTCCACCTTCCAGGAAGGATCATAGTTCCATACATTAATATATACCTCATTGGCACTGCTGGATGTTCCCCAGATACCAGTATCAAAATCGGGGACCGTAATGGAAATCTTGTTGCGGTCGTAGGTTCGGAACTGATGGTCGATTTCATAGCCGGTTCCCTTGTACTGCCAGCTGAAGGAAGTTCCGTTGACTTTAACCACGGAATATCCTCCCGGGGAACCGTCCTGGCCGATATGGATACCGGGAGTCTCCTTGCCGGTCCACCACCAGGTCCCGCAGACGGAACCGGCATTGTGCTCGAAAATGTGATTGGAGGAACTCTTATCCACATTATAGATCACGTGTGTATGGGCAGTAAACAGTTGAACCTGTGAATAAGGCGACAGAATCTTGGCAAAATCGGAGGCATTCTCCATTTTATTGGACCCGCTGGCATTATAAAGAGGAATATGCATCGTCACCACCAGCGGGGTGGCTGTAGAGACATAGGAAAGATCTTTCTTCAGCCATTCTAGCTGCTGGTCGTCTATCTTGGCGTCGTACTTCCTGGCATATCCCACATTACCCTTGTCATCTTTCTCTGTGTGCGTTCCGTCCGGACCACCGTTGGTACAAAGGACATCGTCCAGGACGACGTAGTGGACATTGCCGATATTGAAGGAATAATAGGTTGGGGCCATCACCTTCTTGTATTCTGCCACCGTATTGTAATCACCAATCGCGAACATACTGTGGTCGTGATTGCCGATGGTGTGGTAGACCGTGATGTTTTTCAGTCCCTTCGCATCTTCATTGAGATACTCCTTATACCCATATGAATTGGCCTTCCAGTATTTGTCCCAGGTCATATCTCCCAGCGTAAGTGCATACACGGGCCCGGCAACGGAACTGACGAAGGCATTCATATCCTTCACGAAACTCTTGAACTGTTCCTGGTCATTAGTACGCCTAGCCAGGTGAATGTCTCCCAACACCAGCATAGTATGATTTTCCTGACCGCTCACCTTTTGCAACTGAAAATCGACCCGCTCTGCCACAGATTCGGATTTTTCCAACTGCGCGTGGATGATGGGCAAAAGGCCCTGGGCATAGGGTTCATACCCCGACGGAACGCTCACAAACACGTATTTGTGATACTTCTTGGACTTGAGCTGGTACACACCGTCCTTGTCGGTACGGACCACTTCTATACCGTCCGACACGCTCACATTCGGAATGCCTTTCCCTTCGCAGGTGACCTTGCCGTATACCGTGCTCCCTGCGGCCGGGGTTAGGTCTCCGCCGGCATTCACCACCACCTTCATCTCTCCCCGATTCTGCGTACTATTGCCCCGCTTGATGCTCACGGTATAATTACCGTTTACCAGGGAAGGCCACAGCGAAGCGATGTTCACATCGAACGAAGTGTTGCTGATATTGGTAATGGCACAGGGCGACAGGCTTCCCAGTACAATCTGGTCCCCGGCCTTGGGGGCTTTGTTAAACTGGACACGGAAGGAGATGGTGGGGCTGCCGTATTCGATATCCATGGTTTTGGGAACGGCAAACTGAACGTCGTTCAGGGAGCCTTCGGGATTCTCTTTGCTCTGTGAACAGGAGAGCAAGGTGGTGAGAATCAAAAAGAAAACGAAAAAGTTGCTTCTAGATTGCATTATTTGGTTAGTTTTCGGAATGTAAAGTTACAATTTTTTTATTAACTTTGGTCCTGAAAATGAGAAAAATCAATATGAGAAAAGCACTTGTTATCATTTTGAGCATTTGCTTCCTGGCTTTCCCCCTTCAGGCCCGCAAGGTCAAGGGTAGCGTGAAGGCCCAGGGAGAACCTCTGGAAAACGTTTTGGTGTCAGACGGTTACCGTTTCACCACCACCGCAGCTAACGGCACGTTCAGCTTAAACACCCACAAGGACGCCCGCTTTGTCTTTGTGATTACCCCGTCGGGGTATACGGCCGATTTTTCCTCCGGTGCCCCGCAGTTTTACCTGCCGGTGGGCAGCAAGCAGTTCAACTTCGAGCTGCAGCCCTTCGGAGAAGGGGACGACTACACCCTCTTCTCGGTGTCAGACCCGCAGATGCAGAGCAAGAAGCACCTCAAGCGTTTTCTGGGACGCCCGCTGGGAGACCTGCAGGGTATGGCCAAGCGCTACAGCGCCGAACACCGCACCGTGGGCATCGCCCTGGGAGATGTAGCCTGGAACAAGCTGGGGATGTTCGAAGACTATAAGAAAGCCATCGCCACCACCGGCATTCCCTTCTACGCGGTCATCGGCAACCACGACTTTATCCAAAACAAGGACGGCATCGCTGCCGGAGCAGCCTACGAGGCAGCCTTCGGCCCGTACAACTATGCCTTCTGGCTGGGCAAGGACCTGTTCATCGGCGTAAACAACCTCATCTTCAAGGGCAGTGGGCTGGAAGATTCCGAAAAGTCCTCCAAAGTTTACGATGAAGGTTATTCCGAAGAAACCCTCAACTTTGTCCGGGGCCTGCTGCAATATGTGCCCCAGGGCACCCATATCTATATGGCCCAGCACAGCCCCATCCGCTTTTACTTTGCCCGCAAGCACAACGATATCGTGAATGCGCAGGAGATGCTCTCCATCCTGGAGGGTTATCCTACCGACATCCTCTCCGGCCATACGCACATTATGGGTGTGCACCGCATCAACGCCACGGTCACCGACCACAACGCGGCGGCCATCGGCGGCGCCTGGTGGGCCACCGACTGGTGCAAGGACGGCACTCCCCGCGGCTATGAGATCATCAGCTCGGTGGGCGGCGGCATCAGCTGGAACTGGCACAACCTGGACTACCCGGACAACTTCCAGGTGCAGTTCATCGGAATGGATCAGGCTCCCCTGCACCGCAACGCCATCGTAGCCAATGTCTTCCACGCCAATCCTTCCTGGACCGTGGAATGGTATCAGGACGGGATGTATATGGGCACCGCCCGTCCCGTCCAGGAATTCTCCCCGGACTACACCGCCGAGATTCTTGGCGTATATGAGGGTGATGCCAGCAAGGTTCCCAACTACAAGAAACCGGAACCCACCGGCCATTACTATGCTGCCGAACCTTCGCAGTACGCCTCTACTGCCACGATGGTGGTCACGGCCCCCGACGGACGCAAATGGACGCATGAGTTCGACCTGAGCAACGTCAGCTACGTAGACCTGCAGGCCCACCGCGGCGGCGCAGGCCTCATGCCCGAGAATACGTTCTCGTCCATGAAAAACGCCCTGGACCTGGGTGTGAACACGCTGGAATTCGACCTCCAGATCAGCTCCGACGGCCAGGTGGTGGTCTCCCACGACAACTACTTCCATTCCCGTTACGCCATCCGTCCCGACGGTTCCCTGGTGCAGAAGGATGAGCCCAAGGAGTACATCTACACCATGCCCTACGACAGTATTGCCAAGTACGAGGTAGGTCTGCGTCCGGTAGAGCGCTGGCCCGAACAGGCCAAGGTGTCGGAGCGCAAGCCCCTGGCCGATGACCTGATCAACTTCACCGAGAAATATGCCCGCGAGAACGGGATGTCCCTGCCCCGCTACAACATCGAAATCAAGTCACGCACCGGCAAGGGAGAAGGCACCCTGTGGCCCGGATACAAGGAGTTCTGCGACAAGTGCATTCCCCTGCTGCTTTCCAAGAACCTGGGAGACCGCCTGGTGGTCCAGAGTTTCGACGTGCGCGCCCTGGAGTACATCCACCAGACCTGGCCGCAGATAGAACTCTCCTACCTCACCGAGGACCAGACCGACATCGTCCAGATCCTGTCCCAGCTTAGCTTCAAGCCCCGCTGGTGGTCTCCCAACTATGAGGTGGTCACCCGTACCAACGTAGCCTACTGCCACGGCCTGGGCATCAAGGTGGTTCCCTGGACCGTAGATGATCCTGAAGAGATTCAGCGCATGGTAGACTGCGGCTCCGACGCCATCATCTCCAACTATCCCGACCGCCTCATCGAAGTGGTACGGAACAAGTAGAAAGAATCAAAAGGTTATGAAACGAACAATTCTGTTTTTCTTCCTGTCCCTGGCCTGCTTGAGCGCCGCCGGACAGGAAACTTATCTATATGCCGAAAGGGACACCTGCTCCCTGTATCTGGACATCTACCGGCCCTCGGCCAGCTCCCAAACCACCTTTGAAGGCAAGGCCAAACCCACCATCATCTATGTGTTCGGGGGCGGTTTCATCAAAGGTCATCGTACCGACAGTTTCAAACAGCGCTGGTTCCAGCGCCTGAACGACAACGGCTATGCGGTAGTCACCATCGACTATCGCCTGGGCATGAAGGGCTATAAGGTAGAGAAGGGCCTCTCCGGCCTCAAAAAAGCCAGTGACCAGTTCTACAAAGCCCAGCAGATGGGCATTGAAGACCTCTTCTCGGCCATCTCCTTCCTGAGCGAGAATCAGGAAGAACTGGGAATCGACCCCGGGAATCTGGTAGTCGCGGGCAGCAGTGCCGGTGCCATCATCTCCCTGGCGGCCGAATACGACATCCTCTGCGGACGCACGGACGGTCTGCCGGAGGGATTCCAGTTCAAGGGCGTGATGTCCTTCGCCGGAGGCATCGTCGGCCTGAATGGGGAACCCAAGTATCCGGAATCCCCCTGCCCCACCCTCCTGATGCACGGTACGGCCGACGGAACCGTCGCCTACAACAAACTGTCCATGGCAGGCCGCGGCATCTGGGGCAGCGACTTCCTGGCCGCCCAGTGGAATAAAAAGGGCTATACGGGCTGGTGCATCTACCGTTTCAAGGACCGTCCCCACGATATCGCATCCTATATGGACTATCTCTGGGACATCGAGCAGCCTTTCCTGGAGCAGAACGTGATCCTGGGCCATCCCCGCAAGGTAGACGCCCTCATCGAAGATCCCACCCTCCCCTCCTGGCCCATCACCCGCATGAGTCTGGATACCATGTATCGCTAGTGCGCGTAAAAAAATCCGCTTGCGCAGTGGTTTGGCGCAAGCGCGCAGTATCTTTGCATCAGAAATTAAAACTGATGCATTATGAGAAACACGGATTACAACCAGGTGGAGAACCTTTCCAACATGATTTCTTCCAATACTTCTTTCCAGGCTCTCAAGGACCTCATGGAAGATTTGGGTCTGGAATTCGAAGATGCCCTTAGCCTTTAACAAGCTCTACTACAGTAGATTCCTTGTCGGGCGTAAGGGTCACGCGCAGGTGACGGAGTTCGCCGGCGGCAGCCTTGGACTTGGACACCAGGATGCGGTCGCTGATGATGAACTCGGACACGGGGTCTTCCACGTAGTGCACGATGGCCCGCTTCAGCGGACGGGCCCCATAGGCGGGATCGTAGCCGGCGTCGGCGATGAAGCGTTTGGCCGACGGTGTAATGCTTAGTTTGTACCCGGCCTCCAGCGCCCGCTCCCGCAGGTCCTTGAGCTCGATGTCAATGATTTGCTCGATGGCCTCCTTATCCAGGGAATGGAAATAGACCTGGCCGTCCACACGGTTGATGAATTCCGGCGGGAACGCCTTCTTCACCGCTTTTTCCACCACGGAGCGCCGGTCACTCTCGACATTCTTGCCAGCCGTGGCAAAACCGATTCCGCTGCCATATTCCTCTACCTCGCGGCTTCCCACGTTGGAAGTCATGATGACGATGGTATTCTTGAAGTCCACGGTGCGTCCGTTGCTGTCGGTCAGACGGCCTTCGTCCATCACCTGCAGCAGCAGATTAAAGATGTCCGGATGCGCTTTCTCAATCTCGTCCAGCAGCACCACGCAATACGGTTTGCGGCGCACGCGCTCGGAAAGCTGACCGCCCTCCTCGTAACCCACATATCCGGGAGGCGCTCCAATGAGCCGCGAAACGCTGAACTTCTCCATGTATTCGCTCATATCGATGCGCACCAGATTCTCCTCACTGTCAAAGAGATATTCGGCCAGGGTACGCGCCAATTGCGTCTTTCCCACGCCGGTAGGGCCGAAGAACAGGAAGGTGCCGATGGGCCGATTGGGGTCCTTGAGGCCCGCACGGTTGCGCTGGATGGCCCGCACCACCGTCTCGATAGCCTCGTCCTGGCCGATGATCCTATCCTGCAGGCGCTTGCGCATCTTCACGATGCGGTTGCCTTCGCTTTCGGCCACCTTGTTCACGGGGATGCCCGTCATCTTGGAAACGACCGAAGCGATGTCCTCGGCGTCCACCACGTGCGCGGCGCCCTTCTTCTTGGCCAGGGCCAGGCGCACCATGGAGCCGGCCTCGTCAAAGGCGTCGATGGCTTTGTCGGGCAGGGATTTGTCGGTGATATAACGGTCGGTGAGACGCACGGCGGCCTCAACGGCTTCGTCGGTATACTTGATTCCGTGAAATTCCTCGTACTTGGGACGCAGGTGGCGCAGGATCTCGATGGATTCGGCCACGCCGGTGGGCTCTACCACAATCTTCTGGAAGCGGCGGTCCAGGGCGCCATCTTTCTCCACAATCTTGGTGAACTCATCCAAGGTAGTGGCGCCGATGCACTGGAATTCTCCGCGCGCCAGCGCAGGCTTGAGCATATTGGCGGCGTCCAGGCTGCCGGATGCCCCGCCAGCCCCCACGATGGTGTGGAACTCGTCGATGAACAGAATGAGGTCCGGATTCTCGGCCGCCTCCTTGATAATGGCCTTGATGCGTTTCTCGAATTCTCCGCGGTACTTGGTGCCGGCCACCACCGAAGCAATGTCCAGCGACAGGATGCGCTTTTTGGCCAGGGCGGCCGATATGTCGCCGGAAGCAATCTTCTGCGCAATTCCCTCTACGATGGCCGATTTTCCCACGCCGGGCTCGCCGATGAGCATGGGGTTGTTCTTCTTGCGCCGGCCCAGAATCTCGATGACGCGGGAAATCTCGGTATCCCGCCCCACCACCGGGTCCAGCTTGCCCTCGCGGGCCGCCTTGGTAATGTCGAAGGCGAATTCCTCGATATCCAGCTTCTTTTCCTCGGGCTCTTCTTCCGGTCCCTGGGAAGGCTGCTGCTCCTGCTGGGGAGCCTGCTTCTGCTGCAACATTCCCTCGTCCTCCATATAGGCCAGCAGGCGGCCATAGTCTATCCCATGGCTGCGCAGGTACACCTGGCCATAGCTTTCCGTGGTACGGCAAAGCGCCAGCAGCAGATGCTCCGGACGGGCCTCGGCGCTCTTGAGTCGCGATGCCTCCATCACAGTGATACTGAGCACGTTCTGCGCCTGCCGGGAAAAGCTGATATGGTCTATCTGCTCGTAGGGAATGGTCTCGTTGGTAAAGATACGCTGGTCAATGAACGTCTTCAGGTCCGTAGGTTCTACCCCCAGGCTCTGGAGCGTTTTGAAGGCCGAGTTATCCTCGTGACGGATGATGCCCAGGAACAGGTGGTCGGGGCCGATGCCGTAACTGCCCGTGCGCATGGCTTCTTCCCGCGCATAGGCAATGATGCGGGTCAGGTCTTCGGAAACTTGCAACTGCATACTATTTTACCAGGTATTCGGTGGAAATGCCGCCGGCTTCTTCCAGGACCATGCGGGTAATGCGGCCCTTGGGATTGTAGTCCAGTTCCATGCCGGTATAGCCCTTGAGGGCAGGTTTGCGCACTTTGATCACAACGTGCTTACCACCTTTCACATCCGTTACCGTGCAGTCTGCGCCCATTTCTTCGGCAATTTCCTCATACTTGCCCTGAATGCCATACAGGATGGCATTGCGCTGCACACGGACCGTCTTGTTGTTCTCCGTGTTCACATCCAGGGTAATGCCCCGCAGGTCAAAGCGCAGATAAGGACCGTCTACAATGAAGTAGTCACCTTCCGGCTTGGAATAAATCATTGCCAAATTGGCAGGTTCGGTATAGGTAATGGTACCTTCACTGACAATCTTCTTGCCCGTCAAGTGAAGGGTCTTGGTCTGGACAAATGTGCTCTCAAAGCTCTGTGCTCCGGCATTCAGGCCAGCCAGGAGCAGTACAAATACTAATATTTTTTTCATAACACGATGTTAATATACAAGAATGATACCTTTCTGCTACAGATAGATCGCGTGCGTATTCTTAATCTCGTTCATCACAAAGGACGAAAGGATGGATCCAATGGAATCGATATTACCCAAAACGTTGATAATAAACTCGTTGTAATACTTCATGTCCGGCGCCTGGATTTTGAGCAGATAATCGTACTCCCCCGACACATTATAACATTCGGCCACCTGCGGGATGTCCTTGATCACCGAAATGAAGTCACGTGCTATGCCCCGGTTCATCTGCTTCAGCTTTACCGAGCAGAAAACCATGAACCCGCGGCCCAGCTTTTCAGCATCCAGCACAGCCACATACTTGCAGATGAATCCCCCGCGTTCCAGCCTTTTCAGTCGCTCGAACACCGGTGTCGTGGACAGATTCACCTTGGCCGCCAGCTCCTTTGTAGTGAGCCGGGCATTCTCCTGCAGCGCCCGCAGGATTTGCAAATCCACCTGGTCCAGTACAATTTCTGTCATAATACCCATTCTGTTTAAGGCCTCTAAAAGGCCCATTTCTATTCAGAAATTCTTATTCCAAATACAAAAATAGAATAATTTTCTAAGTTTTACAATTTTCTTGTACAGAATTTCTAAGAGATGTACCTTTGTTCCGGAGCAGGCACTCTACCATGAATCGCCTACGCTTCGCTTCGGCCCCTCCCATGCGTCGCGCTCTTCGAGCGCCAACTACGGGCCCCTCCCTCTTACGCGGCCGAGGGTGGCCACGGATTCATGGTAGAGTGCCTGCTCCGGAACAAAAAGAAATAGATAGAAACAGAAGAAATAAATATTGATATGGCAAAAATTGACACCCGTTGCGTTCACGCAGGTTATTCTCCCAAGAAAGGCGAGCCCCGTCAGGTTCCCATTATCCAGAGTACTACTTTCAAATATGAGACTTCCGACCAGATGGGGAAGCTCTTTGATCTGGAAGAGGCCGGTTACTTCTACACCCGCCTTCAGAACCCGACGGTGGATACTACTGCCGCGCAGCTTTGCGACCTGGAGGGCGGTGTAGGTGCCATCCTCACTTCGTCCGGTCAGGCTGCTAACCTCTTCGCCTGCCTGAACATCGCCAAGGCCGGTGACCACATCGTCGCTGCCAACAACATCTATGGTGGCACGTTCAATCTGCTGGGCGTGACGCTGCCGCAGATGGGCATCGAAGTCACCTTCCTCAAGGCCGATGCTACCGATGCGGAAATCCAGGCCGCCATCCGGCCAAACACCAAACTCGTATTCGGCGAAACCCTTTCCAACCCCGGCGTGGAAGTCTTTGACATCGAGCGCTGGGCCAAGGTAGCCCACAAGAACGGCCTGCCGCTGGTGGTGGACAACACCTTCCCCACCCCGTACCTGTGCCGTCCCATCGAATGGGGCGCAGACATCGTCACCCATTCCACCACCAAGTACATCGACGGCCACGGGGTTAGCGTGGGCGGTGCCGTCATCGACAGCGGCAACTTCCCCTGGGACAAGTACTCCGAGCGCTTCCCCGGGCTCACTACCCCCGACGCTTCCTACCACGGCCTCACCTATACCAAGGCCTTCGGCAAGGCAGCCTTCATCGTCAAGGCCACCACGCACCTGATGCGCGACCTGGGCAGCACCCAGAGCCCGCAGAACGCCTTCTACCTGCACCTGGGCCTGCAGACCCTGCACCTGCGCATGAAGCGCCACAGTGAAAGCGCCCAGAAGGTGGCCGAGTGGCTGCAGAACCGCCCCGAAGTGGCCTGGGTACACTATCCCGGCCTGGAGAGCGACCCGCACCACAACCTGGCGCAGAAATACCTTCCCGACGGATGCAGCGGCGTCATGGCCTTCGGCCTCAAGGGCGGCCGTGCCTTTGACAACCGCTTCCTGGATGCCCTCCGGCTTGTGACCATCGAAACCCACGTGGCCGACTGCCACACCTGCGTCCTGCACCCGGCCTCGCACACCCACCGCCAACTTAGCGACGAACAGCTCAAGGCCGCCGGCATTGCTCCCGACCTCATCCGCCTGAGCATCGGCCTGGAGGATGTAGAAGATATTATCGCCGACCTGCAGCAAGCCCTGGAAAAAGCATGACCAGACACCAGATAACAGTAGATTTACCGCTCGAGAACGGCGGTGTGCTCACCGGAGCGCGCCTCGTTTTTCACGACTCCGAGGTTACCGGCGGAAGGGTGATCTGGATTTGCCACGCCCTTACGGCCAACAGCAACCCGGAGGACTGGTGGCCCGAAATGGTGGGCCCCGGCAAGACCATCGACACCCTCACGGACCGCGTGGTTTGCGTGAATATGCTGGGCAGCGCCTACGGGTCCGAAGGCCCCGCCCGCACCAATCCCGAAACCGGCCAGCCCTGGATGCTGGATTTCCCCATGATTACCATCCGGGACAGCGTGAACGCCTTCATTGCCGTGCGCAAGCACCTGGGCATCGAGAAGATTGACCTGCTCATCGGAGCCTCCAACGGCGGCTTCAACGCCATCGAGTGGGCCATTATGGAGCCCGAGCGCTTCGACCGCTGCCTGTTCCTGTGCACCGCCCCGCGCATCTCGCCCTTCCTGGGCGCCACCGTGGAAGCCCAGCGCATGGCCCTGGAGGCCGACCCCACCTTCCGCGAGGCCCGCGACCTGAACGGAGGATCGGCCGGACTCAAATGCGCCCGGGCGCAGGCCCTCATCAGCTACCGCAGCTTCCAGGGCTACGGGAAAACCCAGGCCGAGCAGGACCCCGACACCCTCTTCGCCGGACGGGTGGCCTCCTACGAGCGCTATCAGGGCGAGAAACTGGTGCGCCGCGGCTTTGACGCCTATTCCTACTTCACCCTGTGCAACGCCCTGGACAGCCACAATGCCGGACGCGGACGCGGCGGCGTGCAAAATGCCCTGGGAAGCATCCGGGCCGCCTGCACCGTGGTCGCCGTAGATACAGACCTCATTTTCCCGCCTCAGGAAGGACGGGAGTGGACGTCCTGGATTCCGGGCGCCCGTTTCATTGAAATCAGTTCTTTATACGGCCACGACGGCTTCCTCCTGGAAATCGCCAAACTGTCGGCCATCATTATGAAATAACGTATGCAAGTCCTCAAGTTCGGCGGCAGTTCCGTCGCCAATGCCGGAGCCATGCTCCAAGTGATACAGATAGTCCGCAAGGCCCTGGAGACCGACCGCACCATCCTGGTGAGTTCGGCCATCAGCGGCTGTACAGACGAACTCATCGCCATCGGCCGGCTGGCCGGCGCCCATGACAAACAGTTCGATGAGCGTTTGAAGGCCTTGCAGGAACGCCATCATCAGATTATCGCGGAACTGCTGCCCGAAAGCCATCAGGCCAAGACCCGGGAAACGGTAGACGCCCTCTTTGCCCAACTGGCCAGCATCCTGCAGGGCGTATTCCTGCTGGGAGAGCTCTCCCCCATCAGTCTGAGCGCGGTAGAGAGCTTCGGAGAACTGTTCTCTACCCGCATCCTCACCGACAAATGCCTGTCCCTGGGACTTCCCTGCCAGTGGCTGGATGCCCGCAAACTGGTTGTGCTGCGGGGCGGCACGGTAGATACCGCCGTCACCTATAAACGCATCCAGGAGGCCGTGGGAGCGCATCTGCACACGCAACTGTTCATCGTGCCCGGCTTCATCGCCCGGGACGAGGAAGGCCGTCCGGCCACGCTGGGCCGTGGCGGCTCCGACTACACCGCCTCCCTCTTCGCCGTAGGCGTCCACGCCCGCCGCGAAGAAATCTGGACCGACGTCCCCGGCATCATGACCGCCAACCCCAAAGTGGCACCGTCGGCCCGTACCATCCCCAACATCTCCTACCGCGCCGCGCAGGAGCTCTCGCACTTCGGCGCCAAGGTCATCTATCCGCCGACCATCCAGCCGGTGGTGGCCGAAGGCATCCCCATCTACGTGAAGGACACCTTCCACCCCGACGACCCCGGCACCCTGGTAGAGAAGAATCCGCCGCGGGCCGAAGGCGGTGTCATCGGCCTGGCCCATTCGGAGGGCATCGCCCTCATCTCGCTGGAAGGCAGCGGCATGGTGGGCGTTCCCGGTTTCAGCGCCCGCCTCTTTGACGCGCTGTACCGCAAGGGCATCAACATCATCCTCATCACGCAGGCTTCGTCGGTTCACTCCATGTGCATCGCCATTTCGGCGGCCGATGCCGAGAAAGCCCGCCAGGCGGCCGACAACTGCTTCGCCTACGAAATCTCGCTGGGCAAGCTGAATCCGCTGAAGGTGGAGACCGGCTATTCCATCGTGTGCGTGATTGGAGACGACATCCTGGGCCACAGCGGCGCCACCGGCCAGATGCTGGCCGCCCTGGGCCGCCACGGCATCCCGGTGCGTGCAACGGCGCAGGGATCCTCTGAACGGAATATTTCCGTCATTGTCCCTTCGGACCAGGCCGATGAAGCCATCCGCGCCATCCACCGCGTCTTCTTCGACCGGCAGTCCCGCAAGATCGTGCCTGTATTCATTGCCGGCTACGGCCGCGTGGGCAAGGAGCTGGTGAACATGCTGCGCTCGCAGTCGGCCCTGATCGCCGCCCGCACCGGCGTGGAACTGCGCATCTGCGGACTAGCCAACAGCAAACGCTACTTCATTGACACAGAAGGCATTGAAACCCCGGAAAACCTGCAGACCAAGGGCAACGCAGGCTCCTTCATCGACGCCCTGTGCAGCCTGTCGCTGGAGCATCCCGTGTTTGTGGACTGCACCGCCAGCGAAGAAACGGGCTTCCGCTATCCGGAACTGTTCCGCTGCGGCTATCACGTGGTGGCCTGCAACAAGAATCCCTTCTCCGGGACCTACGCCCAATACACCCAACTGGTCCAGGAAGCCCTGGCTGCCGGCGTGAGCTTACGCTACGAAACTACCGTGGGCGCCGCCCTGCCCGTGCTGGGCACGCTGGATCGGGTGGTAGAAAGCGGAGACCAGCTGCAGGAAATCCAGGCCGTGCTTTCCGGCACCCTCAACTACCTGCTGGACAACTATAAAGGCGCCGATTGGGACGCCCTGGTGGAAGATGCCCGCGTCAAGGGCTACACCGAGCCCGACCCGTCGGTAGATCTGAGCGGGCGCGACGTCCTGCGCAAAGTACTCATTCTGAGCCGTGTGGCCGGGATTCCGCTGGAGGCCGCCCAGGTAAAGCTGGAAGCCATCCCGGCCGATATCGCCGAGCGCTACGCCGCTGCCGCCGCCGATGGCAGGAAACTGCGCTACGTAGCCCGGGTCTGTGCCGGCGGTACCGTCTCCGTGGGCCTGGAAGCCGTAGGACCCGACAGCCCGCTGTACAACCTGCACGGAACCGACAACGGCATCCTGATCACCACCGCCGACTATCCCTCGCCCATGTTCATCCAGGGCGCAGGCGCAGGCACCCGCCAGACGGCCGGCGGGCTCCTGAAAGATATTTTAGAGGTATAGGAGCTTACTCCACAAATACCATTTCATCGAAGAGGTAGGCGGCATGGCCTACCTCTTTGATTACAAAGAGGAGGTAACGCACATCCAGGGAGATGTTGCGGCAAATCTCGGGATCGAAGACGAGGTCGCTCATGGTACCCTCCCACACGCGGTCGAAGTTGATGCCGATGAGGTTGCCGTCGGCATTCAGCACCGGGCTGCCGGAGTTGCCGCCGGTGGTGTGGTTGGTGGCCAGGAAGCACACGGGCTGGTTTTCGAAGCCGCCGCGGGCATAGATGTCACGCAGCACCTGCGGGATGTTGTAGTCGAAGATGTCGGGATTGTCCTTCTCGATGATGCCCTTCAGGGTAGATACAGGCCGATAATAGATGGCATCGGCCGGCTGGTAGCCTTCCACGTGGCCGTAGGCGACGCGCAGGGTGAGGTTGGCGTCGGGATAGAAGACCTTCTCGGGCTCAAACTCCATTTGTCCCTGCATATAGGTGCGGTACTTGAGCGAGATGGCCTGGTTGAACTCCTTCACCTTGGGGGTAATCTCCTGGGCGTAATATTTGTCCAGGGCCACAGCTAGATCCTGAGCTTCTTCCTTCGAGGAGAATACGGCATCCTTCCAGGCCTTCATGTCGCCGCCATACTGGGCGCGCTTCTCCAGGAAGTAGGCCGGCTTGTACTGATCCTCCACAGCCTTGTCAAAGGCCTCCATCATGGCTACGAAGATTTCCTCGTCGATGGGCTGGTAATAGTCCTTGGGATCTACCCGGCGGCCCATGCCCATCTGGATCTTCTCCACGGCCCGAACGGTCTCGTTGTAATACTCGTAGGCGCGGTAGATGGGGTTTCTCTGCTCATACAGATTTCCCAATTCGAAGGGGATCCACGCATAGCGGGTGCCCTGGGCCCATTTTTCGAAGCGGGCCTCATAGGCTTCCTTCACAGGCACTACCTTGTTCTTGCGCAGGCCCTTTTCCTCTCCCTGCCACTTCTTCCAGGCGTTGGCCACAGAAGCATACTTGGAGGAATACTGGATGCGCACAGCCTGGCTCTGGTCCATGTACTTCTTCATAATACCCAGGCGTGTGGTGCGCAGGGCAATCTTCTCGGGGTCGGAGACGTCCTGGATATAGCGGACCAGGGACGAATGCACGTATTCCTGCGTGCTGCCGGGGCAACCGTAAACAAAGGTAAAATCGCCTTCCTTCACGCCTGCCGTGGAGATTTTCATGAAGCGCTTGGGCCGGTAGGGAACATTGTCGGCGCTATAATCGGCCGGCAGATTGTCGGGGCCGGCATAGATGCGGAAGATGGAGAAGTCGCCGGTGTGGCGGGGCCACATCCAGTTGTCGGTTTCTCCGCCAAACTTGCCGATGGAAGACGGCGGAGCGCCCACCAGACGCACGTCGCGGTACTCGCGGAAGACGAAGAGGAAGTACTGGTTGCCGTAGAAGAGAGCTTCTACGCTGGCCTTGATGCCGTTCCCCTCTTTCTCGGCCTGGGCCTTGAGTTTGTCGGAATTCTTCTTGACCAGCGCCTGCCGCAGTTCTTCCGTCATCTTCTCCCTGTAGCCCTTGAGCACTACTGCCGTCACATCCTCCATGCGTTCCAGGAAGCGTACGGTGAGGCCGGGATTGGGCAGTTCATCGGCCCGCGTCATGGCCCAGAAACCGTCCTTAAGGTAATCGTGTTCCACCGAAGAATGCTTCTGGATGTAGCTGTAGCCGCAGTGGTGGTTGGTGAAAAGGAGGCCTTCACCGCTCACCAGTTCTCCGGTGCAGCCGGTCCCGAACAGGACCACGGCATCCTTGAGGCTGGCCTGGTTCACACTGTAGATGTCTTCGGCCGAAAGCTTGAAACCCTTGGCCTGCATGTCGTCGATACGCTGGGAAATGAGGGCCGGCAGCCACATGCCTTCGTCGGCCCGGAGGATGGGAGCGGCCATGCACAGGAGCAGCGCCGCAGCTAGAAGTCTTCTTTTCATTTGGTCTGGTTTTGCACAAAAATAGCAAAATAATTCCTATATTTGTGCTTACTATACCACAAAAGCATTATGAGAATTCCCGAATCAGAACTCATTATCAACGGAGACGGCTCCGTTTTTCACATTCATTTAAAGCCTGAGGAACTGGCCGACAACGTTATCATGGTAGGAGACCCCTCCCGCGTGATGATGATTGGCGAATACCTCTCCGACATAGAATTCCAGCACGCCTCCCGCGAATTCGTATCTACCACCGGTAAGTACAACGGCAAGCGCATCACCGTGCTTTCCCACGGCATCGGCCCGGACAATATCGACATTGTCATGACCGAACTGGACGCCCTGGCCAATGTAGATTTCGAGACCCGCGAGGTTAAGCCCCGTCACCGGGCCCTGAATATCCTGCGCATCGGCACCTCCGGCGCCCTGCACGCCGATATCCCGCTGGGCAGCTTCGTGATGTCCCACATCAGCGTGGGCTTCGACGGCGTCATGAACTGGTACGGAAACCGCGAAAAGAACTCCATGCCGGAGGTGGAAGAGGCCTTCAAGAAGCACATGCACTGGAGCCCGTACCTCCAAACCCCTTACTTTGTAAAGGCTTCTTCCAAGATTGTAGACGCCTTCAAGGATGACACCCTCAAGGGCGTTACCATTTCGGCACCTGGTTTCTATGGCCCTCAGGGACGCATCGTGCGCCTTCCGCTGGCCATGCCCAACATGCTGGAAGACATCGAGACCTTCCGCTTCGAGCACGACAACATTCCCTACCGCATCACCAACTTCGAGATGGAAGGCGCTCCCCTGGCCGGCCTCGCCGCCCAGCTGGGTCACAACGCCGCTACCGTGTGCTGCATCATCGCCAACCGCTATCTGCAAAGCTCCAACCCCGACTACCGTCCGCACGTGCGCAAACTGGTAGAACTTAGCCTGGAGCGCATGAGCAAAATGATGTAGCCAATACAGTCCCTTATACAATAAGCCCCCGGTAACGTGCGTTATCGGGGGCAATTATTTAGAAGTGAGAACTATCTGTAAACGTTGTACTGGCTGTAGAGCGATCCGTACATCTGTCCCAGAACCTCCAGGTAAGGCTGGCCTTCGAAGAGGGTGGTGCGGTATACGGTGTTGTCTACCATGTAGTACTCGATGCCGTTCATCACGATGACCTCGTAGTCGTCGGGCAGGGAAGTTACCAGGGCGCCTGCAGGAGGTACGATGGTGGAATAGGTACCCGAAGCCGAGATGGTGTAGAACACGCCGTCCATGTAGAAGTACTCGCTGTTAGCGTAGGCGTAACTCTGTACCAGACCCAGTTTTTCGGCCAGTTCGTAGGCCGTGAGGGCGCGGTTGGAGTTGATGGCATAGGCCGACTGCTGTGCAATCAGGCGGGCGTTCTGCTGCGCGATGATCATGTTCTGGCGGGCAATGACATTATAGTAGTCGAAGGTACGGGTGAACGTACGGTAGGTATCGCAGTAGTACGCGAAGCGGATGCTGCGCAGGATGGCCCTGTCGATGGCTACCTCCAGAGGAGTTCCGAAAGGAGGACGGCAAACTACGTATGCGCCGCCGTAGCTACGGTAATAAATGCCATTGTAATAGTAGTAGTCGACGCCCCAGTGGCTGATGCGACGCCAGTGCGGAGGCAGGCTGTGCACGCGGTAGCCATAGTAGTGAGGATGGTCTCCCCAGAAGTGACCGGGACGGTCCCAGGCCATGGGCTCGCGGTGGCGGGGTGCGACGCGCGTCATGTTGTGGTTGTTATCCACTCGTACATCGTCGTTGTAGCGGTAGTTGCCACCAGCATCACGGTAGGACTCGCGGACCACGGTGCCGGTAACAGGAGTGCCGGTGGTGGAGCTAAGGCCTTCGCGCGTAACATTGGAGGAGCGCACATGGGAGCTGCTGGAAGAAACGCTGCTGCTGGAACGGGGCGTAGAAGTGGAGGAACGGGATACGTTGCTGTTGCTGCTGCTCGCGGAGCTGCTGTTCACAGAACTGCTGGAACGCGAATTAGAGTTGGAGGAACGCACGGAAGAGGAAGAACTTCTGCTGCTGTTGCTGCTGTTCTTGTTGCCCTGCTGCACGGCGGAACTGCTGGAGCGGGAGGAACTGCTGCTTGAACGGGAGCTGCTGCTCACACTGGAGCCGGACCGCGTGCTGGACGAAGAGACGGAAGACCTGGAGCTGCTGCTACTGCGGGAACTTTGGCTGGAGCCACTGCTGCTGCGGGAGGAGCTTTGGCTGGAGCTGCTGCGGGAGCTGCCGGAAGAGCGGGTCTGGGCTACCATGTTTTCCCCTGCAAGCATGGAAAGAATCAGGATCAGGGAGGTAGTAAGTGTTAATAACCTTCTCATAGCATCTCAGTTTTACGGTAAACGGTATAAATAGTTTTTTAATGGTTATCGCATAATCTGTGCCATAGCGAAGATCCGCTCCATGGCGACCGGGTCTCCGGAGGCGAAAAGTTGTACGGAAAAAGCCCCTGTACCCAGTTGTACGCCACGTTCCTGCAGCAGGCGCAGGGTCTGGCGGGCCACGGCGGGAGCGGGGTCGATGACCTGCACTCCGGGGCCGGCGAGGCGCTCGATGACGGGCCGAAGGAAGGGATAGTGGGTGCAGCCCAGCACAATGATGTCGGCACCGGCCTCCAGCAGGGGTTGCAAGGATGCCCGCACGGTGGCTTCGGCCTGAGGGCCGTCCAGGATGCCGCTTTCTACCAGCTCTACGAAGCCTTGTCCCACGTGCTCTACAATGCGTACATTGTCTTCGTACATCCCGCGGGTTTTCAGGTATTTGGAGCCTTTGAGCGTGCCGGCGGTGGCCAGGACGCCGATGACGCCGGTCTTCGTTCCCAGGGCGGCAGGTTTTACAGCCGGCTCCATGCCCACGAAAGGCACGTTAGGATAATCGGCCCGAAGGGTGGCGATGGCGGCGGCGGTGGCGGTGTTGCAGGCGACCACGATGATATCGGCCCCCTGGGACAGGAGAAAGTCCGTGATGAAACGGGCGCGCTGCTGAATATATTCGGCCGTCTTTTCTCCGTAGGGGCAGTGGGCGTTATCGGCATAATAGACAAAGCGCTCTTTTGGAAGCACTTTCACCAATTCGCGGTAGACGGACAGACCGCCGCTGCCGGAATCGAATATGCCGATGGTTGCCATATCATTACAAACTTAGATATTTTTTAGTAAATTTGCAAGCTATGACAACGCAGGAACAGATAAAGGACTTACAGGAAAGGGTGGCCGCCCTGGACGGCTGCCTGGATATTGCCGGAAAAAGGAAGGAAGTGGCCGCCAAGACGCAGGAGACGCTTGCGCCGGACTTTTGGGGAGACCCTAAATCGGCCGAAGCCTTCCTGAAAAAACTTTCCGGCATCAAGTCCTGGATCACGGACTTCGACAAGGCCCGCAGCCAGGCCGATGACCTGGATGTCCTGTACGAGTTTGCCAAGGACAGCATCTCGGGCTCCGAGGACGAAGCCATTGAGACGGCCGAAACCAAGGAGCTGGACGCCGCCTATGCCCAGGCGGTGGAATCCGTCGAGGCCCTGGAACTGCGCAACATGCTGGGCAACGAAGGAGACAACCTGGGCGCCGTGCTCACCATCAACTCCGGCGCCGGCGGCACCGAGGCCAACGACTGGAGCGCCATGCTCATGCGCATGTACACCCGCTGGTGCGAGCGAAACGGCTATAAATATACAGTAACCTCCCTGCTGGAAGGCGAAGAAGCCGGCATCAAGAGCACCACCATCGAGGTGGAGGGAGATTACGCCTACGGCTATCTCAAGGCTGAAAACGGCGTGCACCGCCTGGTGCGCATCTCGCCCTTCAATGCCCAGGGTAAGCGTCAGACTACTTTCTCCAGCGTGTTCGTGTATCCGCTGGTAGATGACAGCATCAATATCGAGATCAATCCCGGAGACCTGGAATGGGACACCTTCCGCAGCGGCGGCCACGGCGGCCAGAACGTGAACAAGGTGGAAACCGGCGTGCGCGTAAGGCACCTGCCTTCCGGCATCATGGTAGAGAATACCGAAACCCGCAGCCAGCAGGACAACCGTCAGCGGGCGCTGCTCATTCTCAAGTCCCGTCTCTATGACATCGAGCTCAAGAAGCGCCAGGAGAAACAGGCCGAACTGGAGGGCCAGAAAAAGCGCATCGAGTGGGGCTCCCAGATCCGCAACTATGTCCTGCACCCGTACAAGCTGGTGAAGGACCTGCGAACCGGTTACAGCACCGCCGACACCCAGGGCGTGCTGGACGGAGACCTGAACGAATTCATGAAAACTTATCTGATGGGTAAGGGCGCCGCGGTTACGGAGCCCGACGATTTAGACTAAACCCTTTTACATAAAATGAAAAATACCGTCCTAGTTGTAGTGGACATGCTTTACGACTTCATTGATGGATCCCTTGCATGCCAGGGTGCCGACGAAGCCGTTCCCAACACCGTAGTCTTTTTAAAGAAGCATCCCGAGCTTCCCGTCCTGTTTGTACAGGACCATCATCCGGCCAACCACAGCTCTTTCAAGGAGTTTGGCGGCATCTGGCCCCCGCACTGCGTACAGGGCACACGCGGCGCCCAGGTACACGAAGACCTGGTTCCCTTTACCCCCGACGAAGGCTTAATCTTCTATAAGGGAGAAGACGCCGCCACCGAGCAGTACAGCGGCTTCGAAGGGAAGAACGCCGTGGGCCAGCACATGAGCGAAGTGCTGCACATCATGGAGACCGAGCAGGTGGTCTTATGCGGAATCGCTACCGAATACTGCGTACGCAATACCGCCGAAGACCTTTTGAAAGACGGTTTCCAGGTTACGGTCCTCCAGGACTGCCTGGCCTGGGTAGACGCCGACGGCCACCGCAAGGCCCTGGAAGAAATGGAAAAAGAAGGAATCAAACTTGCCTAGTATGAACGTGATCAACAATGCCTATGTTTCGGACAAGTACCAGTATACCATGGGGAAGTCCTACCTCGAGTGTGGGAAACAGAATCAGATAGCCGTATTCAACCTCTTTTACCGCCAGGCCCCGGAGAACAACAACTGGGCGGTGGTAAGCGGCACCGAGGAAGTCATCGAGATGGTGCTGGCCCTGGGTACCGAGCCAGAGTCTTTCTACGAGAAGTTCCTGCCCGGAGACGATTATAAGGAGTTCCGCAAATACCTGAGCACCATGAAGTTCACCGGTGACCTGTACTGCATGCGGGAGGGAGAGATCGCCTTCCCCAACCAGCCCATCGTGACCGTGGTGGCCCCGATGATCGAGGCCCAGGTGTTGGAAACGCCCATGCTGTGCATCCTGAACCACCAGATGGCCGTAGCCACCAAGGCTTCCCGCGTGTGCCGGGCCACCAACCATCCCGTTTCGGAATTCGGTTCCCGCCGGGCCCACGGTCCCTGGGCGGCGGTTTACGGCGGCAAGGCAGCCCAGATTGCCGGCTGTGCATCTTCGTCCAACATCCTTACCGGTGCCTTCAACGACGTTCCTTCTACCGGCACCATGGCCCACAGCTTCATCACTTCCTACGGCAGCACCGTGGAAGGAGAGCACAAGGCTTTCTGCGACTATATCAAGACGCATAAGGGAGAGAATCTGATCCTGCTCATCGACACCTACGACACCCTGCGCTGCGGAGTAAAGAATGCCATCCGCTCCTTCAAGGAGAACGGAATCGACGACAACTATCCCTATGGTTACGGCATCCGCCTGGACAGCGGCGACCTGGCCTATCTGTCCCAGGAAGTGCGCCGCATCCTGGACGAGCACGGCCTTACCAAGTGCAAGATTTTCGCCACCAACGGCCTGGACGAATACCTGATTACAGACCTGGAGCGCCAGGGCGCCTGCATCGACAGTTACGGCGTGGGCGACGCCATCGCCACCTCCAAGGCTGCTCCCTGCTTCGGCAATGTGTACAAACTGGTGCAGGTAGACGACCAGCCCGTAATCAAGCGCTCCGAGGACAAGATCAAGCTCATCAACCCCGGCTTCCAGATTACCTGGCGTATTTCGGCCCAGGACAGCGTGAAAGGCCATAAGTTCGACGGCTATGTACACAAGGCCGATGTCACCTGCCTGCGCGGGGATGCCATGGACATGGCCCTGCAGCACGGCGAAAGCGTGACCGTACGCGACGAGTACGATTCCTACAAGACCAAGGTGTTCGAGGAAGGCGCCTACGAGGCCCGTCCCCTGCAGCATCAGGCCATTGCCAAGGGCGTACGCGTGGTGCCCAAACACAGCCTGGCCCAGAAGAAGCAGTTCTACCAGGACAACCTGCACCACTTCTCCCCGGCCGAGCGCCGTCTCATCAACCCCCACTATTACAAAGTGGACATCTCCGACGCTTTGTACGATACGAAGATGTCCATCATTGGGAAGTTGGTGAAGGAGATTGAATCCTTCGAAATCTAACTCTATTTCAGGGAGTTCAGCAGCTCCAGTTTTCCGTCGGCGATCAGTTTAAGGACCAGTTCGCCGAAGAGGGTATTCTGCCAGGCGAACCAGGGACGGGTGAAGTTCTTGGGATCGTCCTTGTGGAAGGACTCGTGGATGAAACCGGTGCCGGCATCCGTGTGCAGGAGGGTCTCCATGCACCAGCGGATCTCGTTGTCATCGGTGGACGTGAAGGCCTTCATCATGATGCTCATGGGCCAGATCATGTCGTAGCCCACGTGGGGACCGCCGATACCCTCGGCGCACTTACCTTTAAAGAAATAGGGATTGTCCTGGCTCCAGACCAGGCGGCGCGTGTTCTGATACACGGGGTCCGTGAGCGGAACGTCTCCCAGATAGGCCATGGCCAGCAGGCTGGGAACGTTGGCATCGTCCATAAAGTAGCGGTTGCCGAAACCGTCTACCTCGTAGGCGTAGACCTTGCCGTACTTCGGATGCTCGAAGACGGCGTATTCCTTCAGCGCCTGCTCCACTTCATCGGCCAGCGCCCTGCACTCCCCTGCCAGTTTCTTTTCCCCGTTCACCGTCTCCAGAATCTCGGCCGCTTTCCGGAGGGAACTCACGGCGAAGAAGTTGGAGGGAACCAGAAATTCGAACTGCGTGGCATCGTCGGAGGGACGGAAGGCCGATGCGATAAGGCCTACCGGATTCACGGGATGGCCATAGCCTCGGTTGGACTTGGTATCCAGTTGGGCGGCCGTCGTACGCTGGAAGTGATAGGGGCCGTGACCGTCCTTGCGCTGCTGCTCGCGGAAGGTCTGCAGCACCTTGCGGGCAGCTTCTACCCACACATCCCCGAAAACGGAGGTATCCCCCGTAGTTTTCCAGTAATGGTAGGCGAGGCGGATGGGATAGCAGGGCGAATCGATCTCCCACTTGCGCTCGTGCAGGTTGGGATCCATATCCGTCAGGTCGGTCTGCCAACCGGTGCCCGTGGCGCCGTCGTTGAAGGCATTGGCGTAAGGGTCGATGCAGATGAGGCCGAACTGGCAGTTGATAACGCCGGCGATCATCTTCCTCGGATGTTCGTCCTGCGGGGCTAACTGGACATAGGGCCACACCTGTGCCCCGGAATCCCGGAGCCACATGGCGTGGATGTCGCCGGTGTACACGAAGGTGCGGCAGTTTTCTTCGTCATAATGGACCGTGGTGTCCAGCGTGTTGGGGAAGCAGTTCCCGAACATCCAGGCCAGGCGGGGCTGGGTAATGAGCCCCTGCACCTGGGTGATGGTGGCCTCAACGGCCTCTGACGTAAAAAGGCGTTCCTCCGGAGCGGGACGCTGCGAAGGATAGTTTCCGGCGCAGGCCGACGAAGCTGTGGCCAGCGCCAGAACGCCCAGAAGCAAATGTTTCATGGGATTTACCACTTGAAGGTTGCGGTAATAGGATAGTGGTCCGAAACGAACTGGCATCCCAGGTAGGGCTGCGTAACGCGGAGCATGCTTTCGCAGGCAGGGAAGCCGGTGTAGAAGATGTAGTCGATGTGCGGTTTCTCGTCCTTTCCATAACCGTGGTAGGTAGGACCGTCGTCCACCATCTCGGCCTTCTCCCAGGCATCCAGCATCATCCCGCGAAGATCTGTCAGACAAGGATCGTCGGCATATACGTTGAAGTCTCCCAGCAGAATCATGGGATAGCCTTCCGGATTCATTTGGCCGATGCGTTCCACCACCAGGGCCAGGCCGTTCTTGCGGGCCAGTTCTCCCACGTGGTCCAGATGCGTATTCACGAAATAGAAGTGGCGGCCAGACTTGATTTCCTTCAGGAGCGTCCAGGTAGCCGTGCGCTTGCAGGCGGCATCCCAGCCCTTGGAAGGCTCTTCGGGAGTCTCGGACAGCCAGTAGGTGCCCCAGTTCTCCAGTTCCAGCCTGGTGGTGTCGAAGAAGACGGACATATGCTCTCCGCCGTGCTCACCATCTTCGCGGCCCACGCCCACACAATTATAGTCCGGGCAGCCGGCAAGCAGTTCTTCCAGCTGGAAATCCAGGGCTTCCTGTACACCGAAGGCGGCAGGATGCTGGTCGTTCACCATGGCGATGGCGGCATCCTTGCGGTTCTCCCAGACGAAGTCCCCGTCCTTGGCCTTGCCGTAACGGATGTTGTAGGACATCACTTTCAGAGTATCATCCTGCGAAGCACAGGAAGTGGCAAAAAAGGGCAGCAGCACTGCAAAAAGGATTGCTAGTCTTTTCATGTTTTTATGATGGTTAAATTTTTCGTTATGACTTGCTAACAAATATACGAAAAAATTGACTTTGAATAACGCTCCAAAAAGAGTAAATTTGTGGGCAATGGCAACAGATATCGACAAATTCGTACACGACCAACTGTCGGTGTGGCCCCTGGTAGCGGCCAAATACCGTGCCCTCAAGAGCACCCAGACACGTACCCTGCCGCTCAAAGGCATGCTGGTTACACTTCAGTCCAACCCGGGGCGTATGCCCATCTTCGACCACGGCTGTCCGCTGTGCGAGGAAAACTATATGGAGCACCAGCACACCCTTCCCTTCGAAGGGCGCAAGGGCCGCAAGTACAATATCCTGGTAAACCGGGCGCCCATTTTCCCCAACCACCTGGTCATCACGCGGGATGTCCACGTTCCCCAGACCATCTGGCACCGCTTCCCGGATATGCTGGACCTGGCTGCCAGCCTGGAGAACTACATCGTTTTCTATAACAGTCCCAACAGCGGCACCACCGTTCCCCAGCACGCACACTTCCAGGCCTGCCCCAAGGGTTACATGCCGCTGGAACGTGCCGCCGACCGCGTCCTGCGCGAGATTGCCGCCGGGAGACAGCCGGAGGAAGCCGAGTTCATCGGCAAAAGCCGCGACGCCCAGCTGTACCATTTCAAACGCTTCAACCGGGGCATCTTCCTCCTGCGCGCCCAGACGTCCAAGTCCATGGCCAAGCAGTTCTACCGCCTGCTGGACTGCATGAACCTGGTGGCCGAGGAAACCGAACCCCGCTTCAACGCCTTCGCCTATTGCAGCGAGGGAGAATACCGGGCGGTAGTCACGCTTCGCAGCGGCAACACCGTGCGCAAGCCCATCTTTCCGGGAGCGGCCGACATGGCCGGCTTCGTGGTCATCCCCGAGGTAGAGGATTTCCCGCGCATGAATGCCGGGATTCTGGAGCAGATTTACGATACAATCACCTTGACCGAAGCCGAAGAAGAACGCCTCCTGTGGCGTCTGGTGCGCACCCAGCCCCGCATCGAGGTGGGCATCACCGCAGGAGAACAGCTTCGCTTCGAGATTATCCAGGACGGCGCAGGTCCCCAGACCGTCACCTATCGGGAGGGCAAGATAGACTATAACGGCGTACTGTACGACGAACTCGTTTTCGAGGCCGCCACCATCAGTACCCTCTTTGCCGAACCCTCCTTCATCCTCTATTCCCCGGAAGGCATGCGCCGCTATGCCGGCACCCTCAAGTTTGTCGTAGAGGGGCAGCAGGTGCAGGCCGTAAATCAGCTGGGAGCCGAGGATTACCTCCTGAGTGTGGTTTCCCTCCTCCCGGCCGAGGAGCAGAAAGCCCAGGCCATCCGCCTCCGCCGGCAGCTTCAGGACCAGCAGGGCCTGGTGCAGGTCGGGCTTCCCTACGTGGGATTGACAGAAAAGGCCGACGCGTCTGCACGGTCGGCCATCGATGAGACTTGGGGAATGCTAGAGTAAAGCCAGCAGCTGATCCTTGATGCGGGCGAACTCCGACTCCAGGTTGGGCGTGAGAATATTCTTTCCGGTGGCTTCGGTAATTTCCTCGAAGCTCCACCATTTTCCCTCGGAAACCTCGGCGTTGTCCGGATGCAAATCCGGATGACCGACCACGGCGAACATGATTACCCATTCGGAATCACGGCCCGTGAAGAAGGGATAGGCCCCCAGATAGATGGGATTGAATTCTGTTAATCCCAGTTCCTCTCCGGCCTCGCGGTACAGGGCTTCCATCACCTGCTCTCCATAGGAAATATGGCCGCCCACAGCGGTATCCCAATGACCGGGCAGCAGGTGCTTGTTCATGGAACGTTTCTGAAGGTAGAGCTTGCCGAAGCGGTCTATCACGTGCAGGTGCACCACCGGGTGCAGGGCCTTGCTGCCGGCCAGGCTGTGGCACCACATGCGCAGGGCCTGTCCATAGACCAGGCCGTTGGTCTCTATCAGGGGCAGCATTTCCCCATGGGGGATGGGCTGCTTGCCGGGATGGTCGGCCGACGGACGCGGATAAATCGGAGCCGGCTCGGAGGGATATACTAAATCGAACATGATTAAGCCATGGCAATTAAGATGAGCAGCTGGGCTACCAGTACGCGCAGGAACATGGAGAGCGGGTACACCGTGGCGTAGTTCACCGAGGTGTAGTCGCTGCCGTACATACCCTGGGCGAAGGCAAGCACGGGCGGATTGGTGCAGGAACCGCTGATGAGACCGCAAATCTGGAAGAAGTTGAGCTTGCACACCACGCGGGCCACCACGAAGGTGATGCACAGCGGGATAATGGTAATGCAGGCACCGTACAGGATCCACCAGTAACCGCCGCCCACGATAGAGCTCCAGAACTCGCCGCCGGCGCCGATACCGACAGCAGCCAGGAAGAGCGAAATGCCGATTTCCCGGATCATGAGGTTGGCACTGGCCGTGGTATAAGTGGTAATCTTATATTTGGGGCCCCAATGGCCCAGCAGGATGGCGATGATGAGCGGACCGCCGGCCAGGCCCAGCTTGATGGCCTGCGGGATGCCGGGGAAATGGATGGGAATGGAGCCGAAGAGCACACCCACAACGATTCCCATGAAGATGGGCACCAGGTTAGGCTTGTTCAGGGCTTCGGCCGAATTACCCACGATCTTGGCCACCTGATCGATGTTCTTCTGCGGGCCCACGCACACCAGGGCGTCTCCCATCTGGATGTACAGGTCCTTGTCGGCCACCAGTTCCACACCGGCACGGATGACGCGCGTGACGCTGACGCCATAGGCGCTGCGGAACAGCAGTTCCTTCAGCTTCTTACCGGTCAGGTTGGACTTGGTTACCACAATGCGGCTGGTAACCATGCTGTGGTCCTTCTTGATCCAGTCTTCCACGTGCATGGGAACTTCCTGGCCAAAGAGGATGCGGATGCGGTCCACCTCTCCCTCCGAAGTCACCAGCAGCAGTTTGTCTCCCTCTTCCAGCACGACGTCGGACGAAGGAAAGATGATTTCGTCGCCCTTCATCACGCGGGACACCACGAATCCGCCCACGTCGAAGGAATGCATGATTTCGGTGAGTTTCTTGCCGAAGATGGCAGGGTTCTCCACCGCCACGTGCATACGGCGGGCTTTTTCCACCATCTTGGCCTCGGCATCCAGCTGGGCCAGTTCCTTCTTGTGGTCAATCTTGAAGATGGCCTTGAACAGCACAATGACCAGGATGACGCCGACCACGCCCATGGGATAAGCCACGGCATAGGCCGATGCCAGCTTCTCCGAGGCAGCGCCTGCCGCCAGCGTGCTGCTGCCGCCAGCGATGGCTACGTCCGTGAAGGTTTGCTGCGCGGCACCCAGGCCGGGGGTGTTGGTGACGGCGCCGGACATGACGCCCACCATGGTCTTGAGGTCTTCCCCGCTGATGGCCGAGATGCCATAGGTTACAGCCACGGCCAGCAGAACGTTCATCAGGGCCAGGATGTTCATCTTGATACCGCCCTGCTTGAAAGATTGGAAGAAGCCGGGGCCCACCTGCAGGCCGATGGAGAAAACGAAGAGGATGAGGCCGAACTCCTTGACGAAGTGCAGGACATCCAGGTCGGCCTGGAAGCCCAGATGGCCCATGAGGATACCCATGAACAGGATCCAGGTAGAACCCAGGGAAATGCCTTTTACTTTAAAGCGGCCCAGATACAGGCCCACACCTATTACTAAAGCGAGCAGAAGGATGGTATGGGCGATGCCGTAGCCGAAAAAGAGATCTTTCATAGTCTAATACTCCATTTTAACCACAAAGCAGGATTTGCCGTCTACGCGGCCCTCGACATACCAGGTACTGCCTTCCTGCAGTCGGTACAGCTGGACGGTCTCCCCTTCCGTGGTTTCTTTGTTGAAGTTGATATACAAGTCTTTCATGGGCTGCAGCGCCACCTGGGGCGGCAGGCAGTCCATGGCCCACACCACGTAACGTACGTTGTTGGTGTGGCCGATGATGTCAATGTCGGAATAGGCCACCGTATGCTCCCCGGCCGCCTCAGGCTGAGCCTCGCGGGGTAACACTACCTTGGGGGATTCCTGTTCGATGGCGTGGTCTACCTGATAATCCAGGACCAGGGACGGCGGAAAGTCTTCGGGGCGCACGAAATGGCGGGTGCGCTCGTCAATGACCACCCAGGAACTGGTGGCCTGCACGGCCAGGCTGCCGTCGGGGCCCTTGAGTTCGAAGTCTCTCAGGTAGAAAAGTCCGTTGGCACCCTTGTGCCAGGTATACAGGCTGGCAACGTCGTGCCAGCGAAGCATCTTTTCAAAATGCACGTGCATGCGCGTGAGGACCCAGGCGGTGTGGTGCACATGCAGGTTCTCGTAGCCGAATCCCAGGTCCTGAGCAGCCCAGTAGGCGATTTCCTGGGCCATATCCATAAAAGACGCCGGCCTGAGGACGGCGTTACGGTTTGTCTGATAGCAGGGAATGCAAATGTTCTGACGGTACTTATACCCTTCTTGGCTTACTACTTTCATTGGTGCAGGATTTCCAGTTGTTCGGGAGTGTACAGGAAACGGTCCAGCCACTCGGGCGCCAGGCGTCCCACGACGGCCACTGCTATGGCAGCCACGACCACCAGGATGAGCAGAATCAGAGCCATGCGTCCGATGGTCTTCCAGGCCGATTTCTTGACGGGAGACTCTTCTTCTTCGGCGACCGGAGCTTCTTCCTGGGCCGGGGCTTCCGGCTCTGCCACGGGCTCGGCTGCCGGAACTTCCGGTTCGGGTTGCACCTCCGGTTCTACCGGCACCTCGGGTTCGTCGGGGGCTTCAGGCTCGGCCTGTGCCTCAGGTTCGGCCTCCAGGATATCGGCCAGATTGGATACGGCGGCGGCGACTTCCTCCGGAGTTTCTTCGTGAGTCTTCAGGGAGATGGGCTGCAGGCCGTAGCCGGAAGGATAGATGTCCAGGTCTTCATCGGCCACAAAGAAGAAGTTGTTCTCCCGGGTGGCGCGCAGGCGGCCTAAACCGGTGAGGACCAGAGCCTTGCGCTGCTTGAGCACTTCCTTCATCTCGGCGATGAAATCCAGCAGGATGCGGGCGGCGTCGGTCTCCGATATGTCGTTGGATTTGGCGTACAGTTCTATCAGCAGCCGGTCTTCTCCCTGCTTGGGCGAGAAATACAGCCTGCGGTAAGGCGGAAGGATGGTGTAGCCGCGGTCGGCAAAGGAGGCCGGAACCAGTTCTGCCACAAAGCTGCCCATACCGGGAAGCGTGACGGTATCGTGGTCCATCACCGCTTCTTTCACCATTTTAGCCAGGAGGTCGATGTCCATGTTCTTCTGCTGCTGAAATTGATTTACAAAGATAGTAAAAATTTTTGCAGAAAAGCTTTGGAGAATCCAAAAAAGATTGTACCTTTGCAATCCCGTTCCACGAGAGCGGTAAATATTCCTCCTTAGCTCAGTTGGTTAGAGCATCTGACTGTTAATCAGAGGGTCGTTGGTTCAAGTCCAACAGGGGGAGCTCCAAATCAAGCACTTACGGAAACGTAGGTGCTTTTCTTTTATAGACTCGGTCGCAGTTTCTGTCGGTTCAGCACGCGGTCAGGACCATATTTGCACGATTTTGGTCTTCCCGGGATGCTCCAGCACGTGGCCAGGACCGGATTTGCACGATTTTGGTCTTCCCGGGATGCTCCAGGTTTGCGGCGAAAAATGGGCATTATCTTATAGAATATTTCCTATCTTTGTAAGGACTATCAGAAACACAAGTAATGACCATTCTTGACGAATCCTTCCTTCGTCCGCGACTCCTTCACAGGGAGAACGACACCCATAAGCGAAATTACGGACACCTGCTCATCATCGCAGGATGCGAGCGGATGCCCGGGGCGGCTGTCCTCGCTACCGGAGGGGCGCTCCACTCCGGCTGCGGCCTGGTGACGCTTCACTCCACCGAAAGGGCGCTCCAGGCGACCGTGAACAGTTTCCCTTCGGCCATGCTCTCTGAGGAGGTGGAGGAGCACTTCTGCGTGGTGCCCGAGAATCTGGACAAGTACGCGGTGGTTGCCGTCGGACCCGGCCTGGGCAGGGCTCCCGGCACGATGAACGCCCTGATGGATCTCTTCGTGATTGCCGGCGAGAAGAAGAAATCGATGGTCCTGGATGCCGATGCCCTCACGAGCCTTTCCCTCATCCCCGACTGGCAGGACCTTCTTCCGGAAGGATCGGTCCTTACCCCGCATATGGGAGAGCTCCGGCGGCTGTTCCCCCACGGCAGCGACGAGATGCGCGTGTTGCTCGCACGGGAGCTCTGCATCTACTCGGGCTGCACCCTTGTAATGAAAGGCTACCACACCCAGGTCTTCACTCCCAGCGGGGAGTGTCTCGTGAACCAGACGGGAGGCCCCGGACTCGCCAAGGGCGGGAGCGGGGACGTGCTCACAGGGCTCATCGGAGGGCTGCTTGCCAGGGGGTACTCCCCCAACGACGCGGCAGCACTCGGCGTGTGGGTACACGGCTATGCCGGTGACTGCCTCGCACGGGAACGCTCGGAAGAGGCCTTCTCCAGCAGGGACCTCATCGATTACCTTTGGAAAGGATTCAAGGAATTATACAGTGACAATGTCTGAATAAATTAACCACTATGATTAATAAACTCCTCGCATTCAACAGGCGCTACGTTCAGAACAAGGAATATGAACGCCATATCACGGACAAGTTCCCGGAAAAGAACCTGGCCATCCTCACCTGCATGGACACCCGCCTCACGGTCATGCTTCCGGAGGCTCTCGGGCTCAAGAACGGGGATGCCAAGATCATTAAGAACGCCGGCGGGCAAATCCCAACCGACACCGACTCTTCCATCCGTTCCCTTCTTGTCGCCATTTACGAGCTGAACGTGAACGAGGTGATGGTCATCCACCACTCCACCTGCGGAGCCTGCCACATGAGTTACGAGGGGTTCAAGCCGCATATGCAGGAAAGGGGTATTCCCGAGAGCACGCTCAAAGAGTGGGAGGGTAAAGGCATCGCGGAGTGGCTGGAAGGGTTCCACGACACGGAAGAGTCTGTCAGGAAGACGGTCGCCGCCATCGTGAACCATCCCCTCGTCCCCAAGGACGTGACCGTCCGCGGCTATATCATCGACTCGGTGACCGGAGAGTTGACCGAGGTAAAGGACAGATAGGTATGAAGACATTTAAAAGCTTCATTCTCTTTTCGGCCCTCTTCCTTCTTGCGGGCTGCAGCGGCGTCAAGGTGAGCAAGACCATGCTCAAGATGGTTGTAGCAGCATCCACCAAGGAGAACAAGGCCCCTTGTTATGCCGACTCCTGCGTCAAACGGATTGGCGTTCCCTATGCCGGGGATTCCAACCCTTCACAAGTCGTGGATATTTATTATGCCGATCCGTCTATCCGGAGGGATGCCGTCCTCATCGACATCCACGGGGGCTTCTATGTTGGCGGGACCGGAGTAAACAACCGTTCCTTCGCCTCGGTCTTCCTGAAAGAAGGCTTCGATGTAGTTCTGGTGGAGTACCGTCTCAACGACGGGAAGACGGACGTCTCGGACGAACTCCGTGACTGTGCCGCGGCATTGGATTACCTGACCGCCCACGCAGAGGAACTGGGACTGAACAAAGACCTCATGTTCCTCACCGGGGACTCTGCCGGTGGGCACTTAGCCCTTTATATGGCCGAAGGTTCGGAGGACAGGACGCTTCCCATTCACCCGGAACTCTTCGTCTGCAAGGGGGCCCTCCTCAACTGTCCGGCGTATGATTTCGCGTCATTTGCGGAATCTGACGGCTTCACGGAGAGTGCCCTGGCCTGGTTCCTGGGGCCCAATTACACCGATAAGGAGTGGATGACCTCCATGTCCCCGAGGACCCACCTCGGAAGCTACAGCGGTCCGCTCTTCGTATCCACCTGCACAAGGGATTTCATCCGGGCGCAGTCCGTTATCTTAAAAGAGGATTGCGAGAAGGCCGGACGCCCGCTGGAATGGGTAGATATTGACTCCAAAGAAAGGGCCGTGGGGCACGTCCACAACGTAATCAATCAAAATCTCCCCGAATCCCAGGCCGTCAACGCCCGGATGATTGATTTCATGGACCGTGCTTGCCGGTAATACACAATAGAGCGAGCTGATTTTATATTCCCTTGTGGCGAAATCTACCACAAGGAATTCAATTGGGCAGGCTATTTTTGTGAAAAAATAACCTGATATGAGAAATCTTCTTGTTAGTTTTCTGTGCCTGCTCATCACTGTAGGGGCGAATGCCCAGGCGGGGCTGAGCCAGGGCCAGGCCGTGGAGCAGACGACGGCCAATCATAAACAAGCCAGGAAGAGTTGTCCCCACTGCGGCATCAGCATGGGGAATGTCACCTATCCCTGGCAGCACGAAACCTGGTGTCCGTACTACCGGAGCAACAGTTCCGGCGGGGGAAGCAGCAGTTCGTCCCTGTCTTCGTCTACGGCGGCAGTGGCCATCAGCACGGGCGCTGCGGTGCTTGGCAGCGCGCTCTCCGACCTGATCACCGCGGCCATGGACCACAGTAACGGAGACAACAATTACTACCGGAACGACGGCTTCGGCCAGCAGATTACCTTCCAAACGCAGTATTACCGGGATGACGACCACACCTGCGTGGTGCTCCGGGATCCCAAGACCGGGAAGAAGGGTATCTGGCACAATGCCTATGTCTTTAACCACAAAAGCGATCCCCAGCCCACTTCGGGTTTCTGGATCCTGAGACCGGAATACGAACAGATCTATATGGACCTGTTCATGAGCCATCCCTACGCCATTACCCTCAGGAAAACCGTCAAGAAGGGTGTGACGCAGGACGAATGGCAGGTATATGAATTCGGCCTGGGGAATATGTGCTATAAAGGGCACGCCACCATCATTTCTCCCTATGTCGCAAGTGACGTAGAATTCTCCTTCAAAGCGGCGAAACTCATGCTGCAGAAACAGGGGGCCGACGGAAAACCCGTCTGGGGCCTGTACAAGATGGCCAGGCCCGGGGCCGATGAAATCAAGAAGCGGCCCATCACGATGAAGGAGATGGCCGTGCCCCAGCTGGACAGCATCCAGTTCTATGCCGGGCAGTCCATCATCTGGAAAGACGGGCTTTGCGGCATCGTTGACGACGACGGAAAAATGCTCATCCCCATCAAGTACAAGGACGTGGGCACCGTCACCGGCAAGAAGAAATGGGCCTGGGCGGTAGAGCCCGGCGGCAAATGCGGCCTTGTAAACACCAAGGGTGAGGTTATCCTTCCGTTCATCCATTCCAGCATGCACGTGGACGAGTATGGCGTCAACGCACGGAGGGAAGGAGAAGACCGGGACTTTGTGCTACTGGCCGATGGAAGCCAGACCGATGCGGTTTATGATGATGTGACCTTCACCAAGGACGGTTACGTCTTTGAACAGAACGGCCTGTACGGCTTTGCCAACAATAAAGGGGAGACGACGCTGAATCCGGAGTTCGAGAGCATCCAGATTGTGGACCATGACCCTGAGCTGGTGAAGTTTACCAAGGTAAATGACGATTACGTGGGGAAGAAGATGTTCTTCGTCAAAAAAGACGGGAAATGGGGCGTGAAGCACTGGACCGACGGAAGTTATATCCTGGAGCCCATCGTACTGGACAGAAGCAAGCTCCTCTATTATCTGGGCTCGCTCAAGCAGTCGGACTACTGTATGATGGCCAGGGACCAGCGAGAGAGTTACAGAACCGGCAAGGGTGAATTTGAGACCCAGGCACAGTTCGAGGCCAGACGCTTCGATCCGGATGCCAACCAGGCCTATGTAGAGAAGCAGATGGAAGACTTCCCTACCCAGTTCCTGAAAGCCCAGATCAATAAAGCCGTGGGGTATAACACCGGAATGACCATCAACTGGCACGACTACGATGCCGAGCAGGAAGCATTCCCCTTTTCCAGCAATCTGTCGGCTCTTCCCATATACTACCTGCCTGTCCCCATCGCAGAGGGTCCCGCTTTCCGCCAGGCACTATCGTCCTTGCGCACCAAAGACCTGCTGCAGACGGTCAAGGTGTTCATTTACCAGAACTTTGCCCAGATTGCCGAGATGGACGTAGCGCTGCCCGACGGCAAAACCTACCATTATGTAAACCCGGGTCTGGAAGGCTATACCGGTCCCATTGTTAACTATTCAGATTTGTATTGATTATGAAAAAGCTTATTGTTCTTGCCTTTTCGGCACTTCTTTGTGTTTCTCTGAGCGCCCAGGAGAACGGAGGTCTGGGCCAGAAATATGGCAACTATGAAATCAAGATAGGCAAGGGGAAATACACCTCCAATGCCCCCGTGACAGCCATCTGGGACAACGCCACCAAGGTTTGGGTCACTTCCCCAACTGTAGACAAGAAGAATCATACCCTGTTCTTCCTGCCCCCCACCGAGGTGACGTTCATCCAGGGCGAAGATTATGTTCCCGAAGCCCAGGGTCTGGTGAACGTGTACTTCGGCTACACCTACGGCAAGGGCATCGAATACCCCAAAAACAACTGGCTGTGCAAGGGCCACTGCGGGATATTCCGCATCGAGGATGACAAGCTGGTTCCCATCGTGGAATCCGGAGGACTTCTGGAAAAGGCATACCTCTGGGAAGCCCGCTACGCCTTTTTCCAGATAGTCCCCAACCACCAGCTTATCATCGGCTCCTTCCATCCCGATGACAAAAAGGGTTACTCCGTCTTCAATCTGCAGGGAGAACGCCTGTACAACGACGTTAAGGAATTCAAGTTCAAAGACGAGCCCAGCCTTTACATCCAGCTCGATGACGAATCCTGGCATCACCTGGATCCGACCGACGGGAGCATGATTGACTAGGGGACAAGACCGTAACTATATAGGATATTATCACTTTTTGCCATTTGGATTAATGGTGAGTGTAGAGCATTTGACTCCCTGTTTCAGTACCTCCCCTCGGCTGGATTTCTTAAAAGAAAAACGGGCTCCCATCATTCATTTGGCACCACGTCCGGGCGCCATTGGAACCTCGCGTTACGAACTTTTGGCCGTTTTTTCGTAACGCCAGGATCCGTGGAACCTCGCATTACGAACTTTTGGCCGTTTTTTCGTAACGGGAGGTTCCAGCGCGCGAGTGTGAACTCAATGGCTTTTCTTCCACTCGCCGGGCGTAACGCCCGTCACGTCCTTGAAGGTGCGGAAGAAGGATTTTTCAGAGACGAAGCCGGATTCAGACGCCACCTCGGAGAGGAGTTTGTCGGGGTAATTGCGAAGGAGTTCCTGGGCATAGCGGATCCGGAACCCGGCCACATAGTCCGGGAAGGAAAGGCCGGTTTCGCCGTTGATGCAGGCCGAAACGTACGTGTTGTTGGTCCCCAGTTCGCGGGCAACGTCGGCAACGCGAAGGTTGGGCCGACGGAAGAACTGCCGGTCCCGCATCAGGGAATCGATCCGGCTGGCCATACTGGGAGGAGCCGAGGGCTCCGTCTGTGCAGCATCGGCCGATTGCTTCCTTCTCAGAAGCCACAGGAAGATACCGCCCAGCAATACCAATCCCACAATCGCCAGGAGGCGGGACGTCCCGCTGCCGGCAGGAACACCTCCCGGAGAAAGCATATACACCGAGGCGGAAGGCTCATAGTTTAAAGGATCCGACCCTCCGGTGAGTACCAGGCGTCCATCCGGTAAGAGAAGATCGGCGGGGTGTCTGGCCACCGCCTCCAGGGAATCGGTATACCAGACCGTCACCGGAGCGGGGGTTTCCTCATAGGAAACGCCGGCCATATAGACCCGGCTGTGCTCATCGGTGCCCACAATCCAGGCCGTGCGGGAAGAGCGGTCTACGTGGGCATAGGAGGAATAACCGATGGGGCCCCAGGGACCCTCTGTAGGAATGGGTTTGTCGGTATCCAGCAGGGAAAAACGTTCTCCCGCCACCTTGAGAAGGACGGAATGGCGCCTTGTACTGTCTTTCGCGTGAACGAGATACGTAAAATGACCCGTAGAAAAGTCTCCGATAAAGCAGTCATCGGCCCGGGGACTTTCATTATCCTGAAGGATCGGATGCCACTTTTCAAGCAAAGGAACATTGAACGGTTCCCCGTACAGCCGGTCCACGGTCCCGCCCAGGGGCTGGGCATACGAACTCAAGGAGCCGAAAATGATGGCATTGTCGATGTCGGAGCGAAGGATGTAGGGATGGGCGCGGTCCTGTGAGACCGGGATTTCCCTTTCATTCGTATAATCTTCCGTGACATCCTTCTCCCACCAGTTGCCGCTCACGATGAGGCGGCCGCCGCCCAGTTCCAGCGCCGAGGCCTTGGCTCTCTTTTGCTGAAGGATTGGGAGAGGTGAAAAGCGTTTCTCGGAAAGGTCATAGCGCTCTACGCCCCAGGTCTGGCCAATCCCGAATGCTTCGGAATAACCGCCGCCCAAGACCAGGGAGCCGTCCCCGAGAATCAGTCCGAAAGAATTGTCGTGAGGATAAAGCATCGTCACCGTGGTCCATTTACCGGAGTTCCAGAAATCGGCCTCCTGAACAGGAATGAAGCCGGATGTGTGCCCGCCGGCAACCACGAACCCGTTTCCGAAGGGAAGGGCCACGTGACCCGACCGGGGACGGGGCATATCCGGCAGGCGCTCGGTCTGGAGCGGCACGAAACGCACGCCCCCGTATTCCACCACAGGCCGCTCCCTGCTGCCCGTACAGGCGGCAAGAACCAAGGCCGTGGTGGCAATAAGGACGATGCGTTTCATTCTGTAAATATACGAATTACTTGGTGAATAGCACCAGGATGATGAAGAATAAGACGATGGCGCCATAGATAATCAACTTTTTCTTGTTGATGAACCTAAGTTCCGGCTTGCCAATCGTCAACTTGGGTTTGAACTGCTTCCAGTCTATGCCCTGCGCCTCTTCTTCGGCGGGCTGGGTGGGTGCAGCGCCCAGAGGGGCTCCGCACTTGGGGCAGAAACGCTCGTCCGGCTGAACGGGCGCACCGCATTTTTCACAGAAATTTGCCATAGGATCGTGTATTATTGGTTGCGTTTTTGTTCGTCTTCCAGCCGCTCGTTCTCTGCGGCCGTAAAGCCTTCATCGGCCATCAGCTGCGCAGCCTGGACGGCCAGCAGCAGTTCTCCGGGCAGCTGCGTCTTGAGCGCTTTGTCCATCTTGCCCAGGCGGCCGAAAAGGGCCCCGAGCACCAGGTAATCCTTCCACAGGGCTTCGCGCGGGAGGGTTGTCAGGCTGCCCAGCTGATTCCTGAACTCGATGACCTTGCGGAGTTCCGCCATTCCTTCCGGGGTGGCCTTCCCGTTTTCTCCCAGCCAGCCCCGGGACAGAAGGTACCTCCTGCCGCGGACCTCGGCCCGGCGGGGATACTCTCCCAGGATTTCGAACTCGTGTCTGGCCCACTGCCTGAACTCCTTGCTCTCCAGCACGGCATCCTTCCCGGCGGCCGCGATGAGCATTTCATACAGGCTCATCTCGGTGCGGTCGGTGAATTCCGTATCCAGGGACAACCGAAGACTCACCCGCCTCCGGCCGTCCGGAATAACGGTCATACGCCCCTCCAGAATCCATTTCAGGATGAACGCACACAGAAGATTGCGCTCGTTTTTGGTGGAACGCAGGGAAAACTGCAACGCATTCTCCTCTACATACCAGTTCGCAAAAACATTACCCCGCAGGGGAACATCGGCCGTTTTTCCGTCAATCCTGGACTGGCCGAAGAGGCTCTTCCGGTACTTCTGCCCCGTTAGGAAAACATAGGCCAGATAGAGGACAGCACCCACCAGGGCGATGAAAATCACGTATTTCATAGGCTATGCTTTGCGCGGTGTGCCGCAGTTTGAGCAGAATTTGGAGTCGTCGCTCTTGTAAGGGGCGCCGCAGTTGGGACAGAACTTGGGGAGGCTCGCCGGCTCCGGTTCGGGCTGGGGCTCTCCCCCCTCCTGCAACTGCCGGATTTCGGCCTTGAGTTTCTCTACCGACGCCTCGTCCATCGAGGGGATGAACATCCAGCGGGTAAGGTACTCGGCTCCGGGACTCACGCCGATGGCGCCTTCGGCGCTCACCAGATAGAAGGAGCCGTCCGTGACGGGGTTCTCCCGGTCAAACTCTTCGGCGAAACGGTAGAGTTGGAGTGCATTGTATTTTTCATTGTTGTCGGCATAGCGCCAGACTACGCAGCGGGTCATTGCCGCTCCAAGGGCTTCAATCAGGCTGTTGAAATGCGTATAATCCATATCTTATGTCTTTTATTCGTTTTCAGGGAAATCGTCGAAGTCGTCGGCCTCAAGCATAGCCGAGCGCTCCTTCAGGCTCATATGAGTGGTATAGCGCTCCGGGTCAGGTCCGTGGAGCTTTACGGCCTTGGTCAAGGGCTTATGGACGCCCAGTTCCTGGGCAAGGGGACCAAACTGCTTGGAGCCTTCCAGCGCCTTGTCCCCGTACTTGCCCACAATATCTCCCACCCTGTCATAACCCCAGCGGTCAATAGCGGCGTTGCCGGCATTCTCCAGGATTTCCGTGGTGCTCTTGCCTTCCATCAGATCGTTGAGGACCGATTTTGCAACTTCTCCGCCGATACCGGTCTTCCCTTCGTTCTGCAGGATGCCGATGCCGCCCTCTACCGCGCCGTGAGCGATTCCTTTGGCCACTCCGGCCAGGCCTTCTCCCTTGGCGGTACGTTCTGCGCCCCGTTTGAGCGCGGTCTTTGCACCCGTGTAGGCATTCTTGACCTTCCGGGCGGCGGGCGAGGTTTCACCCAGGACGTTGATCAGGGTGTCGGAGGTCTGTTCCACGAATTCGGCTCCATTGGCCGCATCGTTCCAGAACGCCGCATCGTGCATCGCTTCGGCTCCTTCCTCCAGGGCCTTATGCCTCTCTTTCAGGAGCCCTTTCTTGAGGGATTCCTTGTCGGTATCGGGGAGGCCGTACTTCATCGCGATGTCCCGAAGACGCGTCTCATAGGACAAGTCGTCCTCGATCTGCTTTTTGACGGCCTTGTGAGCATCGGCCGCCTCGGAACTGCCGCGGGCACGGTCTGCTTCGTTCCGGGCCCGGTTGGCCGCCCGCTGGTCCTCGACGCTCTGCCTGGCCTCGGCCGCATCCTGTGCAAAGGTCCCCGAATTTCGTTCCCGCCAGGCCAGCCACTCATCGAGGCTTTCGGTGGTGTAGGCCGAATCATTCTCGTTCTCCCAGCCCACGGCTTCTCCGGTTTCGGGGTCGAACTGCTTGGGATAGAGCGTATGTCTCTCGCCCGTGGCCGGATCCACATATGTCTTGGTTCCGTCGGGATTGTTGACGACATACCGCTTGCGACGGTCGTCGGCTTCCTTTTGCCAGCGCGCCCATTCCTGCTCCTCCGGGGTGGGCCCGTCGGGCCCGCCTTCCGGCAGGGAACCGCCCAGGAGGCCGCCAAGGCCGGCTCCGGCAGCTCCGCCGCCCGCTCCCGCGAGGGCGATGAGGATGGTCACAATGTCGGAGGTATGTTCTCCGTCGGCCCCCAGCAGGATGTTCAGCCATTCCTGTTCCTCCAGTTCCAGGTCGTCGTCCTCGATATCCTCGACCTTCTTGGGCTTGTCCTCCTTAACCTTTTCCGGCTTGGCGGCGGCGCCGGCCTTGCCCTTCCACCGGAAGGTGTAGGTGAAGATAATGTTCTCTTCCTCGTAGATGGTGGCCTTGAATTGAACCACCAGAATGTCACCATTTACCTTTTCCTTGGGCGGGAAGGTAAAATCGGCATAGGCAAAACCCTTCATTTCGATCGAGGGACCCAGAAAATGCTCATCTTGTTCCCCGCTATTGGTGTCGATGATGCCTACAACTCTCATTTTCGGTTCGAAGTTTCCTTCTCTTTTCCAGCGATGATTGCCATCGTAACGCTCTCCAGGCTGATAACTGTCGGCAAAGGGGTCGAAAGAGCAGGTATAAGTGCCCGGCCGGGTATCCACCTCGTTGTGAGCTTTTTTTGTATGCACCGTCACCACATCGAAGGAGAAGCCGTAGTCGGTAGTCTGAATGTTGGTAACATCGGTCACCCAGCTATCGTAGAGCCTGTCATCCACGTGATGGATGGATGTGGTACTAGCCTTGACATCCTTCCCCACCAGCACCCAGCCTTTTCCTTTGGCCTCGGCTGAGGGCTGTGAAGCGAGGAAAAAGACGGCGAGAAGGAGGCTGGCGGTCGCTTCCTGACGGCTGCCGCGACCGAGGATCCAGCCGGCGATGAGGAACACCAGGCCGATGGGGCCGCACCAGGCAAAGCCGATAGCGCTGAGCGCTACCCCGACGAGGAAGCCCGGCACCAGGCCCGCCAGCATTCCGGGGCCCAGTTTTTTCCACAGCCAGCCGCTTTTGCGGCCGGCGGCGAGGACCAGTGCTCCGGCGCTGACTACGCCCACCATACTGTTCTCCCAGGACTGGGTGAGGTTGAAGATGGCATACACCAGCAGGCCCAGGCCCGCGCCCTTGAGGAGCGAGGCGATGGCCGGTTTCCCACCCTGGAACGCAGGGATGAGCGTTTTAAAGCCATCCGCAAGGCTGGAGAGCGGGTTTCTTTTCTGGATGATCGCCGTCACGAGGGCGCTGATGCAGGCGGCAAACACCACCTTCCCCAGGAAGCCGCCCACGGCGCCCAGGATGCCGCCGTAGAGGCCGCCCTGGGCGAAGGTGAGGAAGTTGAGGACCTGCATCGGCAAGTTCTCCGAAACCTTCGTCTGCACGATGCCCAGCACGATCCACAGGACCGCCAGGATGGCGGCAACCGCATATTTTTTGACTAGCTTTTTCATATCCTTACACTTTAAAGGTTCCAGCGGATGGCTACATAGCCATACTCATAGCCGTCCGAGTTCTTGGCCTCGGCATTTCCATAACTGAATACACCGATTTTTTGCGTCTTGATCGTTCCCTCAAATGAAGTCAGCGTTCCTTCGCGCTGCGAGCCTCCCATCTCGTTTCTGTTCAGGTCGGCGGAGCCCCGCGCCTCATACGTATGTACATCTTCCCCTACGGAACTGTCCCACGTGTTTTTAAAACCGGACAGGGAGAAGGATGCATTCTTTGGAATCTTGTTTTTGTCCAGTTCGGCCCGCACTTGAATATCATACTTGTAACCGCTCTCGACGTCTTGGCCGCGGCCCTCCAGGACATAGCCCTTGCCGGCCTTTTTCAGGCTATAGCTTCCCGATGGAATTACCACGCTGAAAGAATGGTTATGCTGCAGTTCTCCTCCGTGCTCTCCGTGATATGCCTGGTCGCGGGCATTCAGGGGGAAGTATACAAATACCATCAAATCACCCAGGTCTTCTTCCGACGCTTCTACTTCTTCTCCCACCCATTCATAGTCGTATTCCAGGACTACGGTGGCCTTGAGGTCTGAGCCCTCACGCTCGGCGATGCTGAATTGCTGGGTGATAGTAAACGCCCTGGGGTCATTCTCTCCCGGCGCTTTGGTCTTGAAAACGGTTTTTGCCTGGTTGAGCCATTTGCCGCCTCCCGTCTTCGATGATTTTTCCGTAACCTTGTCTTTCCCCATCTCGCACACTCCGGGGGCTGAACTTGCGTTCTGCACAGCAAATACGAAGGGGTCTTTCATCTTCTCCAGGAAGGGGTCACGGTCTATATACCACTCACAAGTGTAGTTGGTGTTGGCGGGCCACTGCTTGGGCGGTTCCGTATAGCTTACATAGCCGTCCAGGAATGTTCCCATCCTGTAGTAGTGTTCCCCGTTTTCTTTTACTTCCGTACCGGCAGTACCGGAGAATTCCACCTCGGTACCATCGGCCGGGTGCATTTCTATTCCACGGAAATCCTGCTTTGACAGGCCGTCTGTAATCTTGTCCTCGTCAATCTTTATTCCGGCAACCTGGCAGTGGGCTCTCACCTGTTTCCAGTATCCTTTAGATTCATCTACAATTATTTCCGGTTCGGGTTCTTTCTTCTTCTTGGCCTGCTTGCCCTTCCATTCCGATTCAGGAGATTCCGGGGAGTTGTAAACGGTATCAACATCGGCCTGATAGAACCAGTGCAGGGACATCTTGAAGTCCTCTTCACCTATGCCGGGCATATTTTTCCAACTTACGGCGTGGCCGAAGTACTTGGGCGGCACAGTCTTGGTCACCGTACTCCCATCCTTGAAAGTAAGCGTAACGACGGCCCCTGTAACCAGTTTTTCCTTGATCAGTTTGGATGACGGGGCGGGCATCTTGAACCGGAGCACCCCGTCCTTTGCCCCAAGGATGCGCGGTGCGTCCGGAGCAAACAGGGCGGCGACATAATAATCACATTCAGGCCCCTTGGTTTGATCCGTGGTGACAGCTGCCAATTGGTACTGATTATCTATTTTGATCTTGTTTGTCAATTTACCGGTCTTGTCTTTATTGTAGTAAGTATCTGTTTCGAGATTCCATTTGAAAAAAACAGACGGAATTGCCCTTTGCAACCGGTCATTTTTCTGATATTCTGTAAATTTTGCGTCGGACCAATAAAACTGTACATAAGAGTGGTCGGTTACTTGCTTAGATCCGTTTCCCTTACGAAATACAAAGACGCCGGGCATATTTTCCCGCGTAATGTTTTTCTCCTTTATGGCAATACAGAAGGTTCGTATGGTGAAATCTTGGGGCTTTGAGAGTTCCCCCAGCTTCCCTACGGGGCCGGCTTTCTTTAGCGCAATTTCACGCGTAGCAATTTCTTTAGGACATCTAGTGTGTGTCTGGTTAAGGTAAACCAAAGGTAAATGATGTTCTCCAAAATAAATCCAGCCGGCCTTGAATTGTTCGTCATCAATGACCAGGGAGTTTTTAATCCATTCGCTCCACCCATTCTTGTGGGGACCGTAATGCAAGTAGCTGACCATAAAAGGCCGCATCGTAACATCTTCATTCCCGGAAGCCTCCCTGATACTTTCGATGGCATCCCCCAATGTATAGGCGTCACTTGCAGAAGAGAAAGACTCGTCCAACGGGTAACCGAAAAGCTGATGCTCTGTCCTTTCGGTCAAGATTGCGGCCAGAGTTGTCCTTAGCTCAGGATCGTTTTTCTTCTCAAGAACGCCCTGTTTATACCAGAGTTTTGCGGCGTCCCGTTCCAATACGACGGTAGCAGCTTCATTGGGTGCGCCACCCTTGGAGAAACCGTAGTAACTGGTTTGCCTGACGTGGCTGAGTTCGTGCACCATCGTGCAAAGCACTTGGTCGGGTCCTTTGCTGGGGTCAAAATACTTGGAGTAATTGACAAGAAGAAACGCATCTTTGGAAAACATATACCCCATAGCTCCTCCGCTGATGTCATCATCATCTCCCTTTTTTTTATCTCCCAGGACCTCCTCGTTCATCAGGTAAACCCTGAGATCTGCATTAAAAGGATGCAGGCCAATGGAATTGAGATACTCGTTTGAACGGATAATATGGCCGATGATAGTCTCGATGCTTTTCGGGAGTTTTCCGTCCGGGTCTGAATTCAGCCGTGTGATAATCGAATCGCGGGAAACCAACTTGTCAAAGATTGCTTCTTCGCTGATACTCTCCCTGATTGCCTGACTTTGTTTCTTTGAGAACCACGAAAGGATAGGCGAATAGTCTTTATAGCCGTCTTGATCTTTGGCTATCTCCTCTGCAACTTTGGCTTCATACTGACGATGCGCTTCTTTCTCCAGTTCGGCAAGACGCTGGCCAAACGCCTTATCGTTGTCCATATACTTGTCGAACCGGTCTGCATCCTCTGTGTCCCGAAAACGGAAATACAACCTGAAGTTCCCGCTTTCGTGCTCAACATCAATTAACAGGGTGGTGTATTTAGGAGATTTCATATCTCCATAATACAGCTGAATGTTTGTCTTCCATTTTTTGGGGAGTGTCGACCACTCCCTGATCATATTGAGAGGATTCCATTTCAGGAGAGAAAACATTGTATATAAATGACTTGCAGGCCTGTGCCGCAGTCCGAGCACCAACTTGGAATTCTGGTTGCTTCTAAATGATATTACACCATTTTTGAGGCGGGTGTTGTAGCGACGGAACAGCAGTCCCCCGTTGTTTTCCGAGCCTCGTTGCAATACCACTTTTTTATGTAAGCTGCGCGGGATGCCTATCTTATTCAGGTCGATGCTTACCTCATAGTCTCCCGGCAGGTATTCGTCCGATTTTATTCCAGCATCCAATTCGAAGACCATCAGTGGCTTTATGGCATCTCCATCGTATAGAGCGGTTATCTTGTCGTATGTTTTATCGTTTACCGGAGTCAGCGTGATTTCCCGGTCTTTGTACAGGGCGTTTTCTCCGGCCGAGATGGTAATTCCTTCGAACGGCTCTGCCGTAAACGCCTTGGAATGGCCTTCCAAAACCGCCTTTTGCTGGTTCTTCTTCCCGCAGGAACAGTTATCAAAAACCAGGCAGGCGGTGCCCGCGATGACGGCTGCCATTAGCAGCCCCTTGATGGCATTTCTATTCCTCATAAGTTATCAGTGCTAGTGTTTATCCATTGCTTTGGTACCAATTGGACATACTTTCATTCCGGTAGGCCTCTTCGAAGTACGCGGCCATTTGGATAACGGCATCGAGGCCGACAGACAGGCTTGCCGGCACGCGGCTGCGCATCGGCACGCCGCAGCCCAGCAGGACGGCTGTTACCAGATAGTCCTCCCAGGGGAGGTCTGCCCTGTCGATATCCTTCAGGAAGTTCCGGAGCTCGATTACCTGGCACATCCGGGGATACTGCTCCGGAACGGGGTGCTTATCCTTGTCCAGGAACCCCTGGGCGGCCAGGAGTTCCTCGCCGCGCTTTTGGGCGCGGGCGGTAATTGAGCCGATGCCCGGGTTTAGGTGTTCCCCGCCGGTCTGGGCAAACGCCCTGTAGAATTCCGCCTCCGTGGCGTCGTCGAAAGGACCCTCCGGGCCAAAGTTCAGTTTTGCATCGGGAAGCACCCCGATCCTTCCCTCCTGAATCCATTTCATCAGGAAGGCCGCCAGCAGGTTGGCGTCGTTCTTCTGGGACTCCTTCGAAGAAAACTGGGCCTTTTTCACCACCCAGTAGTTCATAAAGACGTTCCCCCCGAAGGGAATCGCAGTGCCTTTTCCCAGGATTTTGGACTTGCCGAAATAAAGGCCGTGGTAGGTGTTACCCGTTAAACGCTCCCAAAGAGCGTACAGCGCCAGAAGGACGGCGAGTATACTAATGACAATCATCATACGCAAATATACCGAATCACCCGCTTGCCGGAGTGGCAGGCGGGTGACAATTCCCATATTTCTGTATGACAAATCCTTAAAAGTTGTGACTTTTAGTCCTTTATGGAGTACCGGCGGGTATCCCCGGCCTGGGAAAGAAGGGCCGTATGCCCGTCCGGCAAAAGGGCCAGATGGGCTCGGATCAGAGAGTCAGTCACGCTTTGCAAAGCGTATGTTCCGCGACCGAAGGGGGTGATTTGATAACGTTCCCGGACGCCAGAAGCAACCCGCTGGACATATCCGGTGCCGTCATCGGCCATCTCAAACTGAAGGTAGCCATTGGGAAACGTATCTTCCCGATACCGCTTTCCATTGACGGCGCGGGTTTCATCCTTGAGGCGCGGAACGTCCATATCCCAGGAGCCGTCCGATCCGGCATAGAACCCGTCAAAGGCGTAAATGTCGTGGGCTTTGCAGCCGCTCTCGTCCACGAAATAGCACTTGTTGTCATGATGCACCCAGACGCTGCGGCGCTCCAGAGCGTCGGCGTAACGGACATAGATTTCCTCTCCGGACTGCAGCATCTTGAAGCTGCCGTTTCGAATCGCATACTTATCCGGTATATAGTATTCCTCTTCCCGGCAAACGTCCCGGGGGTCACGAATCCGAAGTCCGGGGACGACCAAAGCACCTCCGTCCATACCCGTGTGGGCCGTCTGGTCTTCATAGGCCTCCCATTCAGTGAGCCAGTCATCCCCGGCAGGCGGGAACTTAGGGCGGGAATCCAGCAGGTACACACCGATTACGATGACGGCCACGATTCCCAGCACCCAGCAGATGATTTTTCCAGTGGTTTTCATAACAAGGAAGATTGATTGCCTGCAAGATACGCATTTTTTTCGGGATATACGGCATTTCCTTCTTTCACTTCCTGGCTTGACTCCTCATTGGAACCTCGCGTTACGAACTTTTGACCTTTTTCTCGTAACGCCAGGATCCGTGGAACCTCGCATTACGAACTTTTGGCCGTTTTTTCGTAACGGGAGGTTCCAAGGGGGCCAGGGACGGTTACAGAGGAGGCCAGAGAGGTTCCAAAAGAGGCCAAGGGGGCCAGGGAGGCCGGGAATGGTAAACATTTAGCAATTTTGGGGGGGTCAATGAGTACAACGGAAATAAAAAATACCTATATTTGCGAAAGTAGTGATTCATTTAACATTAGCCTTATGAAAAACAAGAAAAGCGTTTACATTTTACTGTCGGTTGCTGCTATTTGCCTGGTAGGCCTGGCTGTATCCAGCATCATCGACTGGCCTGTAGATTTTAGCAATTCCGAAGGCAATATTGCCAAGTCATCCCGCTTCTCCCGCAAAACAGCCGCCGATGGACTTAGCAACATGCACGAACTGCTCCTCAACGACGAAGACTTCAAGAGCACCGTTGTGCTCTCTTACGTTGTAATGGACACCCGTTCTTCCCAGTTCAACGCCCTGGTAGACATGTCGGCCGAAGCAGCCGGCGATATCCCGGAATTCAAGGGTATCCTCAAAGACATGCAGAAGGCCAAGAAGACGGCCGAAAATGTATGCGCTTCCATGAAGGCTGCCGGTAATGACCTGGATGCCGCCCTGGGTGGAGAAACGCCCGAGGATCTGGCCCAGAACACCACCAATGCCGCCCTGGCCTACAACACCCTGCAGAAGCAGAACAGCCTGGCCACCCGTTTCATTGAAACCACCGACAAATATCTGGAAAACAACGAGGCCGACGACCGTCTCAAGCTCGTACGCGACCAGTGGGCCGAGTACCAGCAGATGACCGCCACCCTGGACCAGGACGTAGAAGCCGCCAACGCCCTCAAGGAGAAAGGATACCTCCTGGATGCCCAGCAAACTGCCAGCGCCCTCAATCTCTTTGACAACATGAACCAGCTCATCGTCGTCCGCGCTTCCGCCCTTTCCGACGCCTTTAATTGCAAGTCCAGTTTCAACGCTTTCGATGTTATCAGCAACGAAAAGCTTGCCATGTTCAAAGGTGAAGCCATATCCAACAGTGAGATGATCGGCACCCAGACTCTTGCCAGCCAGGAAGGAATCAAAACCTTGAACAACAGCGAGTTGGTTAGCATGAAGAGCCTGGCCAACCAGATTAAGACGGACGCCATTAAGAACAGCGAAATGATTGGTATCCAGAACTTGAATATGATTGCCAACCAGCAGGGCCTGGCGGCCGGCCCCAAGATTCTGCCTAATAGCGAAGCAATTGACAGCCAGCGGGGCTTGGCCAACCAGCAGGAATTATTCAATACCCTGAACGGTTTTGACATCGTTAGCAGACTCGCGTCCTTTGACGAGCTGGTGACTCTCCGAAACACCTCCTTAGATCTCTCCCTGAAGAGCTGGTCCGGTACAGACAAGGTGATCGGAGCAATTCCCATTAACGATGCCATCAATGCCCTTGCCATCGGCGACGCCGCTGCAATCAAATCAGTCATGGCTGAATAGCATAGCCTTGCGTTTGCTATGAACAGGTTTCCTCGCATTCGCACAGGTTTATTGATATGGTTTCTGGCTCTACCGCTTGTAGCCCAAGCGCAGAGCCAGACCTATTATCAGTACCAGACAGACGAGGCCCGCCTGGTCTTTTTTGATAAAAACCTGTCGCGTTACATCCCCCACATGGTTCGCATGTTCGTGAACGGGAAAACCCTGCACGAACAGATATGGGCCACCGATTCGCTCTACGTTCCCGAGCCCCCCATGCTGCTTCTCACAGACTGGGAGGACGACGGTAACGGCGGCGCCGCTCCCCTGCCGCGCAACTTCATCCAGATTGGCATGGCCCCCATCTCCATGTCCTATTACATCAATCCCTCGGCCGAGCGGTACCGTCAGCTTTTCCAGCACGAGTACACGCACATTGTCATGACCGACAAGTACAACCGGCGGGACCTGGGCTGGCGCAAGTTCTTCGGCTCTAAGGTAAGCACCGACAACGCGCACCCCATATCGGCCCTGTGGAGCTATATGACCGTGCCGCGCTGGTATGCACCCCGCTGGTATCACGAGGGCATTGCCTGCTTTATGGAAACCTGGATGGGCGGCGGCGTGGGCCGCGCCCTGGGCGGTTACGACGAAATGTACTTCCGCAGCATCATTGACGGCGGAGACAAACTGTTCTCGGTGGTGGGTCTTGAAACCGAAGGTTCTACCATGGACTTCCAGGTGGGCGCCAACGCCTACCTCTATGGCACCCGCTTCGTGAACTACCTCACGGCCGAATACGGCTACGACAAACTAATCAAGTTCTACAACCGCACGGCCGACAGCCACACTTTCTTCGGCACCCAGTTCAAGGAAGTGTACGGTCTTCCGCTGCGCAAAGCGTGGAACAATTGGAAAGAGGAAGAGAAAAAGCATCAGGAGGAAAACCTGGCCGCCGTGCGCGAATACCCGCTTACGGCAACCAAACCCGTTACCCGTGATGCACTGGGCTCGGTTTCGCCCCTGCAATACGACCCCGAAACCGGCAAGGCCTATGCCGCGATGAATGCCCCCGGCAGTTTCGCGCACATCGTAGAGATAGACCTGGCCAGCGGCAAACAGCGCAATGTGACGCCCCTGTATGGCATCCAGCTTTACAATCCGGCCTTCGTGGCCCTGGACCGCAATCACAAGCGCCTCATCTTTACCGACAACAACGCCAAGATGCGCGGCCTGGAAGTCTATGACATCCAGAAAAGAAGGGTGGTCAAGAAACTCAAGTATCAGCGCGTAAACAACATTGTGTACGACAACGCCGGAGACTGCCTCTACGGCCTGTTCTCCAACGGCGGTACCCAGTCCATCGTACGCTATGATGCCAATCTGGAGAATCCCGAAATCATCTACGCTTTCCCCTTCGGCGTCAGCGTGTCGGACCTGGACGTGAGCCACGACGGCAAACTGCTGTCCCTGACCAAACAGGGCGACAACGGCGAACATACGCTGCTGCTGTTCAATACGGAAGAACTGGCCCTGGCCAACTTCCACGTAGAGGAACTGGTCACCTGGGAAGACAGCAACCTGGGTCAGTTCCGCTTCTCCCTGGACGACCGCTACCTCATTGGCAGTTCGTACTATACCGGCGTCTCCAACCTCTGGCAAATCAATCTGGAGACGCGGGAAATGGAACTGCTCTCCAACACCGACATCGGTCTGTTTGCCCCGCTGGAGACGGCGCCCGGCAAGCTGCTGGCCCTGGAATTCGAGCGCGACGGCATGCGTCCGGTCACCCTGGACCGCCAGGTGGTGGAAGACGCCAACGCCATCCAGCTCTTCGGCCAGATTGCCTACGAGAAGAACCGGGAGGCCCTGGAGCAGATAGGACTGCATAAGAAGCCCCTGGAGCGCATCGAATTTGGAGACGTCTACCACAACATCAAGCCCTACAATGTTCTCAAGGAGATGCGTTTTGCCGGCGCTTATCCTACCATCTCCGGCTTTACCGATGCCCTGGCCTGGAACCACGTGACGCCCGTGCTGGGTTACCGCTTCTTCTTCAGCGACCCGGTGGGCCTTAGCTCCATCAAGCTGGGCGTAGGCGTTTCGCCTTTCAGCAGCAACGAACTCAAGAACAAGTTCCACTTTGACCTGGAATGGAAGTACTACTTCTGGACGCTCAAGGCGGCCTGGAACCACACCGACTTCTACGACCTGGCCGGTCCCAGACGCGCCAGCCGCAAGGGCTATATGGTAACGCTGGCCTACGACTTTAACAACACCCTCAACGCCCCTTACACGCGTTCCTGGGGAGCTTCCATAGGGGCCTATGGAGACATGGACGCCCTGCCCCTGTACCAGGAAATCAGCGTAGATGACGGCATCCGTTCCATGCAGACCATCTCGGTATACGGCAAGATTGCCAAGAGCCGGAATACGCTGGGCGCCGTGATGCGCGAACAGGGCTACGAACTGGGCCTGCAGGGCTACGGCTACCTGGCCGGCGGCCGTTTCTTCCCTTCCATTGATGCTACGGCCGATTTCGGCGTGCTGCTGCCCATCGACCGCAACACCTCCTTCTGGGTGCGCACGGCGGCGGGACATGCCTTCGGAGACCCCACATCGGCCTTCGGTAATTCCTACTTCGGCGGCTTCCGCAACAACCGCCTCGATTACCGCAGCGCCTTCCAGTATCGTACGCCGCAGGCCATGCCCGGCGCAGCGATTGACGCCATCCAGGCCCATTCCTACGCCAAAGCCACCGCCGAGCTGAACTTGAGGCCCATCCGCCTGAATGACTTTGGGGCCCTCTTCCTGTATCCCACCTGGATTCAGTGTTCCTTCTTCGGCACCGGTCTCAGCGCCTGGAATCCCGGCCTTCCGCACAAGATGTATTATAGCGCCGGTGTGCAGGTAACTACCGAACTGGTGTTCTTCAACTACTTGAAAACGACCCTGTCCATCGGTTACGGTCATCTGTTCGGTCCCAGCCTCAACGACGGCACCAACGCCAGGATGTCCGGCAACGAACTGATGATCTCACTGAAACTGTTATGATAGTCTCCATCATCGCCGCGCTGCTGCCCGTTATCCTCTACATTGTAGTTGTTTACGCGCTGGACCACTTTTCCCTGCTGAGTATCTCCCAGCTTGTGGTGATGGTGGTTTTGGGCATGCTCGCGGCGGTGGCTTGCTTTGGCCTGTTCCGCCTGCTGGACCCCGTCATTTCGACAGAGGTATCAGACTATCTGTATCCCGTGCTGGAAGAGTCGGTCAAGGCGATTCCGCTTTTGGCGCTGGCTACCCGAAAGAGAATGGTATTCTTTATTGACAGCATCATCTGCGGTGCTGCGGTAGGTGGCGGTTTCTCGATCCTTGAGAATTTTTTCTACCTCTTTCTGGGAGAGCCCATGGCCATTGGAACCATCCTTTTCCGCAGCCTGGAGGTTGCGCTCATCCACATGGGTTGCAGTGCCATGGTGGCCGAAGCCCGCATGTTCATTGTAAGGCTGGGTTCACGCAGACTCCTGGGCATGCACGTAAAGAACAGCGACAGAGTAGTGGTTGCGGTGCTGTTCGTCGCCGCTCCCCTGCTGCATGTCCTGCACAACAACCTGCACATGGTGAACCCGATTATCCAATTTGTGCTGGTATTCGGAAACATGATGGGACTGCTGCTGTGGACCTACGAGTACGACGCCAACATGATCCACCGTTGGCTGGACCGCGGCCTGGACAAGCAGGTAAAACTGCTGCAGGACATCAAGGATGGTCATCTGGGAGAGACACCAACCGGCGAATTCCTGATGGGAATCAAGGAGAGTTTCACGCCCGAGGTTTTCTTTGACGTCCTTTGCTTCGTGCAGCTGAACATCGAGCTCACAGTAGCCGCAAAAGCCCGCTTCATGTTAAAGGAAGCGGGCTTGGATGCGCCTATTCCTGAACAGCAGAAACAGGATATTCTTTCTCAGTACCAGGAATACAAAACCCTGGAAAAACGTCTGGGCCAGAGTGCCAAGATGGCCATTGCGCCGGTGGTCAAATTCTATCCGGCCGACCGCATGGCCCTGAACGAACTGCTTTTTCTTTGCAGGAAGAAATCTTAGTCGTCCATTCCCAGGAAAGCGCCGTCGATAAAAAAAGAGACGTAGATTTGCGTCTCTTTATAAATGTCGGGATGACTCGACTCGAACGAGCGACCCCTACGTCCCGAACGTAGTGCGCTACCAACTGCGCTACATCCCGCTTTTGATAAAAAACAAGCTCTTAAGCGAGCTTGTTAATGTAAACTTGAAGACCACTCTTGAGGTTGGCCGCTTTGTTCTTGTGGATGACACCGATCTTGGCCAGTTTGTCAATCATTGCATAGACCTTGGGAGCATTTTCCTGGGCTGCAGCCTTGTCGGTGGTGTTACGCAGGTCGCGGATGGCGTTCCTGGTTGTCTTTGCATAATACTTGTTATGCAGGCGGCGACGCTCGCTCTGACGGGCGGCACGCGCGGCGGATTTCGTGTTTGCCATTATTTTACTTTTTTATATTTGGTAGTGGGTAGGAGAATCGAACTCCTATTGCGGGAATGAAAATCCCGAGTACTAACCGTTATACGAACCCACCAAACTTGGGATTGCAAAGGTAG
>Ga0247611_10000210_pt1 | contig 121246 bp, 102 predicted proteins | sample 177DNAGHGhighgp2_FD_192422 | JGI IMG/M metagenome (GOLD analysis project Ga0247611, IMG submission 192422) | Sheep rumen microbial communities from Palmerston North, Manawatu-Wanganui, New Zealand - 1770 DNA GHGhigh gp2 | ecosystem: Host-associated > Mammals > Digestive system > Stomach >...
CAATTGTAAATCTTTAAACTCTTCTTTTGTCATGATACAATAACAGTTGTAGTTGTGTGCACTATTGCGACTGCAAAGGTACAACGAAACTACAACTGTTACAACGTGTATTTCAACGAATGCTTACGCTAGAACTTGACAACACTCTGTAAATATTATCTTTTGCAGGATTTCTAATTGTTAATTCTGCAAAGGAGTGATTCGTAGTGGCTACGACGTTTTAATTTTGATGCATTTTTGTGACATAGATGTACAATCAATATATCAATCTTCTCTTCTTAAGTTCAACCTTTCCTGGTATTCTGTAAAATAGCCAACAGAGCCAGTTGGTGGAGTCTGCGCGGTTTTTCTCGTTTTGATTGGTTCTGTATTTGTCGATGCGATGTTGATTTAACTCACGAATTCCGTCCGTGGCAGTATCATAAATACTCTCCCTAATTGGAGTAGGATTATTCCTTATCATGGAAAGTGCAAAATCAAGTAATATCATCATTTCTTGAGATTTGCTTGATATCTTTATTAGTTCTACAGATTCTTTTATTTGTTGATTGTCACAGTTGGTGAGTGCTGTCAATAGCATTTCTGCTGTTGCTTTTTCCCAGTTGGGTAGTTGCTCAGAGAAATATCGTTTCATTTCGTTTATTTCATCGTTAATTGTATTATTTGCCATTGTTATTATAATTAAATTGCTTTTAACGTGAATGCCATATCAAAATTTATCATCTGTCCGCTGTCAACATACTTTTGCCATGCATCTTCGTTGTGACTGATGTCTGAGATCTTGGTGGAATTCTCTGTCTTGAAACGCTGATAGATAGATTCAAGGATTTCGAGTTCTTCGTCTGAGAATTCAGAAAGGTCAGGAGAAAGCGTGGAGGTGAGTTTAGTACCTTCGGCTCCAGATTCAAAATGCACAATCTCTTGTTGGATATCATCGTAGAAACTATAGATTCTGTCCCACCGAATGGGCACAGGGCCTCGCTGAATGGCTTTATAGGCCAAGCCACTCATTCCTTTGCTGGTTATCTTATAACTATAGAAATCTGTGTAGAACAGCAGTTTGTTCATCATCGTGAAGAATACACCATGATACTTCTCTATGTAGAAAAGGATGATGTTTTTGAGTTTGCTGATAGACTGGGTGGCATAGCCATTGAAGATGTCCCTTCGGCTTCCATTGAAGATGTAATCCTTGATGAATGCATCGTTGGCATCCGTTTTGACCGATTTCACCTTATTGAGTATCTTGGCAAATTCGTCTTCCTCGAATTGATTTCTGGCGTTGGTGACAAAACTCTCAAAGATGTGTGGATTCTGAATAGACATTAGAATCTTGCCATTAGCCTCGCTGGGCATATCTCCATTTTCATATAAGCGATACTGGTTGTCGCCAAATCCAAGAATCTGGGACATCTTAGAGGCGGGCAGACCATAGCGCTGACGAATACGCTTAATCTCGTCAGGGAATGGAATGCCGTATTTGGCCCGATACTGATTATATACCTGGCCGACATTGACTTCGTCCAAAGCAGTAGTGGTGAAGCGCTCTTTGGTCTCATCACACTCATAAAACTGGTGTATGTACTGGAATTTCTCCTTACGGAATGTCTGTTCTGATAATTCGTGGCGGAGGGTTGCATGACCTCCTGTAAATGGACTTTGCATATAGGAAACGCTGTACTTCTTCTTTCGTAGCCATTATGATATATTTATTCTATTCTGCTGCAAAATTAAACTTTTTAGTTGAATATTTAAAGAAAAACCGCAGATATTTCATGATAAAGTTTCAATTTGCGCCGTAACAGGCAAGCGGATAGGGTAATTGAGGTCTGTTGACAGTTGAAATCCCATAGATGCTTTCAAATTGTCCGCTCGGCTTTGCCGCTTGCCTTAGCAAGAACGTTAGAACTTGACAACGCTCTGCATAGATTATCTTTTGCAGAATCTTTTGAGGGAATTCTGCAAAATTGTGGGTGCAGAAGGGACGCATCGTTCAAAAATGGGTGCAAATTGGGTGTAATTTTGAAATGTTAGAAAAAGAAAAGTCCCGTAAGTCATTGACCTACAGGACTCTTTCTAAGGCGCTTCAGGATGGGCTTGAACCAACGACCCCCTGATTAACAGTCAGGTGCTCTAACCAACTGAGCTACTGAAGCAGGTTTTGCTGTTAAGCGGGTGCAAAAGTACGGCGAAAAATTGAAACTACCAAACTTTTTGCCGAAAAAATTCAAGGAAACACTAATTTTTTGCAAAAAAGCGTATAAAATGGGTGTTTTATTCGGAGAAACGTGTAATTTTGCAGCGTCAATATAATCATTAGATGAGAATGAAAAGATACATCATCCCTTTGGTGCTGCTGTTGGCGATGTCGCTGACGGCTCAGGCACAGAAGCAAAAAGATCATAATCTCGAGGTGGGAAAGCATCTCGATATCTTTAATGAGCTCTATAAGAATCTGGAGTTGCTCTATGTTGATACCCTGAATCCGAAAGAGACCATCGGCACGGGTATCAATGCCATGCTCAGGAGTCTGGATCCTTATACGGAGTATTATGCTCAGGACGAGACGAAGAACCTTCGGATGATGCTCACTGGTAAGTATGCCGGTATTGGTGCACTTATCCGTAAGCATCAGAAGTTGGATCGTGTGGTAATCGATGAGCCTTATCAGAACATGCCTGCTGCAGAGGCGGGGCTGAAGAAGGGCGACGTGATCCTGAGTATCGACGACTCGATGATGACGGATAAGGCTGTGGGCTATGTCAGTGAACATCTGCGCGGTGAGCCTGGAACGAGCTTCCTGCTGAAAGTGATGCGCCCGTCTACAGGTAAGCTGATGAGTTTTAAGATTACCCGTAAGAATATCAAGTTGCCTGAGTTGCCATATTATGGTATCAAGGAAGGAAATATCGGCTATATCAATCTGAACTCTTTCACAGAAGGATGTTCCAAGGATATGCGCAAGGCACTTATTGACCTGAAGAAACAGGGAGCCACTTCTCTGATTCTGGACTTGCGAGGCAATGGCGGAGGCTCGGAGCAGGAGGCTGTAGATATCCTGAACCTTTGGTTGCCTAAGGGTATTACCGTAGTTGAGAATCGCGGTAAGATCAAACAAGCCAGTAAGGAATATAAAACCCGCGTAGAACCCTTGGATACCATCATGCCGTTGGTCGTATTGGTAAATGGTGAGACGGCTTCTGCCAGTGAGATTACCAGTGGCGCCATTCAGGATTTGGATAGAGGTATAATATTAGGTACGCGTACGTACGGGAAGGGATTGGTTCAGGTTCCCATCGATCTGCCGTATAATACGAACATGAAGGTGACAACCTCGAAATACTATATCCCCAGTGGACGCTGTATCCAGGCCATCAACTACAAGAAGGGCAGTGGCGGCTATCGCGAGCATATCCCTGACTCGCTGACGAAGGTGTTCTATACCCGTAATGGTCGTGAAGTGCGCGATGGTGGTGGCATCAAACCCGATGTAGAGTTGAAAGGTGATACTATCCCCAATATCGGGTTCTATCTTTCTGCATCAGGACAAGACTCTACTGAAGTGATGTTCGATTATGTTGTGGATTACATCGCCCAGCATCCTACGATTGCCCCTGCCTCGGAGTTCCATATCACCGATGCGGAATGGCAGGCGTTCAAGGATCGGGTTGTGAAGAGCGGCTTTACCTTTGATCCCGTCAGCAAGAAACAGTTTGCCGAATTGGTGAAGACGGCAAAGTTTGAGGGCTATTATGAAGAGGCGAAGTCGGCTTTTGATGAGTTGGAGAAAAAACTGAACCACGATGTGGCATTTGCCTTGGATCGTCATGAACAGGTGCTTCGTCAGATATTGGAGTCAGAGATTATTTCTGCCTATTATTATCAGTCGGGTGCCATCGAGGCCAGTCTGAATAACGACAAACAGGTGAAGGAAGCTATACGGCTGCTGCAGAACCCTGAGGAATACAAGAAGCTACTGGCTCCACAGAAACCAAAAGAGACATCTTCCTTGCTGATGAAAATCGGCAAGAAATCATTTGGTGATATGACGGTTAAAGAGAAGAAAATGAAAATATTTAGTGCGATAGCATAAATAAATAGCTAAATATTTGGTAGTTAACGGGAAAATGCTTACCTTTGCACCCGTTCAGCGGAATGAGAGGCTCGAAAGGGTCTCTCATTTCATATTTTAATAAGCGTTAGATGATTAATAAGGAAACAATTCAGACATTGACGGAAGAGTGGTTAAGTGGTAACGACTACTTCCTGGTAGACATCAACTTCGGAGCTGATGACAGAATCGTAATTGAGATCGATCATGCCGATGGGGTATGGATTGAGGACTGTGCAGAACTGAGCCGGTTCCTGCAAGAGCGTCTGGGTGACGAGCTTGGAGAATTCGAACTGGAGGTGGGCAGTGCAGGATTGGGACAGCCTTTCAAGGTGGCACAGCAGTATATCAACCATGTGGGGGATATGGTGGAAGTGCTCGACCTCGAAGGTAGGAAGTTCCAGGGAATCCTGAAAGCCGTCGATGGTAACAACTTTACCGTTACCGTACAGGAGAAGCAAAAGCAGGAAGGCAAGAAGCGCCCAGTGCTCGTAGAGGTCGATAAGACCTATGCGATGGATGGTGTGAAATATGCCAAGTATCTCCTGGCGTTCAAATGATTAAGAATAACAAATAAAGATAACAAATGGCAATTAAGAAAGATGCGAAAGGCCCCTCAATGATTGAGACCTTTCAGGAATTCAAAGAGACAAAGAACATCGACCGTACTACTCTGGTCAGTGTGCTGGAGGAGAGTTTCCGTAATGTCATCGCCAAGATCTATGGCTCTGACGAGAACTTCGATGTGATTGTGAACCCCGACAAGGGTGACTTCGAGATTCACCGTAACCGTGTGGTAGTAGCCGACGGTGAGGTGGAGGATGAGAACAAGGAGATAGAACTGAGTAAAGCCCAGAAGATTGAGCCCGACTATGAGATAGGCGAGGAAGTATCCGAAGAGGTGGAGTTTGCTAAGTTCGGTCGTCGTGCTATCCTGAACCTGCGTCAGACGCTGGCGTCAAAGATCCTTGAGCTCGAACACGACTCTCTCTATCAGAAGTATAAGGATAAGGTAGGACAGGTGGTTAGCGGCGAGGTTTACCAGATTTGGAAGCGTGAGGTGCTGCTGATGGACGATGAGGGTAACGAACTCCATCTCCCGAAGGCTGAGCAGATCCCCTCAGACAACTATCACAAGGGTGAGACCATCCGTGCCATCGTGAAAGAGGTGCAGAACGAGAATAATAATCCCCGCATCATCCTCTCACGTACCAGTCCTGTCTTCCTCGAGCGTCTGTTGGAGGCTGAGGTGCCTGAGATCAATGATGGTCTGATCACCATCAAGCGTGTGGCCCGTATGCCGGGTGACCGTGCAAAGGTGGCTGTCGAGAGCTATGATGAGCGTATCGATCCAGTAGGAGCTTGTGTAGGTGTCAAGGGTAGTCGTGTACATGGTATCGTCCGTGAGCTCGGCAACGAGAACATCGACGTGATCAACTACTCTTCCAACGTACAGCTGTTTATCCAGCGTGCACTGAGTCCTGCCAAGGTTTCCAGCATCGTGCTTGATCAGGAAAACCACAAGGCTGAGGTTTACCTGCAGCCAGAGGAGGTGTCACTGGCTATCGGTCGTGGTGGTATGAACATTAAACTGGCTTCCATGCTGACAGAATATACGATCGACGTATTCCGTGTAGTCAGCGAAGGTGAGGCTGATGAGGATATCTATCTGGACGAGTTCGCTGATGAAATAGACCAGTGGGTTATCGATTCTATTAAGGCTATTGGTCTGGATACAGCCAAGGCTGTTCTCAATGCACCCCGTGAGATGCTGATCGAGAAAGCCGACCTCGAGGAGGAGACCGTAGACCATCTGCTGAGTGTGCTCCGTGCAGAATTTGAGTAATTATCAAGTATCACTTTTCAATTAGAGTAAATGGGAGTCAGATTAAATAAAGTATTAACAGAACTGAACATTGGTCTTCAGACGGCTATCGACTATCTGAAGAACAAGAAGAGTCTGGGCGAGATCAAGGATGATGCGAATGTCAACACCAAGATTTCCGACGAGCAGTACGAAGCACTCGTCAAGGAATTCAAGGGCGATAAGGACGTGAAGACCCAGGCTGGGATGATTTTCCCGAAGAAAAAGGAAAAAGAGAAAGAGAAGCCCAAGAAGGAAGTGAAGCCGGAGCCCGTCGCTGAGAAAAAGGAGGAGCCCCGCCAGACATTCACCCCACTTGGGAAAATCGATTTGACTCAAGTTGGTAAACCTGCTAGGCCAAAGGAGGAGCCGAAACCAGAAAAGGTTGAAGTCCCGAAGCCTGTGGAGGAGAAGGTTGAAGTAAAGCCTGAACCCAAGCCCGAGCCCAAGCCGGAACCAAAACCTGAGCCTAAGCCCGAGCCTGAACCAGAGCCGAAACCCGAACCTGAGCCCAAGCCTGAACCCAAGGTGGCAGTAGAACCCGAACCCGCAAAGGTCGATGAGGCACCTGCTTCACCTGCAACTCAGGAGAGTGAGGTTTATAAGCTGAAGACAGAACAGAAGGCTATGCCGAACCTCAATGTGGTGGGTAAGATCGACCTCGATTCTCTGAACCAGAGTACGCGTCCGAAGAAGAAATCAAAGGAAGAGCGTCGTAAGGAGCGTGAGGAGAAGCAGGCTCAGCAGCATAACGGCACTGGTGAGAAGAAGAAGCGTGAGCGTATCCGTGGCGGAAAAGAGCGCGTGGATATCGAGGCTGCTGCCAAGCAGGACAGTAACAACGGTAATAAGAAGAATAAGAACAAGGGAGGCAACCAGAACTTCCAGGATTCAGGCAATAATCAGCAGGGTGGTGGCAAGAAAAACAAGAAGAACCGCCCCGTGAAGCCCCTTGAGGTTGACGATGAGGCTGTAGCCCGTCAGGTGAAGGAGACGCTGGCGCGACTCACTTCCAAGAACCAGAACAAGAAGGGTGCCAAGTACCGTCGTGAGAAGCGTGATGCCGTTGCCGAGCGTATGCAGGAGGAGATGGAGACACAGGCAGCAGAGAGCAAGGTACTGAAGCTGACGGAGTTTGTGACCGTCTCTGAACTTGCCACGATGATGAATGTTGGTGTGAACCAGGTTATCGGTACCTGTATGAGTATCGGTATCATGGTGTCTATCAACCAGCGTTTGGATGCTGAGACCATCAATATCGTTGCCGAGGAGTTCGGATTCACTACCGAATATGTTTCTGCCGAGGTACAGAACGCCATCACTGAGGAGGAGGACGATGAGAACGATCTGATCTCTCGTGCCCCGATTGTAACGGTGATGGGTCATGTAGACCACGGTAAGACTTCTCTGCTCGACCATATCCGCAATACGAATGTGATTGCCGGTGAGGCTGGTGGTATCACTCAGCATATCGGTGCCTATAACGTCAAGCTGAAGGACGGCCGCCGCATAACCTTCCTGGATACCCCAGGTCACGAGGCCTTTACCGCCATGCGTGCCCGTGGTGCTCAGGTGACGGATATCGCCATCATCATTGTTGCTGCCGACGACTCTGTGATGCCTACCACCAAGGAGGCCATCGCTCATGCTCAGGCTGCTAACGTGCCGATGGTGTTTGCCATCAACAAGATTGATAAACCAGGTGCTAACCCCGATAAGATCCGTGAGGACCTGGCAAACATGAACCTGCTCGTCGAAGAGTGGGGTGGTAAGTACCAGTGTCAGGAGATTAGTGCCAAGAAGGGCATTGGTGTAGAGGAGTTGCTGGAAAAGGTATTGCTCGAGGCCGAGATGCTCGACTTGAAAGCTAATCCTAACCGTAAGGCTACTGGTTCTATCATCGAGAGTTCACTCGACAAAGGCCGTGGTTATGTTTCTACCGTTCTTGTATCAAATGGTACGCTGAAGGTAGGCGACGTGGTCATTGCAGGTACTGCCTGGGGTAAGGTAAAGGCGATGTTCAATGAGCGTAACCAGCGTATCGAACAGGCCGGCCCCGCTGAGCCCGCCATCATCTTGGGTCTGAATGGTGCTCCTACTGCCGGCGACTCCTTCCATATCATGGAGACTGAGCAGGAAGCACGTGAAATCACCAACAAGCGTATTCAGTTGCAGCGCGAACAGAGTCTGCGTACCACGACTAAACTCGGACTCGACGAATTGTCGCATCGTATCGCCCTTGGTGAGTTCCATGAGCTCAATATCATTGTGAAGGGTGATACTGACGGTTCTATCGAGGCTCTTTCTGATTCGTTCATCAAGCTCTCTACCGAGAAGGTTCAGGTGAACGTCATCTCGAAGGCTGTAGGTCAGATCTCAGAGAACGATGTCATGTTGGCTTCGGCTTCCGAGGCTATCATCATCGGCTTCCAGGTACGTCCTTCTGCTGATGCACGTCGTGCTGCTGACCGTGAAGGCGTTGAGATCAATACCTATTCGATTATCTACGACGCCATTGACGATGTGAAGCAGACCATGCAGGGTATGCTCGACAAGGTGAAGAAGGAGGTTATCTCTGGTGAGATCGAGGTGAAGCAGGTGTTCAAGATTTCCAAGGTGGGTACTGTGGCCGGTGGTCTGGTTACCGACGGTAAGGTACACAATAAGGATAAGGCCCGTGTGATTCGCGATGGTATTGTGATTCATACTGCTCCGATTGAAGCCCTGAAGCGCTATAAGGACGATGCCAAAGAAGTGGCCACAGGCTTGGAGTGTGGTATCTCGCTGGTGAACTTCAACGATATTCAGGTAGGCGATATCATCGAGACCTTCACAGAGATAGAGGTTGAACAGAAACTTTAAACATTGGACATTGGACATTGAACATTGAACATTGGCTGCGCCTTGTTCTTTGACTCAATGGTCAATCCTCAATAGTCAATGGTCAATGAAAGAGAAAAATGAATATGTCCGTCAGGTGGCCGAACAGAAATACGAGTTCGGCTTCACCACGGACGTACATACTGAAATCATCGAAAAGGGGCTGAACGAAGACATTGTTCGGCTCATCTCTGCTAAGAAGGGGGAGCCTGAGTGGATGCTTGAGTTCCGCCTCAAAGCTTTTCGTTACTGGGAGGAACAGACGGAACCCAAGTGGGGGCATGTGCATGTGCCGCCTATTGATTATCAGGCGATTTCATATTATGCTGACCCTTTGGCGAAGAAACCTGCAGACGACGGGAAGATAGACCCAGAACTTGAGAAGACGTTTGACAAGCTGGGCATTCCCCTCGAGGAGCGTCTTGCCTTGAGTGGCAATACGGCTGTCGATGCCATCATGGACTCAGTATCCGTGAAGACCACCTTCAAGGAGAAACTGCGCGAGAAAGGTGTTATATTCTGCTCCATCGGCGATGCCATCAAGGAGCATCCTGACCTGGTGCGCGAATACCTGGGCTCTGTGGTGCCTTATCGTGACAACTTCTTCGCAGCGCTTAATTCTGCGGTGTTCAGCGACGGCTCCTTCGTATATATCCCCAAAGGGGTACGCTGCCCCATGGAACTCAGTTCCTATTTCCGCATCAATGCCCGTAATACGGGTCAGTTTGAGCGCACGCTGATCATCGCCGACGATGATGCCTATGTCTCCTATCTCGAAGGCTGTACGGCTCCGATGCGCGATGAGAACCAGTTGCATGCAGCTATCGTGGAGATTATCGTGAAGGATAGGGCAGAGGTGAAGTACTCTACCGTACAGAACTGGTATCCTGGCGATGAGAACGGCAAGGGCGGTGTCTTGAACCTCGTCACAAAGCGTGGTGATCTGCGTGGTGTGGATTCAAAACTCTCATGGACTCAGGTAGAGACAGGCTCTGCCATCACTTGGAAGTATCCCTCCTGTATTTTGCGAGGCGACAACTCGCAGGCTGAGTTCTATAGCGTAGCCGTAACCAACAACTATCAGGAGGCTGATACAGGTACCAAGATGATCCACATCGGCAAGAATACCAAGTCGACGATTATCTCGAAGGGTATTTCTGCTGGTCATTCCCAGAACTCGTATCGTGGCCTTGTCCGTGCCGCTTCAACGGCCGATAATGCCCGTAACTATTCTTCGTGTGACTCGTTGTTGTTGGGTTCCGACTGTGGTGCACATACCTTCCCTTATATGGATGTCCACAACGACACAGCCGTCTTCGAGCATGAGGCAACCACCTCTAAGATCTCGGAAGATCAGCTGTTCTACTGCAATCAGCGTGGCATCCCTACGGAACAGGCCGTCGGACTCATCGTCAACGGCTATGCCAAGGAAGTGCTTCAAAAACTTCCCATGGAGTTCGCCGTCGAGGCTCAGAAATTACTCTCTGTCTCTCTCGAAGGCACAGTGGGATGAGGACTAAAGGTCAATAGGATTCTATTTGTGTAAGCCGCCGTATTAAACTCTCCATCAAAGGTGAAAGCGTGCAGTCCTCTAATTGTTCAATCGTTGTTTTATTGTTGGAATCTTGTATGTGATTACTATTGTTTCGTTGTAGACTTATATTGGATGGCCAGCATGGTCAGGTCATCACTCTGCTCGGCATCTCCCACGAACTTGTGGACAGCCTCAGTCATCTTGGCTATGATCTCCTTACAACTGCCACCAGTCTGAAGCACATCCACGATTCGCTGATCTCCAAATAGATTATTCTGACTGTCTTGTGCTTCCGTCAGTCCATCGGTATACATGAAGAGTATTGTGCCTTCTGGCATCCGATACTCCTCGAGACAATAAACAGTGTCGCTAAACGTACCGACGGGCAAGTTCGGATCGCTTTTCAGTTCTGTGATACCATTACCCACAATGTAAGGCCAGTCGTGCCCCGCATTACAATAGTGTAATTGGCCTGTTTGCAGGTCGAGTACACCAAGGAAGAAAGTCACGAACATATTCGAGTCGTTACCATCGGACATTGCCTCATTGATGAGTGAGACGATTTTTTCCGGACGACTCTCATGATTGGCTATGTTACGGAATAAACTACGCGTCATAGCCATCACCAATGAGGCAGGTATACCCTTACCTGACACATCACCGATACAGAAGAACAGCTTATCGTCACGGATAAAGAAATCGAAAAGGTCGCCGCCCACCTCTTTGGCTGACGTCAATTGTCCATAAATGTCAATATCGTCACGATCAGGATAGGCAGGGAACAACTTTGGCAACATTGACATCTGAATATCCTTGGCTGCATTCAGTTCTCCCTCGATGCGACCCTTGGTCTCATTCACCTGCTTCAGTTCTTCCATCTGCTCCTTCAGCGAAGTCTGCATCATCGCAAACGAGTCGTGCAAGCGCTTCATCTCATCATGCGATAAAATCTGGGGCAGCGAGGCATTCAGGTTGCCTTGGGCAACCTCATCGGCAGACTTGGCAAAAAGGGTCAGTGGCTTGGTGACTCGTATTAAGATGTGATGGCAAATGAAGAACAGGATCGCCAGTCCTATCAGCATGACGGCCACGACAATACCTCCAAAGATCATCGAGCGAGAGAAGATGAGCTTGGCAGGGATCACAGTAGCCATCGACCATCCCGTACGCTCTATCGGCGCATAGTTGATGTAGAACTTGGTGCCGTCACGATCAACGGCTTCCATACCCGTTTTGCCGTCAATCATCTCATAGCCTATACGGTTGTCAATCGTGTCAGCAGTCACGTCTGCTAAAATGAAATAGGATTCGTTTAGAATACGGTCACGCAGAGGGTGGGTAATGTATGTGCCGCCCTTACCTATAATGTAAGTATATGCATGATGATAGAAGAAGGCGCTGTCGCCTTCCAAGATAGCCCACTCTGCATCTCTCTCTTGGTCTTTAATATTCAGCACCCGCTGATTGAAATCAAGGTCACTTTCCGTCACGAGCTCTGTAAGCCACTCTAATGACACGTCAGCGGTGATGATGGCATAGATGTTGCCCGAAGCATCAAAGAGCGGACGCGAATACGTGGTCATCATCTGCTCACCACCCCCCTTGTCATAATAAGGCTCACACCAGTAATTACGCTTCAAAAGTTTGGGAATGAGATACCAATCCATATAATGATACTCATAGTCATTGCTGCCGAGCTGTTTGGTGAGAACCGTTGAGTCGATGTCGCGATAGGCATACGGAGAGAATTGTTTACCCTTACTAGGATAATAGTTGGGCTCAAAGGCCACGGTGGAACCAATGATATTTGGGTTCAGTTCCAGCAAACGACGGACGACACCATACATCTTGTCCGGATTGGAGAGCGAATTTTCCACCTCCGGTATGGTATTCGCCACAGCGACTTCCACACCTACAAGGACACTGTTGATGTGCTGATTTGCTATCTCCATGCGGCTCTGCACATTTTCCTTTGTTCCCATCAGAACAGCCGATGAACTAATGTACGACACTATCAATGCGATAATGACTGTAACAATCATCACCGTGAGCATCACCCAAAAGGTAAGTCTGGCGGAAAGGGAGCGGAAAGTGGGAAGTGAAAAACGGAATGAACTCATGGCTGCGTAATTTGCTTATAAGAAATCGGATGCTTTAAAACACTCCCCTCGCAGAGGATACGGTTTGTAAGGTCGAACATCTGAGGATCCAGACGGTAAGTACGCTTGCCAGTTTTAGGATCCGTAAGTAACCTGAGACACTCCTCCAGCATCCAGCGCTGGGCATAGATGTTAAAGGGGACATTATTCTGACGCATATAGAACATCACGAGATCAAGCGTCTCCTTAGGATGCTGAGCAGCCCATTCCCAGCCTTTACGAGTGGCTTCAGCAAACTTCACGACTTCCTCCCGATGCTTCATAAAGAAATCCTTCGTCACATAAAGCCCGTCCTCAGGCACATTATAGCCGATATCCCGCAGATATAATAGCTGCTCTTTTTTCAGTCGCTGTCCAGCGGCTCTTAACTGGAAGTACTCATTATAGCTCATGGCCAGCGTGGCATCGATAGCACCTGAAATGTAGATGTTGGCATTGGATATAAAGGGCACCCATTCAATATCGAGTTTGGCTTTTCGCCCTATCGCGATGGGCAGCATGGAAGCGCCTGCCCTGAAATGACCAACGCGTTTGCCGTCCAGACTGTTGAAACCCTTCAACGGCTGGTGGGAGATGATCATCAGGCCGCTCTGCTGGAAATACTGCAGCACATTCACCAGTTGGCTTCCCTCATTCATCATCTCCAGAGCCGATGTCAGCTGAAGCGACACAAACTGGCTCTCCCCACTCTCCAAACGATTGACGTTTGTCCTGGAGGCTGTCGGATGCTTGATTACCACATTCAGTCCTGCCTCCTTAAAGTAGCCCATTGCTTCTGCCACATAGAAACCGGCAAACTGTGCCTGAGCTGTCCAGATGGGTGTGTACACCAACTCCTTCTTCTGGGCGCAGACGGTCATTCTGAATGGAAAAAACATCAGAACGGTTATCATCAAAAATATCCTTCTCATAAGTTTTTGCACATTTCGTGGGCAAATTTACAAAAAAAATCTAATTAACGTTTCATTTTAAATAACTTTTTCTGTTACGTACAGAAAAACTCCTCCTTTTAATCAGAAAAATTTCGTTATCTACACTTTTTTTGATAACTTTGCACCCTGAAAACAGATAGACGATGTTAGAAGTTAAAAATTTGCACGCCAGGATTGGCGAAAAAGAGATACTGAAGGGCATCGACCTCGTGATCAACGATGGCGAGACCCATGCCATCATGGGACCTAACGGCTCTGGGAAGAGTACGCTGAGTGCTGTACTAGTGGGCAATCCGCTCTATGAAGTGACGGAAGGCGAAGCTTATTTCAACGGCAAGAACCTGCTGGAGATGAAGCCTGAGGATCGTGCCCATGAGGGATTGTTCCTGAGTTTCCAGTATCCGGTGGAGATACCAGGCGTCTCGATGACCAACTTCATGAAGGCAGCCATCAACGAGAAGCGCAAGTATCAGGGGCTGGAGCCCATGAATGCGGCTGAATTCCTGAAGCTGCAGCGCGAGAAACGCAAGATTGTGGAACTCGACTCCAAGCTCGCCAATCGCTCTGTGAACGAGGGTTTCAGCGGGGGCGAGAAGAAGCGCAACGAGATTTTCCAGATGGCGATGCTCGAGCCCAAACTGAGCATCCTTGATGAGACTGACTCCGGCCTTGATGTCGATGCCATGCGTATCGTGGCAGAGGGAGTGAACAAGCTTCAGACGCCTGAAACCTCGTGTATCGTCATTACCCACTATGACCGTCTGCTGGAGATGATCCGTCCCCAGTTCGTCCATGTGCTCTATAAGGGCCGTATTGTGAAGACGGGTGGCCCTGAGCTCGCCAGGCAGATTCAGGAGCACGGCTACGACTGGATAAAGGAAGAAATCGGAGAAGAGTAATGGGAGCAGAGCAGCAATATATAGACCTCTACGAGCAGGCACGGGAGATGATCTTCTCTCATGCTCCCGAGGCGATGAATGCCGTAAGGGATGAGGCTTTCGGGGATTTCCGTAGGCAGGGCTTCCCATCAAAAAAGGTGGAGCGCTATAAGTACACCGATATGCAGAAGCTCTTCGCGCCCGACTATGGCGTGAACTTGAATCGCCTCGAAATACCCGCCGATCCCTATCAGACATTCCGTTGCGATGTGCCCAACCTTTCCACCTCGCTCTATTTCGTCGTCAACGATATGTTCTATCGCGATGATAAGCCTAAGGGTCAAAGACTGCGGGTAGGCGGGCAACGCCCGGGAATTTTGCCCGAGGGTGTTGTCATTGGATCTATGCGCGATTTCCCTGAGTTGGTAAACACCTACTACGCTAAGTTGGCCAAGACCTCAGATGATGCTGTGACGGCGCTCAATACGATGCTGGCCCAAGACGGCCTGTTGGTCTATGTGCCTCGCAACGTGAAGGTCGATCGTGCCATCCAGGTCATCAATATCCTTAAGGCCACACCCAGCAATGCCCAGCGTCAGGTGCCCGATCTGATGGTGAACCGCCGAGTGCTGATCGTGCTTGAGGAAGGCGCAGAACTGAAGATGCTCTTCTGCGACCATGCCGCCGACGACAAGAACTTCCTGGCTACTCAGGTCATCGAGGCCTATGTGGGCGAGAATGCCTCGCTCGACCTCTATTGTCTGGAAGAGACACATTATAAGAATGTTCGTGTGAGCAACGTCTATATAGACCAGCAGGCCAACAGCCGTGTGAACCACAACGTCATCACCCTCCACAACGGCATCACCCGCAATAAGCTCGACCTCACTTTCTCGGGCGAGGGGGCTGAGTGCCAGTGCTATGGCTGTGTGATTGCAGACAAGCAGCAGCATGTGGATAATAATACGCTCATCACCCATCATGTGCCTCATTGCACCTCGAATGAGCTCTACAAATATGTGCTCGATGAGAAGGCCACAGGTGCCTTTGCAGGTCGTGTGCTTGTGGAACACGGAGCCCAGAAGACCTCCTCGCAGATGACCAACCAGAACCTCACGGCCACAAAGGAAGCCCGAATGTACACCCAGCCCATGCTTGAGATCTATGCCGACGACGTGAAGTGTGCCCATGGTTCAACCGTTGGCCAGCTCAACGATGCCGCCCTCTTCTACATGCGCCAGCGTGGTATCTCTTTGCAGGAGGCCAAGTTGCTGCTGCAGAACGCATTTATCAACGAAGTCATCGACAAGATGCAGCTCGAACCTCTTCGCGACCGTCTCCATCACCTCGTTGAGAAGCGCTTCCGAGGCGAACTCAACAAATGCGAAGGCTGCAAACTCTGCAAGTAGTCACTGGCTTATTCACAGATTCACAATTCACAGTTTCTTTTCCATAGGGTACATCTCCCTGTATATCTATCTTTATATATATTTATATACATATATAAACGTAAATTAACATTTCCTGTGCAAGTCTGCACCCCCTGGCACCAAAAATAAACTGTGAATTGTGAATCTGTGAATATCGCTTTCCCTTCTTATGCATAAACATACGTGCCATTGTATTAATATCAGCAGAAATCCACCACCCAAATCCGCTTACGACTGAGCAGGGGTTTCCTTACGAGAAACGCCCCTTTTCCTTACGATTGACCATCGTTTTGGTACACCCTGACTACTTGGTGCGTTTAGCGGTGGGCGTGATGCCCTTGAATTTCTTGAAATTGCGGTAGAATGCACTGGAAGAGGTAAAGCCTGACTTGAACATCACATCGTTGATGGACATCTCGGGATGCGCTTCGAGCAATTTTGAAGCATAATCGATACGCTGTCCGTTGATATAGTCGGAAAAGGATATCCCCATCTCCACATTGATGGCATTGTAGACATAATTGCGGTTGCTGTTCAGCCGCATGGCCAGGTCGCTGACCTTCAGGTTGGGATAAAGATATAGTTTCTCTTCGCTCATCAGTTTGCGTATCTTCTCCAAGAGTTCGCTATAGCCACAGTCTTCAGCCATCGGTTCTGATTCCATAAAGACCTCGGCTTCGATGTCCTGCACAGAGAACTGCTGGTTCAGCCCCACGTGGCCTATCAGAAGGAGCAGCATGGAGAACAATAAGGAAGGAATGGCTAGGGGTTCTGCCCCGTCAATGAAACGCTGACGCCCTATCAGGTTGAACACAAAGGCTACGAGCGACGTGACTGCGAAGAGCACCAATAGTGTCTTCACCCTGACAATTCGTTTTCCCTCAATGTTCGAATAGTTCGTTTCGACAACGGCATTATAGGCTGTAATCCGACGGAATCCGAAAAAGAGCACTAAAGGCACCTGAAGAGCAAACACGATTCTGACCACGACATGGATTATGGCCTGCCAGTAAGCCAGTCCAGACAGCGAGGCAAATTCATCGTCATAGAGATAATGCTGGACGAAGGTGGCCGTTTCCTGAGGATTCATCAGTGTGTAGAGCAGCCCTACGGCCAGACAGCAAAGCAGCGACGGCAGCAGGTAAAGGGCTTGTCGCCAGCGATTGTGGCGGTAGTCCGTCAACTCTTCTATATATAGGTAATATAGCGGGAACACGGCTGGATTGCAGAAGCAGTAGAGTGTATCCGTTAGAGGTATGACGGCCATTAGACGATTGAAATAGAAGTAATGGGCCAGATAGAGCATCGTTGCCGTAGCCATGAAAATCAGCAATTTCAGCTTTGCCATGTTCCGATGATCATAGAGGCTCAGGGCTATCAGCACTGAGAGAATGCCGCATACGATCATCGGCAAGGAGGATATCAAAACGCCTAACATGGCTGCAAAAGTAGTGTAAAATCTTCAATTATGCAAATAAAAAAGGCGTAAAGGATACAAAAAAGCAGATTGGTGTTTGGTTTACACCTGCCAAATGCGGAATATGCCGATGAAATCGTAGTTTTTGGGGTATCTGATTGCATATTCGGGAAAGAATTGAATCTTCTGATAACGAGAAATTGTGAATTCGGGAAAACTTTCTTGGAATAAGGAATCGCATATTCGTCACAATTTTCTATTTTTGCGACATATTAAGCAACTATAAATTAAAACTATTGAACTATGGGGAAGAATTTTCTACTCAAATCCTGTCTGGTGCTTGCACTTATAATGGCTTTCTGTATCAAAGCCGCGTCTCAAAGTACCAATGACATTCCTAAGGAGGGAAACATGTTCTATATGGAGAACGGGAAAACGCGCACTGTTAAGGCGTCTACCCGAGGAGACAAGGATCCCCAGTGGTCGTTTAAGTCTGTCATTGAGAATTGTTATGATAATAAAAAATACAAAGACAGCGAAGCGTGGATGATGACGGCTGACGGAGAAACGAAGCTGAAGGTCACCTTTGAGTACAAGACCGCCGACGAAAGCTATGATATCGATTCGACATGGGTTGAGTTCTGTTTCTATGACGGAAAAGACCTGTTCCATGATGAAGAAAACGTCATCTACTTCGACGATGAAAACATTTCGGGTACTTTCACCATGGAGCAGACAAAAAAGTCAGTCACCCTACACCTGACAGCACCTCCAGTATTCCCAAATCCCTCCTATGCGTGGTATACATATTATGTGGTTCTCCATTTGAAATTAAAGGGTCTGGGAGAGGCTGCCGTAGCCAGGCAAATCGGTATCAGCCGTAACGGTCTTTTCCTGTTGCATGGACTGAATAGTAGCAGAGAATGTTTCTTCCCGTTTAGAGAATACTTGCTAAATACAGCCAAAAGTTATTTTGTGAAGCAGATATACTTGGGGGACTATAGTTCGTCAAACACCAGTTCTTTCTCTGATAACACGCATAAGAATGAGGTCGTGAAGAAAGGTTTGCATCAGCTCTGCGAAAGTATGCTCAAAGCTGGTATCGCAAGTACTAAGTATGATATGGTAGGCCATAGCATGGGTGGCATCCTGGAGCGTCTTTACGTCCAGGAAGTCGATGACAACCACACGAACAGGCTTATTACGCTGAACACACCTCATTTCGGATCAATGTTGGGTAATATATACCAAAAGTATGATGAATTCCTTGAGGATCATCCAGGCGTAGAACTCTACCATGGTGTGGAAAAGTTCAACCAGGCACTGGATGCAGCCTTCTCAAAAGATCGTAGCATGCAAGCAGTGAAAGACCTTGGTGAAAACAGTCCTGCCATCCAGAAGCTTGCGAAAAACAGTCCTATGTTGCTTGGAATACCCGTGTGCGCTGTAGGCTCAGAAGTTAATGAGTGGGGGCTCAGAATGGCTGTCAAGGAGGTTTTCTATGCCAAATTCCCCAAACTAGCCTCTTTCCTCTTTGACTCGAAACCAGGTACAGGTAAAGCCTATCTTGACAAGATAGCGGAAAAAGGGTCGGATTATGTGGTTTCAGTGGAAAGCCAAAAAGGCGGATGTGAAAAAAGCTTTATTTACAAGGGAGATTTCTCCCAGGCGATGCATTGTAGTGTGACCGAATGGAATATTATACACGAAGAGCTGAATAATCTGCTGACTGCTACCGATACCTACGGCCTCTTCACTACTGGGTCATTTGCGGAGGCTCTTCCGACACCCGCAAGTACCAGGGGTGAAGCCGATGAAATAGAGTTTGTTGAAGGGTTTGAGGAACCTAAGCCCACTTCTTTTATCAAGATTGAGGCTGAGATAGTAGATGGTAAAGACTATACCCATGAGATCAGGCTTACCCACAGTGACGATATGATGGCGCAAGTGGCTTTCTGTCTGTTGAGCCCAGACGATTTGATTGCCGACTATGAGAAGGATGTGATGTATTTCGATATGAGTGGCTATGAAGGCGAGAAATGGATATATGCCTTCGGGCGCACCAACTACAATGCGTTGGTGGTTGATTCTGTGAAGGTGACACTGGGAGAAGGCGGAAGTGGCATCAAGTCTGTGGAGGACAACGCAGCGTTGCGCTATGCCGTCATAGGGAATATCCTAAATATAAAGAACATTACGGGCCCCTACAGCGTTGCCGTCTACAACTATGCCGGCCAGATGTTGGCAGAAATGGAGAGTAATCCGTCGCACATGTATGCACTTCCCCGCAATAAGGGTCTCTTGATTGTTGGTGTCCGTTCGAATAAGGGCAACCAGTTCCTTAAAGTAATGTCAAAGTAACAGTATTCACCCAAATTATAAAGAACAATGAAAAAGTATGTTTACCTTATAACAATGGCAGTCCTGGCCATCCAGTTCCTGTCATGTTCAAAAAGCGATGACGAAAAAGTGCTTCAACAGCAGGATCCTGTCATGAGCCGGTCACTTTCTGATGGTACCGAGATCCCTACTGGCGCTATCGGCGGTACTGATGCCAAACCTGTTGAGGGGCAGATGTTCTATGAAGAGAGATCGTCTGACATCGTTTTGATCTCCGTTCTTGGCACTTTCTCCACAATAGATCAGGATGACAAAGTGGAAGTGTATAATAACATTGGAGGAGCAGTGCAAACCAAAGATGGTGGTTCGTTCACAATCACTTACAAAGGGAAAGGCATGCATATTGTAGGTTCTGGCATTACCCACCCTCAAACCGGGTTCACATATCATACTAAACTGTCTTTGGATATTGATGATGCAAGTCTGATAGAAAGTTGTAAGGCAACTATCACAAACATCGATCTCTCGATGAATACAGAAATCAATTGGTTCGGATTATCCTCTACCGGTAGTGCCCACCTTTCTGCCTCTGACATACCGATTGTTGATGGCTTACTTTTTACCTATTGGAAGGGTGGCACAGTAACAGATTATACGTATTCTACTTCAGATGGACTTGCTCTTAATCTCGTTGATAATCCTGCCAATTATATTGAAGTGTGGATATCTTTCAAGGATGGATCTAGTGTAAAGGCTAGAATAGACAAATGAGTGAAAAGACCGATAGCCGCGTGACGCTCTGCCCTGACGGGAAATACCGCTGGGTGTACGAGGTGCCGATGTTGAAGAATCCCAGCATCCTGATGGATGTCTGCATGGTACTGGGCATCAGCTTCGGCATCGTGTGGCTGTTTATGTTGTCGCTTACCTGCATCGAGGATGGGTTTACGCTTGAGGGGATATGGGGCATCACCTCGGTATTCCTCATGTTATTTCTTGTCTTTCTGGTCATCGGCCTTATCGCCTACACGCTTCTGGCCTGGAGTTACGGCTGGAAATATGTTGTACTCTTCACGTTGGACGAGAAGCGGGTGCACCATCAGCAGATGCCTCGGAAGGTGAAGAAGGCACAGGTGCTGGGGGCGCTGACTACGTTTATGGGGATAGCAACGGGCAAGCCTGGTGTGGTGGGAACTGGCATCCTGGCACTTTCGCACACTACCTCTACTTCTGAACTCGTCAATGTGGCCCGTCTCATCCCTTGTCGTCGCTATCACCTGATTAAGATAAACTGCTTGTTGAAGAAGAACCGCATCTATGTCCCTGACGAGGATTTCGATTTCGTATACGATTTCCTCTGCCAACATTGTACCAATGCAAAATTTTCACAATAAACTCCACTAGTATCCCTAGTACCGCCACGAAAATCGCCTTACGACTGAGTGGTATTCACATTACGACTGACTGGTGCTCGCCTTACGACTAAGCATCAGTTAGTCGTAATGTAACTCTCAGGCGCCATACATCCACTAAAATCGACTTAAATTTCTGATTCTTAGACAAATAAGTTGCTTTTATACCTCCACTAAACATCCACCTAACCTCCACTAAACCTCCACTAACAAATTCTTTACAAAAGTAAGGTAAACAGCCGCAATTACCATAATAAATCTGTTAATTCGTTCTTTTTTCAGCAAATTATTTGCTTGGATAATAACTTTTTCGTAACTTTGCCCACATAATATTATATAATAACCTGATTATTAATTAAAACAAAGAAAAAAGAGCATGAAGAAACTGACGATGTTGGTGGCATTGACCTGTGCCACAGCTACTATTACCTTTGCACAAAAGGGCACCAAGGAGATGAAGTATCGCAGAAGTTCGCTTTACACGATCATGGTGCCCAGCGACAAACTGACGGGTGAAGCCAAGGAAGTCGTGACGGCAACCTTTGACACACTGGCAATTCCAGACAAGTACAACGACCACAACTTGAAGGTGCGCCATATTGATCTGACGAAGATCGAGGTGACCCCAGAGGAGGTAAAGGCTGCCGAGGAGATTCGCGGTGGTCATAAGAAAGGTATTGCCGGACTGGCCAAGAAGGGTCTGAACTTTGCCAAGAAGGCTGTCTCCAAATCGGAAACAGGCGGCATGGGCGGCGACGAGAAGGTGGCCAAGATCTTGAAATTCTTCAAGGAGAACTATATCGCCAACAAGCTGATTGGAAAATGGTATAACGAGAGTAAGACGCTGAAGGGCGGCTCTCATTTCAATACTAATCTGATTACAGAACGCGGTCTGTTTGGTGCCAGCCAGGAAGAACTGAATAAGTATAAAGGTGTGATCGGAGGTAAGAATAAGATTATGGATGCCGCCGAGAAGGATCTCGTGCCGCGTACCTTTGTGATGGTGACCTCTTACGCTTATCAGTCGTCTGAAGAAGTGGCTGCTATGGCTGCTGCAGGCAGTGCCGTTGCAGGCGGTACCGTAGGTGCCATTACGCAGTTGACTGCTTCGGCTGCCGCTGCCGTGCTGAAGGGCTATTTCATCACGACTACCAGCTATCTGTTCCAGCTGGACTGGGATGAGGAGAAGATGCTGACCTTCTATGAAAAGTATTGGAATGCGAAGGATACAAAGGCATTTGATACCGACACCACCTTCCAGCTGAAGTATGTGGGTAAGACTTCCGACTTTGCGCCTGCCACCTTGAAGCTCACTCTCAAGGGCGACGAGATGGGAATGAAGCTTATCAGCCGTGCAACGGCTCGTGCCACCGATGCCAGCATCGCCAAACTGCAGAAGAAATACGAAGTGTTTAAGACCCTTTCCGTGCTGAATGTCAGCGACGACGGTTCTACGATGTATGCTTACGTCGGCAAGAAGGAGGGCGTGAAGAAGGGCGACAAGTTCGAAGTGCTGGAGCAGGAGGCCGACGAAGACGGTAACATCACCTTTAAGAAGGTCGGAACGGTGAAGGTGGCCAAGGGCATGATCTGGGACAACCGTGCCGGAGCTGGCGAGAAACTTGAAGGCGAGGCTGAGACAAAGGAAGACGACGATGACGACGATATTGCCTACGACAAGCCTTACACCACCTTTGAGGGCAAGCCTGGCAAGGGAATGGAGATGGGTGGCCTGTGGCTGCGTCAGTTAAAGTAAGAATAGTCACTAACTAAAACAAATAGATATGAAAAGATTTGGATTACTGATGGTTTGCATGATGGTGATGGCTGTCTTCACCGCAAACGCTAAGGATGGTGAGTCTGAGACTTATCGTTATGAACTTGAGGCAGTTGACGGTGTGGCCTCTGATGGCCGCGTGATTATGAAGGTATGGAGCTATGGAAAGAAGGAGAAACTGACTCGTCAGGCATGTATGGCTAATGCTGTTCATGGCATTATCTTCAAAGGTGCCCCCGCTGGTGCCGGCTCTGGTCTGATAAAAGGTTCGAAGGCGCTTTGCCCTGAGGGCTATGCTGCTCACAAGGACTATTTCGACACCTTTTTCCGTAACGGCGAGTATCTTCAGTATGTAGAGCTGACGAACAACGGTAACATCCAGGCTGGTGACCGTATCAAGATCTCCAGCAAGGAATATAAGGTAGGAATGGTATGCATAGTGAATTATACTGCTCTTCGCGCCAAGCTCGAGGGCGACGGTATTGCCAAGGGACTGAATTTCCTGTTCTAATAACCCAAATAAACATAAGAAGCAATGAAAAAGTTAATTCTGACATGTATGGTTCTTGCCATCAGCATGATGGCGTTTGGTCAGGCCAAGAAGCCGACGATCATGGTTGTGCCTAGCAAGACATGGTGCAACGATTATGGCTATATGAAGACGCTCACCAATAATGGAAGTGTGGAAAAGGTGCCCGACTACGAGCGTGCCTTCCTTGAGAACGGCGACGTGAAGATAGCCATTACCTGTATCAACGACATGATGGCAGAGGCTAACTTCCCGCTGAAAGACATGGAGCAGTTTCTCAGTTCGCTGTCCCTGACCCGAGCCGAGAATGCTGCGGCAACATCGAAGTCGGGAGGCGAGGTGGCTGAAAGTCCTATGGATATCATCAACGCCAGAGCCAAGAGCGACATCATCTTCGATCTCTATTGGAAGGTGAACACACTTGGTCCGCGTCGTACGCTGACTTACAATCTCCGTGCACTCGATGCTTATTCGAACAAGCAGGTGGCTGCTGCCACTGGTACGGGCGATCCTTCAATCTCTGCAGAGTTGGCAGTACTCCTGCAGGAGGCTGTTCAGGGAACCATGCAGAGTTTCCAGGATAAACTGCAGAAGCATTTCGAGGATATGGCAGCCAATGGCCGAGAGGTGGGGCTGGTGATCCGCACTTGGGACAACAGTCCTTGGGACCTGGAGTATGAGATGGGTGACAAGGAACTGAACGAAGTGATCGAGGACTGGGTGGCTGACAATACCGTCAACGGACGGTTCACGACACTCGATGCCACAGAGACACGCATGGAGTTCGACCAGGTGCGCATTCCGCTCTACAATGCCCAGGGACGTGCAACGGATACCCGTCAGTGGGCTCGTGGCTTGGTGAACTTCCTGAAGGGGAAGGGTATTGCATCTAAGTTGGAAATGCGTGGTCTAGGCCATGCAACTATTACCATAGGAGGAAAGTAATATGAAAAGACTGATTGTTATTCCGATTTTACTGTTGTGTGTGCTCGGCATCCGTGCACAGATGATTGTCTCGCCCTATATGCCTTGGGATCAGGAGGGTATGACAGAGAACAACGCCAGACTGATGGAGAACCGTCTGGCTCAGATTATCAACGATAGTGGTCTGCTGAGTGCTGACTGCTCCCGTTTCTTGCTCACCATGAACTGGAACGTCGTGGATAAGGAGGTGCTGAGTACGGCACCGACGAAGGTGGTGTATCGCTTGGAGGCTGGCGTGTATATGGGCGACGGTATGACTGGCAATAAGTTTGCCTCGACTGTCATCCCTCTGAAAGGAGTAGGCAACAGCGAGGCAAAGGCTATCGTGAACGCCATGAGAGGCCTGAGTGCCAGTCGTCCTGAGATTGCGCAGGTGATCAAGAAGGGCGTACAGCAGATCCTTGCCTATTATGAGGGTCATAAGCGTGAGATCATGACCTCCGTAAAGACGATGATGGGCATGCACGATTATGAAGGTGCCATGTTCGCACTCTACCAGATTCCGATGGAGTGCTCGTACTATCAGGAGGCACAGGGCATGCTCGTTACGGCTTATAAGGGTATGGTGAACAATGATGCTGCCGTGCTGCTCCAGCGTGCCCGTGCCCTGTGGGCTGCTTCTCCCTCACAGGAGAATGCCGAGGCTGTGATGGCACTTGTTGGCGACATCGACCCCTCTTCTAGTTCTTACAATGCCGCTCAGTCGTTTATGAAGGAGGTGAAGGGGCGTGTGTCAAAGCTCGATGATCAGGATCGTGCCGAGGTGTTCAAGGAGTTGGCTCATGAGCGTAGCATGGATAAGGCTCACATGCAGGCTGTCCGTGAGATATGTCTCGCCTATGCCAAGAATCAGCCGAAAGTGGTTTATAATATCGGTTCATGGTGGTAAATATAATAATGTAGAGAATGATGAAGAAGTTTTTTATAGCAGCCCTGTTGCTTTCGCTGACTTGTGACGTCTGTCACGCTCAGCGTCGTCAGAATTCAGGTGTTAAGGAGTTCGAGGCAGAATGTCTCGGCGTAGAGGGCGATGGCTCTCAGACCATTCGTGCCTATGGCTTTGGTAAGGACAAGGACGATGCGGTGGAGCAGGCCCAGAAAAATGCGGTCTATGCCGTCATCTTCAAGGGTATCACGAAAGGTTCTGGCTGTAATATGAAACCGCTTCTCACGGAAGTTAATGCCCGTGAGAAGTATGAGGACTATTTCGACAATTTCTTCAAAGACGATGGTCCTTTTGAGGATTTCGTTTCTATGGCCGACGAGCGTATGTTTGGTCGCGAAGACACCCGTAATGCCCTCGGACGCCGTTATGCTGTCGTAGTCAGAGTATTGCGCAGCGAACTCAGAATGAAGCTGAAGGAGGACGGCATCCTGAAATAACTTCAGCAGTATATATGTACGATATCAATAAGATTAGAATGGACTTCCCGATACTCTCTCGGGAAGTCTATCGTAAGCCGCTGGTATATCTGGATAATGCGGCTACCACACAAAAACCGCTCTGCGTGCTAGATGCTATGCGGGATGAGTATCTCAATGTGAATGCCAATGTGCATCGTGGGGTACATTATCTCTCGCAGCAGGCTACTGATCTGCATGAGGCGGCACGAGAGGCTGTGAGGCAGTTTATCAATGCCTCGAAAATCGAAGAGATTGTTTTCACCAGGGGAACGACGGAGGCCATCAATCTAGTGGCTTCTTCTTTCTGTGAATCACAGATGACGGCAGGCGACGAGGTGATCGTCACTGAGATGGAACATCACTCGAACATCGTATCGTGGCAGTTGCAGGCGATGAAACGGGGTATTGTCGTGAAGCATATCCCCATCACAGATGATGGCATCCTTTGTCTGGATCAACTGGAGCAGCTCATCACAGAGAAGACGAAGCTTATCAGCGTGGCCCATGTGAGCAATGTGCTGGGGACAGTGAACCCTGTAGAGGAAATCATCAAGACGGCTCATGCACACGGTATCCCCGTTTTGGTAGATGGTGCCCAGAGTGCGCCTCACTTCAAAATTGATGTGCAGACAATGGACTGTGACTTCTTCGCTTTCAGCGGCCATAAGATGTATGGACCCACGGGCATTGGTGTCCTCTATGGTAAGGAAGAGTGGCTCGAGAAACTGCCTCCCTATCAGGGCGGTGGTGAGATGATCGATAAGGTGACGTGGGAGAAGACTACCTTTGAGCGTTTGCCGTTTAAGTTCGAGGCAGGCACTCCTGATTATGTGGCAACCCATGGACTCGCTAAGGCTATCGAATATATCGGCTACATCGGCTTCGATGCCATCCAGCAGCATGAGCATGAACTTACTCGTTACTGTATGGAACAGCTTCAGACCATCGAAGGTATGAAGATCTACGGTCCTTTGGATCCTTCGAAGAAAGATGCGGTGGTGAGCTTCAATGTGGGTAATATCCACCATCTGGATATGGGAACCCTGCTCGATCGTCTGGGCATCGCTGTACGTACTGGTCATCATTGCGCTCAGCCCCTGATGGATCGCTTGGGAATTTCAGGAACAGTGAGAGCTTCGTTTGCGCTTTATAATACGAAAGAGGAGATAGATGCCCTTGTAGCAGGTATCCGTCGTGTGTCACAAATGTTCTGATATGTTATTAGGCAAATACTACGAAGGAAAAGTTGAGGCTGGTTGCGATGAGGCAGGCCGCGGCTGTCTGGCAGGCAGCGTCTATGCTGCTGCCGTCATTCTGCCTGATGGCTATCAGAACGAGCTCCTTAATGACTCTAAGCAGCTCACGGAGAAGCGTCGTTATCAGTTGCGTGAGATTATCGAGCGCGATGCCGTAGCTTGGGCTGTGGGCATCGTCACCCCTGAAGAGATTGACAAGATCAACATCCTCAATGCCTCAATCCTCGCCATGCATAGGGCGCTGGATCAGTTGAAGGTTCGCCCCGAGGCCATTATCGTCGATGGCAACCGCTTCAAAAAATATTCTCCCCCTCTTTTTGGAGGGGGACGGGGGGAGGCTCTTCCCCATACGACGATTGTTAAGGGCGACGGCAAATACCTCGCTATCGCTGCCGCCAGCATCCTCGCCAAGACCTATCGCGACGACTATATGAATCGTCTGGCAGAGGAATATCCCCAATACGACTGGCTCTCCAACAAAGGCTACCCCACGAAGAAACACCGTGAAGCCATCAGGCAGTTTGGCATCACTCCCTACCACCGTAAGAGCTACAATCTGCTCGGCGATGGACAATTAAGTCTGGATTTTGGCGAATGATACAAAAATTATTCGTAACTTTGCAGGCGAAAAAGAAACAAACGTTTTAAATTAGTAATAAGATTATGGCAAAGAAAGCACTTTTGATGATTCTCGATGGATGGGGAATCGGTAAGCATGGTAAGGGTGACGTGATTTTCAATACGCCGACCCCGTATCTCGATCTGTTAACAGCTACATCGGCTCACTCTCAGTTGATGGCCTCTGGTGAGGACGTTGGTCTGCCCGATGGTCAGATGGGTAACTCAGAGGTGGGTCACCTCAATATCGGTGCAGGACGCATCGTGTATCAGGACCTTGTTAAGATCAACCGCGCCTGCAAGGACGGCTCAATTATGGAGAATCCTCAGGTGAAGGCTGCTTACACCTATGCTAAGGAGAACAACAAGAAGCTGCACTTGATGGGTCTGACTTCTGACGGTGGCGTACACTCAAGCCTCGACCACCTTTTCAAACTCATCGAGATTGGTAAGGCTTACGGCCTGAAGAATCAGGTATTCGTACATTGTTATATGGATGGTCGTGATACTGACCCCAAGAGCGGTAAGGGCTTTATTGAGCAGGTATCAAAGGTGTGTGCTGAGAATGATGCTGCTATCGCCTCTATCGTAGGTCGTTTCTATGCAATGGATCGCGACAAGCGTTGGGAGCGTGTAAAGGAGGGTTACGACCTGATTGTGAACGGCACTGGTAAGCAGGCAACTGATATGGTTCAGGCCATGCAGGAAAGCTACGACGAGGGCGTAACTGACGAATTCATCAAGCCTATCCATAATGCTAGCGTCAATGGTTGTATCGAAGAAGGCGACGTTGTTATCTTCATCAACTTCCGTAACGACCGTGCCAAGGAGATGACCATTGCTCTGACGCAGGAGGATATGCCTGAGCAGGGTATGAAGACCATTCCGGGATTGCAGTACTACTGCATGACACCATACGATGCAAACTTCAAGGGTGTTCATATCCTCTTCCCCAAGGAGAACGTAGAGGATACCTTAGGTGAGTATCTCTCAAAGCAGGGCAAGAAGCAGCTGCACACCGCTGAGACGGAGAAGTACGCTCACGTTACCTTCTTCTTCAATGGTGGTCGCGAGGCACCATACGAGGGTGAGGATCGTATCCTGGTTCCTTCTCCGAAGGTGGCTACCTACGACCTGAAGCCTGAGATGAGTGCCTACGAGGTGAAGGATAAGCTCGTTGGTGCCATCAACACCCAGGAGTATGACTTTATCGTGGTGAACTTCGCCAATGGAGATATGGTAGGTCATACAGGTGTCTACAACGCTATCGCCAAGGCTGTTTGGGCTGTTGACAACTGCGTGCGTGAGGTCATCGAGGCTGCCAAAGCCAACGACTACGAGGCTATCATCATCGCCGACCACGGTAATGCTGATAACGCCATCAACCCCGATGGTTCTCCCAACACTGCTCACTCACTGAATCCCGTGCCGTTCATTTACGTCACGAATAACAATTCCGCTACCGTTAAGGACGGACGTCTGGCAGACGTGGCTCCCTCTATCCTCCACATCATGGGACTGGAACAGCCATCAGACATGACAGGTGAGAATCTGATTTCTGATAACCGATAATTATTTAGGCACGGATTACACGGTTCTCTTTGAGAGACACAGCCGCTATACTACATGAATAGCCGTGTTAACCCGTGTAATCCGTGCCATTTTTAGCATGGCAGTACAGATAGAAGAGAGTTGGAAGGCGCACCTGAACGGTGAGTTCGAGAAGCCTTATTTCGCGCAGCTGACGCAGGCTGTGCGGCAGGAGTATATGCAGACGACCTGCTATCCGCCAGGTAAGCTGATCTTCAACGCGTTTAATCTGTGCCCGTTTGATAAGGTGAAGGTGGTGATTATCGGACAGGATCCCTATCACGAGCCAGGACAGGCTCACGGACTGAGCTTTTCTGTGCAGGATGGTATCCAGTTTCCACCGTCACTACAGAACATCTTCAAGGAGATTCAGGCAGATCTTGGTACACCTATCCCCACATCGGGTAATCTGACCCGTTGGGCAGAACAGGGCGTGCTGCTTCTGAATGCCTCACTCACCGTCAGAGCCCATCAGGCAAACAGTCATTCCTCCCTCGGCTGGCAGAAGTTTACCGATGCTGCCATCCAGGCGCTGGCTGCCAATCGTGAACACTTGGTATATATGCTTTGGGGCGGCTATGCCCGTAGCAAGGCTTATATGATCGACAAGTCGCGCAATCTGGTGCTTGAGAGTGTCCACCCTTCGCCCCTGAGTGCTAATCGTGGTGGCTGGTTTGGACAGCATCTGTTCTCTCGTTGTAATCAATATCTCGAACAAAACGGTATGACACCTATCAACTGGTAGGAAAATATCTGTGTAAATCTGTGTAATCCGTGCCAAATATTCCTCCTATCCTCCAAGTCGGCGACGTGCTCCTCTCGTCAGAAATCCTGACGGAGAAATTCTGTTGTGACCTTAGTGTCTGCAAGGGTGCCTGCTGTGTGGAAGGTGATGCCGGGGCCCCCGTCACACTTGATGAGATCGCAGAGATAGAGGATTGTCTCGATGAGGTGTGGCATGACCTTTCTGCCTCGGCACAATCCGTTATTGACAAGCAAGGCGTGGCTTATACGGATCAGGAAGGCGATTTGGTGACAAGTATTGTCAGGGGTAAGGACTGTGTGTTTACCTATTATGGGGATATAGAATGTGCAATGGTTAATGGTCAATGTTCAATGATTAAAGACTGTTGCCTCTGTGCATTGGAAAAGGCCTATAGGGCAGGTAAGACCCGATTCTGCAAGCCTGTCAGTTGTGCGCTCTATCCCATCCGTGAAAAGCAATTGGGTGGCGGACTCGTTGGACTGAACTACAACCGTTGGAATGTCTGTAAGATGGCTGTAGCCAAAGGTGTCTTGGAGAATACACGACTATATCAGTTCCTCCGTGAGCCGTTGATTCGTCGTTTCGGCGAGGCCTGGTATCAGGAATTACTGGATACCGTGGATGAGCTGAAACGTCAGGATTATCTATGACTTCCGATATTTGGAAGGACTTACCCCCACATGCTCTTTGAAGAACTTGCCGAGGAAACTCTGGTTAGGGAAGTTTAACTCCTGCGCAATCTCCTTGATGGTCTTCGTAGAGTTCTTCAGTAATACCCGCAGTTCAAGTGTTACATAATCGTCAATCCACTCGTTGGGTGTTCTGCGACTGGCATTCTTAACCGTTTCCGACAGATGCTTTGGAGTGATGTTGAGTTGCGCGGCATACCAGCCTACGCGGCGCTCCTGCCGGTAGTTTTTCTCCACAAGTTTGATGAAATGGGTGAAGATGGCATCAGCACGTGTTTGTGGCTTGTCGTTGTATTGTACCCGATAGATGATGTTGCTCAGGTCGTAGAACATTGCCAATAGCAGGGTCTTGATCAGATCCTTACGGAAATGATTTCCCTGGTCGCAGATCTTTTGCTTGATCACTTGGAAGTATTCCTTAAAAGTCTCAATCTCTTTCTGCTCCAGACTCATGACAGGGTTCTGGCGGGAGAAGAGGAAGAGTGAGCTGACGTCGCTGACGTTCTGGATAATCTCGCGGAAGAAATGGACGGACATCATGATGCACAGCCCTTCCATATCGTTGGAATGCCGGTAACTGTCCACGACATGCCGATCACTGACAATCAGGATGTCACCGGGCTTGATAACCTGTTTCTGGGTATCCAGCTGATACATCACTTCCCCTTTTGTGCATAGGCCGATGAGGATGAAGTTCATGCGCCGTGGTTCTGTAGGCATCGGCGCTTCGTTGATGCGTTCTGTCAATAGGAGGTCATCATCCAGGAAAACGGATTCACTCCACGTCTTTGCCTTATTAAGGTCTGACTCTTTGATAGTTTGTTTTACCACGTTTTGATGTTTTGAGTAATTCCTGCTTTGAGTTTGACGGTCTTCTGCTGACCATTATATAATAAGGTGACCGAACTGTTCTTCCTGGCTTTGATACTGCAGTCGCGCACCTTACCGTCTTTCCATTCGAAAGCCACCTCGTAACCGCCACGGGCACAGAGTCCGCTCACGCTGCCGTCCTTCCACTGTTCGGGCAGTGCTGGCAGCAACTCTATCTGTCCGTTGCCGCTCTGCATCAGCATCTCGCAGACACCTGCCGTACCGCCGAAGTTGCCGTCGATCTGGAAGGGTGGATGTGCATCGAAGAGGTTAGGGTAGGTGCCGCCACTGTGCCGTCTGTCAGGACCGTTATAGCCATCTGGTGTCACATAGGTCAGGAGTTTCTGATAGATATGGTAGGCCTGCTGTGCATTGTGCAGACGAGCCCAGAGGTTGATACGCCAGCCTGTACTCCAGCCTGTTGTCTGGTCGCCTTTGATCTCAAGCGATCTGGCAGCTGCCTTCAACAACTCTTCGCTATTGAGGTGGTTGCCTGGATAGAGTCCGATGAGATGGCTCTGATGGCGATGCTGGAAGTCCCAATCGTCCCAGTCATAATACCATTCGTTCAGATCACCCATGTGTCCGATGGTATAGGAATGCAGTCTGGTGAGGGCCTGCTCGATAGCCTTATTCTTCTCACCAAGGACCTTACCTGCGGCGATAGTATTGATGAACAGTTCGCGGATGATGGCTAGGTCGGCAGTACCGCCATAGCAGGTCATGCCGTGATAGCCTTTGTCTGTCTTGTATTCGTTTTCGGGTGAGGTGCTGGGGGCTGTGATTAGTTCTCCAGGCTGCTTCGGATTCTCGATGAGCCAGTTGAGGCAGAACTGTGCAGCTCCTTTCATCAGCGGATAGGCAATCGTACGCAGATAGTCCTTGTCCTGTGTAAACTGATAACGTTCCCAGAGGGTATTCACAAGCCATGCACCGCCCATGTTCCAGTTAGCCCACTCCGGCCATTCGCGTTTTTCTCCCACAGGGTTGGTCATCGCCCAGATGTCGCTGTTATGACTGGAGCACCAACCTTCATCGATGCCGTAGTAGTTGCGGGCAGTATAGCGTCCGTTCTCGGCAAGGCCGGCAATGAACTTGTCGAGTGGTTCAGCCATCTCGGCCATATTTGCCACGAAGGCAGGCCAGTAGTTTTCCTCCAGATTGATGTTCACCGTGTAGTTGCCGCGCCAGGGAGACCAGAGGTGGGGTGACCAAAGCCCTTGCAGATTGGCAGGCACTCCAGGAGTTCGTGATGCTGCAATCAGCAGATACCGTCCATATTGGAAGTAAAGCTCCTCCAGATAACGGCTTTGGCCTCCGTTGTCGGTATATGACTTGAGAAGCATATCCGTACTCATGCTGGGGGGAGTGGTGGTATCCGACAATCTGATTTTTACTCTGTTGTAGATAGCCTGATAGTCAGCGAGGTGGCGGTTATAGAACTCGTCGTATGCATAATTCTGGGTATGCCAGATGTCATTAGCCGCTTGCTCCAGATAGGGGGCTCCCTCCGTGACGGGATGCTTGTCGAAGCCGTTGAAACTCGTCTCGTTGATGATATAGAGAATAGCTTCCTTGGCGTGGCTGATAGTCAGCGAAGAGTCGCTGGCAGTGGTCTCGCCGTCAGTCTTCACGGCAATCATCGTACAGAAGTGGATGCTCTCCTTGGAATCACCCGTAGCATGCCCCGTCATTGTCAACTGCGTGGGGATGGCCTTCACCTGATGGGGCACCTGAGCCGTCAGGGCGATGCGGTAGTTCAGCTCTTCGCCTTTCAGTCGGATGGCGATGAGTTTGTCGGGATGCGAGGCGAAATATTCTCGTTCGATGACTTTGCTATCACGCACGTACCTATCTTTTATAATAGCTGAGTCGAGACTGAGACTGCGATGATAGTCGCTGATGCTGCCAAGACTCAAGTCCTTCAGGTGCAGGGTTCCGAGTGGCTGGAAGAACTGGCTGTTGGGGCCTTGCACATGCAACTGCAGGGAGTCGGCCGTCTGATAGTCCTCGTTGAAGAGTGCCTCACGGATCTTGGGAATCCATTGGTGGGCATCCTTGTCGAGGTTGCGGTCTACGGGTTTTCCTGTCCACATCGTGATATCGTTCAGATAGATGATGTTGTCGTCTGTGCCGCCATAGACGAGCGCACCAAGTTTGCCGTTGCCGATGGGCAGCGATTCTTCGAAATAGTCTGCCGGGCGGTTATACTGTAGCACCATCGGTGCCTGAGTTTGGGCTACGAGCCATGTGCTTTTGAGGAGTGCCATCATTAGGATGGCTAAGGATAATAGTAATCTTCTTTTTAGCATAATAACCTTTTTATTGGTATTTCGCTTGCAAAGATACAAAAGTTTTTGTAAATTTGCAGCATAAAACTTCAAAATTACTACTTATGCAGCCTATAAAGAACCTCAACGACATGATCGTGTTCCTCCAGCAGCGAGGTGATAAGAAGCGCGTGGCCGTCGTCTGCGCCAATGATGCCAGTACCCGTTACGCCGTAGAAAAAGGACAGGAGATGGGATTCATCGAACCCGTCTATGTCGATGGTGACGATAAGGAAGAATGCGCCCGTCGGGCTGTGGCCCTCTGTAAGAGTGGCGAGGCCGATATCCTGATGAAGGGTCTGATCAATACCGATGTCATCCTGCGGGCTATCCTCGATCGTGAGACAGGTATCCTGCGTCCTGGTCATGTGCTCACCCATGTGGCTATGGCCGAGATTCCTAAATACGAGAAGTTGCTCTTCTTCACCGATGCCGCCGTCATCCCTGTGCCTACCGATGCCCAGCGCCGCCAGCAGATCCATTATGTGAACTATGTGTGTCATGCCCTCGGCATCGAGGAGCCGCGTATCTCGCTCATCCACTGTGCTGAGAAGGTAAGTGCCAAGACCTTCCCCTATACCGTCGATTACCTCGAGATCATCGCCGAGGCCCAGACGGGTGCCTTCGGCCGTTGTATTATCGACGGTCCGCTGGATCTGAAGACCTCGCTCGACAGCGTCAGTCTCCGTGAGAAAGGCATCCACTCCGTCATCGACGGACAGGCTGATGCCCTTATCTTCCCGGATATCGTGGCAGGCAATGTCTTTTATAAGACCATTACCCTCTTCGGCTATGCCAAGACGGCGGGCGTGCTCCAGGGCACCCAGTGCTGCTGCGTGCTACCCTCACGTGCCGACAGTCCCGAGTCGAAATATTACTCCCTCGCCCTCGCCGCCATTTAAGAATAGACCTTGATTTCCTGTTCACCGCGCATGGCTCTGAGCACATTCATGGCCAGAGCCGTCAGCTCGTCCTCGCCGGGATAGACGAATATGGGGGCGAGGAAGCTTAATCGGCGACGCAGCCCTTCTGTGACGTATTGGCTGTGGGCGATGGCACCAGTGAGGATGACAGCATCTACGTGTCCGTTGGTGGTTGGTGCCAGCGAAGCCAACCACCGTGCGATGCTGTAGATCATGGCGTCGAGCACCAGCTTGGCCTTCTCGTCGCCCTCGGCGATGCGGCGCTCCACCTCTCTCACGTCGTTGGTGCCCAAATGGGCCGTTAGTCCGCTGTGACCGTTGATCTTGCGCAGCATCTCTGCCTCGGTGTACTGTCCGCTATAGCATAGCTTCACCAGCGCGGCCGTTGGCAGCATGCCTGCCCTCGACGGGGAGAAAGGCCCGTCGCCGCTCAGCGCGTCGCTGCACTCGATGGCTCGTCCGTGGTGGTGCATGGCAAAGGAGATGCCGCTGCCCATGTGACAGACGATCAGGTCTTGCTCCTCATACACAAGGTTATGCTCGCGGCAGTAACGCTTAGCTATCTCACGCTGGTTCAGGGCGTGCCAGATGGTCTGATGGGGCATTTCGGGCAGACCAGTGATGCGGGCCACGTCGTCGAGCTCGTCTACAACGCCTGGGTCGACAGTGAAGGCGCGACAACCCTTAATCTCTCGGGCTATGCTCAGCGCGATGAGCGACCCCAGGTTGCAGGCATGGTGCAGACGGGGGTTCTTGGTATCCTCGATCACCTTGTCGTTCAGTTCGTAGACGCCGCTTTCGATGGGTTTCACCAATCCGCCGCGACCCACCACCACGTCGAAATCCATGGTGTATCCCTGACGCTGCAGTTCCTCCAGTATCTTTTCCTTCCGGTAGTCAAACTCGTCCATGATGAACGGATAACGGCACAGTTCTTCGAACGGGTGGTTCAGCGTGGCGTGCATCAGCAGCTTTTCGTCTTCAAAGACCCCCACCTTGGTTGAAATCATTCCCGGATTAATAGCTAATATCTTCATAACAGTAAATTTTGCTACAAAGATAAGTATTTATCTCGAAATCTGCAAGTAATCTTTCGTTTTATTTGAAATACCTGTATTTTCGCACTGCAACTATGCAACCGTAACCCTTGCGACAGCGGCGAAGGACTGTGACGGACTTTTGTCGCAAATATCCGTTGATGTCGCAACTATATTCGAAAGCTTCATGCTTTTTAACATTTTCTTGCGTACCTATTTAAAATTTAATGCCTATATTTGCAACATCAAATTACAATTTATGAATAAATAAAAGTTTATGGCAAAAATTACATTAACTATTTTTGGCGTCGTTACCAATGAAGGTAATGCCACAGATCCTGAGGAAAGGAATGATATTTCCATTTCAATAGGCGACAAATTGGTCGAGGGAACCATCTCCAAGGAGATCCCAGCCACGAAGCTACCGTGGATGCCGGTAGGCAAGAAGAAAGTAGATGTGAATCTTTCGGTAGATGCTTTCAACTTCGAACAGAAGATGTACGCACCCGACGAGTTGACGGTGAAGATTTTTATCGACCCCACCCGCGTGGCCGATGAGAAAGAACGTAAGGAATTCTTCAGCATGGAGAAACTGACCCAGATGTTTGCCAACAGGAAGGTGGAACTCTCCTTCAGCAACCTGGTTGACGGCAATGAGCAGTCGTACACGGTAGGTAAGGATTACTACGTGCATGAGGTCACCCCTTGCAAGCAGCCCGACAAGGTGTATGTGCAGCTGAAGATCTATAGCCCCGACAAGCTGTTGACGCTGTCGCAGTATTGTCGTTCATTCACGGCCAAGAAACTCGGAGGCGACATCCTCAAGAGCGAACTGCCCAACTATAAGTTGCCTTACCAGAAGGACGAGAACGTGAAGTATGACACCACTCAGATGAAGCACTTGCTGAAAGGTCAGCAGGAGCACATCATCCCCTACCTGGTGCAGTATAACGAGAGCTTCTACGACCTGCTGGCGCGTACGACCAACCGCAGCGGTGAGTTTATGTACTACTATGACGGCAAACTCCGCATCGGCTACGATGGCGACGAGAGCAAGGCCGTGGAGATTACCGACCACTTCAAGTCGATAACCTATCACAACACGACGCTGGCTCAGCCCAAGCAGGAGAACGTGGGGCCGGTGAACCTGGAGGCTCCTTACGACAATAATGTGCTGAATAGCACTGTGCAGAAGGACGGTGCTGCCAAGGTGGTGAACACCATCAAGAACATGGCCGATCTTAAAACTGGTGCCGACAGGTACTGGCTGCAAAAGGTAGGTCAGGTGCTGACCAACAATAAGCCGCTCATGAACTTCATGTTCGATACCGCCGTCGATGACCTGCTGGCATGGGCGCAGGCCGACTCTCTGGCCAGTCAGTATAACGACAAGCACAATGACGACTACTTCAAGAAGAAGAAGGAGTATATCTCGTTGCTCGACGAACAGTATGATAAAGGCAAGAAGACGCTGAACCAGTTCTCGGAGGCCGACCCCATATTCACGGCCAAGGACTATGCCGGCGTGCTGGCCGGTGAGCTGTTGGCAGAGCGCAATACGATCTGCATCGATTACGACACCTTTGCGCCGGCTCTCCATGTAGGCCAGCTCATCAAGGTCGATGACAAGCTGTATATCGTCAGCGAAATGACTGTGAAGTCGGATATCGTCAACTCGTATATCGTCGAAGACGACATGAGCGTGGTGGCCGTTCCCTCTAAGAGACTCGTGTTCCAGGTGAAGGCTATCGGCATGAACGACGACAAGCTGTTCTACCCGATGATGATTCCGACGGGCCATGTCCGTCAGTCGGGTCCGCAGGTGGCCGTGGTAGTCGATGCCGATGATCCTACCAAGAAGAACCGCGTCCGCGTGAAATATCCGTGGCAACTGTCGTCGGTGAATTCCTCATACGAGAAAATCGCGGCATCCAACCTGAAGCCCAGCGACGTGATCGACGCGTCGCCCTGGCTGATCTATGCCGCTTCGTCGGGTCCTGCCGGAGCCGGAGTCCACGGCAGACATTATCTGGCAGAGAAGGTGCTCGTGAACTATGTGAACAACAATATAGAGCGCCCCTATGTGGTGGGTGCCGTCTCGACGGCTACACCCGGTGTGCTGAAGACCAGTTCCGCCGTGCTGCAGTCGCCTAACGGCCAGTATTTGAAGGTGGTCGAGGGTACCGGCAAGGGTGCTACCGCCTTTATGGCTAACTTTTCGCCCGGACTGAGCCTCGCGAGCGGATTTTTCGATTATCCTGACATCTTCGGTGACAACGAGATAAGCAAGGCCTTCGAGGGCGGTGTGGAGCTCGGCGACAAATACGGTATCTGGAAGATCAGCGGCTCTACCGACAAGCGTGCCATCAACATCAGTTCGCCTTGGGGTAACGTGAAGGTGAGCGCCTTCACAGGTATCACGCTCGATGCCCCCAACGGCAATATCAAGATCAGGGGTAAGAATGTGTCGATCGAGGCCGGCAACAACCTGAGCCTCGTATCAGGAACTAATATCAAGAACAAGTTCGTGTCGGGTTACGGCGACGACTATCCGTTCAGCATGACAACCTTCATGTACGACGTGGGGGTGGTGGTGACCAAAAAGCTCGCCAGCATGGTGGAGAGCATGTTAGACCTCTCGCTCATTCGCTCGGTCATCGAGGTCTATTGGCGACCTCAGGAGGGTGCGCTCTCCATCCAGTCGAACCGTTACCTGAAGATGGGTGCGGGCGGCGCGATGCCAGGCTATCCCGATGCAGCCTACCTGAATCCCAAGAAGCTGGAGGAGCGCGACGAGAAGTTGTTAGACAAGCAGTTGCCCGATACGCTGAAGATGGGGGCGGTGATGGCAGAGCTCCTCAGCAAGCTGCCTAAGATTGCGGACTCGATGATTGTCAGGTATAAGTCGAGATACAACAACTGCATCTCGAAGAAGAGCGAGCTGGAAAAGTCTATCTATCGTCTGTTCGACTATAGCGATGCGACGGTGATTAGCGGTTTGTGCAACGACTATGAAGCCCTGAAACCGAAGCTCTGGGATCCCAATACCAAGAAGATTACGGAGGCAGACCTCGGCTTTACCGATGACTGTGCTTCAGACAGTATCGAGAAGGTTGGTGCGGTATCTATGTTGCGAACGGAAGATGAAAAGTTCAAAAAGAAGTTGAATATCAGTCTTAAGAACTACATCCTGAAGCGTCGTGTGGAGTGCAAGAAAGACGTGGTTGACAAGGCCAATGCCCTGTTGGAGAGCATCCGCATCCTGCGCACAGAGCCTATGAAAGTGGTTGATCTGGTTGCTGGCGGCGTTGGTCCTACGAAGTGGAAAGCGCCCGCAGACTATACCAAGGCCATGCTGGATGCTATCTCGGCAGAGAAGTGTAAGGACACCACTTTCTACAAGTATGCCTGCGACCAGCACAATGTCATCACGGACGAAAGGGCAAACTTGACGAATGGTATCCTCAGCAATGTCAACTTCCGCAAGAAGGCCCTGGTACGCCGGGCAGCCCTGAACCTGATGGAGGGCTGGGGCATGGAGTCGAAGCCTTGCAAGTATAAGTGGGAAAATAATAAGGTTGTGTCCAGCAAAGTGGCTATCAATCCCGCCCGCCCCGCTAACGAGGATGAACTGGAAGACGAGGAAAAGTGGAATCTGTATGTCAGAAGTCTGCAGTTCACCAAGCCGGTGAGCAGTCTAGGTCTGCTCGATGAACTGGCTGCTGCGGTCTTCGACCCTACGAACCTGAAGTTGGCAACACCTATCCGCGAGTACTACTCCTGGGGCAATGCCAAGGCTGGGCAGATATTGTTCGGCACGGGTGCGACCTATAGCATGAAGGCCGATGGCACCATCAGCAAGCTGGAGACGCATCGCAACCAAGCGCGAATCAGCCGGGCACTGCTCAGCGAGAAGGATCAGGAGGACTTTGACAAGCTGAACGACACCATGCAGCAGACACTCATGTCGCTGGGATCGGTTGAACCGCGGGTAGCGGACGTCAATCAGGTTCAGGACGATGCCGCCAACGATGCCGCTAACGATGCCAACGATGCCAATAACGGCGGCGAGAATTTAGTCGTTTAGAGTTTATTATAAAGTGAATAATGAATAATGAAAAGTGAATAAGTTATGGCAGACTATATAATTGACGATTGGAAGACGATGCTTGGTAACTTTCAGGACTGCGTGCAGAAAGACCTGGAGGAGATTCACAAGCAGAAGGCAGAGATTCAGCAGATGAAGGCCGATCTCTTCAAGGAGATGGAAGGCTTCAAGTATTACCGCGATGAGAATTGCCTGATTCTCTCCGCTCCGAAGGTGATTATCGGCAATGTCGATGAGACTGGCGACCTGCTGGGCGGTACGGGTGAGGTGATCATCAAGGGACACGGTGTAGAACTCAACGGTGTGGGTGAGACAGGACACATCGTCAGCCGTGCTCCTGGCATCCGGCAGATAGCCGTCGATCCAGGCAGCGACGGACAGGAGAACGTGGTCTGTGAGACCTCAGAGATTATGTCGCAGGCTTGCAACATCGTACTGGAGAGCAACGATGCCACCGATGCCTTCTCCGTGATTCCCGCATCGGCCGGCAAGGGCGGTATCCGCATCCACGCCGACAACTCCATGCAGTTGGAGGCTGCTGTATCGAGCGAGCAGCGCAAGAGCCAGATTGAGGCTACCGTCGGTGCCCTCACCACGCAGATATCTGCTCTGGAGAAGCAGAAGGCGGAGCAGAAGAAGCAGGTGGACGGTGCGTTCGATATGATGAAGTCGCTGCTCGACCAGGAAAATAAGCTGGATTCCGACGACGTGATGGTGGGTCGTGTGAACACCCTTGATATGTTCGACATTCAAGAGCAGATGGAGTCGGCACTGCCGATACTCTGTCAGGCATCGATGGCCTACGTGAACACCATCTCGCAGCTGGCTGAAGCCAACAGGATGAAGAAGGCGCTGGAGACCGAGAAGGGCAACATCAAGACGGGCGACGACTTCAAGCAGAATACGACGGGCGCCACGATGCAGATCAAGGCAGAGAGCATCAATGTAGCTACGGCCGACGGCGACGGCAACCTGCACACCAACCTGGAGGCCGGCATCACCGTGAAGACCCCGAGAATGGGTGTCACGATGATCGACGACGCAGGCAAGCTCGTGGAAGACAGCGCCTTCTCCGTCAGGAGCGAGAACATCAGCCTGATGGCAGTAGGCCCGGAGAACGACGGCAAGAACCTGAACGCAACGGGCAACGTGACTATCGCGTCGAAAAATGTCACCATCGAGGCCATTGACTATGAGGAGAAGGACGGCTACTACGGCGAAAAGGAACTGACGGCCGACAGCAAGGTGAGCATCACCGCCAAGACCATCGAGGTGGCTACGACGAATCCAAAGGATATTGAGCGTGATGACGACGGCAACATCACCAAGGGCGAATATACCGCCGAGGGCGATGTGATCTTCAAGTCGAAGAACTTCACCGTAGAGAGTCTGGACTACGAGATAGCCGACGGCAAGCCGAAGATGAAGGCTCTGACGAAGGACGGCAAGATAGCCATCCGCGCCGAGAAGACCGACGTGCTGGCAGCCGATGTCGAGGGCAAGGCTACAGGTAGCATCAGCCTCAATGCGAAGGCCATCAGCGCCAAGTCGATGGATGTGGATAAGGAGAAGCTGACCGACTCTGCACTCGCCGCAGGCAGCACGATGACACTTGTATCAGAGAAGATGTTCGTAGGCTCGAAGTCGAAAGACATCAAGTCGAAGAAACTGCAGGCCGTATCGGAAGAGATGGGACTCTTTGCCGACAAGACCTTCGAGGCCCAGCAGGGCGATGGCAAGTCTGCACTTCAGCTCGCCGATGGCAAGGCTGCCGTGGGTGGCGACGAGACGCAGGTATATGGTACCACTACCATCAACAATGACACCGAGGTCAAGGGTGAAATCAAGGCACCGAAGATCTCTGGTGACAGCATCGAGGCTAAGAGCGCCTTCAAGTCGAAGAGCATCACCGACGGTTCGGCTGCTGGTGGCGGTGGCGGCGGTGGCAGCCTAAGCGCTAAGCTCAAGACTGAGGATGCCCCTGCGGAGTGATTTTTATAATAATATATTAATGTATATAGTTAAATTTTTATTGATATGAAACGTGCAATTAGCAATCAATACGACCAGTTATACGAGAAGCTCAAGGGCTATGTGGCAATGTTGAACTTCCGCTATCTCAATCTGTGTATCAAGTCAGAAGCAGCCTCATTGATACCCGTCAAAGTCATGATCGAAGGCTCGCCGAAGAATCTGGAGCAGGTGGCTTCGTGCGCCAAAAAGGACGACTATCACATCTGGATTGTGCCGAAATATGACGATGATATCAAGGCCATCATGGATGGTGTCGCCAAGGTGCATCCGGAGTTTAAGCAGAAGATAGACTCCTTTAAGATCCAGAGCCCTGACGAGAACATCGAGATGAAGGAGCGCGACGTGCGCTACATCGAGCTGACAATGCCGGAGGTGAACGATAAGTATTACAAGGCCATGAAGGATGCCGTCGATGTGTTCTATCAAGAGTGCAAGACACTGATGGAGGCGGCCGTCGGCAAGGCGAAGAGTGAGATTGCCATCTTGTCGGTGGGAGAGCCCGAAGAAGACATCAAAGGCATCAAGAAAGTCATTGATGATCTCAACGAGAAGTGTGAGAATCATCGCGACAAATTGCGCGACAAGAAGCTGCAGGATATCGAGGATGCCTATAAACAATGGCTCTCCATAGCGGATTTGTCATAAACAAGACGATTGGGTTATGAATGATTTTGATTATGAAGTGACGAAAGAAGGCACTACGCTGAATGTAGTGCTGGGTAGGAAACTCACGGTTCAAAATGCCCCTGCATTGACGGATGAACTATCCAAATATCGCGGACAAGACATCGTGAAGGTCGAGTTCGATGCCACAGGTCTGATGTTCCTCACCAGTGCGGGGCTGCGGGTCGTTCTCTTTGCCTACCAGATATTGGGCCGTTCCCCTGAGATTGTCTTCGTGAATTGTGCCAAGGAGATCTACCAGGTGTTCGAGCACGTAGGCCTTACCTCGTCGATCAAATTCGAGGAGAGTTCGGAGAAGAAAGCCCAATACCGCATAGACAAGTTAAGTGGGTTAGACCACGGAGAGATTGAGCAATTTGTTAGCGAACGGAAGCAAAGCCTTGAAGACTTCTCCGCAAACAATGACGTGGTCTGCTACAATCTGAGGATGGGACAACAGGATGAGTAATCACCAGCAACGAGGTAGGTTATGAAGCAGTTCCTCATCACACTTTTATTCCTGATAGCCGGCATGCCCGTTCGGATGTCGGCCCTCAGTGAGCAAGCGCAGACGCTTCTGCAGCGCCAGAAAGACCTGTCGCACACCGATAGCGTAGAGGCCTTTATGAAAGTGACAGAACGGCTGAAGACGGTCTTGCAGGAAGCCGGCGAAGAAGAAGCGTTCTATGATGCATGGAATAAGCAGATTACCTATATGCTCGATAATGTCAGCAACAGTCAGGCCCTGAAGATGGCCGACGAGATGAGAGACTATGTCGAGGAGCATAAGAGCAAATACGGCTTTTACATCGTGACTTTTCTCAATGCCCACATTGCGAAGGAACTGGGGATGGATGATCGTGCTGAAGAGCTGGTTCAGCAGGCCATCGACTACCGAAAGCACAATCTGCCCAATATAAAGCCGTTGTTGCAACCATATTTCTTCCTGTCGAGGGTGTATGGAGAGAGAAAGCAAGGCGATAAGATGGTACGGGCCATTGACAAAGCCTTGAAGCTGTCGGGGTGGAGTAAGGAAGATATGATTACCTTGTGGTCATTGAAGTGCAATGCCGTTATCTGCCAGGAGCCTATAGACACGGCACGGTTTATGACCTACCACAAACAGCTGCATGCCATCATGAATAATGGCGACTATAAGGGAAATGTAGTCATCAGCACTGAGTGCTATAAAGCACAACTGACGCACAACTATGCGCGGTTGTTGGAGTTGGCAGAGAAGTTGACCGACAAGGATGTCAGGCTCAAGTTCAAGATTGCCGCCTACGACGGATTAGAGCGCAATCAGGAAGCCATCGACAGTTTCAAGGTGTACAAGGAATGGACTGACCAACAGTTTAATGCCGAGACGCGGAAACTGGCGGAGATGAGTGCGCTTGAACTGGAGGCTGCCAGAGCCGGGAATGAGGCTGAAACATTGCGGCTGTACCAGCAGCGGATGATGCTGATCGCCATCGTGAGCGGACTGTTGCTCATTGCCGTGTTCCTCGCCATTTACCTGCGCCGTCGCCTGTTGCAGATGAAGGCTCTGAAGCAGGCCTACGACATGCTGGAGGAGGTGACCACTCAGAAAGAGCGCATCGAATCGGAACTGAGTATCGCCCGCGACATCCAGATGTCGATGGTGCCTACGGTATTTCCTGAACACGACGCTTTCGACGTCTTTGCCAGTATGACACCCGCTAAGGAAGTGGGGGGCGACCTATACGACTTCTTCGTGCATAATGACCGACTTTTCTTCTGCATTGGCGACGTCAGCGGCAAGGGCGTCCCTGCGGCCTTACTCATGACAGAGACCAAGAGCCTATTCCGCGCCTATGCTTCCGATGGGAGCATGCCCGACCATATCGTCTCGCAGATGAACAACAATCTGAGTCTGAACAATGGAAGCCAGATGTTCGTCACCCTCTTTGTCGGCATTCTCGACCTGACATCCGGATTGCTGCGTTACTGTAATGCAGGTCATGAGGATCCCGTCATTGTGAAAGAAGATGCCCATTTTCTGCCTGTTAATCGCATCATACCCATAGGAGTCATTGCTAATACACCCTATCAGTTGCAGGAGGTTGTCATAGAGCCTCATACCACCATCTTCTTCTATACCGACGGACTGACAGAGGCGCTGAATGCTGAAGAAAAGATGTTTGGCGAAGAACGGATTCTCAACGAGATGAACCTCGCCATCCAAGCCAGGGAGCTCTCTCCAAGACCACTGATAGAGAGAATGACTGGGGCTGTCCACAACTTTGTAGGCAACACGGAGCAGAGTGATGACCTCACGATGCTGGCGATTAATTATTTGAGACAATGAAGGTAATTTAGAAATATAATAATATAATAAGTAGTATGGGAAAAATTGTTACAAACGGAGCCATGCTCCAATGTAGTTTTGGTACGACACCATGTTCTCTTGCCGTCTCTGATCCAACGCGACCTCAATGTGGTAATATGTTGGTGGCGACGATTCAGGATAATACGCCTGCTAACATACCTACTTTTGGTATGTGTCAATCCCTCAATAATCCTCAGGTTTCCACAGCTACATCTGCTGCCATGGGAACATTGACGCCACAACCGTGTGTTCCAGCCATTACGGGGGCATGGGCGCCAGGTAGTGCAGAGATGAAGGTGAACGGTTCGCCTGTTCTGACTAACAGTTGCAAATGCTCATGTATGTGGTCAGGAATAATCTCCGTCCAAAATCCAGGAAACGCTGCCATAGCAGATGTGAAATAATTGCATTATCGATTCAGGGGATATGCCGTCAGCCGTCGCCAAGTTTGTGGGTGATGCCGAACAAAGCGACAACCTCACCCTTTTGGCAATCAGATATCAGTCATAGAACTGACATCGCTGAAAAGTGACGATTCAGTATTCAACGATTAAAATAGTTTAAAAGGTGATGCGAATATTTGGAGTGTGAGTGATTATATTCTATCTTTGCAGCATTAAACTAAAAAAATCGTTGAAAGTATGATTAAACTGACCGCCAAAGAAGAAGAGGTGATGGAAAAGATCTGGCAGATAGGCAACTGTGCCCCAAAGGATGTACTGGCACTCTATGAGGAGCCGAAGCCTCACATCAATACCATCGCCACCATGTTCCAGATGCTGGAGAAGAAGGGTTACTTGACCCATGAGGCTAAGGGGCGCGGCTATATCTATTCGCCCATTGTGGCCCAGAACGATTATGGTAAGTCGAAATTCAGTTCATTTGTCGATCGCTATTTCGATCACGACTATATGAAAGTGGTATCGACACTCGTCAGCGACGAGAAAGTGAGTCGCGAAGAACTCCTGCAATTCCTCGACGAACTTAAATCCCAGTCATGATGGCCACATTCCTCATCTATATATTAAGGTGGGCCGTGGTACTCACCCTGCTCTATTCGCTCTACGGGCTGTTCCTACGGCGCGAAACCTTCCATGCCATGAACCGCACCGTATTACTAAGCATCCTCATGGCCAGTATGATACTCCCATTCTGCACCATCGAGATAGAGCAGCCAACAGTGATGACGGAAAGCGTCAGCACGACAGAATCCTTCCTCTCTGCGTCTGTGAATACCGCTCAGAGAGTCAGCAGTGGCTCCATTCATCGGAGTCCCATAGAACGGGAAGACATGATGCCCGTCTATATCGTCACTTGGGCCTTGGCCGCCATCTATCTCCTTGGATTATTGTATTTCTGGCTGCGCTATCTGCTGGCCATGGGCTGTGTCATAAGACTGATTATCTGCGGTAATGAGTTCCAGGCAGACGACACGCCACGTGGCATCAAACTGCTCAGCCATCCGAAAGTAAAGGTGCCGTGCAGTTGGCTGCGCTGGGTGATAGTGAACCCTGCCGATGAGAACAATGACGCTATCCTCGCCCATGAGACAGCCCATGTACGACTGCTCCATACCTTGGATATGCTGTTGGCCGAGACGACAGCCAACATGCTCTGGTTCCTGCCCTTCGCCTGGATGCTCCGCAGAGACCTGAAGGACATTCATGAATATCAGGCAGACCTGTATGTGATTCGTCAGGGCTATAATCAGGACAACTACGAACTGCTGTTGATAGACCGTGTAACAGCCGCGCAGCCACAACCCGTAGTAAATGCTCTCAACCAAAGTGGCATCAAGAAGCGACTGAAGATGCTCTACACCAAGAAGTCGAGCAGGCTGGCAATGTTGAAAGCCGTCTATCTGCTGCCCCTTACCACCATCGCCCTGACAGCCTTTGCCAAGCCGAAAGCCATCCATGAATTGGAACAACAGATTCAGGAAGCCTACCAGATAGTGACTGAGGCTCCCAGTTTTATCCCCGAAGACGAGAAACTCGTGATGACCAGCCTGCCTGCCCCGCCATTCTCCCTGAAAGATGCGATAAAGAATGACATGCATCATCTGTTTGGTATCGTCTGGGGACGACGTGAGATGTATGCAGATCCCACCGATATGTGCCGAGGCTTCAACTTCCGCCATGTGAACGGAGAGACCTATATGCAGGTGTTCGGCAGGATTGACAGTGACGAAGAAACCATCTGGCTTGGCGGACCTGATACCTACATCGTCAACGAAACCACAGGCATCCGCTATAAAGCCCGTCGAGCCCTGCCACCCGCAGACCTGAACTGCGATATTGTGGTGAAAGGCTGCAAGGGACAGGAGTTCATGTTTACCATCGTATTCCCCGACCTTCCAAGCGGCTTTTGGAATGCCCGCATCTACGGTGTCCCCTACTGCCAGTTGCGCGGTGGTGCCCACATCAGTAATATCAACTCCTTTTTCGACAACTGACCCATGCTGAAGACGGTTCATAAGATTATGCTCATATTGGTAGGTGCAACCATCTCTGCCTGTACGGAGAAGGAGATTCCCTATGACGACGACTGCCCCGCAATCTATAAGGCTCGCCTCATCAAACCCGCCCGCGACTACCAGCCTCGGGTGTGGGACAGTTATGCCGTGTATGGCGACCTGCCCATTGTGAAAGAGACTGACAAGGACGGCGACTATGCCGACATACACCCTTGTAACGACATGGCCATGTGGCGCACCAAGGACGCAACCTACCTCGCCTTGGTGTCGGCACTGGGCTGGGTGCGCACCTTCTATATCTACAGCGACAAAATCTATCTTCGCGATTGTGACACAGGGGAAAAATACCCCATCATCGAGATTGTCAACTTCCCCTTTAATCAGGAATTCTTCATCGAAGGCGTACCAGGCGACCACATCTATATACTTCTGAAGTTCCCGCCACTACCAAAGACCACCCGCCGCATCGACTATTGCGAGCCATTCGTCAATCAGGAATATGCACTTGAATACAACGACCTAAGTATCAAGGCCCTTGAGGCCAATCACCACATCATCGACCCCGCAGAAAGAAAAATCGTATATTAAGTAAATGAAAAGAATAGCAACCTTGTTTTTGAATACACTACTCGGTGTATTCCTGATACAGAATGTCTCTGCCCAGACGGACAGTGTGCAAGTAAGACAGAAAAAGGAGCGGAAAATCATGCTCTTTGGTTCGGTATATGACTCGTTCACGAAAGTGCCGCTGGAAGCGAAGGTGTGGCTGTTGCGCGAAGACTCCACCCTTGTGGATTCAACGAGGAGTTTCGTCGGTGAACGCCATTCCTACTACGATCTAAAGGTGCCCGCAAGGAACGCCAAATATATTATAAAAGGTACATGTGAGGGCTACGAGGATGCCTACATGGCTTACAACCTGCACCACATCGCCCGCAACAACGAGTTCTCCTTGCCCCGCCTGCTGATGAAGAAACGGCAGGATGTCTATAAGGATGTGGATCTCGACGGTGTGACCATCACAGGCACGAAGGTGAAGATTGCCTATCGTGGTGACACCATCGTGTATAACGCCTCGGCCTTCAACCAGCCTGAAGGGTCGATGCTCGACGGACTGGTGCGCCAGATGCCTGGGGCAGAACTGAAGAGCAACGGCGACATCTACATCAACGGGCAGAAGGTGGATTACCTGACACTCAACGGCAAGGACTTCTTCAAGGGCAACAACAAGGTAATGCTCGACAACCTGCCTTACTACATCGTGCAGGACGTGAAGGTGTATCACAAGAGTACCCGTCAGAGTGAGATGGTGGGGCGCGACGTGGAGAAGAAGGACTACGTGATGGATGTGAGTCTGAAACGTGAGTATCATCGCGGCTATCTGCTGAATGCCGAGGGCGGCATGGGCACGGAGAACCGCTATCTGGGACGTATCTTCGGACTCTACTACGACGACCACAACCGCGTAGCCACCTTCGCCAACCTGAACAATATCAATGAGAACCGCCATCCTGGTGAACGTGGTGACTGGAGTCCTTCAAAGATGCCGCAGGGCCTGCGCGCCACGAAGCAGATTGGTCTGAATGTCTCTGCAGAGGATGCCGACAAGAACTGGGAGGAGGAACTGTCGTCGAGCGTCGAGTGGAGCGATGCCGACGACTACAGCCGCAGCACTTCGGAAGTATTCTCCACGGGGGGTAACATCCTGGGTGGCAGTGAGTCGCTCAACCGCCAGAAAGACTTCCATTTCACCATGGAGAATCGTCTGAGTATGCTGCCTAAAGGCCTGATGGGATTGGTCAGTGCCGACTATATCAACGGTGACCGCAATTCCATGTCGAATGACTCCACCTATCGCGACTTCCTTATCAATCAGAGCCGGCGCGAGAGTCTGAATAAGTATCAGACGCTTCATCTGGCGGGGCAACTTGATTCATACAAGAAGTTTGACTGGGGCGACTATATCCAGTTCTTCCTTCGTGGCGAATACGAACGGCAAAAGCCCAGCGACAACTGGAGCCGTCAACGGACTGTCTATGGGCAGAGTGGTGACAGTGAACAGCGCGAATACTACGGTGACACCCACCAGGGCGGCTATAGCTATCTGGCAGGAGGTAACTATCGCCTACAACTGCTCAACAACTGGAGTGTCGAATTTTCCCTGAACTACAGGCAAGAGCAGAAGAGTACCTACAACAGTAATTACCGCCTGGACTGGCTTGGCGATGCACGGCAGCATGATCTCGGTTGGCTGCCCTCTACCCACGACGTACTGATACAGGCACTGGATGCCGACAACAGCAATACGCATCATAACCTGAGCCGCAGATATACAGGGGTCATCTACATCGACAAGAACTATGACAACGGTATTCTGCATATAGGGCTGCCCATCATGCGACAAAACGAGCAGATGACTTACCACAATGCTCGGCTCGACACCCTTGCCCGCCGCAGCGACTGGCTTTTTCAGCCGCATGTGCTCTATGCCAAAGGCAGTTCAAAGGGGTCTATACAGATAGAGTATAACATGAACATGAGCCGCCCCGATTTCGCCACGCTGATGCCCGACGGTAACAACATCAATCCGCTGGCCGTCCGCATCAACAACCCCGGCCTCAAGAACACCATCACTCATACCTGGCAATGGAGATACCAGCACCGCTGTGATTCCGTGAACCTGAGATGGTGGTTCAACGGTAAGTTCGACATCGTACAGCGTGCCTGGGGCACACGCACCACCTACAATCCACAGACTGGCGGCTATACCTATATGAACGACAACGTGAACGGCAACTGGACGGGCTACCTGCAGGGCGGTCTCAGCGGCACCCTTGACAAGGCGAGACGACTGACCTACTTTGTGGAGAGCGACCTGAAATATGAGCACAGCGTGGATTTCGACATTGCCTACGATGCCGCCTCGCGCAACCTGAGCAAGGTGAATACGCTGACGACGGGAGCCTACGCACAGTTGGAATACAGTTACGGTGAACTGACCGTAGGTGGCTACGGACAATTCAATAGCCGCCATAGCCGTAGCCAGCGCGACGGCTTCGAAGCCCTCGATGCCTTCGACTACGAGTATGGCGGCTGGGTGAAGTACCGGGTACCGTGGCTGAAAGTCTTTGTATCCACAGACTTGAAGATGTTCAGCAAGAGGGGCTACTACAGCGAACTGATGAACACCGACGACCTCGTATGGAATGCCGAACTGAGCCGTTCGTTCCTTAAGGACAAACTGACGCTGAAACTCCAGGCCTTCGACCTGCTGCACCAACTCTCCAAGGTGCAGTACAGCGTGAACGCCCAGGGCCGCACTGAAATCTGGAACAACTGCATCCCCCGCTACCTGATGATGACAATTGGCTATAGGTTTTAAACGTTCTATGAGGATGTATGATTGCCCACAGCATCATGACGACGGCTCTGAACAAAGGTTTGGCGCAAGGTCGAGCTGAAGGTCGTGCCGAAGGGTTTGCTGAAGGTGAGGCCAAAGCCAACCGTGAGAATGCCCGCCGGATGAAGACCAGAGCCATCTTCTTCATCGGCTCCTTCCAAGGTGAATGAATATGAGGGCGCAAAAGTCATTTTTGCGCCCCAACTTTGGAAGATATCAAAATTCCTTGCCATTTTCTTTTTAGTTTCAAAAAAAATCCTTACCTTTGCACCGACTACGAAAAAAGTCGTAACGAAAAAAGTCGTAATATGGAGAATCCCTTTAAATACGGTACAATCGTGGATGCAGATTACTTCACAGACAGAGTAAACGAAGTGAAATATATCAGCCAATTCGTTCATAGTGCAAATCATCTTATCCTGATTAGCCCTCGACGATTTGGGAAGAGTAGTGTAGTGGCAAAGGCCATCAAACAGAGTGAACGAAAAAGCATCACTATTAATCTTCAGCAAGTCACCTCTGTTGCTGACTTGTCTGCCAAACTACTTCGTGGGTTCCTAAAAGTACATCCCATGGAGCGCATACGGCATCTGATATCTCACTTCCGCATCATTCCTACTATATCCACAAACCAAATTACAGGTTCTGTTGATGTCAGCTTCCGCCCAGGAGTAGATGGTACGATATTGCTTGAAGACGTCATGGAGCTGATAGAAAAGGCTCATACTGAAAAAGAGAGAATCATTGTGGTACTTGATGAGTTCCAGGAAATTCTGGATCTGGCTCCCCGTTTAGACAAAAAGATGCGAGCCATCATGCAGGAACAGAAAAACATAAACTACATCCTGTTAGGAAGCCAGGAAAGCATGATGACGGAAATCTTTGAGCGCAAGAAGTCGCCATTTTATCATTTTGGAGAGATGATGCGACTAGGGAAATTGCCGCGTGATGATTTTCATCATTTCCTCTCAGAACGACTGAAAGGATGTTTTGCAACAAATAGCGAAGAGTTGGCCGATAATATTCTGGATTACACCAATAACCATCCTTATTACTCTCAGCAATTGGCGTCGAGTATATGGAATATCGGAACTCTTCAGCCTGAGACGGAAGATGTCCTCCATACAGCCATTGACCAAATAGTCACCACCCACGGACTTGACTATGAGCGGTTGTGGATGAATATAAACCGAACAAGTAAGTGGATACTTCAGCGTCTTGCTTCAGAAAGTGCCCTGCAAACTGGAGAGTATCCAACGAGTACTATCTATAGTGCTTTGAAACGATTACAGAAAGACGGCTACGTGATATATTCTGACCGCTATGAGATAGAAGACCCATTCTTCAAAGAGTGGATCTCAAGAGGATAAATAGATGAGAAGGGTTTCTTATTTGTTGTTACTGATACTGTTAATGGTAGCTTGCTCTGAGCGGCGGGCTTATGTTGAGGCACTTGGAAGGGCTAAGGCTGTGGTGAATGAGCGTCCTTCAGATGCTCTAGGGATTTCATCACGCAGATGATGTTAAAATATGGTAAAAGATTCGAAATCCGTGCAGGGTTTTGAATCTTTTGTAGTTTAACTGTATAGAGATTCAAAAAAGCATAATAATATGAAGATATTAATTCTGAAAACGTGTATGATGCTGTTGGCGGCAGGAATGATGGCTGCATGCAGCAGTAATGGGAAGTGTCTATGAGTTGGAAACTATTAATATGAACTTTTGTATGAAAAAGATTATTATTTCTGCGCTGCTGTTGATGGCAGCAGTAACAGGTTACTCCCAGGACAGGAAATGGGAGCACAACATCTATGTGGCAGGCGGTCTGCTGATTGACCGTGAGTGGGGAGAGAGTGAGACTGGTGTGTCCATGAAACTGGGCTATGGTCTGAACTATTACTTCTCTGAGCATTGGTCGCTTATGCCTGGGATTGATATCCGCAGAGATGCGGAAAACTTTTTGAGTTCTGATAAGGATGGTGCAGACTCTGATGATTTTGTTTTCCTGGATATCCCTGTCTTGGCCCAATATCATGTTGACAGATGGACTTTCGGCCTTGGTCCTGTGTTCAGTTTCTGTGTATCGAACGACACTTATTACGTCGATCACGATCCAACCAGCAAACTCAACGGCAAGGACAAGATCAAAAATTTCTATCTTGGCCTGCAGCCCAGCATCAAGTACCAGATTGGCAGGCATTTCCGCATAGGCATCGACGGCCAGATCGGCCTCCACGATGTGAGAAAGTCGTATGGCTTCGAGACCCAAACCACCAATAAGTACCTTCACAACATCGTCGCCACCATCGGAGTCGTGTTCTAAGTTTGCAACAAAATGAAAATTTTTAGGCAAATTTGCTTCCACTTCCACTAAAACGCTCAAAATGCCTTTATATATAATGGTTTCAGCGAGTGGAAGAGAATTGTTTCTCTTCCACTTTGCTTCCACTTTTTGTGTTTTGGTATTTGAGGGGAGCGGTGAAAGGGTTTGCCTACGGGTAACCCCTCTTTTGGAGGTACTAAACGGGTAGTCGCAAGGGAGCAAACTTATAAATTCTCGAGAGAATTTTAGGGTTTCCTTACGAGAAACTACCAGTCAGTCGTAATGTGATTAGGGGTTTGTCGTAATGTGAGTGGTGGAAGAGAAGTGGAAGAGATTTAATCCTCTTCCACCTCTCAAAATGCCTTTATTTACTATAGATACAGAAGATTTAGTGGAAGTGGAAGCAAAATGCAACAAAATTTTTGGCCAAATGGAGAATTTTTTGTATCTTTGCACCAGATATCAAACACTACAGGGAATTATGAGTACTGCAAAAGTCACATTAATCAACAAGCGCGACGGAAAGGAGCGCTATACTCGCCACGAGATGAGCGACGTGGTGGAGATGATCCGTACAGGAAAACTCAAGAGTGGCAAACTGATCGACGAACTCACGGAGCGCCCGTTGGTGTGCTTCTCGTCGATGCTGATGACAAAGGGCCCCTACCAGTGGGCCGATGTCTACAATGGATGTGTGCTGCTGGAGATCAACAGTCTGCCTGACCGTCAGACGGCAGAGGAGATCAGGGACGAGGCACGGTTCATCCCCTATACGGTCATTGCCTTTGTGGGGGCCGACGGCCGATCGGTGAAAATCGTCAGTCAGGCCGCTGAGCGCGACATGTGGCAGAATCCCGACGGCTACGAACTGAAGGATGTCGAACAGTTCCATCGTAACGCCTACGCCAAGTACCATTATATCTACTCCACCCAGTTGGCCGTCAGAGTGGACAACATACCGCCGACGCTGCGTTCCGGCTGTCTGCTGAGCCACGACCCCGATGTGTATTTCAACGACTTTGCGGCTACGATCACCGTGTCGCCTTTCGAGAATACTGCCGAGCGGCTGACGAAGACCGCCAGACTTGGCGACGATGGGCGTGAGGACGACGGAAAGACGATTCCCGGTCTGACGACAGAGGCATCACGCCGCCATGAGTATCAGGCCTGCAAGGCCGATGCCCTCGAGGCCTGCAGGCTCGACAAGAAGGAGGATTTCGTGGCCCATTGTCTGGAGGTACTGGCGTTCAACTGTCATGAGAGCGGCATCGAGGAGGCTTTTGCCGTCAGGATGACGCTTTTCGACGGACGGCTTAACGAGGATGCCGAGTATGTGCAGACGGTTTTCGACTCGCAGTACAGCAAGACGCTGAAAGCCATCTGGCCGCTGAAGCACGTGAAGCCCTCGCAGTTGCTGACGTATAAGACCGAGTCGTTCCTTAATTCGCGCTATGAACTTCGGAAGAACGTGATGACGGGTGTGGCCCAGTATCGCTCGAAGGACAGTTACGACTACAGTTTCCGTGACCTGACGAAGGAGGTGATGAACACCATGTCGATCCGTGCGCTCAAGGCCGGCCTCGACTCGTGGGACAAGGACATCAAGCGCTATGTGGAGTCGACGATGATACCTCAGTTCGACCCCGTGAACGAATGGCTGGAGCAGCTGCCCCGTTGGGATGGCGTCGACCGTGTGACCCCTCTGGCGCAGCGGGTTGTCACCCGTAACAAGCACTGGATCAGCGACTTCCATACGTGGATGCTCTCGATGGTGGCCCATTGGAAGGGCATCGACCGCAATCACGGCAATGCCATCGTGCCGATGCTCATCGGCGACCAGGGCTGCGGCAAGACCGCCTTCTGCGGCATCATCCTGCCCGAGGAACTGCGCGACTACTATAACGACAAGATCGATTTCAAGAACGATACGGCCATCAACCTCGGACTGACCTCGTTTGCACTTATCAACATCGACGAGTTCGATGCACTCTCGAAGAGTCAGCAGCCGCTGCTGAAGCACCTGATCTCGAAGAGCGACGTGAAGATGCGTCCGCCATACGGCAAGGCTTACGAGCAGCGCCGTCGTTATGCCTCGTTCATCGCCACGACCAACAATCTGCGTCCTCTGCCTGACGACAAGTCTGGCTCCCGAAGGTTCGTCTGCGTCGTGGTCGAAAGTCCCATCGACTATCTGTCGCCTGTAGACTATCCCCAGCTTTATGCCCAACTCGTGACTGAGATCTCAGAGGGTCGGCGCTACTGGTTTGATGATGCCGACAATCAGCGAATCATCAGCGAGAACCGCCGTTTCGAGCATATCGGCAGCATAGAGCGCATGATCTCGGAGACCTTCATGCCTGCTCCTGATGACGACAACAGTAATCTGCTGAGCGTCGACGAGATCGTGGCAATCCTCAACCGACTGTTTCCCAACTTCCACCTCACGAAGAGCATCAATTCCGAAGTAGGCCGTGCCCTCAATCAGTTGGGCTACAATCCCCACAAGACCAACACCTGCCAGAAGTATCACCTCGTGAAGAGGGAAATTAATCTGAAATGAAAAAAGTTACGTTTCTTTTGGATTTCACATAAAAAAGTGTTATCTTTGCAGAAATATTTTGTAGCAATGGCAGATAGCATAACAATTTATCATGGAAGCAATGTGATTGTGGAGAGTCCCCAAATCATTGTCTCAGGGTTTTACAAAGACTTTGGCTATGGTTTCTATTGCACGAACCTTGAAAAGCAAGCCAAGAAATGGGCTCTTTCCAAACGTGGCGGCAGTTATGTTTCCATCTATGAATATCACCCAAATGACAGTTTGAGAGTATTGTCATTCCCCCAGATGACTGACGAATGGTTGGATTTCGTAGTTGCTTGTCGTCGTGGAATCAAGCACGACTACGACATCGTTGAAGGCCCGATGGCTGACGATCAGATATGGGACTATGTAGAGGACTTTATGGATGGGTCCATCACGCGAGAAGCATTCTGGGTATTGGCAAAGTTCAAATATCCTACTCACCAGATAGTATTCTGCACGCAGAGATCATTAGAGTCAATCACATTTGAGAATAGTTTCAGCCTATGACAAACGTTTTCTTTCCTGAAGAGCAGATCAGTACTGACGATCTCTATTTCGTCTGCTATATGATTGAGAGGGTTGCACGCCAATTGAAGCAGCCCAACAAATATGTGGCAAATATGATGGGGCACGACGAACTGGCTAAGAAACTGTCGCTTGCGGATACCCTGCATTCTGAGAATCCTCTGGCCGTTGTTGCAGACTGGACTGATGAATACCAACTTCAAACGGGTAACTATGACATCACTAAGGTTGATGCAGAACTCTGTCCAAACATTCCCACAGCGACTCAGATGGGGAAAGTGTATAAACGGCTGATCCTCAATACTCTCCAACCTAAAGAAGACTATGCAGACGCAATCCTTCGCGTCTACAACAATCCCATATGCGAGGTTATCGACAATTACAATACCAGCGCCTACTACGAACCTTCACCCTACATCGCCCGTAGCTATTTCGCTGGTGGATTTGTATAAAAAGTAAGGGCGCAAAAGTTATTGTAACTTTTGCGCCCTAAAAGATAATCCCCGTCTGAACTGAGGTAGGACAGGCGGGGATTGAAAGAAGTATTTGATGATGTTTTATGCGTCGATGTTGGCGTAGGTGGCGTTCTTCTCGATGAACTCGCGGCGGGGCTCTACGTCGTCGCCCATCAGCATGGAGAAGATCTCGTCGGCCTGGGCGGCATTCTCAATGGATACCTGCTTCAGCAAGCGGTTCTCGGGGTTCATGGTGGTCTCCCAGAGCTGCTCGGGGTTCATCTCACCAAGACCTTTGTAGCGCTGTGTGTGCAGGGCCGAAGCGTTCTCGTCGCCTGCCACATACTTGTCGATGAAGGCCTGGCGCTGCTGCTCGGTGTAGCAGTACTCAGAGAACTTCTTATAAGTACACTTGTAGAGTGGTGGGGTAGCGATATAGAGGTGACCGCCCTGGATCACCTGCGGCATGAAGCGGTAGAAGAGGGTCATGATCAGCGTGTCGATGTGAGAACCATCGACGTCGGCATCGGTCATGATGATGATCTTGTCGTAGCGCAGCTTGTCGATGTTTGCCTCGCGGTCGCCTTCGCCCTCAACGCCGAAGCGCACGCCGATACTCTGGATGATGTTCATCACCGACTCGGCCTCGAAGACACGGTGCCACTGTACCTTCTCAACGTTCAGGATCTTACCGCGCAGCGGCAGGATGGCCTGGAAGTGACGGTCGCGTCCCTGCTTGGCAGAGCCGCCTGCGGAGTCACCCTCGACGAGGAAGATCTCGCACTCCTTAGGATCCTTGTTTGAGCAGTCGGCGAGTTTGCCTGGCAGTCCGCCACCCGTCATCGGGTTCTTGCGCTGCACACTCTCACGAGCCTTGCGGGCAGCGATACGGGCTGTGGCAGCGAGCACCACCTTGTCGCAGATGAGCTTGGCCTCCTTCGGATGCTCCTCCAGATAGTTGCTCAGCGCCTCGCCTACGGCCTGCTGAACGGCACCAGCCACCTCGGAGTTGCCCAGCTTGGTCTTGGTCTGGCCTTCGAACTGAGGCTCTGCCACCTTGATGGAGATGACTGCCGTCAGACCCTCGCGGAAGTCCTCGCCTGCAATCTCGATCTTCGCCTTCTCGATCTGCTTGGAGATCTGAGGATCGGCATCGGCGTATGCCTTCAGGGTACGGGTAAGAGCCGCACGGAAGCCCATCAGGTGGGTACCGCCCTCGATGGTGTTGATATTGTTCACGTAAGAGTGGATGTTCTCTGTGTAGTCGGTGTTATACATCACAGCCACCTCGATGGGTGTGCCCTGCTTCTCGGTCTTCAGGTAGATGACGTCGTCGAAAAGGTGGGTGCGGTGACGGTCGACGTAGCGCACAAACTCCTTCAGACCGTCCTTGGCGTGGAACACCTCGGGCTGCTTCAGGTTGCCTTCCTCATCAGGACGCAAGTCGGTGAGGGTGATGGTGATACCGGCATTCAGATAAGCCAGTTCACGCATTCGCTTGGCGATGGTGTCGTACTTGAATTCCGTCGTCGTGAAGATACTGCCGTCGGGCCAGAACTGCTGGCGGGTACCTGTCTTGTCCGTATCGCCGACGATCTTCACGTCGTAGAGGGGCTTACCCTTCTCGTACTCCTGCTGGTAGATGTGGCCATTGCGGAATACCTGTGACATCATGTGGGTAGAGAGGGCGTTCACACAGCTGACACCCACACCGTGCAGACCGCCGGACACCTTATAGGAGCCCTTGTCGAACTTACCGCCGGCATGGAGCACCGTCATCACGACCTCAAGGGCACTCTTGTGCATCTTCTCGTGCTCATCGACGGGGATACCGCGTCCATTGTCCTGGACGGTAATGGAGTTATCTTCATTGATCGTTACTTCGATATGCGTACAATAGCCGGCCATCGCCTCGTCGATAGAGTTGTCGACGGTCTCGTTGACCAGATGGTGAAGACCCTTCTCGCTGATGTCACCGATGTACATAGCGGGGCGTTTGCGTACGGCTTCCAGACCCTCGAGCACCTGAATATTGCTCGCGGAATAATTCTGTTCTTGGTTCAGTTGTTCTTCTGTCATTTTCTTAATTTCACTAATTGCGTGCAAAGGTACGAAAAAATTGTCAGATAAACGTAGTTTATCTGCTAAAAAACCACAAAAAAATAACCGCAATCCGAAAGAATTGCGGTTTTAACATGCCTATGATAAAATGTTTATCCCAGCTTGTTGATGTGAAGAGCGAGGCTAGACTTGAGGTTAGCGGCCTTGTTCTTGTGGATAATGTTGGTCTTAGCCAGCTTGTCCAGCATCTTCTGTACCTTCGGATACAGAGCAACAGCCTCTTCCTTGTTGGTCATAGCGCGGAGCTTGCGTACTGCGTTACGCATCGTCTTTGCGTAATAGTGATTGTGAAGCGCCCTTTTCTTCTCCTGGCGGATTCTCTTCACGGATGATTTGTGATTTGCCATTGTTTAATTAAAAATTTGAAAGTGTAACTTAAAGCTTGTGGGTCTTGCGTCGCTAAGACTGCCCTGGGCGGACTCCCTTTCGGAAACCCTCTGCCACCGTTCCCGAACGCGTCAGTAGCACTGGCTGTGCAGATGGCAGATTTAAAATTTGTAGTCCGTAGGAGAGTCGAACTCCTCTTTAGAGAATGAAAATCTCTCGTCCTAACCGATAGACGAACGGACCGTTGCCTTTTTTAGCGGATGCAAAGGTACTACTTTTCCATCGAACATAGACCATTGATCATTGAAAATTTAAAGAGATTAACTATTTTTAACCACAAGACCCTTAAAAAATGGTCAATGGTCAATGGTCAATGGTCAATTATTTCGTACCTTTGCACCGTATGTTGACTAAAACACAAGCCATAGTGCTGCATTCGATTAAGTATGGTGAGACCCGTATCATCGTCGATATGTTCACCAGGAGTCATGGACGGCTGTCGTTCATCGTCAATATCCCGAAGTCGACGAAGGCGAAAGCGAAGAAGCAGTTCTTCCAGCCGCTGACGATTCTGGAGATCGAGGTCGACGTGCGCCCCAAGGTTCAGCTTCAGAAACTGTCGGATGTCAGACTGGCATCGCCATTCTCCTCGATACCCTTTAACCCCCATAAACTGTCGATCTCGCTTTTCATCGCCGAGTTCCTTTATTATGCCCTTCGTTCCGAGCAGCAGAACACCCTGCTGTATGATTATGTGGAGAGCAGCATCCTGTGGCTCGACAGTCAGGCAGACCGTTATGCGAACTTCCATCTGGTGTTTCTGATGCGTCTCAGCCGTTTTCTGGGCTTCTATCCTAATTTGGAGCACTATCAGGCAGGCGATTATTTCGATCTGCGGGAGAGTATGTTCCTGCCGGCGCCCCCCCTGCATCGCGATTTCCTCTATCCGGAAGAGGCAGAGAAGGTTCAGCTGATGATGCGCATGGATTATCCCACCATGCATCTCTTCCGGATGACGCACCAGGAGCGTAACCGCCTGCTGGAGGTCACTATAACATACTATCGACTTCATCTCACGGATTTCCCGGAGCTGAAGTCGATAGCGGTGTTACAAGAACTATATGCCTAAGCGAACCTGATGGTGCCCTGGACGGCATCACGGGGATCGGCTGGTGTGTCGTCTACCTCATTTGAGATTTCACCACTGGCCTGACTATTGATGCTGTCAAGGATTTCTCTGGTGCGCTTGTATGTCGGTGTTGACTCTACGGCAGAAATCACATCGTCGTTGTCGAGGTCCTCAGGACGGAAGAGGTAGATGTTAGGACGACGCTTGTAGCGCTTAGTAGCCCCTTCTCCACCATAGTAACGATTACGGCGGTCCTGCTTCAAAGCAGCTTTCTCCTGCTCCTCGGCAATCTTGTTCAGCTCTTCCTGACTCTGTTTCTTCAGGCGGTTGCCCATACCGTCGATGCTCTCAATGCCGAAGCCGGTAGCAAGGATGGTGACCTTGACCTTCTTGCCGAGCTCGATATCTGTGGCCAGTCCCCACTTGATTTCGAAGTCGTTGCCAAACTTCGCCATGAAGTCGTTTACATCGTTCATTTCTTCCATCATCAGCGACTGCTGGCCGTCTTTTGAGCCGGCAAATGAGATGGAAAGCAGGATCTTCTTGGAGTTGAAGATGTCGTTATCGTTGAGAAGCGGTGAATGGAGTGCATCCTCGATGGCCTTCTTCACACGACCTTCGCCCTCACCATAACCGGTAGACATGATGGCGACGCCACCGTCCTTCAGCACGGTCTTCACATCGTTGAAGTCGAGGTTGATGAGTCCGTGAACGGTGATGATCTCTGCAATAGACTTGGCAGCCACACTCAAGGTGTCGTCGGCCTTTCCGAAAGCATCGAGCACAGAGAGTTCAGGATAAATCTCACGCAGGCGTTCATTATTAATTACTAGAAGGGCATCGACATGTTTCTGCATCTCCTCCACACCGTCGAGTGCTTGATCGATCTTTCGGTCACCCTCGAAACGGAAGGGGATGGTGACGATACCCACCGTCAGGATACCCAGTTCCTTCGAGACACGGGCGATGACAGGGGCAGCACCGGTACCTGTGCCGCCGCCCATACCGGCTGTGATGAAGGCCATGCGGGTGCCGTCGCTGAGCATGCTGCGGATATCATCGATGCTCTCTTCAGCTGCCTGACGGGCTTTCTCGGGCTTGTTGCCGGCACCGAGTCCCTCTTTTCCAAGCTGGAGGTGTACAGGGACGGGTGAATCGTTGAGCGCTTGGTTATCGGTGTTGCAGAGTACGAACGTGACGTCGTGGATACCTTCGCGGTACATGTGGTTCACGGCATTTCCGCCACCGCCGCCTACACCGATCACTTTGATGATGCTGTGTTCCTTCTCCGGTGCTCCGAAGTCGAGAATCTGTATGTTGTTATCTTCCATAATCTTTCTGCTTTATTATTATTCCTCTTCAACAATTGTTTTACCGAACTTCTTGATATTCTTCCAGAACTTGTTCAGGGGGCTGTTCTCCTTACGGATACGCTCCTCTTCTTCCTTCTTGCGGAGTTCCTCCTCGCGCTTCAGACGGTCTTCCTCTTCCTGCTGACGGCGTTTCTCTTCCTCGGCAGCCTTCTTCTCAGCCTCTGTGCGGATAACACCGGCGGGGGTCTCCGTTGCTTGACGGATAGGACGCGTGGTGTCAGTGGTTGTATGGGTGGCAGGCTTCTGAGAGCTAAAGAGATCGCCGTTGAGGTCGACGGCACCGCCTGCACAGTTGATGTCGCCCTTAGCCAGCAGACCCAGAACGGTGTTCATCGTGCCGTCGTGGGCTTTCAGCATCTCATTGTTGGAGATGATGGTCTGTGTGACGAACTTGGCAATGCGGATCTTTTCCACATGGGTATGATTGGAGAAAGCCTTCTCGATGTTCTTCATGTTGGAACCGCCACCGGTAAGAATGATACCGCCCAACAGCTTGTCGTAATACTCTGAAGGTATCTGGTACCATACGTTCTCGATGATTTCCTCCAGACGGCCTTCAACGATCTCAATGAACTTGCGGCTCTCAATCTGACGCTCCGGGTCAATGGAGTATTTCAGGTCGCTGTCGATGTCATTGTTGTCTGTGTAGGCAGAACCGTATTTGAGTTTCATTTTCTCGGCATCGCTTTCTTCCATCTGGAGTGTGGCAATATCCTTGGTGATATTGTTGCTTCCCAGAGGGATGACGGCCAGATGGCGGAGGATGTTCTTGCTGTAGACTGAAACGGTCGTAGTATCAGCACCGATGTCCACCAGTGCACATCCGGAGCGCTTCTCGGCTTCGGTGAGTACGCTATCGGCAAGGGCGAGCGGCGCCAGATACATCTCAGCTACATTGATGTTAGCAGCCTCGAAGCATTTGTTCAGGTTGCGGTAGAATGCCTTTCGCTCCAGGATATTGAGGAAGTTTCCTTCCAGTCGGGTGGCCTGGATGCCTACAGGATCGAGCTGCAACTGGCTGCCAACCTTGTATTCCTGAACAGCAGCATCCAGAATCTCCTGATCCTGATACGTCATGCTTCTGTTTGAGTCCATCAGTTCAATAACCATATCCTGAGTTACAATCGTCTCACTGGGCAGGTCCTTGGTAATCACATTCCTAACGCTGCGGATGGATTGTCCACCAACGCCCACATACACCTGAGTAATCTCCGTTTTGAGTTGGTTTTCCAGCTTCCTGATGATGCTGGTGAGGCATTGAGCAGTCTTGTCGATGTTGTAGACCACTCCTTTGCGGATGAATGAAGAAGAATTCTCCTTCACGACAGCCAATACCTGAATACTGCCGTCGAGATTCTTCTGTCCCGCAATACCGGTCATTTTGGATGAACCGAGTTCAATTGCTACGATAAATTCTTTTGCTGCCATCTTGTATTCTATTTTGTTCTTTTGTTTCTCTTACAAATAATTTGGTTGTTGAACTCCACGTTGATGTAACTGTATTTTCCCCATCCGGCCTTGTTGAGCCCATAGAGATAGAACTTTCGGAGTCGATCCAGTTTCTTGTCTATTTCCTTTGGAGCACCCAGATAGACGATGTGGTCTCCCACACGAGGCACAATCTCCATCGTGCCATTAGGCAGGACGTTCATCTGCACTATCTGGTTCTTCCAGAACTTGTCCTGTTGGATGTAGTTGGCCACCCTCGTAAGAATGGTCTTGGCGTATTTGCGGTTGATGGCACCTGTGGCAATGACCAGATCGGTCACGAAGTTGCTTTCCGGCATCATGTTGCCTTGGGTGTCGAGGTAGTAGTTCTCGCCATTGTCGGCCATCACCCTGACGACAGGTATGCGCTGCTTGATGTTAATGCAGACGTGCCCGCTATGTGTCTTATAGCATTCGGCCTTTTCCACAAAGGGGCTTTTCTGAAGGGCTTCCTCAATCCTTCGGGGGCTGATCTCTGACATCGGGAGCGAAAGCGGGTAGAGCTGTTCCTGCGACAGGAGCTTCTTGATCTCGCCAGCTGTCAAGAATCCTTCCACCGCATTCTGCATGATGTCGATCTTCACCTCTGTGCAATTGGCAGGCTCCGCCTCAGGGTTGTTAAACGCTGTGACGGCCAGTAGCAGGTAGGCGGCGATGACGATATCGCAGACTGCGAATAGGGACTTTTTCCAGTTGACGGTCATATTTCTGTTATGATAATCTTTCTTTAAGTATCTTTGTAATGGCTGGCACCTGATTGTCGAGGTCGCCGGCACCGAGGACGATCAGCACCTCGAACTCGTGTCCTCTGATGAAATCGAGCACGTCGGCTTTCTGGATCATCTGCTTCTTCACACCCTCTTTCAGGTTGTCGTAGATGAGCTGTGAGGTCACGCCGGGGATGGGCAATTCCCTGGCGGGATAGATCTCGGTGAGTATCACCTCGTCGAGTTGGCTCAATGCCTCTGCGAAGTCCTTATAGAAGTCTCTGGTACGCGTATAGAGGTGAGGCTGGAAGATGGCGGTGATATGCTTGTCTTTATAGAGTTCACGGATACTCTTGGCACTCTGGTAGATCTCTTTCGGGTGGTGGGCATAATCGCTGAGGAACACGAGTTCCTTGGTCTTTATCTTGAAGTCAAAGCGACGGTCGACACCACCGTAGGTCTTCATGCCGTTTTTCAACTCTTCAGCGGTACAGCCATTGAGCTGGGCCATCGCCATCGCCGCAATGCCGTTCTCGATGTTGATGGGGATGGGCTGTCCTAATTGCACATCCTTGATGCATTCGATGGGGGAGATGAAGTCGAATGTAATCTCGCCGTTCTCGATGCGTATATGCTCGGCATGGAAATCGCCTTCGGTGAGACTGTAGTCATAGCGGCGGACACCGTCTTGCAGCTGTTCCTTCATCTCGAGACCGCGATGGATGATCAGCGCACCACCAGGCTGTATCAATTCTGAATAATGGCGGAAGCTCTCCAGATAGGCCTCTTTCGTACCATAGATATCCAGATGGTCAGGATCGGTGGCGGTGATGACGCTCATCCAAGGGCGCAGCCAATGGAAACTGCGGTCAAACTCATCGGCCTCGATCACCACGTAATCCGAATCGGAGAGGATATAGTTTGTGCCGTAGTTCTTCGAGATACCACCGAGGAAGGCGTTACAGTCTAAATGGCTCTGGTGCATGATATGGGCACACATCGTGGAAGTGGTAGTCTTGCCGTGGGTTCCTGCCACACAGAGTCCCTTATGTGCCTTAGTCAGGGTGCCGAGAACCTGTGCACGCTTCTGGATCTCAAAAGCATTCTTGCGGAAATACTGCAGTTCCTGATGCTCTTCGGGAATGGCAGGGGTGTAGATGACGAGGCAGTCTTCCTTCTGCTTGCAAGCCTCGGGAATCGCATCGACATTCTCTTCGTAGTGGATGAGCATACCTTCCTCCTGTAACTGCCGTGTCAGATCGCTGGGCGTCTTGTCATAGCCAGCCACGACGAGTCCTTTCTTCAGGAAGTAGCGGGCAATGGCACTCATGCCAATGCCGCCGGCTCCAACAAAATAGACAGCTTTTATCTTATTCAGTTCCATATTCTTACTTAGCTAGTTTGATTACCTCCTTGGCGATGATCTCTGCAGAATTGGGAAGCGCCAGTTTCAGTACATTCTCATGGAGCGACTGCAGTTTCGCGTCGTCTTTAACCGTATCGATGGCCAGTTTCAGCAGCATGCCGGGTGCTTCTGCATCTTTTACATAGATGGCGGCATCCTTGGTGGAAAGTGCCAGGGCATTCTTAGTCTGGTGATCCTCAGCCACATTTGGACTTGGCACAAGAATGACGGGCTTGCCAATCAGGCAGAACTCTGAGATGCTGCTGGCTCCGGCACGGCTGATCACGAGATCAGCGGCCTTGTAGGCAGTCCCCATATCGGTGATGAAGTCGGTGACCTTCAGGTTCGGGATGTCCTTGCCCTCCAGTCTCTTGGCGATTTCTGCACTATAATACTTGCCTGTCTGCCAGATAAACTGTACGTCGGACGATGATGTTATCAGATCCAGGTGCTGGAGCACACTCTCGTTGATGGTGCGGGCTCCCAGACTACCGCCGACAAGCAGGATGGTCTTCTTGGCAGGATCGAATCCCTGACGCTTGACGGCCTCCTCGCGAGAGATGGTGGTGTCGAGCAGATTCTGGCGGACGGGGTTGCCCGTCATGAGGATCTTCCCAGCAGGGAAGAACCGTTCCATGCCCTCATAGGCCACGCAGATCTTCTCAGCCTTCTTGGCCAGGTTCTTGTTGGCTAAGCCTGCATAGCTGTTCTGTTCCTGTATGAGTGTCGGTATACCTAAGCTGTTGGCTGCGCCCAAGGCTGCACTGCTGGCATATCCGCCTACACCGACAGCCACATCGGGCTTGAACTCCTGCAGTATTTTCTTGGCGAGCCACTTACTCTTCAGGTAGTCGATGGCTACACCGATGTTAGCTGGCTTCCAAAGCGGACGGAAGAAACCTCTGATGGGCAGACCTTTGATTTCATACCCTGCGGCCGGTACCCTCTGCATCTCCATACGTCCCAAGGCTCCTACAAACAGGATCTTGGCGGCTGGCTGCAATGCCTTGATGGCATTGGCTATCGAAACGGCAGGAAAAATATGGCCGCCTGTTCCGCCACCGCTGATGATGACTCTTAACTCCTTACTCATACCTTTTTTATAAATTGCGTGCAAAATTACGAATTATATTTCTTTTAAAGCCATTTTTGGCTCTCTTTTTTTTGCAGATCTGCTCACGCTGAGTATAACGCCGATATAGGCGCAGTTGATGATGGTTGACGTCCCACCCTTACTGATCAGCGGCAGTGGCTGACCCGTTACCGGGGCAATACCCACGGCTACTAGCATGTTGAAGGAGGCCTGTACCACCAGAAGCAGTGCCAGCCCCATAGCCAGGAAGGCTGGGAAGTTGTTTTCGCAACGGCTGGCAATGCGGGCTGTCCTGTAGAGCAGCACGATATAGAGCAGCACGACAAACGATGCGCCGAAGATGCCCAGTTCCTCAATGACGATGGCGAAAATGAAGTCGGAGAAAGCCTGTGACAGGAAATCGCGCTCAACGGACTGTCCAGGTCCTTTACCGATGATATTGCTGGATACGATAGCGATATTGGCATGTGCTACCTGGGCATCTTTATCCAAGTCGTATTCGTCTGGAGCGATATCTTTCTTGTCGAGGTGCTTCACAATACGGTTTCGCCAGGTGACAAAACGGTGGAACACACCGCCGCCCTTGATCACCTTTGTATCTGTCTCACCATTATTATTGACGGCCTCGACGGTCTGTTTAGAGGCTTCCTGGTCTGCCCCGATGCTTCCCAGTGTGAATACCATCGTCAGGAATATCGCCACGAGGATGACGACGCCCCCCACGAGTTTACCCATTTGGGTCATTGGCACGCGTCCGATGAACATCATGAGGAAGATGACGGCAAAGAGCAGTGCTGCCGTTGACAGATTCTCGATGCCGATCAGTCCAGCCATGGGGATGAGGATCCACAAGATATACTTGAAGGCATTTTTGTCGGCTCCGTCTTCACGTTGCATGGCACTGAGAATCTGGGCGGTAATCAGTACCATCGTTCCCTTTGCAATCTCTGATGGCTGGAAGGTGATGCCGCCGGGAAGTGAGATCACGCGGTTGGCACCGTTGATGGATTCGCCGCCGACGAGCACCCACAACAAGGTGAGAAACGAGATAATGAGCAAGAAAGGTGTCGTCAGTTTGAAATAACGACAAGGAACATTCAACGTGAATACAGCCACCATCGCTCCAAGGAAGATGGTAGCGGCATGGAAGGCAATCGGTCCCACGTAATTGTGGTTCTTGTATGTCAGATTACTTGAAGCAGAGAAGACTTCTACCAGACTGATCATACACAGGAAGAAGAATATCATCCAGATGACCTTGTCGCCTTTGAATATGTTGCCTATTTTCTTGTTCATAAATGTTGTCTTGTTATGATGTTAGAGTGCTCTTGCCAATTCCTTGAACTGCTCGCCGCGATCCTCCATGTTCTTGAAGAGATCGAATGAAGCACAGCAGGGACTCAATAATACGGTCTCGCCGGGCTTGGCCATCTCGTAGCAGGCCTCCATACATTCCTTCATCGAATGGGTGTCACGTACCGGGATGCCCATGTTGTCGAAGTTGTCGTGTAGCTTCTGGTTGTCAGCACCTAGGTAAACCAGGCCAGAGCATTTCTCCTTGACAAGCTGTTTAATGGGTTCGTAGTCGTTGCCTTTATCCTTGCCGCCGATGATGAGGATGACCTTCGTCTTCATCGATTCCAATGCATACCAGCAGGCATCGACGTTCGTTGCCTTCGAGTCGTTGATATACTGTACGCCGCGAACGACGCAGACCTTCTCCAGACGGTGCTCCACACCGGGGAAGTCGCTGAGGCTCTTGCGGATCTCCTCTTTCTTAATGCCTGCCACATCGGAAGCAATGCCGGCTGCGAGTGAGTTGTAGATGTTGTGCTTGCCCGTCAGGCTGAGGCTTTCCTGCTCCATGTTGAAGGGCTCGGGTTTCTCAATCTTGTACTGGCCTTCCTCGATATAGCCGATGACGCCTTTCTCTTTCAGTTCGGCGAAAGGATATTGGATAGCCTTAATGTCGTATTTCTCTAACTCACGTTTGATGATGGGGTCGTCGGCCCAGTAGATGAAGGCATCCTTTGGCGTCTGGTTCTGGATGATGCGCATCTTGGCATCCACGTAGTTCTGCATCTCAAAACCATAACGGTCGAGGTGGTCTGGCGTGATGTTCAGCAGGATGGCGATGTCGGCACGGAAGTCGTACATGTTGTCCAACTGGAACGAGCTCAGTTCTATGATATAGTATTCGTGCGGATCCTCGGCCACCTGAAGTGCCAGCGAGTTTCCGATATTGCCGGCCAGACCTGCATCGTAGCCTGCTTCCTTGAAGATGTGGTAGATCAGCGAGGTGGTCGTGGTCTTACCGTTAGATCCTGTGATGCAGATCATTTTAGAGTTGGTGTAGCGGCCAGCGAATTCTATCTCGCTGATGATGTGGATACCTTTCTCGACAGCCTTCTTGACTATCGGTGCCGTCTCGGGGATACCCGGGCTCTTGATGATCTCATCGGCATTCAGAATCTTCTCTTCAGTATGGTGGCCTTCTTCCCATTCGATATGGCGGTCGTCTAACTGTTTCTTGTATTTGTCGGCAATCTTCGACATGTCAGATACAAACACGTCGAAGCCTTCCTTCTTGGCGAGGACGGCAGCTCCTGCACCGCTCTCTCCTGCTCCTAATATAACAATTCTCTTATTCATCTTTTTATCTCATCTTTAGTGTTATGATGGTCAATGCTGCCAATATGATTGACGTAATCCAGAAACGGATGGTGATCTTCGACTCATGGAACGGGCGGTGCGGCCAGCCTTTCAGGATATAGGTGCTCGTCTGATCCAGCTGTGAGTCGAGCTTACGGAACGTATCGTGGATTGGGGCCGCACGGAACACTCTCACTCGCTTGCCTTTCCGCTTTTGTATCTTGAACCATTGTGTCTGGATAATCACGCTGAGGTTCTCTACGAAGAAGATGCCGCAAAGGATAGGCAGCAGCAACTCCTTGTGGATAATGATGGCGCAGACACCGATGATACCGCCGATGGTCAGCGAACCTGTGTCTCCCATGAAGATCTGTGCGGGGAAGGCATTATACCAGAGGAATCCGATCATGGCTCCCACGAAAGCGCAGAGGAAGACTACCAGTTCCTCGGAGTGGGGGATATACATGATGTCGAAATAGGAGGCAAAGCCAATGTGGGATGACACATAGGCCAGAATGCCTAGTGCAACACCGATGATGGCGGAGTTGCCGGCACACATGCCATCCATGCCATCGTTGAGGTTGGCGCCGTTAGAGATGCCTGTCACGACGAAGATGGTAATGAACACGAAGAGCATCCATCCTGCTGCAACTTTGTACTTCCCGCAGAAGGCCATCACATTGGAATAGTTCAGGTTGTGATTCTTGATGAACGGGATGGTGGTCTGCAACGACTTTACGGCTTCTGTCTTATGTTTGACGACAACCTCCTGGTTGTGTTGCTGCTTAACATTGATGTTCTCACGTACCACCACATCAGGACTCAGCCAGAGCGTAAGGCCTACGATGAAACCGATACTTACCTGTCCGACAATCTTATATTTTCCTTTCAGGCCGTCCTTGTTGCGACGGAAAATCTTGATATAGTCGTCGAGGAAACCCAGGAATCCCAGCCATATTGTAGTGATGATCATCAGGATCAGGTAGATGTTGCGGATGCGGCCAAACAAGATGACGGGAACCAGGATGCTCACGATGATGATGATGCCACCCATGGTGGGCACGCCCTTCTTCTCGACACCAAAGGGGTCGATACTCGGATCGCGCTCAGTCTCGAAAATCTTCCTGCGCTTCATCCACTTGATGAACTTCTCACCAAACCATGCCGAAAGCAGCAGCGAGAAGATCAGCGTCAGCAGGGCACGGAAGGAGATGTAGGACCACATGTGCGATCCCGGTATATTATACTGCTCTAAGAACCTGAAAAAATAGTATAGCATAATATTGTACCTTTAACTTCCCTTTAATTCCCTTTAGCTTCCAAAGATCTCGCGGACCACTTCCCTGTCGTCGAAGTGGTGCTTCACACCCTGAATCTCCTGATAGTCCTCATGTCCTTTGCCGGCAATGAGCACCACGTCGCCTTTCTGTGCCATCATGCAGGCCGTGCGGATAGCTTCACGACGGTCGACGATACTGACGACCTTCCTCATCTGCTTGGCATCGAGACCTTCGAGCATGTCGTTGATGATATCCTCGGGATCCTCGGATCGCGGATTGTCGCTGGTGATGATCACACGGTCGCTTTGCTTCACGGCTTCCTGAGCCATCAGCGGACGCTTACCCTTATCGCGGTCGCCACCGGCTCCGCAGACTGTAATGACAAAACCCTTGCCGTCGAGCACCTCATGGATGGCATTCAGCACATTCTGTAAGGCATCGGGTGTATGGGCATAGTCGACGATAGCCGTATAGCCCTCCGGAGAACGAATAGGCTCCAGACGTCCGCTTACACTTTTCAGAGTGCTGAGGATCAGCAGTATGTCTTCAGGCTGCTTACCCAGCATGACGGCTGTACCGTATACTGCGAGCAGATTGCTCACATTGAATTTGCCGATAAACTGTACGCCAACTTCCTTGCCGTTGATCTCGAGGTACATCCCTTCAAAGTGGCACTCAATGATCTTCGCCTTGAAGTCGGCCATCGAGCGGGTGGAGTAGGTCTTGATCTGGGCTTTGCAGTTCTGCACCATCACGGCCCCGTTCTTATCGTCGGCGTTGATGATGGCGAACGCATCTTTGTCGAGACCGTCGAAGAACGCCTTCTTTGCATCACGATAGTTCTCGAAGGTGCCGTGATAGTCCAGGTGGTCACGCGTCAGGTTAGTGAAGATGCCGCCTGCAAACTTCAGTCCGCCGATACGCTTCTGGGCGATGGCATGGCTGCTGCACTCCATAAACGCATATTCGCAACCTGCCTCTACCATCTGTGCCAGCAGACGGTTCAGCTCGATGGGATCAGGTGTGGTGTGGTCGGCAGCGATAGCCTCGTCTTCAATATAGTTGCATACGGTTGAGAGCAGTCCGCACTTATGGCCGAACTTCCTAAACATATTATATAATAAGGTGGCGATAGTTGTCTTGCCATTCGTTCCGGTTACGCCTACCAGCTTCAGTTGTCTCGACGGGTCGCCATAGAACTGTGTGGCTACTTCGCCGACACAGTCTTCAGTTGAATCTACTGCGATATAGGTGACGCCTGGTTCACGCCTATTGGGGAAATACTCACAAAGAACGGCCACGGCTCCTTGCTCGATGGCTTTGGGAATAAACTTGTGACCATCGGTCTGTGTGCCAGGGATTGCCACAAACAGATGACCAGCCTCAATGCGGCGCGAGTCGATGTTCACACCAGTAATCTCAATCTCTGTGTCGCCAAGTGCGTTCAGCACTTCTACATGTTTAAGCAGTTCATTCAGTTTCATATATATACCTTATTATATTATTCCAATACAAGTTCACAAACCATACCCTGTTTCACGGCCGTTCCTGAGTAGATACTCTGCGACTTGACCTTTCCTCTGCCTCTGATCTTGGCTTTCACACCACGGTTCTCAAGCAGGTAGACAGCATCGCGGGCTCCCATGCCGATGACATCGGGCACAACGCTCTTTGGGGTATTGACAGGGACGAGTACCACTTCGTGAGGATGTGTCGTGGCCTTTCCCCATACGGGATTCCCTTCACTATAAGAGCCGTTCCAGTTATGACTGGTCTTCACGCCCAGATTGTCGAGCACATAGTTGGCTGCTATCATGTCACCGCCTTTGACAGTGGGCATGATGATCTTCGAGGTGTCGCGTGCATCTTCCACGCTGCGTTTCAGGTTCTGGGCCATCACGCCTTCCGAGATGTGATGGAATACCACACCGCTCATGCCGCCACCGGATGCGGGCAGACCAGATTTCTTCAGACAGACGATGCAGGTGTAACGTGGATCGTCGGCAGGGAAGAAACCGGCAAAGCTCAGCCAGTAACGGGTCGTGCCGGAGTGATAGCTGCCATACTGGTCGGCTACCTGGGCAGTACCTGTCTTGCCTGCCACCTTGAATGATTTCGAGCCGGCCTTACGTCCCAGGCCTTGACTGACCACATGTTCCAGAATGGTTTGCATCATCTTGATGGTCTGAGGCTTTGCTATCTGCTCTTTCAGTACGACGGGCTCGAACTCTTTCACCACCTGACCGTCTTTGAGCAGCTGTTTCACAAAACGTGGCTGCATCATCTTACCATTATTGGCAATCGCGTTATAGAAAGCCACCGTGTTGATGGGGGCTATCTGTGTCTCGTAGCCGATACTCATCCAGGGCAGGGTGGTCTTACTCCAGTATTTGGCACGATCGGTGGTCTTCGTATCCGGCATACGGATGTAGGGCGGATGATAACCTACCAACGGCAGTTTCAGATCCTCATGAATACCTACCCGATAGAGACCCTGTACATATTTCGTGGGATTCGAGCCGTAGAATTTGTCGATGACATAACTGACACCGATGTTCGAACTGACCTCCAAGGCACGTGCCACGTTGATGTCCTGATAGCCACCGCGACGCCAGTTATGATCTTTCATCAGACGGCCGTGCATTTCCATCACACCACTCCCTGTGTGGATGACAAAGTTTGTATCACGGGGAATCACACCATCGTCAAGGGCCACTAGGAAGGAAGCGACCTTGAATACCGAACCAGGTTCACAGCGATAGCTGATTGCATTGTTCACCATCTCACGGTATTCACCGTCGGCACCACGCTGCATGTTTACGATGGCTTTCACGTCGCCCGTCTTCACCTCCATGAGGATGGCCACACCCATTTCACCGTTAATCTCCTTCAGTTCCTCAACAACGGCACGTTCCGCCAGGTCCTGCATGCTGACATCAATGGTTGTCACGATGTCATAGCCGTCAATAGGATTCAAGACGGGAATGTCCATATACTTGTTGAGCACCTTCCTGCGATGCATCAGACCGTTGGTGCCGCGCAGCAGGGAGTCGAACGATAACTCGAGTCCGTATTTGGCGCTGTCCTTGGCTCCGAACATATCGCCGATGGTACGCTGGGCCAGTGAACCGAAGGGGCGACGGCGCGAATTGAACTGCTCGTAGTGGAAACCACCTTTGTAGACAGGTTCTCTGAAGATGGGCAGCTTTTTCACTTCGCAGAAGGTGTTGTAGTCGATGCGCCGTGGCCAGATAGCCCAGTGGCGGGCACCGATGGAACCGTTCTTTTGTACTTTCTTCTTGCCTTCCAGCAGATGGTCTTTGAACTCGGCGGCAGACTTCGACGGGAAGATCTGGTTCAACTCGTAACAGATACTGTCGATCTTCACTGCCCAGAGGGAGTCTCGCTTATGATTGCCTATGGAGTCGTTGGCACCTGCCTGGAAGTCCATGTAGACCTTGTATTCGGGAAGACTGCTAGCCATGAGCTGACCGTCGCAGCTGAGGATGTTGCCACGTGTCGGCTTGACGCTGACGCTGTCGCGCTTCAGACGGTCGGCCACCTGTGTCCAATAGTCCTTCTTGGCAGTCATGATGAACATGGCCTTGCTGACAACGGCAAGACCAACCAACGTCAGGACTACTGCGATGGCGAAGTAGCGGGGCATTACTTTATCACTCTTGAACTTACTCATTCCGTCTTCTTACTCGGGTACATTTACAATATATGGGGGCTGGTCTGAAATATGCAACAGACTGTCCCTGTTCTGTTTCAGGGCTTCAAGCACATGGCTCTCACGGCTTTTCTCCGTGAGTGTGCTGGAACTGGAGAGTGCCTTGTATTTGGCGTCGAGCAACTCGTTCTCCAGTTTGTCGATAGTGAGCATGTCTTGCTGACACTGGTATCTGATAGCCACGTAGGCGATGCAGAAGACCACCATCAGGACGAAGAGCCAGATCTGGCGACGTACCATGTCGGCAGTCAGGAAATCGCCACCGAGGATGGTGCGCAGCGTCATGGAAGGAGTCAGCTTCGGATCTTCTTCCTTGGCACGCTCCTTGATCAGCTGGATGGTCTTCTTCGCCTGCTCTTTCATCTCGGCAGCCTCTTCCAACAAGAGTTGCTCGTCATCCTTCTGAACAGCAGGTTCTTCAGCCACCGTCTCCTGGATCTCAAATTCTATATCGTCTTTCTTGCTCATCTGTTCTCGCTATTAATGCTGTCAATTCTCTCCGCTATCCTGAGCTTTGCACTCCGACTGCGCGGATTCTGCTGCTGCTCTTCATCGCTGGGCACGATGACTTTATTGCTGATGGCACGGAGTGGGGCTTCCGTGCGGCCGAAGAAATCCTGCTTCACCTTACCCTCGACATTCCCGGCTTTCATAAAATTCTTCACAATACGGTCTTCTAGTGAGTGATAGGTAATCACGGAGAGCCTTCCGCCTCCCCGGAGTGTCACGCAGGCACCGTTAAGCATCTCCTTCAGCGCATCCATCTCGTGGTTGACTTCAATCCTCAATGCCTGGAACAACTTGGCCGTTTCTTTCTTCTCGCGTTCGCGCTGTAACAATTTTTCGGCTATCTGCATCAGGTCGCCTGTTGTCTCAATGCGCTTCTCTTCTCGGGCTTTCACCACCGCAGAGGCAATCTTCCGGGCATTCTTCAGTTCGCCATAGACATAGAAGATGTCGGCTAGCTGCTCCTCACTATAGTCGTTGAGAATCTCGGCAGCTGTCATGCCCGACCGTTTGTTCATCCGCATGTCGAGCGGTGCTTCGAAGCGGAAAGAGAAACCGCGTGTCTCATCGTCAAAGTGATGACTGGAAACACCGAGATCGGCCAACAGTCCGTCGATATGCTCCACATTGTAATAGCGCATCCAGTTCGTGAGATATCTGAAATTGCTTCTTACGAACGTGAATCTGTCGTCGTCGAGGATGTTCTTTTCTGCATCTTCATCCTGGTCGAATCCATACAGATGACCGTTCTTGCCCAAACGCCGCAGGATTTCCTTGCTGTGGCCTCCGCCACCAAAGGTTACGTCTACATAAACACCGTCGGGCTTGATGTCAAGCCCGTCGATGCTCTCCTGAAGGAGTACTGGAGTATGATATGTCTCAGCAGTCGTTATCATAGGGCATCGCCGGCGTTCATAATGTTTTCGAACTCTATTCCGAACTCTTCTTCGGTCTTTAGTGTCTGTGTCAGATTCTTTGGTGACCAGATCTCAACGGTGTCGTCCATGCCTATAAACTGGATGTCCTGATCGATCTCCGCCACTTTTTGTAGCCGTTTGGATATCAAGAAGCGTCCGTTGCCGTCGAGGGTCACTACCTCTGCTTCTGAAACAAACTGGCGGAACATCTGCTGATGGGCTGGCTTCCACGGACGGAGTTGAGCCTTCAGCATGTCCAGTCTTTCGTTCCATACGCTTTCAGGATAGAGCACCAGGCATTTCTGGAAGACATCCTTGCGCAGCACCAGATTCTCCTCGCCAGATGCTTGCAGCACCTTGCGGAAAACGGCTGGCAGGAAAGCTCTTCCCTTCGCGTCAGTCTTGGCTTCTATGTTACCTAAAAAACGCATACGAACCTTATTTAATAGAAATCGGTTACAAAGATAGATAAAAATTCCCCACTTCACACCACAATTCCCCACTTTTTTTTCAATTTTAACGTTATTTATTGATTTGGCCTGCTTTCGGCCTTTTGATATATATCTGACATTTTAGTGAAATTGGAGTGAAAAATATCAAACGAAAGGGCACTTGTGTATAAAATACATTTAAAATCGAACATTTTTCTTTAATTTTTGCTCAAATGTGAAAGATTTGTGCTATTTTTGCAGATTGTTAGTATTAGTGTATAGAAATGGCAAATGTTTCGGAAAAGACGATTGACATTGAAAAGGTCTTGAAAGATAAGATGGGCGCAAAGGCAAAATTTGTGCCAGGTTTTCTTGTCCGGTGGCTGAAACGCATTGTCCATCAGGACGAAATCAATGCTTTCCTCTGGGAAAATCGTGACAAAACGGGTGTCGAATGGCTGGAGGCCTGTGTCAGTTATCTGGATATTAAACTAGAAATAGAGGGTAAGGAGAATCTCCCAGCCGCTAATGACAAGCGTCTCTACACTTTAGTCAGCAATCATCCGCTGGGCGGACAGGACGGTGTGGCTCTAGGTGCCATCGTCGGGCGTCATTTCGAAGGGCGCTTTCGTTATCTGGTTAACGACCTGCTGATGAACCTGCCGGGACTTGCACCATTATGTATTCCTATTAATAAGACAGGCAGTCAGAGTCGAAATTTCCCTGCTATGGTCAAGGCAGGCTTCGAGAGCAACAATCACATGCTGATGTTCCCTGCAGGGCTTTGCTCTCGTCGTCATAATGGCTTGATTAGGGATATTCCTTGGTCGAAGACTTTTATTTCGAAAAGTGTTGAATACCAGCGTGATATCATCCCGATCCATTTCAGCGGACAGAACTCTAACTTCTTCTACCGTCTGGCAAATTTCAGTGACAGGTTTCTGCCTTTTAATCTGGCGATGATCTTCCTTGCCGATGAAATGTATAAGAATGTCCATAAGTCATTCCAGGTAAAGATAGGTAAGCCGATTCCCTGGCAGACTTTCGACAAGAGCAAGAGCCCACAGGAATGGGCACAATTCGTACGAGAACAAGTATATTCATTATAATTCCCAACCCAACAACCAAAACGACCAACAACGATGGAACAAGAGATTATCCAGCCAATTGCCAAAGAAATTCTCAAGAGTGAACTGACACCAGCCCGCCAGTTGCGTATGACTAATAAGAGTCATAACGAGATATATGTGATAACAGCCCATAATGCCCCAAACGTGATGAAGGAGATAGGCCGACTTCGTGAGGTTGTTTTCCGTGAGGCTGGCGGTGGTACTGGCAAGGATATGGATATCGATGAATTCGACACTTGTGACAACTGTTACAAGCAGTTGATCGTTTGGAATCCAGAGGCAGAGGAGATTATCGGCGGCTATCGTTATCTGGAAGGAACGTCTTGGGATTTGGATGAAAAGGGACAGCCGATACTGGCCACGAGTCACATGTTCCATTTCTCCGAGAAGTTTATTGAGGAGTATATGCCCTATACCATCGAATTGGGTCGTTCGTTTGTGTCGCTTCCTTATCAGAGTTCGAAGATGGGCGCCAAGAGTCTCTTTGCGTTGGATAACCTGTGGGATGGTCTGGGAGCACTGACGGTAATCAAACCCAATGTGAAGTATTTCTTCGGAAAGATGACGATGTATCCGTCGTATATCCGGAAGGGTCGCGACATGATCCTGTATTTCCTGAAGAAGTATTTCGATGATAAGGAGCAGCTGATTTTGCCGATGAAACCGCTGAAAATAGAGTCTGATCCCTCTGAGCTGGAGAAGATCTTTACAGGCCATAATTTCAAGGAAGACTATCGCATCTTGAATGGCGAAATCCGTAAGTTGGGCTATAATATCCCGCCACTTGTGAATGCCTATATGAACCTCTCCCCAACGATGAAACTCTTTGGTACAGCCATCAACTATGGCTTCGGCGATGTCGAGGAGACGGGCATCCTGATAGCAATAGACGAGATCTTCGAGGAAAAGCGAGTACGCCATATCAACTCGTTTATCAAGGAGCATCCGGAGGCTATGAAGATTACCAGCGGCGCCAATAAAGTCATCTATAAGGAGCGTAAAGACTAACTCCCCTCCATGTTTATGACCTTTGCATACTGATATGCAAAAGAACAAATATAAATATGTGTCTGTGGCGGCGATGGTGGCGGTGATGCTGCTGTTGGGGCTGTATATGTGGATGACCTACCGCTGGGAGGCACGCGACCTTTCAGATCGGGCTGGCAACCAACTGCCTTGGGCCATGTTCTATGAGAGTTATAACCGTGCGGAAATCCTGTCGAAAGGCGATACGCTCAGTCTGCCAGAACTGCGAGGCAACCTTTCTCTCGTCTCGTCTGTAGAGGGTATGAACGACGTGCTGAGTCGCAGGTATCACTCAGAGGTGTCGCTTGATACGATTGCTCTCTACGTAGACAGTCTGCTCAGCGTAGTGAACATGGATCGTAACTTTACGGTGATGGAGGTAGACCGCGACGGCAAGGTGCTCAGAAGCAACAATGACCTGCAGACACCCACCTCGTTGAAGACGCGTGTATTCAGCACCCGCCGCGACCAGTCAAGAGGACTCCAACTGTCGCTTAATAATCCGTATCCGACGCTGGGTAAACGGCTCAGTCCGTTGTTCCTCGCCAGTGCCATCATCCTGATACTCTTCGGCGCCATCCTGATCAGACTGCTCAGATACCTCGACGAACAGAAGATGATGGCCGATCTGCGCAATGATTTCAGCTATGCGATGGTACACGACATGAAGTCGCCCCTCTCAAGCATCATCATGGGTGCCAGATTCCTGCATAGCGGGAAGGTGGACGACAAGCCGCAAATCAAGGAGAAATACTACTCCATCATCGAGAGCGAGGCCGAACACCTGCTGGCTTTGGTGAACAAGCTGCTCACTATCTCGAAGCTGGAAAACAAGAAACTGATCCTGAACAAACAGACGGTAAACCTGGAGCCCATCATCGATGATATCGTGGAAAAAGCAAAGGCCAAAACGACAAAAAACATCGATTTCATCGTTGATTTGCTGACCAAGCACGTCCTAGCCGATGAGCAGTATCTCACGGAAGCCATCTCTAACCTTATCGACAATGCCATCAAATACTCGAAAGACAATATCGAGATCAGCATCACCTCGCAGAACAGCGAGAAATACGTCCTGCTGAAGGTGCGCGACAATGGTATCGGCATCTCGAAAGAAGACCAGCGCGTCATCTTCGATAAGTTTGGCCGTGCTGCCGTTCACGAGCAGAACCGCAAGGGAGGTGTCAGCGGCTTCGGCCTCGGGCTGAACTATGTCGATCAGGTGATGCAGGCTCATGGCGGTAAGGTGACCGTGCAAAGTGAGAAAGACAGCTATTCGGAATTCACGTTGTACATCCCGAAAATGTAAGAACATAAAAAGAGGAAATGATATGGTAAAGCTATTGTTGGTAGAAGACGATGCCTCGTTGGCCTATATTGAGAAGACGGGCCTTGAAGATATCATTGGCGGCTATGAGGTGACCACCGCCACGAACGGCAAGGAAGGACTGCAAGCCTGGCAGGAGACCAAGCCCGACGTCATCATCTCCGACATCGATATGCCCGTGATGAACGGTTTCGAGATGGTAGAGCGTATCCGTGAGACCGATGGCGACGTGATCATTATCTTCACCTCGGCTCTTACCTCGCCCAACGACGTGAAAGCGGGCTATCGTCTGGGTATCAACAACTATGTGAAGAAGCCTTTTGTACCCGAAGAACTCGATGCCCACATCCAGGCGCTGATGAAGATGCGTGGAGGGGCAAAGACACAGAAAGAGACCAGTCATTATAAACTCGGCAAATATACGCTCGACGCTGAACATGCCACCCTGCGTAACGATGAAACCGGCAATTCTCAGACCATTACCCTGCGTGAGGCACAGCTCCTGCAACTGTTGGCAGAGAACAAAAACAATGTGGTGCGACGAGAAGCCATCCTCAGCCGTTTCTGGAATACTGAGGATGACTATTTCGCTTCGCGTTCGCTTGACGTGTTTGTCAACAAACTGCGCAAGCTGTTGGCCGATGAGCCACACATCACCCTGAAAACCGTTCGCGGGATAGGACTGCAACTGTTGGTCACAGCCTAACCCGTCGAACAAACAACTAATTACCTACATTCAATCGCAAACCAAACTGAAGGTTAAAATTATTGGGTTTATCCTTAAAGAAATTACGCACCCGACTATGATTGTTGAAGTAATGCTTCACACCCGGCTCGATATAAATACCTAGCTGGGGAATGATGTTATACTGCACACCCAATGCACCCTGTACTGACCATTGTGGCCGATCCTTATCCATCGGCACTTCTGTGCCGCTCATCACCACCTTGGTTGCGATGCAGAAGTCCACCTGTCCTCCAGCCAATGCATAGAAGCTGAGCCCTTTGTAACCCCACAAATGATACTGGGCATTGAGCGGGATACCCAGGTAATGGAGTGTCTGTTTTTTGTCGAGGGGGTAGCCGCTGACGATATTTGTAAAATCGGAACGCAAGCGCGTATAGACCAGACCAGAGGAGAGATAGAACCCCGATGAAATGGGGATTTTTGCTGTCATACCGAAGGAGATGGGTTGAGCGTGCTTTTGTCGCTCTTCGTAGTTGTAGAGATACACGGGCGGCGTGTTTTCTGGGATATTATCCGTATAGCCACGCGTCGCAGCGTAATACTGTGACAGTTTCTCCCGGCTCATCAACACCCCATTCGCATGCCGGTAAGTACCCAAATCATTACCGGCATAGAATGCGAAGGCCACATCGTGATGGTGGCGATGACGGTTGTCGATAGCAGCGATCTCTTCGTCGAGTTGTTGGATAACCGTTGCTTCCTCTACTGGTGTCATCCGTTCATCGGCAGGCTTCACAACGTGCTCGACGCTATCTACTGTTGCAGCAGCCATCTCAGGCATAGAGTCTTTCACTACTGCCAAGTTCTCCGGCTCTATCTGCAGCACTACTGGTGCAGTAATCGAAGGCTTTTTCTTCGTCTGTGCGATAAGGAGTGGCGTTTCTTGCGCCTTTGTCTTCACTTCCTCTTTTTCCGATGAAATGGGCGCTTTTTGCGATTCTGCGGGAGCATTACTTTGGGCAAACTCCTGTTGCGCCGTATTCTCCGTCGTTCCTTCGCAGCCAATCATCCACATCAGATAAGTATTACATACCAGCATACCAGCAAAGGCAGCTGCAGCAACCCACTTTCCCCACAAAGGCAGTCTGCGGACAGGCTGGCGCTTCTCGGCTTCGAGCTTCGCCATACGAGCCTCGATCTGTTCCCACAGGTCAGCAGGAGCAGGCTCCTCATGGTCTGCCAGCTTCTTTCGGAGCTGTTCAGTCCAGTCGTTTTCAAGCTTTTCCTGTTTCATATCCTTTGTGAGTTTAAATATTCATTAATCATTTTCTGTAGCATCCTCTTTGCTCTTGTGAGCTGTGAGGCGGAGGAGTTTTCCCTGATGCCTAGCCGATGGGCGATGTCTTTGTGAGAGAGTTGCTCAAACACGTAGAGGTTCAGCACCAATCGGCATCCTGCAGGCAATTTCCCTATCAGCCGATTCAACACCTCGGGCGGCACTTTCTCCAAATCAGGCGGACCTTCATCGATTAAATCGGGAATTTCGTCCGTCGTGTGAATGCGCTCGTGCAGTTTGATCCAGTCGATGGCGCGATTGACGACGATGGTAGAGACCCAGGCTTTCAGCGACCCTTCGCCCCTGTATTCGAATTCGTCAACTGAGGTCAGAATCTTGATGAAACAGTCCTGTAGCAGATCCCTTGCATCCTCTCGATTCACCACATACCTCAGACCAACGGCCATAGCATAGTCGGAATATCGATCATAGAGGCGCCGCAGCGCCTGTCTGTCTCCATGGTGTATCGCGTCGAGCAACTGTCGTTCTGTCTCCTGCACAGCGCTTACTCTATTTTTTTAGTTGTGATAAACTTAATTGAACAAACATTTGGTTCAAACCCCCAAGACTGGTACTCTCCTGTCTCCAAATTGATGAGTGTTATTGCTATTAGGGAATACTGCAACGTCCATTTCATCAATTTAGTGTCATACATCGCATTTCCATTTCTAAAATTGGGATCAATGCGGTAGGGCACTCCCTCAACAGTAACATAAAAATAAGGACTATCTAGGGGAGGATATTCAGCATTGGGTAGTTCTGGCATTATATAATAATAACTGCCAAACGTACTTTTCATATATGCCGTTTCCTCTGAAATGCCTTCTAACCTATAACCATCCCCTAGAAGGGTCTCCGAATATACCCGGTTTTCCTTTGTAGAACTAAAGAAGGGCTCGTCAGGCTGATTTTCCTTAAAATCTAAAATTATGTCAACAAACATCTTCTCAGGTAAAACATATAGGAAAGAATCTTTTTTTACAGACAGTTTTCCTTCACATACATACTCCTTGTAATTTAAAGACCATTTCCCCTCAAAAGTGCCCATGCCCTGCTCGAGCAGTTTCACCCTTGCATCCAACTCATCCATCGCTTCTCCGATTTGATTATAAGCATTGGTCATCTCATCATGAACATCCGTAGAGCACGACGCTGTCAACATCATGCCTAAAAACAATAGGCCAAATTGGAATATACGTATCGTCTTCATATCAAAAAAATGCTTCATATTTGTCTCTATAAATAATGCTGTCACATTCAAGCTGCTGCTTGCCAAGAACCTCTATCAGGCGGATTCGCTGATTGATATTCGGATAGATGGGCTTCTCGGAAGGGGTGATGCTCACCTTCATCCGTACACGGACAGGGATACTGCCCCGTTCGTCTCTGTCCATCAGCATCTGGAAGTCCACATAGGTGAGACCATAGATCTCAAATGGGTGCAAAAGAAAGGTTTCATCGGTACCTATAACCTTTCCTAACAGCGCGATATACTCCCAGGATTCATAATCGTTAGTAGAGCGAACACGAACCTCTTCCACATCCATCTCCACATCGCGACGACCTTCCTGACGGATACCCACATACTCTTTGCTAATGATTTTATTGAGATAGAACTCGTATTGCGAGGCATCAGCGACGTACTGGCCCGTCTTCTTGAACTTATCAACCACGCGCAATTGCAGCTGATAGCGGTAGCCTTCCTCAAAGGTAAAGCCTCTTATTTCCTCAAGGGCATACAAGTCCGTACGGTCGCCGCGTTCGTTGATGGCTTCCATGTGGGGCGTCACTAATCCCCAGCCGCCCCAGTAAGGACTGCTCAGCACATATTCCGGCTCGATGGTCACCGTCCAATATGTCGTTGCCCCGTCATCACTGCTGTCATCGCAGCTGGAAGCTGCCATCGCAACCATCAGCATCATTATCGGTATTCTTATCCAACTCTTCATAATGACATAATTATTTTAGTTCGTCTATAGATATAACTGCAAAGTTATAAAAACCCTGCACAAGAATGCAGGGAATTAATATTTTTTAAGATTTCTTTTTTAATTCGTAACTACTCAGCACCTCTATAAGTGCGAGTAGTCACCAATGAAAGCGGAGGCCGATGGGTAGAGTTATCTGTAGCGGGTGCTCACTGCGATAGGTCTTGATGTCGCTACCGTCATTGAAGAAATATTGCAGGTTGGGCTCCAGATAGATACCAAGATGAGGTGTGAAGTCGTATTGCAATCCGATACCGAGCGTAGTGGAAAATTGGCAGGGCACGTTAAGGGATTCGTCTTTTTGGAAAGCGTTTTGGCCGTTGTTGATGTGGCGGATTTCGGTATTAGCGTATATCGGCAGTTCAAGCATGGCCCCTGCTGAAGAGTAGAGACTGAGATGCGCCGTGCTGTACCATCTCCAGCCGAAACGGAGCGGAATACCGAGATAATGGATCCGCTGGCGTTCCTGAATATAAGCAAGGCTGCTGCCAGTATTGAAGGTGGATCTGAGTTGTGTATAGCTGAGGCCCGTTTCGAGGGACAACCGTCTGGAGAACTCTCGGCTGAGTGAGAGTTGGATAGTTATGGGCAACTGATGCTTATAGAAGACATGCATGTCACCGTTGTTGACACCTGTATTCTGGGCGGCGATGTCCATCAGTGATCGGGTTTCCGCATCTTTTAGTCCATAGGGAATATTGTTCAGATAAGCATTATAGCCAATCCAGTTGCTATAAGCATAGTCATTAGGAATCATGGTGTTGCTGCCGGCATCGAAACTGCCATTGCCAATAGTGGCATCGGCTATATACTTATTCTGCTGTCCAATCATGCCGTTATAAGCCACGCTGATGTTCCATGAACGGTCAGCCTTGACGGGTTTTGGTGTAGGCATGTTAATTGTCGGCTGTGGTGTAGACTGGTAGATGATGGTGTCTTTTGGCACATCTGTCTCAGGAGCCTGTGTCTCTGTTGGAACTTCTGTCTGTTCCTCCTCAGTCTGGTAGGGGATGCTGTCAGGTAGAATAACGGCTTCCGTCCGATAGCGTGCTGGGTGCGTTGGCGCTTTTTTGTCGATGGAAGCATATATCGGCTCGTCGTGTGGATTCTCGGCGGCAGGTTCTGCCTGCTGAGGCTTGTGCGAGGTCTTGCGGGCAGTAGGAGAAAGTTCTTCTGACTCTTTGTGTTGAATCAGCTTCCAGATGGCTGTGGGGATGGCGATGAGCAGCAGGATGAGCAACCACGATTGTTTAATGAGTGCCTGAAGCATATGTCTGGCGTGGAAAAGCTGTGAAGAGGATGTGCCTGGGGAGATGGACAGTAATTGACTGATTTCCTGATGCGACAGCCCTTCGAATACGGATAGTCTGAACACTTGCTGACAGCCTTCTGGCAGTTGCGACACGAGCGATTGCAATTGGTCGTAGTCTGGAATAAGTGTATCGTGCTGTTGCAGGTCTATGTCGGCAGTCTTTGCCTCGTTGACCATCTGATGTATGGCTGCCTGCTCTTTCTTCAGATGCTCGCAATAATGATAGCCTGTGTTACGGACAATCGTTGCCATCCACGACTCCAGTTTCTCAGGATTTTCCAGTTTCTCTAGCGATGTCAGGATGATGACAAAGGCATCGTGTAGCAGGTCTTCTGCCACATCCTGGTCTTTCGTATAATGGCGGCAGATTTTCAGTAGTTTGGGCTTGTATTGTTGGTATAGCAGATGCAAGGCCTGGCGTTCGCCTGCCTTGCACCTGCTTATCAGTTCAACAGCCTCCATCCGGATTATTTTTCCCTTTGATAGGTAGCCTCCCATCCCTCCAGTTCGAGGGTGTTGTCTTTGAATGTTGCCTTTATGGTCTTTCCTTGGGGCAGGATGGTTGGCTCGAAGACGGTATGAACGATATCATTCGCGAAACCATCACTAACCACGAAGCCTGTGTTGTATTTATAGATGGTCAGCTCGGCCTCTGAGCCTTGATAGTCAATAGTATAGACGAAGGGTTCGGAGAACCGCTGGTCTAATAGTAAGTAGCCTGTACTGTCAGAACGGAATACCCAAGTCGTGGTGATAGTGTTCATCAAAGCATCGCTGGTTTCACTTCCCGTCCATCTACCTACAATTGGATTTGAGTTATCTTTTGCGGGTATACCGTATTTTTGTCCAGAGTTCACTTCAAGCGCTTCGTAGTCGTCTTTCGTCTGTCTGAACCAGGGGTAATTGACCCATGCGTTGTAAGGCACCATGACTTGTTTGTTGTCATTTATGCGGTTACTGAATTCTATGTCGTCGCCTGCCTCAAAGTGGCACAGGTAGGAGTAGGCATGATAGCCGTATGAATCCCCACCGTGATAATCTGTCAGTTCGTAGTTGAAGGGGTCGAGAGCTATGTCCTTCTGGCCGTCCTTATATTCCTTGATGGTACGTAGGTAGCCTGTGCCGTCATCGCGGAAGCTTATTACCTCGGTGATGCTGAAGGGAAGGTTGGGGTAGAGCTCTACAATGGCTTGCTCCCCCTCGAAGCCATGGATAAGGTGTTGCCAGTCGTTCCGCCAGATACCGACTAGATAGTTGGGCGCATCGTCCGCATTCTTGATGGTTTCCACATTAAGTACAAGGATACAGGAGACAGTGCTCTCGCTATTGATCTTTTCCAAGTCGTCGTAGGAGACGATGGGATTTCCTTCGCTGTCGTATATATTGAACTTGGAGCTCGACAATAGGCTAGTCATGTCATAATATGTCTTGCCATTATACTCCAAGCGGAAAAGTTTGGTCAGACTCGACATACCCCACTGGTAAACTTTTTCCTTGATGGCCTCCGGCAATTGCTCCATCGAGACATGGCTGACAGGTACGGACTGTTGCGAATATTTGGCTTCGGTGAAGCGCCTGGTAATGTCAATAACGCGCAGCCTGATACCGTTTCTTTCAAATTGTCCGATAACTATCGCGTCATCCCTCATGCTGGCATCTCTTGTAAGCGTTAGGCCTACAGCAGCCCAGTCGTCCTCTACAGTTATACCCTCGTCACCAGACGAACAGCCTAGGAGCGCTGTCAGCAATAACAGCATTGAAGTCATGCACATCAATCTTGCCTTTTTCATACCTTTATTAATTATTATTGCAAATTTAGTTGTTTTTATCCATATAGTGTCGAGAGGTGTGAAAATACTGCACGAAGAGAACCCGATTTATGATTTATTAACACCGAATTGGCGATTTAACCTAAAGATAACATTCGGATAACACAACGTTAGTGCAACTTTCTGTATCTTTGCAGCGTCTAACAGGCAAAGTATAATTTTTAAAGCAAAGAGTTATGGAATCAATTATCACTATCGCAACCGTTTTAACGATGTATTTCAACGCCGCTAACGACGTTAACTCTCAGTATTTGTATAACTCAGACCTGGAAGACGGTGTGATCCACAAGATCGAGGTCTATGAGCAGAAGGCCGATGGCCAGATGTGCGCCAAAATGGAGTATCGCTACAGTTACGACGAGCAGGGTCGCCTGACAGCCCGCGAGGTGATGCGCTGGGACAACACCAAGCACCAGTGGGTAAACGATTTCCGTCACACCTATAAGTATTATAAGAATGGCTACAACATGGAGACCAGCAAGTGGGATACAACCCTCAATGCCTATGACGTTCCCGCTGAGGTGACACTCTACCGCGAGATTGCCCCAAGCGTGACTTCCGTCAGGACTTTCAGAATGAACGAGGCCAAGAACGATATGTATCTCACCAGCAGAATGCTCTGCATGGAACCTCTCGAGCTGATCAGCGACAGGCTGATGGCCATCAAATAATAAAAACACTTAAATTGGTAGTATAATCCGTGATTTGGGTAACCAGATTACGGATTTTTATTTGTAACTTTGCACACGATAATATACGCAAAACAATGGAACTGATCAAAGACAAGACTTTTGGAGGCGAGCGACCCCTGTTCGCTACACACGACCTCCGTTTGGAGAACATCACCATTACCGACGGTGAATCTGGCATCAAGCAGTGCCAGAACATGGAGTGCTACAACAGTAAGTTTTATGGCAAATATCCTTGGTGGCACGTCGATGGTGCCTATATCGAGAACTGCTATTTCGCGCTGGGTTCGCGTTCGGCTATCTGGTACACCAATGATCTGGTGATGAAGAACTCGCGCATTGACGGCCCGAAGTTCTTCCGCGAGATGAAGAACCTTGAACTGGAGAATGTGGAGATTACCGATGCCGACGAGACGTTCTGGAAGGTTGACGGCATCAAGATCAAGAATGTGAAGCTGCATGGTGGCACTTACCCCTTCATGTTCTCCAGCAATATCTATGTCGACGGACTGGAGAGCGATTCGAAATACGTGTTCCAGTACTGCAAGAACGTCGAGGTACATAACGCCAAGATCCTCACGAAGGACTCTTTCTGGGAGTGTGAGAACGTCACCATCTACGACTCTGAGCTCGACGGTGAGTATCTGGCCTGGCACTCGAAGAATGTGCGGCTGGTGAACTGCCACCTCGCCGGCGAACAGCTGCTCTGCTATGTCGACAACCTCGTGCTCGAGAACTGCACCATCGATCCGATGTGCGACCGAATGTTTGAATATTCCAACGTCGAGGCCGACATCAAGGGGCATATCGAGAACATCAAGAACCCCACGAGCGGACACATTATTGCCGATTCCATCGGCAGTATCACCATCGACGAGAATGTGCGCCAGCCGAATAACTGCATCATTGAGACAAGGAAATGAAATACGATTTCGATGAATTGATCGACCGTCGGGGCACGGGCTGTGTGAAGTGGGACGAAAGTCCTCGCGAGGGTATGGATCATGTCAGCGACCTGATTCCCCTCTGGGTAGCCGATATGGACTTTAAGGCTGCTCCCGCCATCCTCGAGGCCGTCAGACGGCGCGCTGAGCATGGGGTGTTCGGCTACACCGTCGTTGAGGATGAGTATTACGAGGCTGTGATCAATTGGTTCCAGCGCCGTCATAACTGGCGGATTCATCGGGAGGAAATCCTCTATACGACGGGGGTAGTGCCTGCGATGTCTGTTGCCGTCAAGGCGCTGACGATGCCCGGCGAGAAAGTGCTCATCCTGTCGCCCGACTACAACTGCTTCTTCTCCTCCGTGCGGAATAACGGCTGCGAGGTGCTTGAGACAGCGCTGAAGTCTGTGGGCGATTCCTTCGAGGTAGACTGGGAGGATTTCGAGGCGAAGTGTGCCGACGAGAAGACCACCGTCTTTCTGCTCTGCAACCCTCATAACCCTACGGGCCGCGTCTGGACGAAGGCCGAACTCTCGCAGATGAACGATATCTGTCTGAAGTATCAGGTAAAGGTGGTGAGCGACGAGATCCATTGCGAACTCATCATGCCTGGGCACAAGTTCCAGCCCTTTGCTGCTGTCAGCGACCTCTGCCGTCAGAACAGCGTCATCCTCAATTCACCCTCCAAGTCGTTTAACATCGCTGGTCTCCAGGCGGCCAACATTATCTGTTCGCAGCCTGAATGGCGCCGTCGCCTCGATCGCGCCATCAACATCAATGAGGTGTGCGACCTGAACCCCTTCGGCCCTGTAGGTCTGATTGCAGCCTATAACGAAAGTGAGGACTGGATCGATGAACTCAACCAATATCTCTGGGGTAATTACACCTTTTTGCGCGATTTCATCGGTAAGAACATCCCCCAATGGAAGGTTTGCCGCTTAGAGGGTACCTATCTCCCCTGGGTGGATATCTCCGCGATGGGCATTTCTGAACAGCAGCTCTGCGACCGCTTGCTCAGCGAAGCCCATGTGTGGGTGAATCCAGGCACGATGTATGGCCCGGAGTCAGGACGAGGCTATATCCGCCTGAACATCGCCACCCAGCGCAGCCGTCTGGAAGAGGCCCTCAACAGAATCGCCGGCGTCTTGAAATGACAAAAGTGGCACCTATCCGAAAAATAAGTGCCACTTAATTTTGCCATTTCGCCTTTTATCACTACCTTTGCACGCGAAAACCACACGCCCTGATAGTTAAATGGATATAACAAGGCTCTCCTAAAGCTTAGTTCCGAGTTCGATTCTCGGTCGGGGTACTCCTGTTATTTCAAGCATCTGAATCGTTAATGTCGGCTAGTCATCGAAGCCTCGGATGAATTGGTATGGATCGTTTTCTCCCTGTGAGAGGATAGTCAGGTGACATGCATTGTAGATAACGGCATATACGCCTTGATCGAAATTCCTGAAGCAGCCAGGCCACGAGCCACCATCGGCATCGGGAGTGATTTCCACCTTGAATCGGGTCTCCCATCCCAATGTCGGCATTTGCATTTCGTCGGGAGCGTCATACTTACAGGTGTAAGTGCCTTTGAAGTGGGCATTGTCGTATTTTCCCTCCACCGTTCCGTCGGGCATGAAGCGGATATAATGACGGTCGTTGTGCCTGTCGCCCTCGCGATTCACTATGAGGCCGGGAATCCGCGTCACAACCCATTTGTGGCAGATGTCCTCCTCAGTCATCTCGCGGTTGATGTCATCGCCATTCACCCAATATTTCTCCTGATGCGCTTTGAGCTCTTCGGCAGTCATGCGCCTGAGCTTGATGTAAAGGTAGATCTTGGAATCGTCGCCGCCCCGGATGCCGCCAGGTTTCACGATGGTGATCTCGTCGTCGGAAGCAGAAATCACGGTAAAAGCCTCGTTATCGCCGAAATATACCTTGCCTGAGGCTTCATCGTAGCGCAGCGGGCAGTCGTAATAGACTGATGCCGGAACAGCGTCGAGCCAGACGAACCGCGTAGCGGTATTGCCGCTGAAAGCGTAGGACGAGGGGGCTCCGCCGACCCTGTTATTCCAGTAATCCTCCGAACTCCACTTCCCGTCGCTTGTCACCTCGTGGGTCTCGTCCTCACGCCAGCCGTAGCCGTCGACGATCCTTTGGAACTCATCCTTGCTTGGCGGATTGTTGCCCTTCACCACGAAGTCACCATTGGCATTAAACTCGCCCAATTCATCGCTGCTGCAGCCCGTCATCGCCACAGCCGCCAGCAACATTATGAATAATGTAATATTCTTCTTCATATTTTGTGCTTTTTTGTACTGTTTCTATCTATCGGCCTATAAGTCCTCGGCGTATTGGAGCTCTTTGATCTTATAGTCCACTGTGGAGTTGAAGGTGTAGGTTGAGGTTCCGTCTTTTGAGGGGAACACAAGCCCATTGAACTTGAGCGTGATAACGCTGTCCTCGCCAAGCTCCTTCTTATCGATTACCTCAATTTGCCCAGAAACACATCGTGATCCACGTAAGACCTCCAAACCATCTGTGCTTCTAAAGTATGCACAGGCATTGAACTGACTGGCGTCATAAGCATCGCCTATCTGCATGTCGCTGAATTCCTTTACAGGACTCTCTCCGTCAAAGCAGAACCCAAGCATGTCAAAGACTGACGAATCTTTTATCAAGGCACCGAATTCCAGATTCGTTTTTCTATGAATGGTTATGCCGTCATTGCCAACGAGATTTTCTCTTAGTTTGTAGCAGTGGGCATTAAACAACTGACAATTTTCCTCGCTATCTCCTGATTTGATTTGCAAAGCATAGAATACTGCATCAGGGTAAGACCAGGAAAAAGCAATGTCGTTATACTCATCATCACTGATTTGCTGTAGTACGAAAGTTGCAGGTATATGGTCAGTCTTATATATTCCTTTATAATGCAGTTTCAATTCTAGTCCTTCGATTGTATAGGTAAAAGGAACGTTCTCGATGTATACAACAGGAAGGTCGTCAATTGTATTTTTATCATTACGCCAATCCATCTTTTCGGTATGGTAGTTGGAAAAAGTCATTGTAACCTTTCCCGTTGGACTGAAATCAACGAGAGCACCCTTAAAGGCATCCTCATATCCATTCTGATGAAACTCGTGAGGTCCGTCTTTCACTTCCACTAATTGCCATTTACCGATTATTTCAGGTTGGATAAAACATATAACAATCTGAGGTTCTTTCTCATCGCTGCTGCTGCAGCCCGTCATCGCCACAGCCGCGAGCAACATCATGAATAATGTAATATTCTTCTTCATACACATAATGATAGGTTTTAATTGGTTCCGTGGTACGTATAGTTTTTCACGGGTTTGCTGTGCTCGGAGCCTTCTTCAACACGGTATACATGAATCGTTCCAGAAATCTTGTCACCATAATCTGCGGTGTGCTTGACACAGACCTTATCGCAGGCATCTATCACTTTCAAGTCGTCCATCTTGCCTGTCTTGCCTACAACACTGTTTATGGCATTAAAATAATCGTCGATGATTACGCCCTCAGTGATCTCGAGTTCTTCCGCCAAAGTTATTTCACCCCAGACGCCATAATCATAGCGCTTACTGTTTTCCTCATCGCTACTGCAGGATGCGACGCAAATACTCATGCAGATTAAGGCAACTGCAGCCATCAATACTTTCTTCATATTTCGCACTTTAATGAACTGTTTCTATATACTAAACCGCAAAAGTATGAAAATACTGCATCAGTCGGAGAATAATTAACATATTTTAAATCAAGAGCATGGAAATCTCTCAGCTTTTTTATTGTGCCTTTATGCTGCGTTTTGCATAAATATGCGGGTTTGAGTTAGGACGTAACAAAAGAGCGGTCAATCGTAAGGAAAAGGGGTGTTTCATTACGAGAAAAGGCTGCTCAGTCGTAAGCGGATTCGGGTGGGGAATTTCTGCTGATATTTATACAACGTCACGTATATTTATGCGTAAGAAGGGAAAGCGATATTCACAGATTCACAATTCACAGTTTATTTTTGGTGGCAGGGGGTGCAGACTTGCGTGGAGAATGTTAATTTATGTTTATATATATGTATATAAGTATATATAGAAATAGGTATAAAAGGAGGGGTGCCCTTGGAAAAGAAACTGTGAATTGTGAATCTGTGAATAAGCCAGTGAATTGATGAGGAAAAATAAATCGAGATTTGTTTTGTATTTCGCCCGATTTACGCTACCTTTGCGGTCAATAACAAGAATCGTAGAAGTATGAAATCAAAGCTGCTGAAACTGGATGCGCCCTATAACGTGATTTACGCCGGGGGCTTGGTTGGTCGCCACATCGCCACGATGGTGACTTGGAAAGAGGACGAGGAGGGCGAGATGATTGACACCGTATCATATCCCGTCATCGATATGGGCGAGGAATATCCCGCCGGCAAGATGGTGCTGACCGACTTGGACGATTGCCGCACGCTCTGTCCTGCCGGCGGCACAAACCTCATCTGGGTAGCAAATATCATCGAGTATGACTTCCAGCAGTTGGACCCTGCGGGGCCTGGCTATATCCTGGAGCGCATGAGGCTGCTGGACTGCAAGATTGCGATGCCCAAGGAAAAGAATGCCGACGGCGAGGAGCTGCAACGCATCCACTATACAGCCACACTGGCTATCACGCCCCTGAACGGCCCGTGGGATAAGCCACGCTACTATCGTGTGAAGAGCAACCGCTACGAGGGCTTCTATTTTGAGGCCGAGGGCACTGAAGAGGAAATCTACCAAGACCTGTCGGAGCAGAAAAGTGCCTATATGAACTGGTTTAACGATGATATCTGTTCCATCAAATTCCGTACTCATGATATGGAACTCGATGATGTCATCAAGCGCCTTAACAATACTGTGTTCTAACTGGCTATGGAGACGACAATGACAGAATTGCAGCCTATCCCGGTGGAGTTCGTGATAGGTCATGCGGTGACGAAGAATACCGAAATTATGCGTCGCCCCTACGTGGAACTCATTACACAGTGGGCCGAGCACGAAGGCATGGAGCCTGAAGGCCTGGCGGCTGCGCGCAGGATAACAGGCCAACAAAAGATCGACGCCCACCACATGCCAAAGGAGTTCTATCAGACGTATCGTGGGGGCGAGAAGGCTGAGAGGCTGATTGAGATGATTCAGGATATTGACAAGAAGATACAGAACAATGAGGAACTGTGGACCTGGGCTCACGTGATGAGGGTGATGGTTGACGAGAACATCCTGCTGGCAACTATCTCCCCCAACCGCTTCGACAATATCATTACTTCCATGATTCCCGGCAAGGGGGTGGACAATGTGCGCAAGAACGGTGACTACAGGACCATCATGAAAGACAGGGAATACTCTTATCACTCATGGACGGATAACAGTCACCTCAACCCTACGCAAGCCTCGAACAAAGAGCTGTGCCGTCAGATTGCAGCGTTCTTCGCACCCATCCTGAGCCGCAAGACCTTCGTATCAATCTCGTGATAGGGACAGGCCCTTTTCTGAGGTTTTGCCCAATAATCCACCAACGATTTTCCGACGAAAGCCAACACTTTTCCGAAGGATTCCTATCCCTTTCCGAAAACTTTCCGAAGGGGTAAAACGCTTGTTTCGCACTTTTTTTATTAGTAACTTTGCATTGCGGATTTGACCGGGAGGGCCCCTCGGTTGATGCCCGCAATAACTAATTGAATCATTTTTAAAAAATTTGTTTTTATGAAAAAACGTTTTACCCAGATGGGCTTTGCCCAAAGCGTCAAAAGCAGCGTGACGACCTGCACACTTGAGAATCTGTATGCCGCTATGGACAGTCAGACGACCGCTCAAATCTGCGCTGACATCGAGGATGCCCTCGAGAATGTGAAGCGAGGCGAGATGAGCCGTGAGGACTTTGAAACCTTCAAGCGTGAGAAGAAAAAGGGACTGATGGTGCTGACGCCTCACGCCACTTTCTCCGACGGCCATCGCTCGAACGACTCGGCTGTGCCTTCAGGGCTGTCTATGTACGACGTGGATCACATTCCCGACCCTCGCGGTTACTTCAACAATCTCGTCAGGGACCGTTGTCGTGAACTGGGAATCGTGATGGCTCACATGACTCCTTCTACCGAGGGCGTCCGCCTTATCTTCGAGATGCCCGAGGGGATGGGGCTTGCCGAGGCCCAGAAATGGATGTCGGAGCAGTTAGGGGATACTTGCTACGACGGCTCCGTGAAGGATTATGCCCGTAGTTCGTTCATCGTTCCTCGCGCGTACCTCTTTTATATTGACGAAGAGGAACTCTGTAAGGAGCGTGAGTCGAAACCAGCTACGCAAAGCGGGTATGAGGTTGAAAGGGAGTCGCAAAACGCGACGGTGCCTGAAAGGGGTGCCCAAATCGTTCCTGCCTCTGACCGCAACCTGCGCATCTTCGACCTCTGTCTGGCTGAGGCTGGCCTGAAACTGGAGGAGATTGACCAGCTAGGTGTCTACAACTGGCACAACACGCTCGTCAGTATTCTCTCCGTTGGCATCTGCCGTCTGATGTCGCAGGACGAGTTGAAGTCCGTCCTCGCCGTGAAGATGCCAAATTACTCGAAGGAACATGACTGCCAGCGCCTCGTTTCTGACTTCTACAAGGATTACACCAAGATGAATGCTCCGATGAGTCAGCGCCTGCGTGCCATCTATGCCGAAAGCGTAACTGGGCAGAAGGACAAGCCTCTCACTACTGATGACGTTCTTGGCGACGAGCCTCCAAAGATGCCCCGACGCCTGCCCAAGTCGGTCAAGGTTATGATCTCCAAGGAGCCCGACATCTACAAGCCCGCATCGGCCATGGGACTCTTCCCTGCCTTGGGAAGCCATCTCTATCAGGTGCAGTTTCCCTATGCCGACCACACGCTGCATGAGGCCACTTTCATGAGCAACTGCATGGCTCCGATGTCGTCTGGCAAGTCGTGTGTCAATCGTGTCTGCGACCCCATCATGGCCGACATTAAGGCCCGTGACGATGAGAACCGCCGCCGTGAGGACGAGTGGAAGGAGGAGTGCCGTTCGATGGGTGCCAACAAGCAGAAGCCCAAGCGCCCTGACGATCTGATTATTCAGATGATGTCGAGCGATCTGACGAATGCCGCCCTCGTCCAGAAACTCCAGGATGCCCAGGGGCATTTCCTCTATGTTCAGGTAGACGAGGTGGAATTGTTTGAGCAGCTGAAGGTGAACGGCAAGTCAGGACAGATCGGCAAGATTTTCCGCCTAGCCTACGACTGCGGCTACTACGGACAGGAGCGTGTAGGCATCCAGAGTGTGACGGGTCGTCCTCAGATGCGACTGAACTACAATGCCTCGACCACGATCCAGCGAGGTCAGCAGTTCTTCCGACCCATGATGGCCGACGGTACCCTGAGCCGACTCTCCTTCTCCACCATCATCACCTACCGTGGTATGGCGATGCCCGTTCACGGCATCTACGACGATCAACACGCCGAGGCCATCAAGCCTTATATCGACAGGCTGAATGCAGCCAGGGGCGTCATCGACCTCCCTCAGGCTCAGCGACTGATTCAGAAACTCGACAAGGAGGCCAAGGATACTGCCTGGCTCTGCGACGACGAGGTGTATGAGAAGTTGGCTTATAGGGCCGTAGTCAGTGCCTGGCTTCGCGCAATGGTGCTCTATATCGCCGAGGGCAAGTGGTCGAAGGATATCGAGAGTTTCGCCATGTGGTCGATAAAATACGACATGTGGTGCAAGATGCACTTCTTCGGTGAGCAGATGCATCAGCAGATGGCTGGCGAGGTGGTTCGTACCCGAGGCCCGAAGAACATGCTCGACATGCTTTCTGACGACTTCACGTTTGAGGATGCCCAGTCCATCCGTATCCGCGAGCGTAAGACGAACAGCAATCCCACCCAGCAGTTGTGCATGTGGATTGAACGAGGTTATATCGAACGTGATGAAGATGGCATCTACCACAAGACGGCAGCATACCTGAAGCGCAAGAAAGCGGCCTAAACAAGAGAATGGCTCAGGGAATCATCTTCCTTGAGCCATTCACAGTTTCACAATTCACAGTTTTTATTTCTTGGCGGGTACGGGTTCGCCTTCTTCCTTGATGGTGCGGCCGAGGGTGATGTAGGCCACGGGAGCAGCAATGAAGAGTGAAGACAGGGTACCGAAGATGACACCGAGAATCATGGCGAACGAGAACGAGCGGATTGAGTCGCCGCCGAGGATGAAGATGGCGAGCAGCACGATCAGCGTCGTCACAGAGGTGTTGATGGTACGGGCCAGCGTCTGGTTCAGCGAATCGTTGAACAGCTGCTGACGGTCGCGCTTGCCATAGAGGCCGATGTTCTCACGGATACGGTCGAACACCACCACCTTATCGTTGATAGAGTAACCGATCACGGTCAGGATAGCACCGATGAAGGTCTGGTCGATCTCGAGTGACATCGGAACCCATCCCCAGAGCACTGAGTAGAAGCCGATCACCACGAGGGCGTCGAGTGCCAGAGCCACCGTTGAGCCTACAGAGAATGCCACGTTGCGGAAACGGAACAGGATGTAGAGGAAGATGGCGATCAGGGCGATGATCACAGAGATGATGGCGCCGTAGGTGATATCCTTAGCCACTGACGGGCCTACCTTTGCAGAGCTGATGATAGAGCCACCCTCGCGAACGTCGGGGTTCTTGAACGACTCTACGCTCTCCTGGCTGACGAAGCCGCCCTTCTTCAGCGTGTTGAAGAGGATGGTCTCGGCCTGGTCGTCGACCTCAGGATTGTTTGACTCGATATCCCAGTTGGTAGAGATACGGACGGTCTTGCCGTCGGTACCGAGGGCGATGACAGAGGTGTTGGCCTCCTTGCCCTGGTTCTCACCCATCGTGTTGATGAAGGCACCTACGAGAGCCTGGCGTACATCCTCCACGTGAGTCTCCTTGTCGAGGGTTACCACGTAGTTGCGGCCACCGGTGAAGTCGATGCTCTGGCTGAGTCCGCGAACGGCGAACGAGATGCAGAACAGGATGGCTGCTGCACCCCAGATGGTGAAGGTCTTCTTATATATGCCCATGAAGTTATAGTGGGCATTCTGCATGAGGTTCTTAGAGTAGCCGGTCACGAAGGTGAGGTTGGTCCACTTGTCCTTGCTCAGCATGTGGTCGTAGACAACGCGCGTCATGAACACAGCTGTGAAGAAGCTGACGAGGATACCGATGATCCAGGTGGTGGCGAAGCCCTTCACAGGACCTGTACCGAAGTAGAGCAGGATGACACCCGTGATGAGTGATGTGAAGTTAGAGTCGAAGATGGCGCTGAAGGCGTTGGAGTAACCCTTGTTGAGTGACTCCTTGACGCTGAGGCCCTTCTTGAGCTCTTCCTTGATACGCTCGTAGATCAGCACGTTGGCATCCACAGCCGTACCGAGTGTCAGCACGATACCGGCAATACCAGGCATCGTCAGAGCAGCCTGGAATGAGGTCAGGATACCGAGTGTGAAGAAGAGGTTGAACAGCAGGGCGATATCCGAGAGGATACCTGGGATGAAGCCGTAAAGCATAATCATGTAGATCATCAGCAGCACGAAGGCTACGACGAACGAGATGATACCCTGCTGGATTGACTGTGCACCGAGTGACGGACCAACTACCTCTTCCTGTACGATGCGGGTAGGAGCCGGCATCTTACCAGAGTTCAGCGTGTTGGCAAGGTCCTTGGTAGCCTCGATAGTGAAGTTACCTGTGATCTGAGAGTTACCGCCGTCGATCTGACTCAGGATACGTGGAGCAGAGTAGACGGCATCGTCGAGCACGATTGCTACAGCCTTGCCGATGTTCTGCTTGGTGATCTGGCTCCAGCGGCGGGCGCCGTCAGAGTTCATCTGCATCGATACAGAGGGGTGACCCATCTGGTCGAAGTCGTCCTTGGCGTTGGTGATGACATCACCCTCCAGCGGAGCGCGGCCTGAAGGCTCGGTGATCTTCAGGGCATAGAGCTCGAAGATGTCGCCCTTGGTATTCTGGCCTCCGAAGTCCTCGGGCTGTGCACCCCAGCGGAGCTTCAGCTCGGCAGGGAAAATGCGGCTGGCGAGGTCGGAGTAGATGATCTTGTTGATCTCAGCGGTATCGCGGGCGTTGGCATAACCTACGACAGCGAGCGTGTTACCCTGAGTGGGCTGGAAGATAGAGAACAGGGGGTTCATCTTCTTGGCAGCCTCGATGGCCTTGCTGTTGTCCTGAGCCTTGGTGTCCTTCTTGGCGAGCTTGGCAGCGAGGTCGCTGGCATCAGCCTTTGTGGTGTCGGCAGCAGCCTCGGCAGTCTCGGCAGCGGGCTCTACGACAGCGCTGTCCTCAACCACTTCGCCGCCCTGAGCGGCATAGCGCTGGTTCAGCTGAGCCAGCAGCGGGGTGATCTCCTGCGAGTTGTAGGTCTCCCAGAACTCAAGGTTGGCACTTCCCTGAAGGAGCTTACGAACGCGCTCGGGCTCCTTGATACCAGGCATCTCGACCATGATGCGGCCGCTCTGGCCTTCGAGTTTCTGGATGTTCGGCTGAACAACGCCAAACTTATCGATACGGTTGCGGACTACGTTGAAGGAGTTGTCGACGGCGCTCTGCACCTCAGCGCGGATGGCGCTCTCTACTTCAGAGTCGGTAGACTGTGTGCTAACCTTGCCCTTCATCTGCTGGGTAGCAAAGATGGCGGCGAGGGGACGGCCGTTGGCCTCCTGTTTCCAATACTTCACGAACAGAGAGATGAAGTCGCTCTGGCTGGTTTCTTCTTCCTTCTTGGCGAGCTCCATTGCCTTCTTGTAGGTAGCGTCAGACTTGTGGTCGGCGAGCACGTCAACCACGTCGGGTACTGATACCTCAAGAATCACGTTCATACCGCCCTTCAGGTCAAGACCCAGGCCAATCTCCATCTCACGGCACTGCTTCAGAGAATAGATGCCCATATACACCTTCTCGTTGTTGATTGAGTCGAGGTACTCCGCACCTGCCTTCTCGCCCATAGCGGCAGCCTTACTCTCGTAGTGGCGTGTCACGAATGAGAAGGAAAGGTAGAAGCAGCACACGAGAATCAGAAGCACTGCGATAAATTTTACAATTCCTTTGTTTTGCATTTTGATTTTTGATGTTATTTATTGTTATTTAATTCTGTTCGCGCATATTTGAGCGTGCAAATATAGACATTTTTTTAGACAACGAAAAATTTATGGACGATTTTCGTTCGTTTTTTAAGGTTTATGCACGAATTTTAGCCTGCATGCGATGGGGTAATGGTCGCTGGCGTCCATTTTGTTGTCAACCTTGCAGTTATAGGGCACGAAGTGATCGGAGCACATAATGTGGTCGATACGGAAGAAAAAGCCTTTCTGAAAAAATGACAAACCGAGGCCTTTTCCTGTCTCTACGAAGCAGTCTTTCAGTCCTTTGGCGATGGTTCGGCGGGAGTAGGAGATGGGGTTGTCGTTGAAGTCGCCGCAGACAATCATGGGGTACTGCCGATGCTCCTCGATATACTTGTGGACGGCATCGGCGCCGACGGCTCGCTTGGCTGATGCCTGCCCCAGTTTGTCGATCAGCATCATCGACTCTTCCTTGGCCTCCTTGCGCTTCATCTTCCCTGAGATCATCTCTTTGTAGTGGTCGCGGTCGGCAGAGGATAAGTGGGTGGTTTCCAGATGGTTGTTGATGACGAGCACCGTGTCGCCCTCGATCAGCAGGTAGTAGGCGACGGAGCCGTTGGCCACCGACGGATACCAGATGCGCTCCTTGCGGATGATGGGGTATTTCGAGTGGATGCCTACGCCGTTCATGCTGACGTTCTGCTTGCTGAAGAAGGTGGTGTCGTTGTAAGGATATACCTTGCTGTAGCGCTGGAAGACGAATCGGCGCCAGCTGTCGACATCCTCCTGCATACAGACGATGTCGGCATCCTGCTCCTTCAGGTAACTGAAGATCGTGTCGAAGGCCTGCTCGTATTTGTAGTTGCCGCCATACTGGCAGACGTTGTAGGAGAGGATCTTGATGGTTCCCTCGGGTTCTTGCTGGCTCGAGTGCATCGGCACATAGATGGTCAGCGGCACGTAGACAATCGCATAGCCGAGTATGGGTATCCACAGTTTCTTCCACTTGAACGTGAGCCAGAAGAAGATAAAAAGCAGGTTGGCAATGAGGAAGAAGGGGAAGGTCATTCCCAGATTGGAGAGCATCGGATGCTCGACAGGATTGATGTAGTCGGAGTATCCAGCTAGCACCATCAGCAGCACGGTAGCCACATTGGCTCCTGCCACAATGTTGATGGTGAAGGATTTGAGTTGCTTGATCATCGTTCGTTGCTTGCGTCGAAGAGTTTTTTCTTCTCTTCCTTGGTCAGGCTGTCGTAGCCGCTTTTGCGTATTTTGTCGAGGATGGCGTCGATCTCTTCCTGGTTCTGCCGCTTGCGGGCATTGTATTCTCTGTCGGCTTCCTTGCCGCCGCCGCGCTCAACGTGCATGTTGGGATTCTCATACTGAGTGTTGTGTCTGCGCTGCTCGAAGTTGCGCTTCAGGTTCTCGAAGAACTGTTGTCCGCGTCCGCGATCATAGGAAGAGTCGGGATGGCGGTTCCAGTAGCGTATCATCAGGTAGCCGAAGAGCATACCTCCGAGGTGGGCGGTATGAGCCACGCCGTCGCCCGAAGAGCCGAGGGCCGAGAAGAACTCGATGGCCACATAGCCCAGCACGAACCACTTCGCCTTGATGGGGAAGGGGAACGGGATGATGAACAGCCGTTCGTTGGGGAAGGTCATACCGAATGCCAGGATGACGGCATAGACGGCACCCGAGGCACCGATGGTAGTCCAGGCGTTGAGGGCATGCGCATAATGCTGTCCGTACTCCAGCACCATTCCCAGAGTCGTGGCAGGCACCTGCTCGGCAACGGTCATATAGAACGAGCCAAATTGTGCCAACTCCTGCAGTAATCCTGCTCCTATGCCGCACGTAATGTAATAAAAAAGGAATTTCTTCGGCCCCCAGACATTCTCGATGACACAGCCGAACATCCAAAGTCCGAACATGTTACTGAGGATGTGCATGAAACTGGCGTGGAGGAACAGATAGGTGACCAGTTGATAGAAGTGGAAATTGCTTGCCATAAAGAAATGCAGGCCGCCGATGTCGGCCAGATCGATGCCGCGCATCTGCAGGACGAATGTGGCAATGAATGCGATCAAATTGATGATCAGCAGATTTTTTGTGACGGGTGGTATGCGGAACATCATGCGCTATAACGTCTTGTTTATTAGTAAACTTTAATTTCTTGTTATTTCTAATTCGGGTGCAAAATTACGAAAAATATCTCGGTTTAGCACCAAAAAAGGGCATAATACACTTAATTTTCAATAAAAAAGTAATTTTTTCCGATTTTTTGTTGTTTCTTTAAATACTTTACATTATATTTGCCCTCGATTTAGACTAAACCATAGGTTATTACTATTAATAATTCATTAAATTTTAAACATTATGAACAAAACAGAATTGATTGACAAGATTGCAGCAGGTGCTGGTCTGACAAAGGTAGACGCCAAGAAGGCTCTCGACGCAACAGTAGCAGCCATTAAGGACGCTCTCGTAGCAGGTGACAAGATTTCTCTCGTAGGCTTCGGTACATTCAGCGTTAGCGAGCGCCCCGCTCGTGAGGGTATCAACCCCGCAACAAAGGAGAAGATCAAGATTGCTGCTAAGAAGGTGGCTAAGTTCAAGCCAGGTGCTGAGCTCGCCGACGCTCTCTAAGTCTAGAATTTGTCAATAAAAATTAAGGGACTCCGAATCGGGGTCCCTTTTTATATCTGTCTATGCCAGAGGCATTATTTGGGCTGCTTGCCGATATAGGCGAGGATACCGCCGTCGACGTAGAGCACATGACCGTTCACAGCGTCGGAAGCGTGAGAAGCGAGGAACACGGCGGGGCCTCCCAGTTCTGACGGCTCGAGCCAGCGTCCGGCAGGTGTCTTGGCGCAGATGAATGAATCGAATGGGTGACGGCTGCCGTCTGGCTGACGCTCACGGAGGGGAGCTGTCTGAGGCGTAGCGATATAGCCCGGGCCGATAGCGTTACACTGGATGTTGTACTCGCCATACTCAGAGCAGATGTTGCGGGTCAGCATCTTCAGACCACCCTTGGCAGCTGCGTAGGCACTAACGGTCTCACGACCCAGTTCAGACATCATCGAGCAGATGTTGATGATCTTACCCTCGCGACGCTCCATCATCTCAGGGATGACGGCCTTGGTCATAATGAACGGACCAACCAGATCGATATCGATGACCTGCTGGAACTCCTCGCGTTTCATCTCGTGCATGGGGATGCGCTTGATGATACCGGCATTGTTTACCAGAATGTCAATATGCCCCAGTTCCTTGCGGATATCTGCTACCATCTTCTCCACATCTTCTTCGTTGGTAACATCGCAGATGTAACCATAGGCCTCAATGCCTTTGGCACGATAGTCGGCAAGTGCTTTATCCAGATGCTCTTGTCCGCGACAGTTGAACGCAATCTTGGCTCCGGCATTAGCCAAAGCTTCGGCAATAGCAAACCCGATGCCGTAAGCTGCACCAGTAACAAGGGCTACTTTACCCTCTAATGAAAAAAGAGTTGTCATAATACGATATGTTTTAGAATTTGTCTTTAAGTAGTTGGACGACTCGGATTCGAACCGGGAATGACAGAACCAAAACCTGTAGTGTTACCATTACACCATCGTCCAGAATGCGGCTGCAAAGGTACGAATAAAAAATTGAAGTACCAAAATTTTGCAGCGCAAATATTACTTAACGATCAGTAAGTAGTAATTCTTCTTGCCTTTTTGAGCCAAAAGATACTTACCGTCGATCAGATCTTCAGCCGTGATGGCACGATTCTGGTCAGCCAGTTTCTCCTTGTTCAGGCTGACGCCACCGCCCTGTACCATCTTGCGCATCTCACCCTTGGAAGGGAAGACGGGTGCTGCTGTGGTGAGCACCTCGATAGCGGGCTGTCCCAGCTGGTCGCGGCCGATCTCGTACTGAGGCACACCGTCGAACACATCGAGGAAGGTCTGCTCGTCGAGTTTCTCCAGATTCTCCTTCGTCGACTTGCCGAAGAGGATATTGGATGCCTCGATGGCTGTGTCGAGTGCTTCCTGCGAGTGCACCATCACAGTCACCTCCTCAGCCAGGCGCTTCTGCAGCACACGACGGCCGGGATCCTGCTTGTGCTCCTCAACGAGGGCATCAATCACGTCCTTCTCCAGCGAGGTGAAGATCTTGATGTAGCGCTCGGCATCGTCGTCGCTCACGTTCAGCCAGAACTGATAGAACTTGTACGGCGTGGTGCGGGCAGGATCGAGCCAGATGTTACCGCTCTCGGTCTTGCCGAACTTCTTGCCGTCGCTCTTCGTGATCAGCGGGCAGGTGAGGGCGAAGGTCTCTACCTCGTTGCCCAGAGTGCGGCGGATAAGCTCCGTACCAGTAGTCATGTTGCCCCACTGGTCGTTGCCGCCCAACTGCAGCTTCACACCGTAGTGCTGGTAGAGATACAGGAAATCGTAGCCCTGCAGCAGCTGATAGGTAAACTCCGTAAAGCTCAGTCCGTCGCGGGCTGTTCCGTTCAAGCGCTGCTGGACACTCTCCTTGGCCATCATATAGTTGACGGTGATGTGCTTACCCACCTCGCGAGCAAAGTCGAGGAAGGTGAAGTCCTTCATCCAGTCGTAGTTGTTCACCATGATAGCGGCATTGGGCTCCTTCGACTCGAAATCGAGGAACTTGGCCACCTGACGCTTGATGCACTCCTGATTGTGGTAGAGTGTCTCGTTGTTGAGAAGGTTGCGCTCCTGGCTCTTGCCAGAAGGGTCGCCGATCATACCTGTAGCACCACCTACGAGGATGATGGGTCTGTGGCCGCAACGCTGCAAGTGACGGAGCATCATGATACCACAGAGGTGTCCGATGTGGAGGGAGTCGGCCGTGGGGTCGGTACCTAGGTAGGCTGTTACCATCTCTTTCTGTAGCAGCTCTTCCGTGCCAGGCATCATCTGTGCCAGCATACCGCGCCATTTCAGTTCTTCAACAAAATTCTTCATATATTCCTTTTTATTCTAGTATTTCAAGTTTCTAGGGGACGGGGTCGTATCCGCTGCCGCCCCAGGGGTTGCATCTCAGGATTCGCCAGATGGCCAGATAGAGCCCTTTGATCGGGCCGTGCTTCAGGATGGCCTGTCTCGCATATTCGCTGCATGTGGGCGTAAACCTGCACGAAGGGCCCAACAGCGGGGAAATGCACAACTGATAGAATCGTATGGGCAAGACCAATAGCTTTGCAATCAGACGGGATAGCGGGTTCATATCTTCTTTGCGATTTGTGCGATGAGACTCTTGACCCGTTTCTCGATCTCTGCCGAGGGGAAGTGCGCATCGGACAACCAGATAAAAGCGATGAGCAACTGCCTGCCCTCCTGTATCTTCTCTACTACGGGCTCCTTATGCTTGCGGTAGGCCTCGCGGACCTGACGCTTCACCCTGTTCCTGTCGACAGCATGCTTGAACCGTTTTTTCGGAACGCTGATCAGCACTTGTACCGGTGCGCAGCCTGCCTGTCGCTCTGTCTCCGTATATATCGCCCTTAACGGGAAAGCAGCCACCGAATGGCTGCTGCCTTTTTCGAAGAGCGTTCCCATCAGCTTCAAGCTGACGATGCGCTCCTGTTTCCTGAAGGTCGGAGCCGGCATCTGGATGTATGTTGGGTTATTCCTGATTCTCAATCAGATAGTGCTGCAGAGCACCAGTCATCGAAGGGTACTTCTCCGTGGGAGCCTCGATGTCCAGACGCAGACCGGCATCTTTGGCAGCCTTGGCAGTAGTAGGTCCGAAAGTGGCAATGACAATCTTTCCCTGCTTGAAGTCGGGGAAGTTCTTGCAGAGCGACTCGATACCAGAGGGACTGAAGAAGATCAGCATATCGTAGTCGAAAGTCTTCACTTCCTCGGGGGTGAAATCGTTGCTCACCGTCTTGTACATCACGCATTCCTTATGAATCAGCTTCTTCGAGTCGAGCAGCTGAGCCAGACTGTCGTTGTGTACGTCGCTCATCGGCACCAGGTATTTCTCCGTCTTGTGCTTCACCATTGTAGGCACCAGATCATCGATACGGCCCGTCTCGCCAAAGAATACCTTGCGCTTACGGTATTGCACGTATTTCTGGATGTAGAGGGCTATGGTCTCTGTGACGCAGAAGTATTTCATGTCTTCAGGAATGGTGACTCTCAACTCCTTGGCCATATTGAAGAAGTGATCAATCGCATGGCGCGAAGTGAATACGATGGCAGTATAGTCGAGGATGCTCACCTTCTGAGTGCGGAATTCCTTGGCCGTCATACCTTCCACCTTGATGAATGGACGGAATACCAATTCAACTCCAAACCTGTTTGCGATGTCGAAGTATGGTGACTTCTCACTGGCAGGCTTTGGCTGCGAAACGAGAATTTTCTTGATCATTTGTGTCCTAAAATTTTATTTTAAAAAGATCCACAATAGACAACAATCCACCCCAAAGAGCGAATAGCGGTACTATTTCGAGGGCACAAAAGTACAAAATAATTTGTAGAAAATAACGCTTTTGTTTAAAAAAGATGATGTAAGACTTGTAAAATGTCAGTATTTTAACCAAAATGACCGCAATAGCGCAATAATAGATGGCATAAATTGCAGAAAAGTGGAAATATGCCAGCAAGAGCAGTATCGGGAAGACGAGTACACCCTCCACCGAGGTGATCAGCAGGAGGGATGTCAGGAATTTTTTATTTGCAGCATTGCCGAAGAATACAGGATTCACCATTGCGTAGATGCCGAACTTGCAGGTAAAATACATCAGGAAGATACCCGCAAAGATGGCCAGAACCACATATCCCGACGAGAAGATGAAGGTGTCGGTCACAAAGTTGGTCGTGTAGAAGTAATAGAGAAGGCCGTAAATCAGACTCGTCTGGATCACAAACACCATCTGCAGTCTCATCTCGTTGCCCGTTTCCAGGATAGTGTGCTCACCTTTCGGTGTGTAGAAGAAATCCTTCAACTGGCGGGTGATGAAACCCGAGATGCGGGAGAAAGTAAAGACGGTGAGCAGGAAGCAGGCAATGAGCAGCCCCGTGACGAGGTTGTCGTTGTTCATGCTATAGGGCACAGGATCACCTGCCACACCTACATGCGTCCTGCTCACCTCAGGATGGTAGAGGGTGTCGTTCGAGAAAAAGTTCTCCTTGTAATACAACGGCAGGCTGATGACCTGCTCGTCGGGCATAGTCAGGATACTGTCTTGATACGTCATCCCTTATGACCCCTTAGGACAGTCCGAAAGCCTTGCGAATATCGTCCACACGATCCAGCTTCTCCCAGGTGAAGAGCTCCACGTCGATGGTCTTTGTCGGGTGGTAGTGGCTAGTGAAAGTCTTGCTGATGACCTGTGGCTGACGGCCCATGTGACCGTAGGCTGCCGTTTCACTATATATAGGCTGACGCAGTTTGAGCGTACGCTCGATAGCCTTCGGGCGCAGATCAAACAGCTGTTCGATCTTCTTGGCAATCTCACCGTCGCTCATGGCCACCTTGCCGCGACCGTAAGTATTCACGTAGATATTCATGGGCTTGGCCACGCCGATGGCATAGCTGACCTGAACAAGTATCTCGTCGCTGACGCCTGCTGCCACCATGTTCTTGGCGATATGGCGGGCTGCATAAGCGGCACTGCGGTCTACCTTCGAAGAGTCCTTGCCTGAGAAAGCACCACCACCATGAGCGCCCTTACCGCCATAGGTGTCAACGATGATCTTACGACCAGTCAGACCTGTGTCGCCGTGAGGACCGCCAATCACGAACTTTCCTGTTGGATTCACGTAGTATTTGATATCGTCGCCAAACAGGTCGAGCACCTTCTGTGAGTGAATCTGTGCCTTTACTCTTGGAATCAGGATATTGATGACGTCGTCCTTGATTTTGGCGAGCATACGTTCGTCGTCGTTATCAAACTCATCGTGTTGTGTTGATACCACAATCGTATCGATGCGCTCTGGGATACCGGCATCGCTATATTGGATGGTAACCTGACTCTTGGCATCGGGACGCAGGTAAGTCATGACTTTACCCTCCTTGCGGATTTCGGCCAAAACGCGCATAATCAGGTGAGCCAGGTCGAGGCTGACAGGCATGTAGTTCTCTGTCTCGTTTGTAGCATAGCCAAACATCATGCCCTGATCACCAGCACCCTGTTCGTCCTCGTTGCCATTGTCTACACCGCGGTTAATATCCGCACTTTGTTCGTGGATGGCACTCAGGATACCACACGAGGAACCGTCGAACTGATACTCTGCCTTCGTATAGCCGATACGCTTAATCGTCTCGCGCGCAATCGTCTGGAGGTCAATATAAACGTCACTCCTCACTTCCCCCATGATAACTACCTGTCCAGTTGTTACAAAGGTTTCGCAAGCTACACGTGCCTTGTCGTCGTAGGCCAGGAACTGGTCGAGGATGGCGTCTGAAATCTGGTCAGCCACTTTGTCGGGATGACCTTCTGATACTGATTCTGATGAAAATAAATATGACATAATCTTAAAAATATGGGTGCAAAGTTACGAATAAGTGCGCGAATAACCAAATTTATTTCTTCATATTTCGCGGATGGTGCTCCAGAATCTCCTTCCGAAGCATCGATGTGTCGATGTGCGTGTAGATTTCCGTAGTGCCGATGCTCTCGTGGCCCAGCAGCGCCTGGATGATTCGCAGGTCGGCACCGCCTTCCAGCAGCGCTGTGGCAAACGAGTGGCGCAGCGTATGGGGTGAGATGGTCTTGCCGATGCCTGCCGCCTCTGCCTGACGCTTGATCATGATGAGGATCATCACACGCGTCAGATGCTTGCCGTAGCGGTTCAGGAACACATAGTCCTCCTCGCCGGGCTTGATCGTCATGTGGTTGCGGTCGTCAAACCAGAAGGCCAACTCCTGGATGGCTTTCTTGGAGATGGGCACCAGCCGCTCCTTGCTGCCCTTACCCTGCACTCTGACAAATTCGTCCTCGATGTAAAGGTTGGACAACTTCAGGTTTACCAGTTCGCTGACACGCAACCCGCAGGAGAAGAGCACCTCGATGATGGCCCTGTTGCGATGCCCCTCCCACTTTGAGAGGTCAATGCTTCCTTCCAGACGATCCACCTCCTCGGGAGTCAGCACCTCAGGCAGATGCTCGCCGATCTGGGGCGACTCCAACAGTTCCGTAGGATCGTCATCCCGATAGCCGTCGAGCTGCAGAAAGCGGAAGAACGAGCGTACACCGCTCAGAATGCGGCACTGCGAACGGGGATGGATGCCGATATCGTGAAGCCCTGCCGAGAAGTGCTCCAAGTCCTCCAGGGCGACGTCTCTCACGTCTTTCCCTTCATGTTCAAGGTAATCGAGCAGTTTCCTTAGGTCACGCTGATAGGCATCGAGCGTATTGCCCGACATATTGCGTTGCAGTTTCAGGTAACGCACGTAACTTCTGACGATATCTTTCTCCATATTTTCTGCAAAGGTACTAAATAATTCGCAAATCCCAATTCACTATTCGTATTTTTTTCGTATCTTTGCAGCCGATATATATATTAATGTGTATGAAGATTCTGATTATCAACGGGCCAAACCTCAATCTGCTGGGTCAGCGGGAGCCGGGCATCTATGGTTCGGAGTCGATGGAAGAGTATCTGCCCGCACTGTACAAACGCTATCCGAAGGTTGAGTTTTCCTACTTCCAGAGCAACGTGGAAGGTGAACTGATCAACAAGATGCAGGAGGCTGGATTCTATGGCGACTGCGACGGTATCATACTTAACGCCGGTGCCTATACCCACACGAGTGTGGCACTGCACGACTGCATCCGAAGCCTGCGTTGTCCCGTGGTCGAGGTGCATATCTCCAACGTACACCAACGCGAGGAGTTCCGACACCACTCGATGATCTCGGCTGCCTGCAAGGGCGTGATTTGTGGCTTCGGCCTCGACTCATACAGGCTTGCCATTGAGGCACTGACCAATAAGGAATGACGCTCGACGACTACATCCTGGCGCATACGGAACCTGAGCCCGATTATCTCTATCGGCTTTGGCGCGCCACGAACATACATACCATCCACGGCCGTATGGCCAGCGGACATCTTCAGGGGCGCCTGCTGAAGATGCTTGTACAGATGATCCGACCGCAGCTCGTCCTCGAGGTGGGGACATTCAGTGGCTATAGTGCCATCTCCATGGCCGAGGGCCTTGCCGACGATGCCCGTCTCTACACCTTTGAGATCAACGATGAGATGGAGGATTTTACACGTCCCTGGATCGAAGGTTCATCCGTCGCCTCGAAGATCAACTTTATCATCGGCGATGCCCTCATCGAAGCGCCGAAACTGGGGCTCACCTTCGACCTGGCCTTTATCGACGGCGACAAGCGCACTTACCGCGACTGCTATGAGATGGTGCTCACCATCCTCCGTCCGGGTGGCTTTATACTCGCCGACAATACGCTTTGGGACGGCCATGTGGTTGACCATGCCTACGACCGAGACCGCCAGACTCAGGGCATTGAGACATTCAATGACTATATAGCTGCCGACGAGCGGATAGAGCAGGTGATACTCCCCCTCCGCGACGGTCTTACCCTTATCCGCAAGAAATAATGTTAATGTACAAAAAATAAATATGCAAGAGACAAGACAGAACAAAATTGCACGACTGCTCCAGAAAGAGCTCTCACTGATATTCCAGCAGCAGACCCGCGCCACTCACGGCACGATGGTCAGCGTCACCCGTGTGAAGATCTCCCCCGACCTTAGTATCTGTACGGCTTACCTCAGCATCTTCCCCAGCGAGAAGGGCGAGGAGATACTGACCAATATCAATGCCAACAGCAAGTCTATAAGATATGAATTAGGTACGCGCGTGCGTAACCAGCTTCGCATCATCCCCGAGCTGCGATTCTTCATCGACGACAGTCTGGACTACATCGAGCGCATCGACGAATTGCTGAAGAAATGAACTTCCCCTTTTTCATCGCACGGCGCTATCTCTTCTCTAAGAAGTCAACCCACGCTATCAATGTCATCAGCGGCATCTCTGTCGTTGGTGTAGCTATTGCCACGATGGCTCTCGTCGTCACCCTCAGCGTCTTCAATGGCTTCCACGACCTCGTAGCCTCTTTCTTCACCTCCTTCGATCCACAGCTGAAGATTACCCCCGTAGAGGGCAAATCTGTCGCTGCCGACGATCCTGTGCTCACGCAGATCCGTCAGTTGCCTCAGATCGAAGTCGCTACCGAGTGTGTAGAGGATCAGGCTCTGGCCATCTACAAGAGTCGTCAAATGATGGTCATGATCAAGGGCGTCGACGATAATTTCGACCAGCTGACCCATATCAAGGAGATCCTGATTGGTGACGGCGATTTCTGCCTTCATGCAGCCGATATGGATTACGGCATCCCTGGTATCCGACTGGCGGAGCAGCTCGCCACTGGCTATTCCTACGATCAGCCGCTGCACATCTATGCACCCCGCCGTGAAGGACAGTTCGACCTCACCAATCCCACCGAAGCCTTCGAGGAAGACGACCTGTATTCCCCCGGTGTGCTTTTCAATGTCAGGCAGGCCAAGTACGATAAGAACTATATCATCACCAGCATAGCCTTCGCCCGTCGGCTCTTCGACCAGCAAGGCATGCTCACCTCGCTTGAGCTCCGTTTGAAGCCTGGCAGTAATTTCGAGCGCACCAAGTCGGAAATCAAGCAACTCTGTGGTGACCGTTTTACCGTCAAAGACCGCTTTGAGCAGCAGGACGACACGTTTAAGATCATGAAGATTGAGAAGTTTATTGCCTACATCTTCCTTACCTTCATCCTCATGGTTGCCTGTTTCAACATCATCGGTTCTTTGTCGATGCTGATTATCGACAAGAAGGACGATGTCGTGACCCTACGCAACCTCGGAGCGAACGACAAGCAGATTACCCGCATCTTCCTCTTCGAGGGTCGAATGATCTCTGCCATAGGAGCCGTCATCGGCATTATCATCGGACTACTCCTTTGCTGGCTCCAGCAGCGTTTCGGACTTGTCGCCCTCGGTTCTTCCAGCGGTTCCTTTGTCATCAACGCCTATCCCGTCAGCGTCCATCCAGAAGACATTGTCCTTATCTTCATCACCGTCCTGGTCGTAGGCTTCCTGTCAGTCTGGTATCCAGTTCGGTATTTTGCCAAGCGCCTGCTTGCATAAAATAGTAAGATTTACCCTAGTGTAATGTTCTCGACAAGAATGTCGTCGTTTAGGAATATCTGGGCTTGTTCCTTGAACTTTTCGGGATTTTCAGTAGTAAGATAATGGGCTTCGCCATGTTTGGCGCAGCGTTGCTCAACCTGTGGGTGCCGCTCAAGGTAGTCTTGTAGGCTCTTGGCCACGTATTCGCCCTGAGAGATAACACGAACGCCTGCCGGGAGATACTTTTTGATCTTTGGCATGAGCAGGGGATAGTGGGTGCAGCCGAGGATGAGGGCATCAATCTGGGGGTCGAGATCCATGATTTGGTCGATGCGCTTCTTGACAAAGTAGTCGGCGCCAGGGGAGTCGGCCTCGTTGTATTCGACGAGGGGCACCCAGAAGGGACAAGCAACGCCTGTGACGTGAATGTCGGGATGGAGTTTGTGGATTTCGAGGTTATAACTCTCACTCTTGATGGTGCCTTCGGTGGCGAGAACGCCGACATGGCGGGTGGTTGTGAGGCTACCGATTACTTCAGCCGTGGGGCGGATAACACCAAGGACGCGGCGCTCAGGGTCGATCTGCGGCAGATCGTGCTGCTGGATGGTGCGAAGGGCCTTGGCTGAGGCTGTGTTACAGCCGAGGATTATCAGATGACAGCCCATCTCGAAGAGTTTCACAACGGCTTGACGCGTAAACTCATAGACCACGTCGAAGGAACGTGGGCCATAAGGGGCACGGGCATTGTCGCCCAAATATAGATAGTCGTATTGGGGAAGCAGCTGGCGGATGCCGTTCAAGATGGTAAGTCCGCCGTAGCCGCTGTCGAAGATACCGATGGGGCCTGGACTACTTGAGAGCATCCTTTACCAACTGGTTGATGTCTTCTCCCATAGCGGGATTGATAAAGGGCAGCGCCGTCTTGTCGGTGTCGATGATAAAGGCATAGCCACGCTCACGGCCTATCTTGCCTAGTAGTTCGATAAGCCTTATCTTCAGCGGTGCCAACAGCAGTTTCTCCGTCTGTTCGAGTTCCTTTTTGCTCTCCTCCTTGAACTGGATATTACGCTCCATCATCTCCTGCAGCTCCGACTGGCGTTTCTGTAGGATGGTCTTGGGGAAGTCGCGCTGCCCGTCGAGGAATTCTTCGTACTTCAGGTTAAACTCATCCTCCACGCGTAGCGTCTCAGCCTGGAACTGCTGGCGCATGGTGTCCATCTTCTGCTGGACCATCGTGTAGTCGGGCATCGCCTGAAGTACCTCATCGTAGCTGAGGTAGCCAAAACGGAAAGTGTTTTCCTGGGCATAGCAGCCTAGGAAAACACTTATGAATAGCAGTATACTTGCGATTCGCTTCATATTACTTCAGGCCGAGCTTGGTCTTTACAGCAGCGGTAACATCAGTAGAGAGGGTCGTGCTGATGTAGGGGATGCCGGCATTGACCTCGTTGATGATGACATAACCGCCTTCCTGACCTACAGCCTTGATGGCATCGAGTACCTTGGTGGTAATCACCTGCATCTTTTCTTGAGAGGCTTTCTGAAGAGCCTGCTGGTTGTCCTGATAGCTCTGCTGGATCTTGGTGTACATATCCTGCAGTTCCTGCTGACGACGCTGCTTGATATTGTCGGGTAGAGAGGCCTGCTCCTTGTCAAATGCCTCTCCCTTCTTCTGGAGCTCGTCCTGCATAGACTTCAGGTCAGCCTCATACTGAGCCTGGAGGGCATCGATTTCGGTCTTTGCCTTGTTGTATTCAGGCATCACCTGGATGATCTCCTGAGTGTTCACGTGGCCGAATTTGCCCTGTGCGTTGGCGGTGGTGAAACCGCAGAATGCGCAAATAGCGCAGATAATCAATTTTTTCATTTTCTTATTTATTTAGTTGTTATTAATTTCCTAGCCTTTATTGACGACTAGCGGTTTTAGTTTGAATAGCCGAGTTTGCGAAGCACTTCTGAACTGATGTCGATCTTCGGGGAGCCGAAGATGATGCCGGTATCGCTGGCGCGGTCGAGGATGAGCTGATAGCCGCGCATGTCGGCAATATCCTTGACGGCGTTGTAGATCTCTTCCTGGATGGGGGTCATCAGGGCTGTGCGCTTCTTGAAGAGCTCACCTTCGGGGCCGAAGTACTTCTTCTTCAGATCAGCGGCTGCCTTCTCTTTCTCAACGATGGCATCCTGCTTGGCCTTCTTCTGCTCCTTGGAGAGGAAGACGACCTCGTTCTGATAATTCTTATAAAGTGTCTGAGCCTCGGTGGTAATGGCATCGACTTCGGCCTGCCACTGCTTTGACACCTGACTCAACTGCTCGTTAGCGCGTTCGTAGGCAGGAATGTTGCGCAGGATATACTCCATGTCGACTAGTGCGAACTTCTGTGCCTGCATCGAAACTGCCGATGCAAAGAGAACCATCAATAGTGTTATTTTCTTCATCATTGTTATATCGTTTTATTGGGTTACATCTGTTTGACGTGATAGCTTGCGAAAAGTTTAACGTGCTTAGAACTCCTGACCGAGGATGAAGTGGAAATTGCTGCCACCGCGCTTCTGCGATCCGTTCCTGTCGGTGAAGACATTGTCAAAGCCATAGGCCCAGTCGATACCCATCAGACCTACCATCGGGAGGAAGATACGGACGCCGAGACCGGCAGAACGCTTCATCTTGAAGGGGTTGAAGTTCTTTACGTCAGCCCAGGCATTACCGCCCTCAAGGAAACCGAGACCGTAGATGGTGGTGTTACCCAGCATGAACGGATAGCGCAGCTCGAGGGTGAAGCGGTCGTAGGCATAGGCATTGTAAGAGTTAAGTGTCTTGCCTTGCATCATCGACTCATAGGCTGACGAGTAGGAGAGTGAACCGTTCTCGTAACCACGCAGTCCGATAGTCTCTTCAGCGTAGCCGTAAGAGTAGCCGCTCATACCGTCACCACCGACGTAGAACGTCTCGAACGGAGATACCTTGTTTCTATTGTAACTGCCTAGGATGCCCATTTCGACACGGGTCATGAGCACCAGACACTTCTGGCCGCCTGTAAGGGCTGTGAATGTGCGGCTCTTAACCTTCCACTTGTGATATTCAATCCAACGATACACATCCTGCAACTCATCCTCGTAGGTGGCAGAATTCCTGTTCTTCGCAAGACTGCCGTAATCCTTGCCGTCGAAGAGTGACCAGGGGGGCGTGAGGGTGGCTGAGAGCAGGAACTCGGAACCACGGCGGGGGAACAGTTGGTTGTCGGTAGAGGTACGCGACAGCTGCAAGCCGATATTAATGTTGTTACAGTTTCCGTTGTTGATATAGAAGTAGCTCCAGTCGTGCAGCATATAACGGGTATAGCCGAGCGTGGCCGAGAACTGGAAGTAGTCATCAGGCCAGCGCAGGCGCTTACCCCATCCGATACTGGCACCGAAGACGGTCATCGTCTTGTCGTCGTCGAGCATGGAGTCGTAATTATAGTAGTAGTTGTTGTACGATCCGTAGCCATAACTATACATCGCATAGTTGTTGTAGAACGCATTATTACGGTACATGCTCGAGATATCCGACTGGTGGGAGTAGTAGGCACCGACATTGAAGCTGTTAGGACGCTTGCCGCCAAACCAGTTGGTGCCGTAGTTGGCACTGATGGAGCTGTAATAGCTACCGTTGGTCTGGAAGCTGAAGCCTAGCTGCTCACCGTCGCCATAGGGCAGGATACCACGGTGGAGCTTGTTCTTACCGAAGAGGTTGCGGATAGAGAAGTTGTTGAACTTGATACCGATCTTTCCGATGATACCCGTCTGTCCCCAACCAAGGGAGAACTCCAACTGGTCATTCGACTTCTGTTCGAGCTGGAAGTTGACGTCTACGGTACCGTCTTCGTAGTTGGGCTTGATGTCGGGATTAACCTTTTCAGGATCGAAGAAGCCCATGGAGGCGATATCACGGACAGAGCGCTGCAGGGCCTCCTTGTTGAAGAGGTCACCAGGCTTTGTGTGAAGCTCACGACGTACGACCTCTTCGTAAAGACGGTCGTTGCCAAAGATGCGGACGCGGTTAAGGTGAGCCTGTGGACCCTCGGTGACGCGCATTTCAAGGTCGATGGAGTCGCCGACGATATTTACTTCGACAGGATCGATGTTCGAGAACACGTAACCGTTGTTGTAGTACCAGTTGCCTGCGGCATCATCGTCCTGCTTCAAGCGCTTGTCGATGTGCTTTTGGTTATAGACATCACCCTTTTTCATGTTGAGTACGGCATTCAGGTAGTCGGTAGTGACGACGGTATTGCCCACCCAGGTGATGTCGCGGATGTAATACTTGTCGCCCTCGTCGATCTTGATATAGATGTCTACGTGCTTGTCATCGTAGTTGCTGACAGAGTCTTCAAGGATGGTGGCATCGCGGAAGCCCAGTTCGTTATACTTTTCGATCATAGCCTGCTTGGCCTCCTTATAGCGCTCATCGGTGAATTTCTTCGATTTGAAGGTGTTGGTCAACTTACCGGCCTCATGAATCTTTCCGAAGGCACCCTTACTGATGAGCGTACCCTTGATCTTACTGTCCTTCAGCTTATTGTTACCCACAAAGGTGATCTTGTGGACCTTCATCTTGGCCTTCTTGTCGATATTGACGTCAAGGCGCACCTGCCCCGGGTGTTCGGGATCTTCTGCCTGGACGATATCGATCTCGGCATTTTTGTAGCCTTTCTCGTCGAAGTATTTCTTGGCAAGTATCTGGGCACGGTCAATGACGTTACGTGTCAAGCTCATACCGCGTACCATACCGAGCTTCTGCTCCATGTCCTCACGCTCCGACTTCTTGATGCCGTGATAGGCGATGGAGCTGATGCGGGGACGAAGACCGAGATGGATACAGAGATACACCTTGTTGCCTACGATAGAATCGGCTGTGATGCTCACCTTTGAGAACAGACCATTGCGCCAATAGCGTTTGACGGCTTCGGTGATCTGACTGCCAGGAACTTCGATCTTCTGGCCGACTGCCAGTCCGGAAAGACCAGTGAGCACATAGTCCTCATAGCCTTCGACACCCTCAACGGCAATGCCGCCGATCTCGCACGAACGGGGTGTGCCGGCATAGGAGATGTCGGGATTGATAATCTTATCCTGAGCTTTTAAAGTTAAGAGTGACGAGTGAAGAGTGAAGAATGCCATCAACAGCAGCAATCGCTTGATCTCCAGACTCGCTTCCACCTTATTATATATATATACAAATTTCATTCTTTGTTTTTGACTTTAGAGCGGTAGCAAATACTTCGCGCTTCACTTTTCACTCTTCACTTCTTCCTCGGCTTCCACCTGGGCCTCGGTCTTTCCGAAGCGGCGCTGGCGACTCTGGTAGCTGTAGATGGCCTTGTAAAGGTCTTCTTCCTGGAAGTCGGGCCAGAAGGTGTCGCAGAAATAGAGTTCTGTATAAGCGATCTGCCACAGCAGATAGTTGGAGATGCGGAGCTCTCCGCCTGTGCGGATCAGCAGTTCCGGATCGGGCATGAAATTAGTCCAAAGACGTTCGTTGATGGTCTGCTCTGTGATATCATCGGCATTGAGTTTACCGTCCTTGACATCCTTGGCTATCTGACGGGTGACGCTCGACAGCTCCAGACGTGAGGAGTAGCTCAATGCTACCACCAGCGTCATACCGTCGTACTTCGACGTCAGGTCTTCCATATAGTGGATCTTCTTCTGTACGCTTTCAGGCAGACTCTCCAAGTCGCCCACCATTCTGAACTTTACATTATTGTCGCTGAACAGTTCCATTTCCAGGAAGTTGAGAACCAGTCCCATAAGAGCCTCAATCTCGTAGGCAGGACGTTTCCAGTTCTCGGTGGAGAAGGTGTAAAGCGTGAGGTATTTAACCCCCAGGCGTGAACACTCTGCGGTAATCTTCTTCACAGTGTCGAGACCGGCCTTATGTCCAAATGTACGATCCAGCCCTCGCTCGGTAGCCCAGCGTCCGTTGCCGTCCATGATGATGGCAATGTGCTGAGGAATGCGGTTCATGTCCAAAAGTTCTTTCATATATCTTAATCTCTATCGTTGTTACAAGTTTTGCATTTTGCCCAGAGGTCGTAGGTGACGCCCAACTGGAGGACGCTGTAGCAGTCGGTGTTCTTGAACAGACCTTTGCTCTCGATGCCGTAGACATCCTTCCGCCCGTCGAGGTTATCGCTCATCGTGAAGCGCATGGCCCATTCGATGATTAGGTTCAGACGCTGGGCTACCTTACACTTGACGCCAGTACCTAGCGGCAAGTTCATCGTGACGCCTTTATGCTCACCGCCGTAGTGGGTCATACCCAGTCCGAGTGTGATAAACGGCACTACGCGGCGTGCTCCTCTGTATTCTTGTCCGGTCCCGTAGGCCCAGAAGTTGTATTCGTATCGGATATCGGCTTCGGTGAGTTGATGGTTGAACTCATATCTCTCTATGGGATACCACGTGCTCACATTGTCCGTGGAACCTTTGATCTTTCCCGTTCCGATATTCAGGGCCAGTGCCATGCGGGGATTCAGGTGATATCTGGCCACCGCTGTGCCCCAAAACTGCATCCCTTTCATCAGGTTGCTGTTGAAGTCGCCCGTATAGGCGACGGTCCCGATGCCGGCTCCCAATTCCAGCCTGTATTCCGGCTCATCCTGTGCAGCGGCAGGCAGCACGGTGAGAAACAGCACAGCCAGCAGCCATCCTCTTAATCGTCGATCAGCTGACCTCGCCATATTATATTCTGATCGTTATCTTTGAGCCAGAGGTAATCATCATAGTCGACGAGGACTTCCATATTGGATGGATAGGTGTAGTCCTTGGGGTACTTGAACTTGTCAGACACCTTCCACGTGATGCCGCCATCGCGGGTGTTGTAGATCGACTTCGTAGAGCCGAAAGCTAGTATATTGCCATGCAGGTTCACCAGATGGAGGTTGGGGAATACTGGCAGGGCATAGTTGTTATAGTACTCCATTGGGATATTGACCCACTTGGAGGGTATGCTTCTTTCCGAGTACTCTGCAATCTTGCGCCAAACGGTGCAGATGGAATCCTTCTCGCTGACGGTGCCTACAAGCAACTGATAGTCGGTGCTGTCATTGGTCACCTGTGGGTAGGAGGTGAATGAGAAGGTCCTTCTGGGCAAAAGCAAACCATCTTCAATCACATTGTCGGGATTCCATGTGGTGCCCCCGTCTCTGCTAACCATGAGTTTGCCGTCTGCGTCATAGGCATAACCTTCACCTGAACCATAGCCGATGAATGATCCCATTCCGGCATCGGATGCAATCTGTTCCCAGCGTGTCTTGATGACATCCTCGGGGAATTCGGCATTCGGCATCTTCTCCCAGATGATGGCATTCGTTACGACCTGGTGCTTATTGACGGATACCGTGTAGGCACGATATTTGGTCAGGTTGTTATTATAGGCACGGATCTCTCTTGGCGAATTGAAATCGATGGAGTCGGAGCTTGAATAGGGGAAGAGATCATCGTTTGCCAGACTTTTTACATAGATCTGGCCTGTATAAGTGCTTCCAGTGAGCAGGATGACCACACGTGACAAGTCGGCATCGTAGGGCAGTGAGTCGGTATTGTAGATCGTCTTCTTCTCCTGGTCAATCGTAAAACCGGGCAGTGTGTTGCTGGGTGAGGTAATCGTCTTCTTGTAGGTCGTGTCTTTTCCAGCCGTTGTAGTCGTATGAATATACCTGTTGATTGACAGGATCTGCATCTGGGTAATGGCAGTATCGTCGTACACGGTGTACTCTGTAGTGTCAGAGTCACTAAGACACGACAGAAGACCCCATGAACTGACTATGGCGATACATAGCGTATAGAGAAATCTTTTCATTAATTCAATTCAAATTTCGAAATTCGGATGCAAATTTACGCACATTTCTGCAAAATCAATTCATTTTCACCTTATAATTAAAGAAAATATGTTATAATTTGACCGATTTTAAGTTAGTTTAGTGTTTTTCATACAAAAAAGAGTGCGGTATGAATCACTCACCCCGCACTCCTTCAACGTATGTTGATGTTCATCAGCGCCACAATGCTCAATGCTGTTATGACAGCTACGAATGCCAACAATACAGTTGTTTGAAAATCTAATAACATAATCTTTACCTTAAAAAATCTATAAACTACTAACCTAATGAATAACGATATAATCTCACGATTACTAGTGCAAAGGTAGTACGTTTTGTCGAGATAACCAATAAAACAAGGGCGATTCCCGAAGAAATCGCCCTTTATTTGATGTAGGTCAAAAACTCGCTTTAAAGCTTCGGACCTGCAGCGACGAGAGCCTTACCAGCCTCGTTGCCTTCGTACTTCTTGAAGTTCTTGATGAAGCGGCCTGCCAGATCCTTAGCCTTCTCCTCCCACTCGTCGCGGTTCTGATAGGTGTCGCGAGGATCGAGGATGCCCCATGCTACGCCGTTGAGCTGTGTGGGAACCTCAAAGTCGAAGTAAGGAATCTTCTTGGTAGGAGCGTTCAGGATGTCACCACCCAGGATGGCGTCGATGATACCACGTGTATCCTTGATAGAGATACGCTTGCCGGTACCGTTCCAACCAGTGTTCACGAGATATGCCTTGGCACCGCTCTTCTCCATGCGCTTAACCAGCTCCTCAGCATACTTTGTGGGGTGCAGCTCGAGGAATGCCTGGCCGAAGCAAGCAGAGAAGGTAGGAGTGGGCTCAGTGATACCACGCTCTGTACCAGCCAGCTTAGCTGTGAATCCAGAGAGGAAGTAGTACTTGGTCTGCTCAGGAGTCAGGATAGATACTGGGGGCAGTACGCCGAATGCGTCAGCAGAGAGGAAGATCACGTTCTTAGCCTCTGGACCAGCGCTCTTGCCGTTGACCTTCTGGGCAATCTTCTCGATGTGGTCGATAGGATATGATACACGAGTGTTCTCGGTAACGCTCTTGTCAGCGAAGTCGATCTTGCCGTCAGCAGCTACGGTCACGTTCTCGAGCAGAGCGTCGCGACGGATAGCATTGTAGATGTCGGGCTCGCTCTCCTTGTCGAGGTTGATAACCTTAGCGTAGCATCCACCCTCGAGGTTGAATACGCCCTCGTCATCCCATCCGTGCTCGTCGTCACCGATCAGCAGACGCTTCGGATCGGTAGACAGCGTGGTCTTACCTGTACCAGACAGACCGAAGAAGATGGCGGTGTTCTTACCCTCCATATCGGTGTTGGCAGAGCAGTGCATGGAAGCGATACCCTGCAGGGGCAGGTAGTAGTTCTGCATAGAGAACATACCCTTCTTCATCTCACCACCATACCAGGTGTTGATGATTACCTGCTCACGGCTTGTGGTGTTGAAGGCTACGCAAGTCTCTGAGTTCAGGCCCAGCTCCTTGTAGTTCTCAACCTTTGCCTTAGAGGCGTTATAGATCACGAAGTTCGGCTCGAACTTCTCCAGCTCCTCAGCGGTAGGCTGGATGAACATGTTCTTTACGAAGTGTGCCTGCCAAGCTACCTCAACGATGAAACGAACGCGCAGACGGGTAGCCTCGTTGGCACCGCAGAAAGCGTCCATCACATACAGGTTCTTATTGCAGAGCTCCTTGATGGCAATCTCCTTAACCTTTGCCCAAACCTCCTCGCTCATGGGGTGGTTGTCGTTCTTATATTCCTCAGAAGTCCACCATACCTTGTCCTCGCTCTGAGCATCCTTTACGATGTACTTGTCCTTAGGTGAACGGCCGGTATAGATACCAGTCATAACGTTTACTGCGTTGAGCTCGGTGTTTACGCCCTTGTCGAAACCCTCGAGACCAGCCTTTGTCTCCTCTTCGAAGAGGTACTCATACGATGGATTGTGAGCAATCACGGTTGAACCGGTGATGCCATACTGAGTCA